>Ga0172372_10013709_pt1 | contig 9990 bp, 7 predicted proteins | sample LakKiv5m_2_FD_114544 | JGI IMG/M metagenome (GOLD analysis project Ga0172372, IMG submission 114544) | Freshwater microbial communities from Kabuno Bay, South-Kivu, Congo - kab_092012_9.5m | ecosystem: Environmental > Aquatic > Freshwater > Lake | place: Democratic Republic of the Congo... | reverse complement strand
TATGCACGACAGTTGAACCCGCAAAATCCATAAAACCAATTTTCTCCAACCACCCTTCGCTTTGACCAAACAAACTGGCCCAGTACCAATGGCCGCTGATAGGATAAATGAACGTGCAGATGATTAAACTAGAAATGACATAACCAGAAAACTTTGTGCGTTCTGCCATCGCTCCAGAAACAATCGTGGCTGCCGTACCTGCAAACACACATTGAAAAATGAAGAAAGCATGGTTGAGTTCTTCACCATAGTCAGATGAGGCTAAATGAGACCATCCCAACCAATACCCACCTTGTCCAAACATCAAACCAAAACCCAACAGCCACCATCCCAATGAACCCATCGCGAAATCGATAAAGTTCTTCATGATAATGTTGCAAGCATTCTTAGCTCTTGTCATTCCCGACTCGACCAATGCAAAACCAGCTTGCATAAAGAAAACTAAAAAGGCTGCAATACAGGTCCAGAGAATGTCTAAGTTCAACTGTAAATGCTGAACAGTTTGCTCGATTGGCATAATATAAAAAAATTTAACCTCTTAAGGAAAAAACTACCGCTCATCCATGAGCGGTAGTCACTGCATTATTTTGTCCTATTTTTTAGGACCACCTGTAGGTGCTGGAAACTTTCCATCCGTATGCAAAAGCTTAGAGTAAGAATCTGGTTCTACTAAACCCTCAGAGGCATAGACAATTTTGAATTGTCCGTCTTTTTTAATTTCTCCAATATAAACTGGTTTAAATGTATGCTGATTGCTTTTGTGGAATTTTTTAGCTCCTCCAGGTGCATCAAATTCCATTCCGTAAAGAGCTTCCCTCACGGCATCGACATCAAATGATTTAGCTTTCTCGCAAGCTTTGGCCCATGCATGTACGCCAAAATAGGCCGCTTCAATTGGATCATCCGTCACGCGAGATTTACCACCAGGAAGTCCCATTTTTTCGCAGTACATTTTAAAGGCTTTTACAAAATCTTTGTTATCAGCTGATTTGATACTTTGAAAATAGTTCCATGCGGCTAAGTGGCCGACCAATGGGGCTACATCCATGGCACGCAATTCATCTTCTGCCACAGAAAATGCCATGATAGGGCAATCTTCCGAGGTTAGACCCTGATTGGCGAATTCTTTGTAGAAAGGCACATTCGAGTCACCGTTGATGGTTGACATGATGCAAGCTTTTCCACCTGCGGCAAACTTTTTGATTTTAGCCACAATGCTTTGATAATCTTGATGGTGGAAAGGAGTATACTCTTCCATAATATCCTCTTCAGCCACACCAACACTTTTCAAGTAAGCTTTCAATACTTTATTAGCCGTACGAGGAAACACATAGTCCGTTCCCAATAAATAGAACTTTTTCGTCCCAATTTCTTTGATCATATATTCCGCTGCAGGAACAAGTTGCTGATTAGGAGAAGCTCCAGTGTAAAAAACATTCAGTGATTGCTCTTCACCTTCGTACTGCACCGGATAGAACAACAATGCGTTATACTCTTCAAAAGTTGGCAAGCAACTTTTTCGACTCACCGACGTCCAGCAACCAAAGGTCACCGCTACTTTTTCACTTGTGATCAACTCTTTTGCCTTTTCATTGAAAAGAGGCCAGTCAGATGCTGGGTCAACCACCACGGGCTTGATCATTTTACCCAAAACACCACCTTTCGCATTGATTTCATCCACTGCCATCAATACGACATCTCGCAATGACGTTTCTGAGATAGCCATCGTTCCACTCAATGAGTGAAGGATACCAATTTTTACGTCATCAGCCCATAGGCTAAAACTAAACATCATAAAAAAACACGCCGTCATCGACCTGTGTTTAAAATTTTTCCACTTCATACAAACTCCAAAGTAAAGGATTAAAATTGCAAAGCATACGATAGAAAGAGTCATGCCGAATTTGTATATTACTATTATGACTAGCGATCAATTAGGCTAAAGGTTGAGACTACACATCATAAAACACAAATTTGATGCATTTTATATAATTAAGAACATTTTTGTACTTTTAGTGGTTTTAAGCAGACCCCTATTGCATTTCTTTAAATTAATTTCCCTAAATGAGTACACTAATGTATTATATATTACACTATGACAATTATTGTATTACTCTATTTTGATTTTAAATTTACAAATTATTATTATTTTGGATATTATTGATCAAAAATGTACTTTATTTAGGATATAGCCCATTTTTGGCATAGAATTTTCTATTGCATTCTAACTATATTTTTTGGAGATTTCCATGATTTTTAAAAAGAAAGCACTCATGCTTTTTTCGTCGACTGTGCTTTTAGCAACAACGGCTTATTCCGATTTTATCATCAATGAAAACCTAAGCATTACGGGTTTCATCGATATGTCTTATGTCAATAAAGACGAAGATACCGTAGGCACTACAACAACCATGAATTTTGACCAATTTGAAATAGATTTTCTTTTTGACTTTAAAAATAATTTTTCCGCTCAAGTGGATTTAGAAGCAAGCAATAGCGGAGGCAATCAACCTGAAGGCGACAAAGATGTCGATATCGAACAAGCATTTATCAATTACAATTTTGGCACCAGTGGATTCAGTGTCTTAGCAGGTCGTTTTCTTAGTTACTCAGGTTTTGAAACAGAAGAACCCACTGGACTATTTCAATACTCTGGCACTGGCTACGCTCCTACATTTTATGGCTACTACCAAGACGGCGTACATTTTCAATATTCACACAAATATTTTGATCTAGGGCTTTCTGTCGTCGACGAAGTATTTATTGGCGGAACTGGAAATAGTGACGACGTCGGTTATGAATTCATGGCGGCATTAAAACCAGCGGAAGGATTGACCTTAAAAGGTTTTTATATGACAGATAAAGGAACTGGAGGCACATTTGAAGATGAGGTAAAACTTGACTTTTGGGCAATGTACACTATTGGAGATCTTACTCTTGGAGCTGAGTACACCACTGCAGATGATTTAGGCGGTGTTATAGATGTTGAAGCAACAGGGTACTTGCTTATGGCAAATTACGCCTTCGACCGATATGGCCTTACCTTAAGGTACAGTGCTTATGAAATTGAAAATGCCGCTGGAGTAACAACAACCGACAATTCAGCCATCACTATAGCGCCTAGCATTGCAGTCAATGACTACCTATCCTTCATATTAGAGTATCGAATGGATGACAACAATAGCCTTGCAAATGATATTGACACTTTTGCCTTCGAAGCACTCGTGATCTTCTAAATCTCTCTAAATCCATATTTAATTCACAATAGTCCTATCGTTCACCTCTAACCTTAGGACTATTTTTTTAACCACAGGGAAATAAATGAAGCCATTTTACCTTATTTTAGCTTTAAAATTCTTAGCCGCATTTCAACTTCATGCGCATGATCAACTTATGCACAATGACGGACTAAAGGAACAGCTCCATCACATATTAAGCGATCCCACACATAGCGTCGTTACAATTTTGCTTTTGATTTCTTTTTGCGCTATTTTACATCTGACCATTAAACATCGAAATTACTTTAAAATCGTAAATATTAAGTTATGGAAACGTCCCACATCAATAGAATAGCTAGCGAAGAGATTGGCGATCTTCTAGAACAAATAGAAGAAGATTTATCTATCTATTTACTTCATCCAAACCAGCTTCTTATTGAACTCATCTGCTCCGATCTAGAGCAATTAGAACAGAGCTTTGACTTATTCGGTGAAATAGAGTTAAACAGTCTTATACGAGAATTAAATGACTACTTCTATGTCATGAGTCACAGCAACGATGTCTTTAATTCAAAAGATTATGAACTTTGTGTTAAGGAAATTAAATATCTCGAAAAATCACTCATGAACTTTCGAGAGTCTTATGTCTTTAACGTAAATTAGAGAAGTGAGGCCTCATCCTTCTCTTCTATGAAGTCTCTGTAGTCTAATTTTTTGCTAGAGGTAAAATTTCGGTGTAGTTTCCAAAGCCGACATAGGTTTCAAACGTCAATGCCTTATCTTTTTTACACCACGTTCTTTAACAAAACATTTTCTCTGTGCCTGTGGTTAAAATGTCAACCCGTAGAATCGAAGTGGCGGTTCCCCTCCTCCACTCGTCGAACCAGACGTGCAGCTTTCACGTAACAACTATCAGGACCACCCTATTTCACAGTCTCACCAATCCTAAATTCGTGTGAATAAGTGATTATAGAACTATTTAAGTTGGAAAGCTCGAAAGAAACAACCCTCTGCAGAATTTAGGACAAGACCTCTTTTTCCAATAACTTCGCGGTTTTTTTACAATTTATTTTTCCTCTAGTAGTTTAAACTCGTTAATGTTCCTCATTCACGACTTTAAACTAAACATGACCCAGCCTTCTACGTCTCACAAACTCTCAAGAAGAAATGCACTTGCAGGTTCTGCCGCATTAGCTGCAATGGCCATTTCAAACCCACTGCAAGCCGCAACGCCCAAGAAATATAAAATCTCTCTTGCTGAATGGTCTCTCAATCGTCGTATTTTTGAAAAAGATGGCTACCCAAAACTAGATCATCTCGATTTCCCAAAAGTAACCCGATCTTTGGGAATTGAAGCCTGCGAGTATGTGTCAACTTGCTTTGCCGATAAGGAAGCCAAGACACCTTATCTAGCTGAGTTAAAAACCAGAGCCGCTGGCGAAGGCATTACCAATGTGCTCATCATGGTTGATCGCGAAGGAACGTTTGGCGACCCTAAACCAGAAAAAAGGGCGGAAGCCATTGAAAACCACAAAAAATGGTTGAATGCAGCAGCATACCTCGGTTGCCATAGCATTCGCGTCAATGCACATAGCGTCGGAACCCGTGAAGAACAACTAGGGCATCTCACCACAGGCTTTAAAGCAATGTGCGATGTGGCCGATAGTTACAACCTCAACGTCATCATCGAAAATCATGGTGGTCTATCTTCCGACGGTGAATTTGTAGCTCAGTTGATTAAAAATGTCAACCACAAACGCATTGGCACGTTACCTGACTTTGGAAATTTTTATGACTATAGCACCAAAAAATTGACCGACCCTTACAAAGGCATTGAGTTCATGTTGCCTTACGCTAAAGCCGTTTCAGCAAAAGCCTACGATTTTGCTGAAGGCTCTAAAACGGTCATGGAACACCACAAATTCAAATATCAAATTGATTTCAAACGTTGCATGGACCTCGTTTTCGCCAGCAACTACGAAGGATTTATCGGAATTGAGTACGAGGGAGCCAATCCAGAGCGCAAAGAAGAAACCAGTATTTTAAAAGTTAAAGCACTCATTGAAGAACTTATCGCAAAACAAGCCTGATCGTCCACGACATGCCCGCCATTCTAAACGCCAAGTAAACCGCTTGGCGTTTAGTCATTTTATCACTCTCACCCACTCATCACAATCATGATTTTAAACCCTCGCCATTTATTCTTGTTCGCCTGCTTTCTCATTGCAACGACACTTCACCTAGTTGCAGAACCTGACAAAAATGACTGGGAACAAAAAGCCAAACTCAAAATCGACACCTTCCAAGTGCCTCAAGGCATGAAGGTGGATCTTTGGGCTGATGCCAGTCAGACCAAGAATCCTTCACACTTCACCTTCGATTCTAAAGGACGCATGTACATTTGCGAAATCGATCGCTGGAGAAGAGGGGTAGACGACATTCGCGAACGTCCTTACATGCTACTCGATGATATTCTCATCAATTCCAGTGAAGATCGAATGGCTATGTTTCGAAAACATCTGGACAAACACCCTATGGAATGGTATACCTCAGTATCCGATCGCATCCGCTTGGTAGAAGATCGCGATGGCGATGGACGCGCGGATCATGCCCTCGTTTATGCCGACAATTTCAAAGATGCTCTAGACGGCCCCGGTATTGGCATCATCGAAAGAGATGGCATCGTGTATTACACCAACATACCCAATCTATGGATGCTCAAAGACAGCAACGACGATGGCGTCGCCGATGAACGCCAAGTCATACAAGACGGCTTTGGCATTCGCATGAGTTTTTCAGGCCATGACATGCACGGTTTGATTTGGGGACCGGATGGAAAACTATACTGGTCTATAGGCGACCGTGGCTTTAGCATCAAAACCAAAGAAGGCAAAACCTTCCATCACCCTAACGAAGGCGGCGTCCTACGCTGCGACGCCGATGGTTCAAATGTCGAAGTATTCTGCCGAGGTTTACGCAATCCCCAAGAGCTCGCCTTTGACGACGAAGGCAATCTCTTCACTGCCGATAATGATGGCGACCATGGCGATTTAGAGCGAATCAGTTATATTGTTGAAGGTGGAGACTATGGTTGGCATGCCGGACATCAGGCCATCATGAGCTTTAGAGACAAATACCCTCTAAGATCGTACTCTTATGTCAAAGAAAAACGCATGATGACGGATTGGTTGGTCTCGGACATGTCCCTTATAGACAATGGAAAGCAACCTGCATTTCAACTGCCCGGAGTTGGCCAAATCGAAGGCGGCCCTTCAGGCTTTCTATACAATTCGGGTAGAAACATGGGCGACGCTTATTTTCAAAAGTATTTCGTGATACACTTTAGAGGCTCCATCGCTAGGACCAATGTCACCATGTTCAATATGCTTGAAAATGGTGCCGGCTTCAAAACCACCAATCACGAGCTTTTCTTTCGAGGCAGCAATGTCGTCGATTTAGAAATCGGTCCCGATGGCAAGATGTATTTCTCTGAATACAACGAAGGCGGTTGGCTCAATCAAAACGTGGGCAGTATTTTTGCGTTTTATTATCCTGACCAAATCGCAAAACCAGAAATCAAACAAATTGCCAAAATCCTCACGTCCGACTTTAAAACTTATTCCGAAGATGAATTATACGATTTTTTGAGCATCGAAGATTTGCGCGTGCGCCAACGCGCTCAATTTGAATGTGCCAAACGCGGCTCAAAAGGCTTGGCTGCTTTCAATAAAGCACTCGCTAGCAACGACAATGTCTTAAGACGTTTGCACGGAATATGGGGCATCAGTCAAATGGCTTATAAGGAGCCCAACCTGCTCAGCACCCTCCTGCCCTATATGAACGATCCCGAAGCTAAAGTCCGAATTCAAACAGCGAGGGTATTGGGCGACCATAACTACGAAAAAAGCATTGACGCCCTCATAACCGCATTGAAAGACAGCCATCCACGCGTCGCCATGTATGCAGCCATAGGCTTAGGCCGCATGAAAGTTAGCAAAGCTAATGATGACTTGCTTGCACTCTTGGAACGCAATAACGACCAAGATCGCTACTTGCGCCATGGTGCCGTCATGGGACTCACCGGCATCGGGTCTTTGGAAGCTTTAAATGCCGCCAAGTCGCATCCCTCCAAAGCCGTTAGAATGGGTGTATTGCTATGCATGAGACGTCTCAACAACCCAAGCATAGCTCACTTCTTAAATGACCGTGACACCGCAATTGTAGACGAAGCCATCAGAGCTATCAACGACGTTCAAATAGACGGGGCTCAAGAAGCCTTGGCTCAAAAGATCGAGGCCTATTTCCCGAGCAAAACATTTGAAAAACAAGATACCCCGATTCGTGAACTTTTACAATTTCGTTTGGTCAATGCCAATTTTTACGGAGGCAAAAAAATTCATGCCGAAAGACTGCTCACCTACGCTTCTAATCCTGACTTGAGCATTCGCATACGACAAGAGGCTATCGCGGCGCTCGAAGCTTGGTTTGACGAAACACCACTAGACACCACAACGGGCATGCCGAGGGCCAACACGGTTGCACGTGACGACATTAAAGATGTCATTTTAGCGCAACTTAAAAAAGTCTTTGCTTCCGCGCAAGGCGACTTATTGGCGCAGGTTACACGTCTGGCAAAAAACAACGATTATCCCTTTGGAAAAGAAGAGTTGTTAGTTCAAATCAAAGACACTGCCATCGACGCCTCGGTTAGACTAGAATCTCTAAAGATACTGGAGATAAAAAATCCTGAAGCTCTCACGCCCCTCCTGCCTGAGCTCACCTTGGATAAAAACTTTTCTATAAAGACCTTTGCCTTGTCGCAAGTTTTGAAAAACGATCTCAATCAAGGCATTGATACCTTAAAGCATTGGATTGAGCAAGATGGTCTCAAAGAAAAACAATGGTCATTTTCTAAGTTAGGAGAACTTCAAGATGAAAAATCAAAATCAATCCTAGAGCATTATTTCGATGAATTTCTCTCACAAAAATGTTCTCCCGAATTGCACTTGGACATCATTACCGCAGCACGCAATCGCAAGGAATCGAGTCTACAAAACAAAGTGTCCAACTACGATGCCACCTTAGTCGGTAAACCTGCCCTAGAACGCCACCATACTGAACTCATGGGTGGAGACGTCAACGAAGGCAACAATATTTTCTTAAACCACGGTATCGCTCAATGCGTAAGGTGCCATAAAGTCAATGGCTTTGGAGCCGATGTTGGGCCCGATTTAAGCGTCATAGGCAAAGAAAAATCACGCACGTATCTATTAGAATCCATCGTGGCACCAAATGCCAACGTCGCACCAGGATTTGGACTGATGACGCTCAACCTCAAAAGTGGCGAAAGCCTTGCCGGCCTCTTTATGCAAGATGACCCAACAAATGGCATCAAACTCAAAATGGCCGACGGCAAAGCAAAGTTTTTTAAACACACTGATATCGCCTCTAAAACAGACCCTATCTCTGGCATGCCCCCAATGGAGTTATTGCTAAAACCCCATGAAATTAGAGATTTAGTGGCCTACCTCGCTTCACTGCAAGTCGCACAACAAGGGAAGAAAAAGAACGATACTCACTAAATTTCAACGTCCTTTAAAACGGGTTTCTTTCACTCGAAAGAGACTCGTTTTAACACTGTTAAGGTATTCTCACATCGGGCTCTCTGCCCCTTGACTCAGGTGGAATCTCATCGACCTTGGTTTTCTTTTCAATCTTAGACATGCGATATTGGTCTTGATCCATCCAACGTCGCAAGCTCTCGCGGCAGTATACCACAAAAATGTTATCAGGCATTTGCAACAATGACCAAGCCACCTTATTTTCCGAAAAAGGTATTTGGTATTGTCTCCTCATCACCATCATGAGCGGTAAATTGAGAAAGTAATCTCGAAAAATATCTTTGCCTTTAGTGAACCTCTCCGACATCGCAAAGCATTCTGAAATAGCCAACCAAGCATCTCCGTAACTAAAACTCGCCATCAGAGGCTGTAGCACATTGACGATGGTTCCAAACTTGGGTGGTTGTTTTGTCTTGAGCTGATGGCTGTGTTTATAAACATACATCAGACCAGCCTTAATGTAACGGTCTTGCATTTTTTGAACCAACCGATCTTTCTCAGCGTAACTTCCGTCATTTTGCAAAGAATCACTCAATTCTGCAATAAAAGCACGACAGGCAAACGCCTTCCAAAGATCTTGAGGATTCTTTTCGTCAAAAAGGGACTCCATGTTCTTATGCGATTGAAAATAACTTAAGATCTGTTCTATTCGTTCAGAAAACCACTTTGGCTGTATCGAATAAACGTTTTTCTTTGCCACAAGACTCACCCCTGCAAAAAGAAGTGAACTAGAAGGTATGTTGTAATTTGGATCAAGAATTATTTGAAGCGTTCCTTCCAAACTAAATTTATAAGTACCACTATAATCATTCACATAAATTTCTCCCTGAAAATCAATTGGAGTAGGCTCAACTAAAGAAATTTCAGCTACAACAAACTTTGAAATGAACAAAAAGAATACACTCAGAAAAATTAGCTTTCTCATCGCCAATAAAACCAAACTCTTTAGCCCCAGCATCACTCACCCCCTAAATTCGCCACCCAAGAAAAGCATTTTAATCTTTTTCTCAACTAATGTTAATTCCCAAATTTTAACCGCAAACCTAGCTACGTCATTCCCGCGTAGACGGAAATCCAGTTTCAATTAATGTTACTTCCCAAACTCATACCATACCCCACCTCTTTTCAACCAAATTTCCATCTTCATCAGG
>Ga0172372_10013708_pt1 | contig 9991 bp, 19 predicted proteins | sample LakKiv5m_2_FD_114544 | JGI IMG/M metagenome (GOLD analysis project Ga0172372, IMG submission 114544) | Freshwater microbial communities from Kabuno Bay, South-Kivu, Congo - kab_092012_9.5m | ecosystem: Environmental > Aquatic > Freshwater > Lake | place: Democratic Republic of the Congo... | reverse complement strand
GGTTCAAGCGGTTCATCAGGTAACACGGGAGCACCTGGCTCATCAGGTTCAAGCGGTTCATCAGGTAACACGGGAGCACCTGGCTCATCAGGTTCAAGCGGTTCGTCAGGTTCGTCTGGCGCAACGGGAGCACCTGGCTCATCAGGTTCAAGCGGTTCATCAGGTAACACGGGAGCACCTGGCTCATCAGGTTCAAGCGGTTCATCGGGTGCAACGGGAGCAGGTGGTTCAGCAGGTTCGAGCGGAACAAGTGGTACAAGCGTTAGTGTAAGCGGTACGACAAATAAAATCGTTAAGTTTACTGGGGCTTCAACTATTGGTAACTCAAATGCTTCAGATGATGGAACTACATTCCAGATTGATACATCGAAACTTAAAGTAACTACATCCGTGGCGGTTGGTGCAATTACACCATCGGCAACAACTGGTCGACTGGATGCTTCTAACGACATCGTAGCATTTAGTACTTCTGATAGAAACTTGAAGGAAAACTTCGTAAGGATTGAAAAAGCACTTGATAAAGTGAACTCAATTTCTGGATACGAATTTGACTGGAAAGCGAAGTACAAAATTGACCACGGATTCGAAGGTCACGATGTGGGTGTAATCGCACAAGAAATCGAGAAGGTATTGCCAGAAGTTGTAACTGTGAAGTTCAACGGATGGAAAGGTGTCAAATACGATAAGATTGTACCTTTACTAATAGAAGCCATCAAGGAACTTTCTGATAAAGTTGAAAAGTTGGAAAAGAGAAATGCTAATTGATAAAAACAAACAAACTCTGAGGAAGCCTACAAATATTGGGCTTTCTCGGTCTTTGTGTGAATTCTTAAAATATAAAATTTAAATTATGCCAGTACCATCATCAAATATAAACATAACTGACATTTTTGACGAAGCGAATAGTGGTTTCCCACCGAGCGATTTAGCAGTGAGTGATTTGTTTAAAAGGTCATATTTTGAAGGACCAAACGGAAATAATACTATAAATTATAATGCTTGGGGTCAGTTTGGTAATTCGAGTGGAGCGAATAGAATTTATTTAATAAGTGCAAGTAACACGAACAATAATTTTAATCAATTTGCGGGTCTGAATTATTTTTTTGATAATAGTGTCTATGCAAATTATGTGGATGCGGTTAATAATTTAGTTGTGCCTACTCCCCCTGCCCCCCCTTTCGACAATGACATCGATGTTTTTTGCCGTTTATACGATTCCTCAAAAACATTTGTTTATAGTCAATTTCAACAACAAATAACTGCGGGTGGGAGTGTGAGTCAAATTTTTAGTCTTGTAACCGAGCCGATGATTGCCGTTGGTTATTGGGAAGTCGAATTTCAACCCGTCAGTGGAACTTTTGGTGGTGCAACTTGTAATATAGATATTAATCAAGTAAATAAAGTTAGTAGTGGAACTATCAATGCGGCGGGGGCAACTATCTTTGATTGGCAGACTTTCGGCTCAGAGGATATGGATTTTAATTCTGCTCCAGGGTATGAAGGTTATTATTTTGATATTACAATAGGTTAAGTAAATTTGAATAAATTAAATGTAAATAAATATGCAAGTAATAAATTTAGAAAAAGAAGAAAATGAGTTGGGTGAAAATTTGCACACCGACTATCAAAACATGTTAAACTCTTTAGGGAATTTAGAAAGTAGAATAATTAAACTTTATTCTCAGATAGAACATCTAAAAGAAGAGAAACATCAGTTGCATGTATTATTGGTAAAAACCGAAGATGAATTTCAGAAATACATTGAAAATATTGGTATTAAGTATGGTGCAGGCAAACTTGACTTTACGACTGGAACTTTAACTATTGAATAATGGTAGTAGTTTTTTTTGGTAAAAGAAATTCTGGAAAAACCACACTTTGCCGAAATTTTTATCAGTGGGTAAGGTCAAATACTCCTTTGAGAGTTCATTATATTGATAATGATAAGTTCAGATTCATTTTTAATATGAAATCTTTGGACAAAAAAACGGAGTCTGAATTACTGGAAAAAGCATCAGTGATTGCAAAATATGAGCAATCATTGAATGATTTAGTACTGATTAGTATGTCTTTTGCTTACGATAACTTGCGTAAAAAACTATCAAGTGAAAATAAGGTTTTGTGGGTATATACAAAACATGCTTCAGACAGTCGTCCAACGAGCAAAAAGGAGTTTGATGATTTTGAAGAACCAGAAGATGTTTTTACAGTCAATACTGACGAGTTTACACCAGAACAATCGCTTAACTTAGTAATAGAAAAATACAAGGAATTTTGTTTAGTTTCGCATAAGAAGTCAAATTATGCATATTGAAACTAAAAATGCTGAACAAATTTGGAGATATATTTTCCGTGCATTAGGTGCGGTATTTTCATTTTTCATGTATGATACATATCAGCAAGTTAAAGATATAAAAAAAGGAGTTGATGATTTGAAAGTTATGGTTGCTGAAACTAAAAAAGATGTTCAATTTCAGCAAGAAAGATTTTCAGATTTTAAAACTCAAATTGATAAAAGAGTAGCAATTCTTGAAATACCCAAAACCAAATGATGCAAGACAACGATTTTATGTATTTTGACCCTGCAACGATTTCTGCAATCGTGGCTGGTGTCGGCACTGCTGGGGTTCAAGCGGTGGACGCTTCTAAAAGGAGAAAGTTGGAGGCTGGTTTAGCATCTTTGAATGCTCAAGAGCAAAAAGATTTGCAAGAAAAAACGCTTCGAGCCCAAACTCAACAAGCCAAATTGAAACTGATAGAAGATGCTATTGCTAAAAAGCGTAAGGAAAAATACATCCCATACTACATAGGCGGTGCGTTATTGGTAATTGGAATCGTTGGAGCAATAATTTATTTTAAAAAGAAATGATAAATATTCCTAAACAGGTTCAACACGGATTGATAATTCTTGGAATAGTCGTTTTGGGTTATGTTCTTTTAGTTCCTAAAAACAAAAAAAGTAAAAATAATAGCCCAAAAGTTGCTGAAGATTCTAAGTTGAAAAACTTGCAAAATGCAAGAGTAGTTTTGGATGCTTATTTGAATGCAGTAGAAGCAAAAGAAAGCCCACAAGCACTAAATAAACTGAATAGCATTTTTGCTCAGGAATATCAACTTAAAGTTCAAAAGAATGCTCAAGGCAAGTATGTAGCCAGAACTTTATCAGGAGAAGATATTCTAATGGTTAAATAATATGCCAGATGTAGTACCCGTTGTAACTGTATTGACCTCGCCAGCCGTAAGTGTGACGAGCATAAATAATTTGACTTACAATCAAATTCAACAGAGCATCGGGTCGTATTCTTATTTGTTGAATAGCATTTACGAGTACACAGAACAGACCAGTCAATTATTAGAATCCATAGTATTAAAGAAGTACAATGTCAAAGGTGATAAATTGATTTATAACTTAGAGATGGCAGTTGACCCATATCAACAAATTGCTTCTATTCATCAAGATACTATTGGTTTAGATTATGCTTTTGATGGTAACAACAACTTTTATTTTTACTTAGAACCCAACACTTATGCTCAGTTGCAATTTGATGTTGTTGAAATTGCTCCTATAATGTTATTAAATAAAAGATGTTTATTTGAAGAAGTAGAATTCCTTGAAGATTACTTAGTAACTTTCTGATGCCCACCGAACAAATTGTTTTAAATGTAACAAATACTCAACCTTATAGAACGGTTGTTTCTCTTTTAGGGGGATTGGGAGACTACTACAATCAAAATACTAATGCAAGCACTCTCTACGCTTGGAATTTGTCAACTATAAATTTTGCTTTGAATGGCAATTTTGTGTTAGAATATAGACCAGCAGGAAGCGTTGCACCATATTCGGTTTTTAGAGGTGTGATGTACTATTCTTTTGCTGGAATCTTAAGTACCCTCAATAGATATTCATTTTTGGGTTTCTTTTGGCATGATGGCTTCAATGTTTACTCTGCAAATGATACACTTCAGTTTAATCAATTTGGATTTGACTTTTAATAAAAAAGGTCGCCTTAAACTAAGACAACCTTTTTTAATGAAATTGTATCAAGGAGCAGTCCTTCACACTTAATAAGAAACACTTTACTAACCGCTACAATTAATCATGCTGGAAGCATTGAGAAATTCAGCATTTCAAATTTATGAGTGATTATCGGAATTGGCAAGAGTTTCATAAATATTTCTCTTACCCTTGCTGAATTTATTAGATTTGGCAATAGGTGTTACTACGATTGATTCATTTTCATCCAAAGTCAGAATATTACCACCTTCAATCTTGTCATCAATTCCCAAGCCCATCGTTCCACATTTGTCTTTGGGAAGGAGTTTCGCTAATTGTTTTAAAGCAATCTTTTTAAGCATCCAGAAATTCGGGTCTTTCGAATCATTAAAATACATATCACTGGGAAAAGGCATAATGGATATTGTATTGGTGAGTTCAGCCTTGGACATCACCTTAAATAACTTTTCATCGTTTGAAGTCTTCACAACGATATAGATATATTCCAGAGTAAACGCATTTCTAATACCATCCTTGGGCTTATGAACCAATTTAGGTTCAAGACCTATCTCATACTCAAAATCATCGCCCTCGTGCACGGATTCAGCCCAAATCGATTTTATGTTTCCTGTTCTATTTAAAAGAGCAATAATACCCTTGTATCCAAGAACTGGTTTTACATACTCACCATCACTTACAAAAAAGAACTCACCCAAGTTTGAATTGGGGCTTAGTCCTAACTCCGCACAATAAATTATGCTGGCAAAAAGACTTCTGGGATTCTTAATAAATGCAGAAAGAAGTTTGGAATTGTTTTTAATTTCAGAAATAATCACTTGCTTGAACTGAGCAGGTGAAATTTGATTCGATACTAAAAGGTCATTCAGGATTTTTTCGGTGAACACCACCATTTGACTTTCAAAGGTGGTTAAATCTGTGTTTTTGGACATGTGTTATTTTTTTATAAATGTGATTGGAGTTTTGGTTTCTCTTTCCAGTAAGATAAGTTTGCTTAAAAATTTGAGTTGTTTTGATGCTAACCGCATGAGGTTAAACCAAATTAAATTGGAAACCAATAATAGGCAAATCAATATCCACTCAAGCCAACTCATGTATTTCGTTTGATAATCAGTTCACGAACATTTTTAAGAAATCTCAATTCAGATAAATCTTCGCTTGTAAACCCTTTTTTGTTCATCTTTAAATCCAAAGTATCAATTTTAGATTGGATGATGTTTTTTGCAGAAGTCTTGTTGTATTGTTTGAAGAGAAATTCTACATGTTCTTCAGGTGTTTGATTCATATTAGTAATAAATTTTAATTGCTTCAGGTATTAGTTTTTTATGTCTGCAATATTTGACCAACGGACAACTCGAACATTTTAGTGGAGACGGATGTGCCTTCCAACTATTTGTTTTTGCAATGTTCGTGATTCTTTTTTTGGTTTCATATACGCTATGCAAGTGCATGTCAAATCTGGAATCCTCAATGATGATTTGATAAATTCTCATGTCATCGGGAATTTTACTGTTGAAAACCCAGAAATAAAAGTCAACATCGGCATTAGATTCTAATTTTTCCAACAGGGTGTAATGCACGGCTTGAATCATGTGCCCCTCGTTTTCTGCCAAACTATCTTCGTGCCATCCCATAGGACTCCACAGGTTATCTATAAGACCAGAATATTTTAAATCAATGATGGCTCTCCTTCCATCCACATTTGCCAAAATATCCTGAGTTCCTTCCATGATACCGCTTGTTATGGTCTTACCAGTAGAAATTATTTCAATGTTCTTTTCTTTGATAAGTTTCTTGAAGTACAAAGCACTTTCATTTGCCTTTTTGTAGTCAGTTGAGAAATCTTCTTTTGCCGTTCCCTGATACACTTTAACTGGTTCGGGCTTATCTCCATACTTGGGAAGTTGTTTGGTTGCCATATACTCAAAATAATGACCCAATTTCATAGCATCCGTACTGGGAAATTCTACCCCATCGAAATACTTTGCTTTAATAACTAAACCACACTCCTTTCCCAAAAGATAATCGCTAAAATCTTTCATCAAAGATTGCGTAATCTTTCTCTTTGCAGGGGTTGACTTAAAGGCTTTGTTTACTTTCTTTACTCCATCCGCTTCCATTCCAAAAATATTTTATGTTGTTTCTAATTTTATTAGAAACTCCTATGACCAGAGTTTCAGTTGTTTCTCTCAAAAGATTTGCGACAGTATATCCTTCAGTAATAAATTTTTTATTATTACAAACCTCTTCTAATTTAGCCCGTGCGGTATGCTTGTTTGTTGCCTCTATACTAATTGGTTTATCCAATCCGTCAAAATAATAGCGGTACAATTTCATTATACTTTATAGGTATTTTAATCAAAGTTCGTTTCACCAATTAAATATACATTTGTTTGCTCGTTATATTCAGATTGGATATGCGTGTTGTCTAAAAGAAGTAAGGCGATGGGATGCCACCCCTCGCCTTTACTTTTAAGGTCAATCATGAAAAGAAATTAAATCTCTAATGGTAATTAAATCCCAAGTGCAATCAGAAGAATTTACACCGTCATCTGTCATCACGCTACCAACAATAATTGCATTATTGGCAAAAGTTCCGCCACCATTTATTTTGAAGAATCCCTTGATATCTCCTACTCTAATAAAACATTCTTCATCCACATAGATGACATCTCCGTAACTACCTTTAGTTCTGCTTGGTAAAACAGTCGCAGTTTCAATCAATTCACAACCATTACCAATGGTTTCGTAAAATGAATTCAAAGAATTTTCGATGTCGGTCTCGTAGATTTCTTTACGCTCTACATCAATTTTAATAACTCTCATAGTTGTTGGGCAATTTTTAGTTGAGTTGACTTTTTTTGTTGAATTTGAAATCGTGCATCACCTGAAAGAATTCTTCGGCATTTGGAACTTCATCTCTTGGATTAAGTTTGTGATACCATTCTTCAAAGCGAGGTGCTTCTTTCATTTCAGTTTCTTTGGGCTTGAACCAGTTCACAACTGGTGTAAGCAAGGTTGCGATTTTTTTCATATTTTGATAGCAAAAGGTTTCAAATGTGGTTCTACATGCTCACAATAGGCTTTTAGTTCTGCATAAACTTGTAAAGCATGTTCTCTGTTTGGGCTTTTTGATACTCCATTGAAAAAAAGATAAAGTTTATTTTTCTTAGTGTCGTAAGCACCAAATGAAAATCTTCTTCGAAGTTCATTCTTGTGTTTGTTACGATAAGGAGTCAAAACGCAAAAATCTTGTCCGTTTTCGACAAACTTGACCAAAGCGTAGTAGAAGGTGTCTACACAAATCTCTTCATGACCAGCAAAAAGAGGTCTGTTTTTTTGGATAAGATAAGATTCTCCCAACATCATGTACTGCTCAGAAGTGTTTGCATCAATAACCTGTTTAGAGTTCAGTGGCGTAAGTGTTAATTTGATTGTTTTGCTCATGTGTTGTTATTTTCAAAGATAAGATGCAAATGTAATAAATTAATCTGTGTTATCCACATTTTCTACATCATTATTAGAATCGTCTTCATCATCATACACCAACTGCTTGAATTCAAATCCATGCTTTGTCAGGTAATCATGTACTATTTTTCTATTTTGCTTAGTATCACGATAATAAATGCAGTCAGTCCGATAAGCCTCAAACTCATTTTTTAAAAGTCCAGCAATTTCATTCATCATCTGATAGCATTGATAACGAATGGCTTGATATAACTGCTTTAACCTTTTCTCTTGATTTTCATAAATGAAAGGTTTGGTTTGTTTCTTTCCGTCCTTAAACTTGTTGTAGGATATGTTTCTGCCCAAAATCGCAAGAGCCGCGAGACGAACTCTTTTATACTTTGGGTCTTGAGCGTTAGAATAAGTAGTGTCAGTAATTACACCCATCTTGTGTGCAATATTCCAGTAAGCACTATTAATATCAGTCCCAGTGAGTTTACCATATGAATCATCGTAATCGTAGTTAGTAAGGTTCACGGGAAGTTTGCTTGGCATTGACCACTCTGGGTTGCGTTCCAAAAACTTTTTGGCTTCAGACTGCACCACACTGAATAGCCAGAGCATCCTTGGATTAAATCCATCCTCATTTTTATTGGGATAGATATATTCCATTCCGTCCACGATTACAGTCGTCAGGTACTTTGTTTCCCTCATCAGAAACTCCTTCTTTTTATTAAGAAGTTTATTAATCAGTACTTTGGGGTCGCGACCCCCTTTTACAACCGAATCTATTATCTGTAACGCATCTTTTTTAGATGGATACAAGGACGATTGTTCGCCATCCGATTGTAATTCTTCAATGTTCCCTTGATTTTCGGGAACAACTTCTTCATTTGATATTTCTGACATCTTCTACGACTTGAGATTCTCTTTTATGACGCTTTTCCCAGTTCAGCCCTCTAAGTTCAGGGTGCAATTCTTGCAACTTCCTTCTCGCCCTTGTGATGCTTTCATAAGAACTAAGAGTTCCTTTGCTCATCGATTCAAAGACATCGTAGGCTGAATGTTGTTCTGTAAACTTGCTTTCCAGAGCCCAAAATTGGGCAACCAGAAGCATATCATTGTCTTTTGTAGCAGTCCATTTCGTCAAAATGTACTCCACCTTTGTCGCTAAATCAGTCGTGATATTAGTCATAACATTTGTTATTTTCAAAGATAACAACAAACAAATTAAATAATCAACCCGAAGTTATTCACACTTTTCCACCTTGTTCGAATTTGCTCAGAGCCAAATTGATTTGATTTTCAATAGCCTTGACTCTTTCTAAATATTCTTTCTTGGTAAGGATTTTGTCTTTGAAGTCTTGTTTTGCTTTATCCAGAAGTTTTTCTTGACGCTCAAACAACTTATCGATGTTTTCCTGTTTCTTCAAATCTGTTTCAGTAACTTGTTTTTCTTCTGCTTTTTTAGGACGCTCCTTGGGTTTTGCTTCTTCTTTTTTCTGAGGTCTTTTACGAACCCTCATTTCCTTTTCCCTTTGAAGTTTCTTGCGTTGTTTTTGGATGTCCTTTTTCTTTTTGACAAACTCAGCCCGTTTTTGTCTTCTTTCAGCAAGAGTAAGTTCTGGAACTTTTATTTCAAATGACACCTCTTCGATAGTTTCTGTAACTGGTACTTCAACATCATCTATGGTCAAATAAAATTGTAAAAAGTAACTATCTGCTTTGCCATCGTCTTTGAAACCTTTTCTTACTAAAACTCGTGCATTCCAAACAGGTCCACTTTTATCTTGCACTGCTTCTCTGATACTTTCAATAATTCCTTGTAAACCAGAAGCAACATAGTCAAAACCCAACAACTCAACAATTGCCGTGCTTCCAAACTCATTACCAGCATTAAACTCGAACCTCAAATTCAAAGGTGAAGTAGCGGCGGTTAACTCTTCTTGAACATAATCATTTGCTGACCACCAATCTATTCCTAACAAATTGGCTTCGCCAAGACCAGATAATTCAATGATTGAAAGTAATAAAGGATTATAAAAATTGCTTTCCTCTTTGCCTTCAATTTGTTGACCAACAAACTCACGAATGTCTTTGACTTTGACATCTCTGGGATTCAATCCTTTGAAGTCAGGATAGATTTTTTCTTTAATGAAGGTTGTTAGTTCTTCCTTTGAGATTTCAATTTTTCTTTTTTTGAATTCTCTGGCAGTTGCTCTACGAACTTTTTGATAGAGTTTCGTTGATTGAGAAATTTTCTGCTTTTTACTTTTGTAACGAGCCATAGTTGTTAGGGGTTACGAACTAACATCAAAGAATTCAATTTACCAAAAAAAAATACGGACAAACATATGAAACCTAATGTTTACAAGGGTTTGCAAGATAATAAACTTCTCGATGTGGTTATCATTCGTCAGTTTTGGCAGAAATTCATAAGCATTTTTGTTTTAACAAAAGGGACTCCAAAAAATCCATCGTTCGTCATTTCAGGCAGAATAAACTAAGTGCGGTTTTTACAGAAAATGGTTT
>Ga0172372_10013705_pt1 | contig 9991 bp, 8 predicted proteins | sample LakKiv5m_2_FD_114544 | JGI IMG/M metagenome (GOLD analysis project Ga0172372, IMG submission 114544) | Freshwater microbial communities from Kabuno Bay, South-Kivu, Congo - kab_092012_9.5m | ecosystem: Environmental > Aquatic > Freshwater > Lake | place: Democratic Republic of the Congo... | reverse complement strand
CATCAAATGATCTCTTCAGAATTCTCTCCGCAACTGAAATCTTCGATTGAGAGAATGCAAGGAATGGAATTCCTACTTGTGGCTTTGGGATTAACCAATATCCGAGATTTCCAGAATCCAAAGGAATCCAATTAGTCTTAATTCCCAGGTCCTCACAGTAATGAACAAATCTGGAGAAATTCTTATCACTTTCCATTCCAGGCAGAAGCAAGATTTCATCAATTGGAGTGAATTTTAGAATCCTTTCGAACTCATCGAGCCAGGTGCTACTAATCGCCGTACATTCCATTCTTGAAACGACTGCATAACCCAACAATCGATTCTTTATGATCCAATCACTATATTGTTGAGATTCGCGCATTGTGCGACCGACAATTATTAAACGAGTAGAGAATCTCTTACGCTTGATTAAAGGTCTTAAAAATATGAAATACAGAAGGGTACGATCCAATACTAAATTAACAAGACCTGAAAGAAGAAGCGCAATAAATAGTGTTCGAGAGAAAGACGCACGTGTAACAAACGATAGAAAACCCAAAGAAAAGAAATAAACTATGGACAGCTTGATAAGGCTTTGTAGGTTCAAAATGAAAAGACTGTTGTGATTCAAACTGTAGATGCCGCTTAAACCAAAAGTTAACAACCATCCAAGAACGACGAAGCCAAGAATCAGTTCGTAATCAATAGCTGCAACAGACGGCTGTGCTTCGGATTCAAAAAGAGAAGATCGGAATCGAAAGTTATATGCGATAACAGCGGCCGATAGGAGTGCAAAGGCATCGACGACAATTAGCGCCCCACTAATCGTGACCTTATGCGACCTCAACTTCTGCAACTTAGGAGACTCATCCACGCTTAGATTGTATGAGACTGTTAACCCAACCTAAGTACTTCCCTCTGCCAATTTCTGCATCAAGATTGTTTCTCGCAAATTTAAGACCTTTTGACGCCAGACGTTTCCTCTTATCTGGATTCTGACTTAATTCCTCTAGGGCTCTAGCGAGAACAGTGGGCTTTCCTGCCTCTACGAGTTCGGCAATACCATCCAAAAATTTCCAAGTTGCTCCTCCTTTTGGAACGGCGGCTAACACCGGGCGCTCGCTATATAAATAAGAAGATAATTTGCTTGGAAGGCTCATCTCCATCTGGGTGCTCCGCTCGTTCACGAGCAATAAATCTGCCGCGGATAGCAAGGCTGAATACTTTTCATCCGAAACAGCCGCCAGCACGGCGATGTTATCCAAGCCTTCACACATCTTTTTCAAATTTGCCTCTTGATTGCCGTGGCCCACCAGAAAAATCTTTACTTTTGAATCTATGCTTAAGGCTTTTGAAGCTTCAACCACATTCTCCAAATCTTGTTTTGCTCCCATATTACCTGTATGAACCACGATAAATTCATCCCTTTTCCAACCGAAAATCTTACGTGCAAAATCACGGTTACTAACTGCGATTTCTCGAACACAATAATTAGCAATCTGCAAAACTTTTTCCTTATGTATCCCTAAACCCCTAACAACATCTCCCATGGCAGGAGAAATGACTACTATTGAATCAGCGCCTTGCAGTGCTGATCGCTCAACCGCCATCGCTATCTTCGAAATCAACGCACCACCTCGAAGGCCTGACTGTCTCGCGCCGGAGCCAGATAAATCCTGCACAATTAATCCGAAAGGAACTCCAAGCCTCACAGCAATTCTCTTTCCTACGGCTCCCGCAGCCACAGTAGGGACACATGCCACGATTACATCAAAATCTTCCCTTAACAAGCTTTTTGAGGCTCTTCTCAAATTTCGCCAGAGTGATATTTCAAAACTGATTCGTAAAAATGCATTCATCTTTGATGGGATCAAATGATTGATTCGAATAACACTTACTGATTCATGTTTTGATTGGCCTTGCACAATACAGGAAAACTCATGAGGTACTTTCCACCATGGATAGTGAGGCAAGCTTGTGAGCACCAAAACTTCAAAATTGTTGTCTTGCAGCAACTCTGCTAAATCTGTGGTGTATAAGGCTATGCCAGTAGGCTCTGGCCAATAATTGCTTGTTATCAGCAATACGCGAGGCATCGCTCCACTACTTTGGAGATTCTATCTTACGTACTTGCCCATCAATCAGCATCGAAAATTTCGGCAATGACTTTCGCGCAATTTCGCCTGCTCCAACAACGGCGCATTCACCTATCGTTACACCAGGCAAAACTTTTGCATCCAAGCAAACCCATGCACCATCTCTAATTGTTACCGGCCTATGTGCATATTCAAGAGAAGCGCTTCGATAATCATGTCCACCTGAGCAGATAATCGATCTTTGAGATATACAAACATTTGAACCCACGACAACTTCCTCATGGTTAATAAACCAAACTCTTTCCCCAATCCAAGAGTAATCTCCGAGCTTTAGTTTCCAAGGGAAATGAACTTTTACGCCATTCCGAATTACAACTTTTGTACCAACCTTGCAACCTCCAGCTTTCAGAATGAGGATTCGAATATTGGAAGAAAAGAGAGAACTCGAAAGTAGTGGATTGCCAACCAAAGACCAAAGTGCATACTTAAGTTTTAGCATTGTAGAATAGGAGGTCCTGAAATCAGCCAGCTTTCTCTGCGAAAAGCGGATATTCGCATCCATTAGAGAATTCTATAGCCTTTAGTTGAAACAGGACATGATTTGGGCAATCTAACGTGATACCTATTCCACATCCCGAAACCCATATAGATTATGAATATGAAGGCAACCATGTTGAAAGCCATTATTTTTACAAAAAATGAAGAGAGCAATATTGGTGAATGTATAGCCTCTTTACCACCCAATATCCCGATATTTGTTATAGATTCGGATAGCTCCGATCAAACAAAGAGTATTGCAGAGAGAGCTGGCGCAACTGTTTTAAGTTTTGAATGGAATGGGAAGTATCCTAGAAAAAAAGAATGGACTCGACGACAATTTAGGGATAGCGAATGGCTTTTGCTGCTTGATGCAGATTTAAGGTGCACGCCAAGTCTCTATCAAGAGTGCCTAGATGTTATTGAAAGTAATAACTTCAGTTCCGGACTCATACCAATAAATTATTGGTTTATGGGAAAAGAATTAAAGCACGGAAGTAAACCTTCCTATATAGGATTGATAAATGTAGGAAACTGCAGATATCCTGATGTTGAACTAGATAACCTTGGTTATGGCGATATTGAGTTTCACTACCAGCCAATTTGCATAGGACTTACTGCTAAAATGAAAAATCCAATGAACCACATGGACCGCGACGCATTAGTATCCTGGATTGATCGACACGTGAAATACGCAAATTACCAAGCCCAATTGGAATTGCATCCGGAAGTAATGCAAGAGATGAATAGATACAAGACTTTCCGGGGAAAAGTTCTGTATCGCTTACCTTTTCGTGCAATTTCCCAATTTATGTATTCCTATTTCTTAAAATTTGGTTTCTTAGATGGAAAATTGGGGTTCCGTTATTCTTATTTGCATGCACACCACTATTATCTTGCTAGGGTGATTGCAATTGATTACAAGAAGATTTCAATGTCTGGAAGAATAGCAAAAGATGCCTAAAGTGAAAGACAAACTTCGTATTTTACAAATAGCCTGTGAAATGACAGAGTCGCAAGGAGGACCTACTCGGTCTGCGCTGAATGTAGCTATTTACCTGGATCGAAAACAAAGTCTTTCAGTTGTGGGAAAGCTGGATTCAAGTATTCTTTCAATCCTAGATTCATCTGGAGTTTCGCCTCTGATGATTCGAAGCGATTTCAATAATAAATCCGGTTTTTGCATAAGAGATCTCCCAAAAATAATAAGGCTGATTAGAAGTCATGACGTGATCATTTCTCACGGCTTTTATACTTTTCCTACCCTAATCTCATGCATGTCAGGCAAAGGTAAGTCAATCTACGTCATGCCTCATGGTTCACTGGAAGAGTATCAATGGTCTCATGGAAAAATAAGGAAAGCATTTTTCAACGGTCTAATCAGCCACACATCAACTTTTCGGAACATCACGTTTGCTGTTGCCACTCTAGAAGAATCGCGCTCGATAAAGAGGAAGTTTATATCGAATAGAATAGAAGTTGTTGGAATTGGAGTTGACTTACCGGAATTTGAGAAGTTGCAATTAGAGGAAAAGAGTTCGCAGATTAATTTACTTTCGATTTCAAGAATCGCGCCAAAGAAGCGTATTGACACTTCGATCAAGGCATTGTCTTTGATAAAGGAAACGCACCTAGAGCCCCATTTGTGGATTTATGGAACGGGTGATCGGAAATTATTAGATTCTCTGAAGAGCTTAGTAATGAATCTTAATGTAGAAGAACTTGTTCACTTTGAGGGGAATGTCGATCACGGAGATATTGCAAGAGTTTTTTTAAAAACAGACATTTTGTTACTCCCAAGCGAGAATGAGAATTTTGCTATAGCTGTTGCTGAGTCCATTGCTCACAATGTGCCAGTTATCGTGTCACGAAACGTAGCTCTTTCAAGTTTTGTGGCGGAAAATCACTGTGGCGAGGTTATCGAATCCTCTGACCCCCATTTACTAAAGGAGGCAATTTTGAAAGTGAGTTCGAACTTGCACAATTATCGCAAAGCCTGTGACGTTTCTAGACACAAATTAGGTCATTCTATGGTTAAAATAAATTGGATGACGTTAATCGAGATTCCAACCTAATCAGAAAATCACTTTGTGGCAATAAGACATCATTACAACAATCAGAAGTTAGATTTCCTTTCACTTTGTTGGATTACACTAACATTACACTTTCTTTTGTCTGGATTTGTCCGAGGTTTTGTCTTTCCACAAATTTCCAATTATTTATTTTTTGTTCCTTTACCAATCATAATTTGTATCTTTTTCGTATCACTGGGCAAGAATTCCGAAATTCGATACTTTGAGTTCTTCTGTATCTTCTTTTCGGCATTTTTACTGATGTATCAATTGGTGATGGTTCTTGGTGGTTCAATCAACTTTGAAACCGCAGTTTACGGGTGGTTCTTATACGGACTTCCATTTTTAGGAATGGCGGTTGTACAGAAGTCCTTTAACTTGAAGACTTTGGACAGGATTACTCTTCTTTTTGAACTTTGCTTGGTACCGAATCTTTTTTTTGCAGTCATGCAAACGTTTGTTGGAAATGCTAAATTCTTTAGTGCAGGATTCGGAGAAGGATTGAAATCTGCAAATGGAGTGCAGCGCGCGACCGGAACGTTTTCGTCCCCAGCGGGATACGCGCTATACTTGTCCCTCACTGCGGCTTTTCTTCTTATTCGGAATGATTTGAAGCGACTCCCTGTTTATCGGATTCTATTGAGCTTTGGGCTATTGCTATGTCAGGTACCTATTTCCGGTTCAAGAATTGCGATATTCTCCGTTTTCCTGGTTTTTCTAGTTAGAATTGTTTTTCGCAAGGGGAGAAAAACTTGGCACTCACACAGTCAAAAATCAAAACTTGTCATTCTAATTGCTTTGGTGTCTTTGTTTGGGGCCTTCTGGAAGCTTTCAGGTTCATCAGTGTTTCAGGCCACTGCTGTGAGGTTTGTGTCTGCAAATCAGGCGGATCCACCACTGAAAAGGCTAATGACTCAACTGAAGATCGATTTTCAAAGTATTGGTATTTTGCATGGAACCGGACTGGGTTCACGTGCCAACGGTACAACTGTTTTTCGCGTCGATTGGGTAGAATTTGATCCTCAGCGAATAGTGCTTGAAGCTGGGCTAATAGTTGGATTGATTTTGCTGGGTCTTCGAATTTTTCTCGTTGTCAGAATTGTAGAAAATTATTCAAAGAAGACTCATTCGCTTGATCTCCCATTAATCGCTGCAGTGCTTCCGCCGGTGACATTTGGGCAATTCATGGGACAAGGAACTATCTCAATTGGCACCTGGCTAGGACTTTATGTATTGGAGTATTTAAGGCCCCAATTTGATTTCCAATTTCAACACCAGAATAAGTCAGGTTTAAGGAAATGAATTATCTTGAGCGATTAATTCGATTTAAAAGAATTCCCTTTCTCCTTCTAATTCCGTTCTTGAATAGGGGTATCAATTTACTTTTCATGCCTTTTGTGCTCGCGGTGTTTGGCAATCATGGCTTTGTTAAAGTCTCGATTTTAGTCCTCGTGAGTTTGGTATTAACAGTGATAATAGAACTGGGCGTGAAACAAAAGGTTTTGATGCACTACAAGACAGAAGATTTAATACTATTCTTTTTTTTAAAATGGTTCATTACCATTTCAGCATTCTTGACTGCTTGTGTAATACTTCACGCAATCTTTGCATCCAGAACTGGATTGATTGACTCTCGCGATTTGATAGTTGTAAGTTTAGACGCTGTCGTCAATGTATCCTTAAACAGTTTCTATCTCGTGTATCTTCAGGCGCGAGGCAAATCGGATTTGATTTTGCGCATTAACGTTCAATGTCTTCTTTTAGTTTCAATCCCACGCGTATTTCTCCTTTTAAATGAAATCACAGAACCATGGTTATGGATTCTCCTGGGTAGTGTATTTAGGTTACTAGCGCTGGGTAGAATCAGGATTCGCTTTAGGAGTTTGAACTTTCCGAAACCAATATTGCTTAGAAATAAAATTCAACTATTGGACAAAGGGAACCTTAATTCGATTTTCGGCTTGATTGCTGTCCTGATGTTGTCGCTGGACAAATTTGTTGGGACACATCTTTATGAAGCTTCTAGTGTAGTAGCTTATTTGCTGGCATATCAGTTCATGTCGCTGTCTGCATCACTTTATGAGCAGATTTTAGTGAGATATTTTCCTAGAATCCGTGACTCTTTGTTAGAAAATAGTGCAGAGGAAAATATGCGAATCATTTTCTTCGGACTTTTTTTTCTAGGTTCATTGCTAAATGTAGTTTACTCAGTAATAAGCTTGGTAGTGTTCCGTGAAATAGATCCAGTTTTCTTTCCAATCTTGTTCTTGTTGTCCTTTCAAGCGTTATCTTGGGGACTGCTAATTATTTGGCAAAATGTGATAGGCCCTAGTGCATCCAATTTTGACCATGTGAAGTATTTGGGAGTAGCCCTAATATTCGAATCATTATTGCTTGCGGAACTCTATTTTTTTCATAAGTTGGAAGTAACCTTTTTGGCCGGGGTGACAGCAACATCATTTCTAGTCTGCTTGATTGGCCTTTCTAACAGAAGTAAATCTATCGGCCTAGTCTTTATACACAGGCGAAAGTTAATAATGACTTATCTACTAGTCATTTTTTGGACTGGTGTTCTGTACTTTTCCCGAACCTCAGTTTGGGCAGTTATACTCGTTTTGATATTGATTACTTCTGCACTCGCCAGCAGAGCAATTAGAATTGGATTCTTTTCAAGGCTTAGGGAAATCTTTGGCGCGAATCCATGAGAAGAATACTCATTATTAATCCTGGAGTTCAACCTGAACTCCAAAAGACAGTTGTTACTCTTAAATCTTCCGGTTTCAATGTGAAGTATGCAACAGCATCATCTTTTGGGGAAGAATATGAATCTAGATTTTTCATTGGGGTAGGGAGTATGGCCAAAAGTCTTAACCGAGTATTTAAACGCAGAGTTATGGATTTTTCAGATGATTTGGTCATCCGATATGGCTTTTCTCTTGAACTGGTGTCCTATTTGCTTTTCAGATTGTTTGGTAAGCATTTTCGTCCAGTCCGTAATTTCTACTTCTATTTACGTCTTTTGTTCTATGTCCTTTGGTGGAAACCTGAAATATTTATTTTTCAAGATGCAATTCCATACATATACAGAAGGCTTAGAGTAATCCGATTAGGTATCAAGGTATTAGTAGTTTCCACCGCAACGCCTATGTATTTTGAGTCAGTTTTTGCCGCGGAAAAGTCAAATAATTATGAGTGGTCTAAATTTTTCCATGCCAAGGGTTTTACCAAACGGAAGCAAATTAAATACCTTCGTGATGTGAATTTTGCAAATTACGTGGTTACCCCAAGTAACTTTGTAGCGAGAGATTTGGGAAAATATGTAAAGAGGGAGAAATTACGAGTCATTCGTCTGGGCCACGATTTGCAGAGCCTTGGTGCGGTTCCCATGAGTTCAGGAGACTTAAGAGATGCTGAATTAAGAGGTTTGAAGGTAATCTTTGTCGGTCAGCTTTCGCAACGCAAAGGAATTAGTTATCTTCTTGAGGGATTTTTCTCGGCAAAAATTCCAAACGACAGCGTTCTCACTTTGGTTGGAACTTCGGTGCTTGGTTCAGGTGACTTTATTTTGAAGAAGTATAAATCTCCGCGTCTAAGATTAGAGGGCCATGTCAGTAGATCGGAATTGGGTGACATTCTTGGAAAACACGACCTCTTTATCATGCCTTCGTTAATTGAAGGGTTTTGTCTTTCCGCTGTAGAAGCGCTCGGTACTGGCATTCCGGTGGCGGTGACTGATGTAGTTCTCGATAACCTTATAACTCACAATTTTAATGGGTTCGTCATAGACAGGATTTCAGCAGCCTCAATTTCCAATCTACTTGAAAGTGTTTTTAGTGATAAGGCCAAATTGATCAACATAGGAAGGGAAGGACGCGAGCTCGCATTGAATTACACTTGGAAAACATATCAAGAAGCGTTCATTCAGTTTATTAAAGAAATTTGCACACCAACTTGAATCTGCAGTCAGGTCTTTAATTATTATTCCTTGTTCAGCCAAATCTTGCTCGGATTCGAGCACTTATCGAATCAGAGACTTTGGATTTTACTATGTAGCTTAAGAAAAACACAAGCACTAGATAAGGAATCAAAACCCATAACGAATAATTTCTCATTGTATGCAATTGAGGCATTGTGATTACAGCTAGTAGTAAGAATTCGTGAGTCAGATAAATTTCAAAACTTATGTTTCCTATCTTTCCAAGAAGTCCTGTAAATGTATTGTCTATTTTTAAGGTTAGCACGGCAGGCAAAAAAAGTAAGTGGAAAATGATAATTATGATTGAAACGAATAAATGACTAGAGAAGTTATCAATTAAATTTCTAAAATTCTCAACTACAAGATTCAATAAAAGACAGCTTACCATCCATAATTTTCCAATCCTGCCTTCATGCGTTACTTTGAAAGCCATGAAGCCAACACAAAACCAAAGAATGTAATGTCGAATTTCGGTCAAGGCGTCTAGTGAAGGATTTTCAGGGAAGAACGCAGGGTAGAAATAGTCAATAGAATTCAAAGAAAAGATGAACATAAAAATACTAATATACGTTGTATTTGTTTTAAGATTGGCTTTATAAAATAGAACGGACATGAGCAAATAGAAAATGATTTCGACCCAAAGGGACCAAAGAACGTCCGTAATCCAAGTTGTCGTACCAAGAGATGAAAGAAGTAAGGAAAGTATTCTTGGATCTACGATCGTGACTGAAGAAAATAGCGCTGGTATTGAAATGCTTATCCCTTGGGTAGAGCCAATATTAATTATCCGACCGAATAGATAAAAGCAGAGCATAACGATTACCAAACTCGGCCAGATTCGAGCAAATCGCCTTCCCCAGAAAATTGAAAAAGATTTAGAACTGTCGAGAGACTGCGTGATCACATAGCCTGAGATAGTGAAAAAAAGATTAACTCCAAGATACCCAAATTGAAAAAGACTAGTTATTGATTCAGGTAAATTCCAGGGATATAAATATTCCTCACTCTTGGGAGGCATCCATCTGAAGAACACATGGAATCCAATAACGCAAAGAATCGCCCAACCTCGGTAAGTTTGCAATTGCACATTCCGCGACTGCTCCACCTAGACAATTTTAGATTCATTGAGTCGAATTCCAAAATTTTATGATGTTCGGCTGAATCTCTTTTTTGTGAAAATGAAATACACAATCCGAGTGGGTTGCGAGGGACTCGAACCCCCGACCCGGTGATTAAGAGTTAGCAGACTATCTCTCTCCAGCATAACCAAACCACCGTTGTACGCACTCTTTAGCCTGGGTTTATCCGAAAAGCGACTCCACTAGAAGTTT
>Ga0172372_10013704_pt1 | contig 9992 bp, 6 predicted proteins | sample LakKiv5m_2_FD_114544 | JGI IMG/M metagenome (GOLD analysis project Ga0172372, IMG submission 114544) | Freshwater microbial communities from Kabuno Bay, South-Kivu, Congo - kab_092012_9.5m | ecosystem: Environmental > Aquatic > Freshwater > Lake | place: Democratic Republic of the Congo... | reverse complement strand
GCTCTCGAGGAAGTTCGCCGAGTTTTGAAACCGGGCGGTCTTTTGGTTATATCGACGGATTTATCGGATTCGAGATGGAGCGAGGGTTTATTCCAAAGGATTTTCTGGTTCTCTATGAGGTTTTCCAAACAAGGCAGAGCCTACAGGCTAATTAAGGAGACCGAAGCAAGAGTTCCTGGTAAGAAGCATTATAATGCTTCTCATATAGGCCTCCTAACCTTCTCTGATTTAAGAAGCGCCATATCGTCCTCTGGTTTCAAAGTGTTGATACAGGAAGTGTACCCGCTCACTTCTGTTTGGTGGAGAGATCTAATATTTAAAATCTTACCCAAAGAGTTTCGAGGGGAACATCAAATGCTTTTAGCTGAGAAAATTAACTAATCTTGTTCCAAAAATCTTTCCTTACATGACCAAGGCGGATCTCCTCTTCTATCTCTTCTCTTTTGATGGCGCCACTTTTGAGCGCATCGGAGACTAGTGTGAAGAACCATTGTTCAACTTCCTTGATCGGGTGAGGTTGGTAATGAGTAGGGTATTTGCCAAGGAGTTTGTGAATGGGTTCTCTTGGGATAAGCCCAAAGATTTTCGGCATAGGATTAATGGTAAAATCTATTGGCAACCCCGTTCTCCAAGGTTGAGTAAGGCGGTTCGTCATATGGATCATCTTGGTTTTGGGTCCGAGGTGGTCAAGGTCGTTCCAATTCCTCGAAAGCTCTTGAACCTTCGGCTCAAATTTGAGTGAGATTATTTCGGCATAATCGGTCTGCTTTTTAGCTAAAGCTTCAATGAAGTCTCGGATCTTCCAGTGTTTTAACTTAGTATTATCCATAATCATTACGGATGAGTCCCAAGCATCTTTTTTCCGACAGGCGGCTACCGGACTCTCGCCCAAGTCAGTATCAAGCAGTGGGGTAATGTCTTTAATGGCGAAAATGTCTGGGTCTATGACCATCGAGCGACCCTCATAATTCATTGCTTCTGGAGGCATGAAGCGTGAGAGGGTAAAGGATTGCAGATCGTTGGGGTCATAAGTCCTTTCTTTGCCTGACAAGAGATACTTCTTTCCGGCAAAGTCTTTGAAAACCTCCAGATTGTCCACATTGATGAAGTCGACTTTGATTTCCGAGCCCTCGGGCAAGCTGCGCTCAATGGCGTATTTAGCCAGCTTCGCGCCAATAAGTTGCTTATTGTTGGTATGGATAAAGACCTTTTGCTTGTTCATAGCTTTGAGTATATCATAGCTCTGTATAGATGGATCACTCTTACTTCGATTATAAGCGAGCGCTATCTTCCCTCCAGACCTTCAACCAAATAGTTTTGGGACATAAGTCCTTAAATGAACTTTTCGTTTATCAAGGATACGACTTACTCACTGTTTTTCAGACCTCTATCTTTTCTGATTTTAAAAGTAGGACCAAATTTGGTTCGGTTGTTGTCTTGCCAAAATTTTCTCTCTTTAATTTTGTAAAAAGCTTCCTTGTATTTTTATTTGTGTTGGTGGTCACATTTTTCGGCACATTTTGGCTCATTGTTTCAAGGAAAAAAGTTTTAATCTTCACTGGGGACAAAGTAAGTAGTAAGTCCGGTCGGCACGACTTCCGCCTCGACCCTTTGTATGAAGCGTTGGCGGAGCCTCAAGAGTCTTTTCTTGAAATAGTTCATACCATACCATCTAGGGAGAGCTTAATTAACTTCTTCAAGCGTCGTCGCTTGGTGATTTACCTCGAAGCTTTCGACTGGTTTTCCTCTCTGTTCGTATTTCTCAAACAAAGAAGGGTCAAGAAGCTTTTGGGCGAAGAATTTTTCCAAACTTTTGAGTCAGATGAAAGAGAGTTTGCTAGAGAACTTATTATCAAATACGCTTCGGCGACAGAGATTTTTAAGGTCCGACTCACTTGGCTCAAACTCGTCTTAAGGCTGTCGGGAGTGGAAAGTATTTTCTCCATCGATGATGTTCGCCACTACAACGAGCTGGTTTTAGCCTCCAAACTTTCTGGGGTTAAGTTTACAGCTATACAACATGGCCACTTCACCAAGTATCATGTTGGTTGGCTCAAGATGTTTGAGAGCGAATATAAGATAATTAAGCCGGATAAACTTATCGTTTGGAGCGAATACTGGCGAGGGGGGCTTCTGAAGCTCGGCACTTATTATGATCCAGATGAGATAGTGGTGGGCGGAGCGAAGGATCACCTGACACCGAGTGAAAGTTCTTCGGCCACTGGAGAGAAGATCGGCATTCTCTTGCCATACGAGACAGACGCGCCGATGGAAGATATGAGAAAGTATGTAGAGATAATAACTCGCAATCCTAAGTTTGAACTTATCTTCAAGCTCCGAGCTGACCTACCAGATGAGTTGCAACTCTCTCAATACGGACTCGCTGCTAAGGGTGTGAACTTCACCTCAACCCACTCATCAAGAGATGTCTTACCCAGAGTAAATCTGGTGCTCGGCACATACTCCACCTTTCTCTACGATATGGTTGCCGAGAGGAAGCCTATTGGTATACTGGAGACCTCGATAGATTACGGAGAGGGGATGGTTTTAGGAGGTTTGGCTGAGGGGGTTGGTCTTGCGACACTTGAAGAAGATTTGAACAGGTTAAGTCAAACCTCTCTGGAGGAATTGGAAGAAAGAAGGTTGAGGTTGGTAGGGCGTTCAAACAAACTTCTTAAAGATTATTTAAAACATGAAATACAAGATGCTGTATTAGGTTAAGGTGTGGTTCAAGTAAGATTGCTTTTTCCAAAACAAATACGAATTTATCAATAGACTTAATAGTTCATTAACCACTCTGGCGATAATTACACCCCAAAGGCCGAACAGGAGCGAAAATATACTGATGGTTAGTATTTTACCAATAGCTGTGGCAACGCTTGAGTAATATAAAGTTTCCACCATGCCCTTCGATTGCATGGCGGTGTTGATTAGTAGGCTTGAGTAGAAGAGTAGGCTAAGAGAGAAGATTTGTGAATATGGCACAGCTTCTATATATGCAGGGAAAATGATTTTGAATATAAATGGCGCAAGGATTATGTAAATTAAAACTATAGGTAGAGTTACAAGAACCATCTTCAACAATTTGCCAGGCATATCTTTTCTAAGATCAGACAATTCTCGATTGGCAAACTTGGGGAAGGCGAGTTGGTATAGACTTTTTATCGAACCCTTAATTTGAGTTGGTATAGCCGTGGCGAAGGTGTATACGGCAAGTTCGACAGCTCCGACATATTGGAAGACTATAATCTTATCCAGATGCTCGGCTATTACTCCCAAGACATTCATTAGGCTCAAGTGTTTGGCGTATGATTCCATCCCCACATCTCTTTCTTTAGAGATTAGATATTTTCTTACTGTAGCGAGATAGAGCGCGAGGTTGATTATAAGGTTCGATAAGAAGTAGGTTGCCACTATTGCCAGGACGCTATCGGTGACCAATATGACAGCTATAAGCGCACCGGTTGGCAACACATTTCTCCAGAAACCATAAGCGCTCAATGTTCTAAAGTCTCCTTTGCCAGCAAGGAAAGATCCATACAGTGACAAGGAGTTTACTATTGGGTTGATTATGGCAATGACTGCAAGTGAAAGGCCGAGTGTTGCGTTGCTGTTTAGGTAAAAATAGATAGCTCCGACAATTGCCGAAAGGCTCATGGCTCCGCTCCACTTAAGATTGATCCAGAAGGCGTCGATGAGAGAACCGTTGATACCCTTAGCTACTGATCTCGTAAGGGCTACGCCGATTCCGGTTAGAGATATGGCGCCAAGTATGCCAGATAAAGATATTGCATATTTGTAGACACCGAACTCATGTTTGGGAAAGTAGTTGGCGAAGATGATACTTAAGACTAGGGCAGAGCCTGCGCCCACTACTTGCAGAGCGGTGAGCCAAAACCCGCCTCGGGCGAGGTAGACCATGTCGGTTTGGGTGTATTGCTCGGACCAGCGAAGCAATTCTACAATTTTGAATTTTGAATTTTGAATTGTTTGTTTCATTCCTCTTTCTTTCTCATGGTGCTTATTATTTTCCCAAATATTCTTGTTAGCTCACTAACTTCCTGTCTTATTTCTTTGGTATTTGAATTTGTTTGAATATCTTTTAACATCTCTAGCCAGTAGTTTGTTTCCTGCAATTCTTTTTTGCAAAGATGTATCTTGTTCCTAAAGTCTTTTTTTGAAACAGCACCGTTTGCTTCGGCATAATTGGCTCCGACGCTCGTGGCTGACCTGACAAGCTGGCTTATGAGCGGACGGCTGATGGCTGTTTCTTTGATAGATGCGCAATAAAGAATAACCATTTTTCCGAGTCTTGAAGTTCTTGCTTCCAGGTCGTATTTATGTTCCCTCATTCAAAATTCGAAATTAAATAATTCGAAATTCTTATTGATTGTAGTAAAAACAGGGTCTTTTTGCGAGTGATATGTTATTATACTGAAATAACGAGGGAAATGACTAAATCAGTTCAGGAAAGGTTTGAGAATGTTTCTAAATCTAAAACATTCAAAAATATTTTAGATAAGTTTGATCTTCGGAATAAGAGGGTCCTGGACATCGGATGCTCTAACGGGGAATTTTTGAGCCGTTTTGGCGGCGGCAGCGTTGGCTTGACGGTGAGTAGAGAGGAAATGGAAGAGGGCCGGTCGCGCGGCCTTGATCTCAGAGTTATTAATATTGAAACAGAATACTTGGACGAGGGAGTCTTCGACTATATTTTTGCAAACAACATTTTCGAGCATATGCAATCCCCGCATAATTTTTTAATAAAGATAAAAAAGCATCTTAAGCCGGGAGGCCGACTTATTTTCGGAGTGCCGTGTGTTCCTTATTTCACTCCGTTGGTTCATTCAAGAAAGTTCAGGGGTTCCCTGGCTTCGCTACACATTAATTTCTTTACCCGATTCACACTTGTTAAAACAGTCCAGTATGCAGGCTGGAATATTATCGAAGTTCGCGGATTCCATTTTGGAAACTCTCTTTTGGATCATTTGCTAGACCCGATATATCCGCATTTTTATGCAGTTGCGGAACCTAAAACCGATTTTAAATATGCCGAGAAGAGATTAAGAGAGCTGGAGGGTTATAATAAATAGAATATGAAAAAAGAACTCAAATTTGTTGTTTTGGCGGGGTTATTTTTTGTGCCTTTTATTCCATTTCTCGTTTCTGGCTCGCTTTTCTTTCCGTTCATCACCACTAAAGCTTTTGCCTGGAGGATAATTGTTGAAATAATATTTGTGGCCTGGCTAGCGCTTGCAGTGAGCGACAAGGGATACCGCCCGAGGAAATCGCCGATTCTTTATGCTCTCGGCATCTTTTTGTTCGTCATTGGCGTGGCCAACGCACTCGGCGTTAATCCCGGAGCCAGTTTTTGGTCGAATTACGAACGTATGGAGGGTTATATCACCCTTCTTCACCTCGGAGCTTTTTTTCTGGTTATCGGCTCGGTGTTCAATGAGGAGCTCTGGAAAAAGTGGTGGAATACTTCACTTTTGGCTTCAGCTTTAATGGTGATCTATGCCATCTTCCAGCTTTCGGGTGCTATCACCATTAATCAGGGCGGAGCTAGAGTCGATGGCACATTCGGCAATGCCATCTATCTTGCCGTATACATGCTTTTCCATATTTTCGTAGCACTCTTCTACATGGCGAGATCTTGGAAAAACACCGGCCTGCGCTATTTGTATGGAATCTTGATCATCTCTCAGCTTGTAATTCTTTATTACACTGCTACCAGAGGAGCAATCCTCGGTCTTTTAGGAGGTTTGATTGTTTTTGCAGTTCTAAATATTAGAAATAAGGAACAGCTATTCATTAGAAAAGCCAGCGTGTCACTTTTAGCTGGAATTTTAATTTTGGTTGGCAGTTTCTTTCTGGCAAAAGACTCTCAGTTTGTGCGCGAGAGCTCGGTTCTTGCAAGGTTTGCCAGTTTGAATTTGGAGGAAATCAAGAATCAGGGAAGATTTTTCGTTTGGCCAATGGCAGTAGAGGGTTTTAAGGATCGACCGATTCTTGGTTGGGGCCAGGAGAATTTCGGCTATGTTTTCCAGGAGCATTACAAACCTCAGATGTACAAGCTTGAACCGTGGTTTGATCGCGCCCACAACATCTTCCTAGAATGGGTTATCGCTGGAGGCGTCCTGGGGCTCGCTTTCTATCTCTCTCTTTATGCCGTGCCGCTCTATCTTATTTGGTTTGGTAACAGGGGATTTAACTCAATTGAGAAATCGATCATCACCTCTCTTCTTACAGCTTACTTCTTCCACAATATTTTTGTCTTCGATCATCTTATAAGTTACGTCCTCTTCTTTTCTATTCTGGCTTATATCCACTTCAGAGCGGCTGATCATCCGCTCTGGTCAAAGGAAATCGGCAAAGACTCGTTAGGCGGCCTCGCGCTGCCCTTGGCGGTGCTCTCACTTTTCCTGGTTGTTTATTTTGCAAATATTAAACCTATTCGCGCCAATCTCGCTCTTCTTAAAGGTATGCGCTATATGGAAGTCGAAGAAAACCCCTCGGCCTCGGCCGACAGTTACCGAAAGGCCTACAAATTGGCTTCCCTGGGCAGACAAGATACCGTAGAGAGAATAGCTTCGGATGCCGTTCGCATTCTTTCTTCAGACAAGATGGCTATGGAAGACAAGAATGATTTTTACTCGTTTGTAATTTCCGCTATTCGGAGCGCTGACAAGAACACTCAGAAGACCGCCCGCCATCAATTGATTTCCGGGTCTCTTTTAACCATTTTTGGTCGGACCGAGGAAGCGATTGCCTACCTTAGCCGTGCAAAAGAGATCATGCCCGGTAAACTTAATATCCACTTTGAGCTGGGCGCCGCTCATATCAATGCCGGCAATTTTGCGGAAGCGCTCGAGGAATTTAGAAAGGCTTACGAAATGGCACCGGAATATCAGGAAGCAAGAATCATTTATCTAATTGGCGCTATTTATGCCAGTGATACCACAATCGAAACTAAGATGCTTTCGCAAATTGAAGAAAAGGCGTTTGTTTTTGACGAGAGAATACTGGCTGCGTATTACCAAAACAACAATCTGGCAAAAGTCAGACAGATAATCGAGAGAAGAAAAATTCTCGATACTCTTAAAGCCGAATAATATAAATCGTACTTGCAAAAACTAGGATAAACCAAATTATTTTTTTTATTTTTGATTTATTGAAAAGTTATCCACATTTAATTCGTCTTTGCTATTGTGCATGCAGTTCGCAAGTACGATAATTAATTTAAGCGCAAAAGATTTTTTCCCTCGATTCATTCGAGACAAGAAAAAAATTTTTGCGACAGACGTTAATAATAATTTGTCTCTCGCGCAATCGGGTGACACAATATAATGGCAACCAAGAAAAAGAAGGCGACCAAGAAGAAGGCTGCTCCTAAAAAGAAGGCCGCTTCTAGGAAGAAGAGGGCTTAGTCCTCAAATGCTAAAAGAAAAAACGCTCCCGCAAGAGCGTTTTTTCTTTTTTGCTTTTGCCGGCGTCGCCATTTCTTCCTGCTTTAGCTGCGAGCGATACTTTTTAAATACAAAAAAGAGCCCTTAATCTGTTGATTTAGACTGGGCAGGGAGTCAGCCGGCCCGGGCAAAATCAGTAAAAACATGCTAAAATAACCCACATTATGGCCTTTTTAGCCAAATTATTCGGATCTCCGGAAGAGAAAAAGCTCAAAAGCTGGGCGCCACACATCGAAAGAATAAACGCCCTCGAGCCTGAATTCGAAAGACTTTCTCCTCGGGATTTAAAGGAGAAAACGGAAGAATTTAAGGCCAGATTGTCAAAAGGCGAGGCCCTGGACTCGCTCATGCCGGAAGCCTTTGCGGCGGTTCGGGAGGCTTCAAAACGCACGCTTGGACAGAGACATTTTGATGTTCAGCTTTTGGGCGGTATCGCACTCTATAATGGCGGGATCGCTGAGATGAGGACCGGCGAGGGTAAAACGCTTGTAGCCACTCTCCCCGCTTACCTTATGGCTCTTGAAGGCAAGGGAGTTCATGTGGTGACTGTTAATGATTATCTTTCCCGCAGAGATGCTGTATGGATGGGGCAGATTTACAATTATCTCGGCCTTTCGGTGGGTGTGCTTAATCATTCGGCTTCGTATGTTTATGATGAGAAGCATCTCAAGAAAGAGGAGGAGAATAAAGAAGATGAAAAGAGGGATGTAACTGGCGCTTTCCATGTTGTTCATGAATACTTGCGCCCGGTTTCCAAAAAAGAAGCTTACCTGGCGGATATCACTTATGGTACCAATAATGAATTTGGCTTTGACTATTTGCGCGACAACCTTCTCTATAACAGAGCAGAACTTTCACAGCGGGATTTTCATTATGCGATCGTCGATGAGATAGATTCAATTCTTATTGATGAAGCCAGAACACCTCTCATTATTTCCGGCAATACCGGTGCCGCCGGCGAACTCTACTCTCGTTTCGCCAAGATCGCAGAGTCTTTGGAAAAGGAAAGGGATTTCACTGTGGATGAAAAACTCAGGGTGATCTCGGTTACTGACGAGGGTATCGACAGAGCGGAAAAACTTCTTGGTATGGAAAATATTTATACGGAAGGCGGTATCAAGTATGTTCATCATCTTGAAACAGCCATCAAAGCCAAAGCTCTTTATCAGAAAGACAAGGAATATGTCGTCAAAGATAACGAGGTGGTCATCGTCGATGCTTTCACTGGCCGGCTTCAGCCGGGACGCCGCTGGTCCGAAGGCCTGCACCAGGCCATTGAGGCCAAAGAGGTGGTCAGGGTCAAGGAGGAGAGCCGTACTTTCGCTTCGATAACTTTTCAGAATTATTTCAGGATGTATAAGAAGCTCTCCGGCATGACCGGCACGGCCGAAACTTCCAAAGAGGAATTCTATAAAGTTTATGGACTGGAGACTTACATTATTCCGACCAATAAACCGGTAGCCAGGATTGATCACAGCGATCTTATTTTTCAGACTGAAAAAGGCAAAATCAAGGCTTTGGTCAGAAAGGTGGGTGAGCTCACAAAGAAAGGCCAACCTGTTCTTATTGGCACGGTTTCAATTGAGCATAATGAGCTCATTTCCGAGTATCTCAAGAGCTCCGGCATTAGGCACGAGGTTCTCAATGCCAAGAACCATGAGAGGGAAGGTGAGATCATTGCTCAAGCGGGGCGTAAGGGGGCCGTCACCATAGCCACCAATATGGCAGGCCGCGGAGTGGACATCAGACTAGGCGGTAATCCGGGAAGTCCTGAGGAATACGGGGCGGTAAAATCTATTGGCGGTTTGTTTGTCTTGGGCACCGAACGCCATGATGCCAGACGTATTGATAATCAGCTGAGGGGTCGTTCCGGCCGCCAGGGCGATCCCGGTGAGACCCAATTTTTCGTCTCCCTTGAAGATTCTCTGATGAGGATTTTTGCGGTCGACACAATCAAAAACATGATGGGGCGGTTCAATATTCCTGAAGATGAGCCGATCGAGAACAAGCTCATAACCAACTCTCTTGAGAAGGCGCAGGAGAGAATCGAGGGTTTTAATTTCGATTCAAGAAAGCATGTGCTCGAGTTTGATGATGTGCTCAACTATCAGCGCTCAGTCATTTATAGCAAGAGAAAGGCGGTTCTGACGGGCGGTGCGGAGGAGATCAGAAACTATCTTTCAGATGCGGCTGCGGAGCTAGAAGCGGAGCTCGAAGATAGGTTTGCGGAAAAAATCTCAAAGATTGATTTCAACCGCTCGGACCTTGTTGAAGCTTTGCGCCGGGTCATCCTTCAAACCATTGATCTCTTCTGGGTTGATCATCTGGAGATGATGGATTATCTGCGAGGGAGCGTTAATCTGCGTGCTTACGGCCAGCGTGATCCGCTGATAGAGTATAAAAAAGACGGTCTGCGCTATTTCAGACTGCTCGAAGCTTCCGTTAAGAGAGAGGTTGGTATCTTCGTATCCGGTCTTGATCTTGAGGCACTTTCGACCGTGAGAGCCTCGGCTGTGGAAAATG
>Ga0172372_10013703_pt1 | contig 9992 bp, 5 predicted proteins | sample LakKiv5m_2_FD_114544 | JGI IMG/M metagenome (GOLD analysis project Ga0172372, IMG submission 114544) | Freshwater microbial communities from Kabuno Bay, South-Kivu, Congo - kab_092012_9.5m | ecosystem: Environmental > Aquatic > Freshwater > Lake | place: Democratic Republic of the Congo... | reverse complement strand
TAAAACAAAAACGATGCACGGGGCTCGGTTTGGTGGTTCGATGGTTGGGGGTGATGTTATCACAGCTGATTTACGTGAATGACTTCAAAAAACTTATGGCGGGAAGGGAATTGGATTTTTAGCTTTCTCAAAGGATGATGTATCAGTAAGGCAAACTGTTAAGCAAAAGTATTCTGATGACTGGGATTTTGCAAGTTTATTTACTCGAAACGATAAAAGATATGAACTTGGAATCAGTGGTACAGCTGCAGTATCATTAGGTGCAAATAATGTTGAATATACTTTTACAAATGAAAGAATTGCTTCGTCATCATTTTCTAATTTTACAATTTATACCCTTAATAAAAAATCAGAAGTTAAACTCAGTTATGAAGTGAATTCCAGCGATAAAAAATATTTAACTATTCCCAAAAGTGATGATCTATCAGCGGTCAACCAACAATTGAATTCTATAGAAAAAAAAATAAAATTTAATTTCGCTGATTCTCCGGATTCATATTTATATGGTGTTAATTTTGAGAGCGGTAACGGTGTTTATGTAGATAATTTTCCGATTAGAGGGAATAGCGGAGTCTCACTGCAAGATATTTCTGAGGAAATTTATAAAAGTTTTAATAGCAAACTTAATTTTAAGTTAATCATACTGAATTTCGGAGTAAATGCTTTGGGGGTTAATCCATTATGGTATGAAAAACAGATGGGCAAAGTTATTGAAAAACTAAAAAAATATTTTCCTACTACAAGCATTTTGATTGTGTCTGCTGCTGACCGGGCAATTAAAAAGGGAAGCGGATTTGAAACCGATGCAAAAATTATTGAGTTGATTGAAGTTCAGAAGAAAATTGCAATAAATAATAAAGTGGCCTTCTGGAATATGTTTGAAGCTATGGGCGGAAAAAACTCAATGGTTAAATGGGTAGATAATAATCCTTCTTTAGCTGTTAAAGATTATGTACATTTTACATCTATTGGTGGTAAAAGAATTGCTGACTTGCTGATGAGTTCACTGAACGATTTGATTGAAAAATAATTTATTGAGGGAATATTTTCCCAATTATCTTTAATTCACACCTGTAAGATATTATTTTGCCTCGATTTAAAATGGGATATCGATATGTACTAAATTGAGGCATAATTCTCATTTATTTTATTACCTGTTGATTATGTGCTAAGAAATATCTAATTTTTATCAAAAAACAAATATTATTTGGCATTATTCTTGTAAATAAGATAAAAAAAGTATACTAAAACTAAAATGAAAAAAGAAGAAATAAATAGATATAAAATTGAATTGGACAATCGGGAAATTACTCCACCCAAAAGAAATGTTCGAAAAGAAAAACTTCGCACGATAATTCTCTCTGGTATTTCCTCTTTGCTTTTAATTGTTGTAATTTTTATTACTCTTCCACTTACCGTACTTTCGATCTCGGGATTGTTTGTTTATTCAACTATCGTCAGCCTGGTGATTTTTCTTTTCATTCTTTTGTTCAGATACTTCTCTATTCTTGTTCTTGCTTATTTATATATCACTAAATATACCGTTGAGAGAAAAAATAATTATTATCCGTTCATTTCAATTATTGTTCCTGCTTATAATGAAGGGGTTGTAATTAAGGATTCAGTTAATTCTTTATTAAATCTTGACTATCCTAATTATGAAATTATAATAGTTAATGATGGATCAACCGATAATACTGCTGAAGCAGCATCCACACTTGTTGGAAATAGACAAGGAAGAAACAGTAGTGTTAAGGTATCTTTAATCAACAAACCAAATGGCGGGAAAGCCAAAGCACTAAATGCCGGAATTCAGTATTCAGAAGCTGATTTTATTCTATGTATGGATGGGGATTCACAACTTACAACAGATACTTTGAAGAATGGCGTTAGACATTTTATTGATCCAGAAGTCGGCGCCGTTGCAGGTAATGTAAAGATTGAAAACAGAAGAAAATTTTTAACCGACCTTCAAGCTTTGGAATATGTTGAAGGATTGAATTTAGCTAGAAGCGCACAGGGACAATTAAAACAAGTAAACATTATTCCCGGTCCAATTGGTTTTTTTAGGAAAGCTGCATTAAAGGACGCTGGATTTTATTCTAGTGATACTTTTGCTGAGGATGCAGACTTAACATTAAAAGTATTGGCTGCTGGGTGGAAAATTAATTACGAGCCAAATGCGATCGCGCTCACAGAAGCCCCAGAATCATTACATCAGTTGTTAAAACAAAGATATCGTTGGACAAGAGGAATTATTCAAGCTATTAGAAAGCATAGACAACATATATATAATCCAACATTGAACTTCGCTAACACAATCGTACTTTGGTCCATGGTTTACGAAGCTTTGATATGGCCATTCATGAATGTTTTTGCGAATTTATTTTTTATAGTTGTGGCAGCTGGTTATGGAATGTTGAAGTGGATATTCTTTTGGTGGCTTGGACTCGCTCTGCTTGATTTGATGGCTGCAATATATTGTGTGGCAGTTGAAAAAGAAGAATTTCGTCTAGTTCCTTATGCAATTATTTACCGATTAGTTTTTATCCTTTTAATTGATGTTACCAAAATGATGGCAACGGTTGAGGAGTTTTTAGGATTCCAAATGACTTGGGGAAAATTGCAAAGAGTTGGATTTAGTCAAAGTAGTAGTGTTAGTTAAATAAAGTTTAATAAATTGGAGTAAAAAATGGAATTAATTCCAATATTATCGTTAATTATCTTGGTGGCGACGGTCTCGACCTTTATTCTTGCGGTTGGTGCATATGTGCTTTATAAAGTTCGCGAAAGGAAAGGTAAAGAATCAGCAACTCAACCATCTTCAATTCCTGCAGAGTTAATCTCACCTGCACCATTGTTAGTTGATCAACAACTTACTCAGACAGCAGGCAGAGTAAATTATTCAAAGACACCAATGCAAGAACCAATTTATGCTCAGGCACAAGAAGCTGGTCCACAATTAAGACCAACTTTTGTAGGACAAAAATCGCCAAGATATACATTTACAGAAGCTTCTCAATATCAAAGACCTGATACCAAAACATTTGAAGGTGAAAGGTTTTCACAAGCGCAACGTTTTACTCGATACACAGGGGAGATTAACCCTGAAGTGAATAAAAAACAAGAAGAAAGAGAAGTGCTTAAATGGCGTTAATGATTCCTGAAAACGAAGAAAAACCAAAAGTAGAAGGTCCGAAATTAGGTTTTCGGGTTAACTATTTTATAATATTGGCAGGTGGTTTACTTCTACTTGTCGGCGGAATTATTGTGTTTTTGTTGATTGTGCGAAATGTTTATGGAAGTTTTGATTTTAGCGAAATTCTCCCATCGAAAAAAAATATGAATAAAATTGTATTCGAAGAAAAAGCTGCAATTCTTTATCCGAAGTATACAGAAAATAGATTTGAGGAGGGAAATACTTGGGTTCAGGATAACCTTGAGATGTGGAAATCCTATATGAATATTATAAAGATGGGTTATGACATTATAAGCGATTTGGATATTGAAACGGGTAAGCATTTTAAGTATAAACTGCTTATTTTGCCCGGAGCTCAAGCAATCAGCGATAGAGAAATAATTCAGATCAAAAAATATTTGGATAAAGGTGGAAGTATCTTTGCAACTGGTGGAACGGCTTCATATTCGGATGAAGGAAAGTGGCGCGGCTGGGAGTTCTTTACTGAAACTTATGGATTGAGTTTTACTAAAGAAATCAAGCCTGATGAATTATATAAAATTCATACACTACGTGGTAATTTACCTTTAACAGCAGGAATTCCTACTGGATATACGCTAAAAATTGCAACTTGGGATAGACCAATTTATGCAACGATATTAGAGCCGCGAGTAAATCAAGTTAGTTTTTGGTATGATTATAGACGTGAAGCCGGGTTAGTTCGTGAAGAAATAAAAAAGAGCGCTGGAATTGCATATGGAAATTACGGCAAAGGAAGATTTGTATGGTATGGTTTTGAATTAACTTCTGTTATTGGCAAGCAAGATGAATATGTGAATTTTGAAAAACTATTCAGAAATTCAGTAAATTGGCTTGTTTATAAACCAACTATTCTGGTTAAAGATTGGCCTGCACCTTATGATGCTGCAGCTATCATTGTACCGATGATTGATTCCTCACCATCAAACCTTAAAAATATTTTATCCATCATTAGCAGCAATAAAATAGATGCTTTATTCTTTGTTGATGAAGATACGGCATTAAAAAATAAGAAATTGATAAAAACAATTTCGAAGTATGGAAATTTGGGAATCATTGCAGATATTGGATTTTTGGAATCAGCAAACGATACTACAAATAAATTATTCGATAAGCAAACTCAATATTATACAATTAAAGAAATCAAGGATACAATTCAAAAAGCAACTGGTGTCCCTGTGAAAGGACTAATGCCAAAATTTGGTTTTTATGATGAAAATACTTTACAGGCAATGTCGAAGAATAATTTGGATTTACTCGTCACAGACTCGCTCACTGACAGATCTGTTCCGAATTTAGAAATTAGAGATTCAAATCCAATTCTTGTAATTACCAAAACTGCAAGAGATGATAATGAAATAATTAAAAATTACGGCTTATATCAAAGAGATTTTCAGGTTTATACTTATGAAGAAGATGTCGATAGATTATTATTTGAAGGTGGTTTGTATGTTTGGAAAATGCACACTTCGCAGCAACTTAGAACTGAAAATGTTGGTGCAATCAATGAAATAATTTCATATATGAAAAAAAGGAATGTATGGATTACATCTGTTTCTGAGATAATTAATTGGTGGAAAAGAAAGCAGGGATTAGAAGTATCTTTTCAAACTCGTGGACCAAGAAGGATATCACTTGAAGTTTCAAATCCACGTGACACTGAAATGAAAAATTTTTCTGTACAGGTAAATGTCAACAAAAAAATCAAAAATATTCGTGTTTCGTCAGATTTAATAAATACAAAACTTCCGGTTGTCAGTTTTGACGAATCCACAAACACAATGTATTTATTTATAGAAAAGATGAAAGCACATGAAACAAATTCATATATAATTGATTTTGAAAATGTTAATGAAAAAATCAAGTTAAATCTATTTTAAAATGATTAATCAATGTTTTTTATATTACAAATTCTTCGTTACCATTTTTTTTATTGGTAGTTTAATTAGTTGTGTTGATAATGTAAGCAATCCCAATGATAATATTAATAAAACTAACGAAATCACTATTACAGTTTATTCTCCAATTTCAAACGATTCATTGCATATGGGAAAAAATATTATCAATTATACATCGTTGGATATGCTAAACGGAGTTGGTTTATCTACATTTCAAGTTTTTGTTGGATATGATCAAATATCTGCTCAATTATTGCAATCTTTTTATGTTGATGAAAAGGGGAATATTCCAATTATTTATATTCATTCTGATAGTCTGGAAAAGAAACTTAACCTTTCTCCATACAATCTTCCGTCAATCTTCAATTATTGGATAACTGTTTATGATAAAAACGGTAATTATAAAATTTCACCAACTTTTACGAATCTTATTCTTGATAAGAAACCTGAAGCCCCAACAAACTTAACATTAACTAAAATTACGTCCACTAGTTATAATCTATTTTGGGATGATAATTCATCTAATGAAGATTATTATGAACTGTGGCGTAAGGATGGAGTTGGTGGGGTTTATCAAAAAATTGCCACGTTATCAAAAAATACCATAAGTAAAAATGAAAATGTTTATAGTTCATCGGTAAATTATTTTTTCAAAATACGGGCAACAAATGTTTACGGAAATTCAAAGTTTAGTAATGAAGTAAGTATTGCAAATTCAAATATTGACGGAGCACCATCAAACCTGGTTGCGCAGGCTTTGGGTGCGAGTAGAATACAATTAAATTGGAAAGATAATATTAGTGGTGAACTCGGATTCCGTATTCAAAGAGCATTGACAGAGTCCTTAGATTTTGTGCAGATTGGAATTGTCGCAGAGAATGTTACAGAATTTGTCGATGAAAATCTATCTGCTAATACTGAATATAAATATCATGTCGCTGCATTTACATCATCATCACAAACAAATTGGTCGAATCTATCCTATACGACTACATTCAACAAAGATGTGCCAGCACCAACAGGACTTGTTGCCAATTTTAATATGACAGTTAAAGCTGTTGAATTGCACTGGAATGACAACACAACTTTGGAAAGCGGATCAATCATAGAAAGAAAATCTTCTGCTGGGGATGAATATGTCGACCTTGCTTACACAGATCAAAATGTAAATTCCTTTTTTGATTATAACGTTGAAAATAATAAAATATATTATTACAGAGTTCGTTATTTAGCTAATGAAGGTTTCAGAACTCAGCCTTCAAATGAAGATACTGCTTATGTTCCTCAAATCCCACCAAAAGCGCCGAGTAATCTAAAAATCTATGAGTTTGCTGCAGGTTCATTATATGGATTAACCTGGACAGATAATTCGGATGACGAGACAAGTTTTCAGATTGAACGAAGGGAAAGTGGCACAAATAATTTTAAGTATATTGAAATTTCACCAAACACAACTGCATACAATGATAATGCCCCGTCAGCAAGCAATATTTATTATTATAAAATTCGTTCTAATCGGAATGGGTTATATTCTGCCTATTCAAATGAAGTTAGTACTTCTGGATCAACCAGCGGATTAATTGCTCCATCAGAATTGAAAGCCGAAAAAGTGGTATCAAAATTAGCTGTGAATTTATCTTGGAAAGATAATTCGTCAAATGAATTAGGATTTATAATTGAAAGAATGTCCACGGATAATCCAACTTATGTTGAAATAAAAAGAGTTGGTCCCAATGTTAAAAGTTTTGAAGACAATGGTCCGGGAATATATTATACCGGAACTTTTTATTATAGAATAAAAGCTTTTAATGGTCAATCGGAATCGGCTTATTCCTCAGTTGCTGTTATTAATATTCAGCCATAATTTGGAGAATAATTATGTTTGAAACGACAAAAATATTTATTGAGAATATTTTAACGACTCCAGCAATTATGCTTGATGCATATGGCAGACTTGTTTATTCCAATTCAAAAGCGAAAGCATTCAATTTCAATTGTCCAATTGGTGAAGAATTTATAAACGTTGCAGTCAGCGGGAAGAAAGATTTATCGGAAATAATTTTAAGCACAATGGATTCAGATACACCAAAGTCTGCAATAATTGAATTGAGTTATGAGGGGAAAATATCAGTTTGGAATGTGCAAGCGAAAAGAATTAAGTTAGAAGAAAATGGATTTATTATAGTAAGTTTTTCTAAAGCAAATGAAAATTCAGAGAATGCTGCACTACATCTGAATTTCAATGAAAAGGAAATATCAAACTACTTAACTTCGGAAAACATTAAACAAGTCTTGGATAAAGTAAAAAATTCATTCCCATTCACGTTTATTGGCAGACAAAAATTTATTCGCGAAATAGATGCAATGGATGAAATAATTTGGCTTAGGGATTCTGAGGGAAAATTTTTATTAACAAATAAGAAATTCAATTTGGTTTTTGGAATGAATGCTAATCAAATTCAAAACAAATTCAGTAGAGATATTTTCCCCTCTGGGGCAGTAGAAGCAATGAATTTGGTGGATAGATATTTACTGAAATCAAATAAAGCAATTTCATTTTCACTGCCGACCAAAGTTGATGGTGAAATTTCGACTAATTTCATACAAGTTCCGTTGCTTGATATAGATAAAAAAATAGTTGTTATAGTTGGAGTATCTTTTAAAGCAGCTAGAAGTATAGGGATTCAATTAGATTATGAAAAAATTTCAAAATTATCTGATGAGAATTCGTTTGTTGTAAATAATGAAATGAAACTTGAAAAGCATTCTGATTCATTCTATAAACTTTTGGTAGAATTATTTGGATTAGATTTTGAAAATGCTTTTGAAATATTCAATAAAGATTATTTACAGAAGGGATTGAATATTCTTTCAAATTCATTTCAGGAAAAATTCATTAAAGAAAATATACTGAACATTGAAAGTCGCAATTTTGATTTATATTTATCTAAGATTTTAGAAAAAAATGAAATTGTTGGTTATTACGGTTACTTAAAAGAAAGTTCATTTTACGATCAACAAAAGGAAATGAAGGTAAAAATGTACGATACAATTATACATACAAGTCCACAGCCTATATTTATCTATGATGTTGAGAATCTTAAATTTCTCGACGTAAATCAAGCTGCTCTAAAAATGTACGGTTATTTGCGTGAAGAATTTTTAGAAAAAGATTTAACAGATTTATACATGCCTGAAGATATTCAAACATTGATAGAGAGTTCTACGAGTCCAACGATATCGAGCGATTTTACCGGACCATGGCGGCATAAACATAAAAGCGGCGTTACAATTTATGTTGAATTGAGCAGAACACAGATTGAGTTGAAAGATAAAAAAGCCCATTTCATTATTATTAAAGATGTTACCAAACAACTTGGGAATGATCTTGAAATTAAAAAACTATCATTTGCAGTCAAGAATTCCGAACAAATAATCGTTATGACTGACGCAGATGGTTTTATTAGTGATTCATCGGATTCGGCTTTGACTTTCTTTGCATTTTCACCAAGTGACTATAACACAAAATCATTTTTATCTTTAATTGGTGATGATGACCGAGCAAAAATCAATGCGGAAATATTTCATTCGAATGTTAAGGATATTATAAAAGTAAATACAAAATTAAGAAGGCAGTCCGAAACTTCTTCAATGGCTGAAATTATCGCTCAACCAATTCTGAATTACGAAAAGCAAACTGAAGCTTTTAGTATTATCATTAAACCAGAAATGAAGAAAGAAGTTGCGATTGAAAAAGTTGAAGTAACAAAAGCAGCGGGTGGTTTGGATGCTTCATTCTTATCAAATTTATTTCATGAGCTTTTAACACCAATAAATGTAATGATTGGTTTCATTCAGGATATCACTGAAAATCTTGAAAATCCAACGCACGAACAACAGGAAGGCATTGATATCATTAAAGAAAATCAGCAGATGCTACTTCAGATTATTGATAATGCTGTGGAGTTCTCGAACATTGAACAAAATAAAATTGAATTGAATGCAGAGAAAATTGTTTTTATTGATTTGCTCGAAGGAATAGAAGAATCAATTAGAAAAATTGCGCGAAATAAAAAAGTTGATTTTAATTACGGAAAAATTTCATCATCGCTGCGATTCACAAATGATAAGCAGAGGATTTCTACATTTATTTCATTGCTTACACGTTTTGCAATTCAGATTACGAAAAAGGATAAAATTTATCTTTCGGCTTATCAACGTGATGATTTGAAATGGATTGTCTCTGTGCGTGATGATAGAAATAATATTTCCGATGAATTAGTTAAAAACTTTTTGCGAATTATCAATGATGATGAAAGTGAATTGAAACATGCTTTTGGTATATCAAGATTTACAATTAGATTATTCAGAAAACTCATGACGCTTCTTTGCGGGGAACCAGAAGTGCTTAGAAAATATGGCGATCCACTTGAATATGCAATTGTATTCCCATACGAAATTTCTTTTAAGAAAAAGATTGAAGAACATCTAGAGAAAAATTTATTGCCATCGGAAGAAAAATCGACATTCATTGAAAAAGAAGAAATGTTGCCATCTGAACCTATATTGCAGGGAGTTAAAGCAGAAAACCATATAGAAATTCAGGTAGAAGAAAAAATAAAAGAAAAAGAAATTCTGTCCAAGGCTGAACCTACATTTAAGCAAGTTGAAAAAGTTATAAATTCAATTAAACAATTGGAGGTTGTAAAAGAAAAACCGATTGAAGTAAGTGAAGAAGTAAAGCTTTCAGCAGCAATTGAGGATAAACCAAAACTGGTTCTAAAAGAAATTGCTTGTTTATATCTTGAAGATCAGGTTGATTCACAAATCTTGTTTAAAGTTCAGATGAAAGATTTAAAGTCTGTCGATTTTGCTCC
>Ga0172372_10013702_pt1 | contig 9993 bp, 12 predicted proteins | sample LakKiv5m_2_FD_114544 | JGI IMG/M metagenome (GOLD analysis project Ga0172372, IMG submission 114544) | Freshwater microbial communities from Kabuno Bay, South-Kivu, Congo - kab_092012_9.5m | ecosystem: Environmental > Aquatic > Freshwater > Lake | place: Democratic Republic of the Congo... | reverse complement strand
GAGAAGCTGACGTCGGTCCATCGTGAACTCCGGCTGGATGTCATGGTTGGTCCCTACCTAGGCCCGTGTCGCGGCCCCGTCACATGAACGCCCTGTAATATATCCCCGTAAACGCCCTTTCCGCGCGGATTTGCCGCGACGGGAAAGACCAAAGTCGGCTAATCCGGCGCCATGGCGATAGGCGTATTCGACAGCGGCGTGGGCGGTCTGACGGTCCACCGCGAACTGACCCGGCGGTTTCCCGACCGCGATTTCATCTATCTGGCCGATCAGGCCCATGCGCCGTACGGCGGTCTGAACGGCGAGCGCATCGTCGAACTGACCCGCGAGGGCTGCGCCCGGTTGTTCGAGGCAGGGGCCAGCGTCGTCGTCCTGGCCTGCAACACGGCCTCGGCCATCGCCCTGCGCCGCCTGCAGCAGACCTGGATCCCCGGTGTGCGCGAGCGTCTGGGTCGGCCGGTGAACGTGCTCGGCATCATCGTGCCGACGATCGAAGCCGCAACCGGCATGCCCTGGACCTATGAGGCGGACCGGATGGGCGACAAGATCGAGGCCATCGACATCACCGGCGTCTTCTGCACCGCCGCCACGGCCATGAGCCGGGTCTATGAGATCGAGATCGACAAGCGCCGCGAGGATCTGGCGGTGTTCTCGGAGCCCTGTCCGGGCCTCGCGGGGCTGATCGAACTGGGCGCGACGCCGGAGGAGCTGAAGGTGGTCGTGGACGAGCACGTCGACGCCCTGCGCCGCCGCATCGGCCGTCATCCGGACACGGCGATCCTGGGCTGCACCCACTATGAGATCATCTCGGACCTGTTCGCCCAGGCCCTGCCAGAGGGGACGAAGCTCATCAACCAGCCGACCTCCGTGGCGGATTCGCTGGAGCGGTATTTCGAGCGTCACCCGGAGTATGAGTTGGGCGGCTCGGCCCGTCGCAGCTTCCTGACGACGGGCAAGGCCGGACCGCAGACCGAGATGGTCAGCCAGTTCTGGGGCGCGCCCCTGAGCTTTGACGCGGCCTGAGCTTCGACGCGGCCTGATCGCCCCTACTGGGCGCGGGCCTGACCTTCGCGCCGGTCGTCGGCGCCGCCATCCCAGGCCCAGCGGCCGTCGCTCCAGGGACGCCACAGGGCGCCGTGCAGGCCCGAGTTCTCCGACGTATTGGGTTCGATGCGGATGCCGCGCGCGGCGAGGGCCTCGGTCAGTTCGGGGGTGAAACGTTCGGCGTCGGCGCCGAAGCGGTCGCCCTTGGCCACGAGGTTCGGCAGGTTGAACGCGGCCTGGACCGGCATGCCCCAGACCAGGGAACCGATAAGACCCTTGGTGTTGTAGGCGAGAATCGAGGAGCCGCCGGGCGAGCCCATGGCCCCGACCAGCCGGCCCTGGGCATCGAGGACGATCAGGGGCGACATGGAGCTGCGCGGACGCTTGCCCGCCGCGACCGCATTGGCGGCGGCGCCGCCGTCGGGGCGGGTCGGGGTGAAGGAGAAGTCCGTCAGCTGGTTGTTGAGGAAGAAGCCGGCCGCCATCCGGCCCGAGCCGAAGATGCTCTCGACCGTGGTGGTCATGGAGACGGCGTTTCCGGCCGCGTCGATGACGACGAAGTGGCTGGTGCCGGCGGGTTCGCGCGTGGCGTCGGGGCCGGTGAAGACGCCGCCGGGAGGCGTGCCCGGCCGGGCCGCGCCGGTGAGGCCGGGGGCGAGGGCGGCGCGCGACTTCACGTAGTCTTCGTCCAGCAGGCCCTGGACCGGCACGCCGACGAAGGCGGGATCGCCGATGTAGCGGTCACGGTCGGCGTACATCAGGCGCTGGAGCTGGGCGAAGGCGGTCCAGGCGGCGGCGCTGTTCGGACCCTGTTCGAGGTCGGGCGAATGCTCGCTCATGGCCATCAGCTGCAGCACGGCGATGCCGCTGGACGGCGGGGGCGGGACGCACAGGACATAGACGCGGAACGGGCGGCACAGGGCGCCGCGTTCGATGGGGCGATAGGCGGCGAGATCGGCCAGGGTCAGGGCGCCGGGGCGCGGGCCCTGCTGGACGGCGGCGACGATCTGTTCGGCGATGGGGCCGCGATAGAAGGCCTCGGCGCCGTCGCGAGCGAGGGTGGCGACGGTGTCGGCGTAGGCAGGATTGCGCAGCAGGTCGCCGGCGACGTAGCGGCTGCCGTCGGGCTTTGTGAAATAGGCGTCGGCCCAGGGGGTGCGGGCCTGACCGCGCGTCAGGGCGATCATCCCGGCCAGGCGCGGGCTGACGACGAAGCCGTCGCGGGCGAGGCGTTCGGCGTTTCCGAAGAGTTCGCTCCAGGCCAGCTTGCCGTGAGCCGCCTGGGCCATGCCCAGCATGGCGACGACGCCCGGCGCGCCGGTCGAACGGCCCGACAGGACGGCGTCCATGAAGGGCAGGGGCTTGCCGTCCTCGAAGAAGAGTTCGGGCGTGGCGGCGGCCGGCGCCGTCTCGCGGCCATCGTAGGCGGTGATCTCCCCGGTCGAGGCCTCATAGACCATCATGAAGGCGCCGCCGCCGAGGCCCGAGGACTGGGGCTCGACGAGGCCGAGAACCGCCTGGATGGCCACGGCCGCGTCCACCGCCGAGCCGCCGCGGGCGAGGATGTCGAGGCCGGCCTGGACCGCCAGGGGATTGGCCGCCGCGACGAAGGGGCCGCGCGCGGGCGGCGCGTCCGCGATTGTGGGCGTCCGCCCGCCCATGGGGAGGCCGCCACACGCCGAGGTGAGGGCGAGGACGCCCGAGAGGACGGCGGCGGACAGACGACGGGAAAACTTCATGCGGGCACTTCGACAGGCGGGGAGGGAAGGCGGAGGAGGCGTGGGCTGCGAAGCCTAGTCCTCTTCAAGGGCCAGAAACATGGCCTCGGCTTCATCGAACGTATCGTAGATCAGGACTTCCGGCGGATTGACGATGACGAAGCGGGAAAGCGTCCGGCCGCCGGCGTCGACGTCGTCCTGCTGCCACATCGCCCGGTCGACCCGCGACTGCAGGAGCGTCCATTCGCCAGGGCCTTCGGGATGGGCAGGAAGGTTCAATGTCGGGCCTCCGTCCGGTGAAGGGAGGGGAAGCGTGGCGGGTGGGCCGTTGACGGCCGGGCCCGGCGAGCGTTTCCTCCCGCTGACATGCGGGAGACGATGGCGATGACCAGGCGGAATGTCCAGTTTCGGGCGGCCGGGATTGCGTTGGCGGTCGCGGCGGGAGCGCCGGCCCTGTCATCGGCGGGCGGCGCCAACGCCGAGGTGATCGAGCGCAGCGCCGACCATTTCGTCCTGCGGAACACGACGGTGCTGGAGACCACTCTCGAGGACGTCTGGACGTCGCTGGGGGACGTCGATCAGTGGTGGGACGGGGCGCACACCTATAGCGGGGACGCGGCCAACATGAGCCTGAGGACCGAGGTCGGCGGGTGCTTCTGCGAGGCCAATGTGCAGGGCGCGACGTTCGAGCACGGCCGGGTCGTCGAGGCCGATCCCGCGCTGGGCGTGCTGCTGCACGCGGCCCTGGGTCCGCTCAAGGGCAAGACGACGCGCGCCGACTGGTCGTTCGGCTGGAGCAGCCATGGCCCGGGGATCGAGCTGGTGATGACCTATGTGGTGAGCGGCGAGGGCGTCGGCGCCTGGGCCGACGGCGTGGACTCGGTCATGTCCGGCCAGTTCCAGCGGCTGACGCGCTACATCGAGTACGGCGAGCCCTGAGGGATCAGGCCCAAATTTTTCAGGCCCAAACTTTCAGGGCTGGGCGCCGGTGGTGCGGATGATTTCGGCGCGGAGTTCCTCGATGCCGAAGCCCTTTTCCGACGAGGTCAGGGCCACGGCCGGATAGGCGGCCGGACGCTTGGAGACCGCCTTGAGCGTCTTCTCGCGCATGGCCTCGCCCTCGCCCTTCTTGAGCTTGTCGGCCTTGGTCAGGACGATCTGGTAGGAGACGGCGGCCAGGTCGAGGGCGTCGAGGGCCTCGTCGTCGACCTTCTTGAGGCCGTGACGGGCGTCGATCAGCAGGTAGACGCGCTTCAGCGTCACCCGGCCGCGCAGATAGTCGCGGCCCAGATCCTGGAATTTCTTGACGGTCGTCTTGGACGCCTTGGCCCAGCCGTAGCCGGGCAGGTCGACCAGACGCAGCTTGCCGTCCAGATCGAAGAAGTTGACCTCGCGGGTGCGGCCCGGCTCGTTGGAGGCGCGGGCCAGACCCTTCATCCCCACCAGACCGTTGATGAGGCTGGACTTGCCGACGTTCGAGCGGCCGGCGAAGGCGATCTCGGGGAGGTCGGGGTCAGGCAGCTGCTCGATCTTGGCGCAGCCCATGACGAAGGTCGCCTGCCGTGCGAACAGCAGGCGACCCGCCTCGATCTCTTCCGGATCGTAATCGTCCACCTAGGCGGCCTTTTCTTTCTTCCCGCCGCGCAGTCGGGCGATGAAGTCGTCGATCGGGTTCTCGGCCTTGAAGCGATGCATGATCACATACTGCTGGGCGATCGACAGGATGTTGTTCCACGCCCAGTAGACCAGCAGGCCCGCCGGGAAGGCGGCCATGATGAAGGTGAACACGATCGGCATCAGCTGGAAGATCTGGCGCTGGACCGGATCCGGAGCCGGCGGGTTCATCGCCGTCTGCAGCCACATGGTGAAGCCGTAGAAGATGGCCAGGACCGACAGGCCGAGCGTGAAGCCGGTGCCGGCGCCCGACAGCAGGCCGCCGATGACCGGAGCCGTCGAGGGATCCCACGGGATCAGGCCGAACAGGTTCCAGATGTTCGTGGGGTCGCGGGCGGAGAGGTCCTTGATCCAGCCGAAGAAGGGCGCGTGACGCATCTCGATGGTCACGTAGAGCACCTTGTAGAGGGCGTAGAAGACGGGGATCTGCACCAGGATGGGCAGGCAGCCGGCCAGCGGGTTGATCTTCTCCCGCTGATACAGGGCCATCGTCTCCTGCTGGGTCCTGGCCGGATCGTCCTTGTGAGCCTTCTTGATGGCTTCCATCTGCGGCTGGAGTTTCCGCATCTTGGACAGGCTCTCGTAGCTCTTGTTGGCGAGCGGGAAGAGAACCAGCTTGATGGTCAGGGTCAGCAGCAGGATGGCGACGCCGAAGTTGCCGACCAGGCCGTAGAAGAACTCGACCAGCAGGAAGATCGGGCGCGTCAGGAAGAACAGGAAGCCCCAGTCGATGGCGTAGATGAAGCGCGGCAGGTCCAGCGACTTCTCATAGGCCTGCAGGGTCTGGTAGCGCTTGGCGCCGGCGAACAGGCGCTGGGTCTCGACCACCTGGGCGCCCGGCTGGATGGTGCGGGTCGCGCCCATGAACTGGGCCGAGTGGATGTCGTAGCGCTGGGCGTCCGAGACGCGGAACTCGGCCTGGACCTTTTCGGCCTGGTCCGGGATCAGGGCGGCCATCCAGTACTTGTCGGTGATGCCGAGCCAGCCGCCGGTCGATTCGAAGGCCTCGCGGGGCTTCTTGGCCCAGTCCTTGTACTTCAGCTGCTGGGTGGTGAACTTCTCGCCGTCGCCGAAGGTGCCGATGCCGCCTTCGTGCAGGATCTGGTTCTTGCCGAGGACCTCGGGCACGCCCTGACGCTCGACGCGGCCGTAGGGGGCCATGACGATGGGCTGGGCGCCGAAGTTCTGGACCGTGTCCCTGACCGTGAAGACGTAGTTTTCGTCGATCGAGATCAGGCGGGTGAAGCGCAGGCCCTGGCCGTTGTCCCAGGTCAGGGTGATCGGGGTCGAGGGGGTCAGGGTCTGGCCGGAGGTCAGGCTCCAGACCGTGTTCGGGCCGGGCACGCCGCCGGGGACGTTCTGGCCGATCCAGCCGAACTGGGCGAAGTAGGCGTGCTCCATGCCCTGCGGGCGGAACAGCTCTTCATAGGGCGAGTTCGGCTTGATGGTCTGGCGGTAGCGGGTCAGGTGCAGGTCGTCGATGCGCGCGCCCTGGAGCGACAGCGAGCCCTCGACCACGTCGTTCTTGATGCGGACGCGCGGCGCCTTTCCGAGCGCCTGGGCGCGGTCGGTGACGAAGACCGGGGCGGCGGGGCCGGAAGACGGTCCCTGCAGCGCCGGGGCTCCGGATTGCTCGGCGGCTGCCTTCTGGGCGGCCAGTTCGGCGCGGCGCTTCTCGGCCTGCGGGCCCAGAACGAAGATCTGGTAGCCGAGCAGGATGACCACCATGCACACGACGAAGATCACCGTGTTGCGGGTATTGTCGGTTTTCATTCGGTACCGTCGTCCTGGGCGGCGCCGGGACCGCGAGGGCCCTGGCCGGAGATTGGAGAGCTGCGACGCGCCTCGGCGTCCGGCCCCTGCGGGGTCGCCAGCCTTGTAAGCGCCGATCTGACGTCGTCAAGCAGACGATCCCAGCTACGCTCGGCCGTGCCCATGCGGGCGATCAGCACATAGTCGTCGCCGGGGCGTCCATGAAGGGGGAGCAATTGTCGCGCGGCCTCGCGCAGGCGGCGCTTGGCGCGGTTCCTGACGACCGCCCCGCCGATCTTGCGGGTGGCGGTGAAACCGACGCCGATATGGTCGGAGCCGTCGTTGCGGCGCAGGGCCTGGACCACGACGGCGCCGCGGGCCTGTGAAACGCCTTTCGCGGCCGCCAGAAACTGGGGCCGCGATACCAGGCGGTGAATTTTCACTGGTTCCGTCATGCGTCCGGATGCGGACGCATCAGGCGGCAAGTCCGACGACCTGAATCCCGAAGGATCAGGCGGTCAGGCGCTTGCGGCCCTTGGCGCGGCGACGGGCGACGATCTTCTGACCGTTCTTGGTGGCCATCCGCGAACGGAAGCCGTGACGGCGCTTGCGCACGAGTCGCGACGGCTGATAGGTCCGCTTCACGGTCGGCTCCTGAAATCTAGTGGGCGGGCCGGACACGTGATTGCGTCGGCCACAGGAAGGGCGGGCGTATAAGGGCGGGGGCGTCGCCTGTCAACGCCGGAGAGAGCATGAACCTGATCCGACGTTTCGGGCCCCTGCTCGTACTGCTGGCCGTCATCGCCCTGATCTTCGGCATGGGCTGGAACCGCTACCTGTCGCTGGAGACCCTGCGCGAGCACGGTGCGGCCCTGAGGGGCTTCGCCCATGACCATTATGTGCTGTGCCTGCTGCTGACGATGGCCGTCTTCGCCATCCTGACGGCCAGCGTGGTGCCTGGCGTGTTTTTCGTGACCATTACGGCCGGATACCTGTTCGGGCCGTGGGTCGGCGGGGTTTCGACCTCGATCGCGGCGACCGTCGGGGCGCTGATCGTCTATGGCGTGGCGCGCTCGGCGCTGGGGCGGGCGCTGAGGGACCGGGCGGACCGCGACGGCGGCCTGATGGCGCGGGTCTGCGCCGCCATCGACAAGGACACCTTCTGGTATGTGCTGGCCTCGCGGCTGGCGGTGGTGGTGCCCTTCCACATGATCAATGTGGCCGCGGGCGTCATGGGGGTGCGGCTGACGCCCTATACGGTGGCGACGGTCATCGGCCTGCTGCCCGCCCATACCATCTATTGCTGGATCGGGGCGCGTCTGAACGCCCTGCTGGCGGAGGACCCCAACCCGGACGTGCAGGCGCTGTTCGCCCGGTTCTGGGCGCCGATGCTGGGGGTTTTCGTGCTGGCGGTGGTGCTGCCCTTCGCCCTGAAGACGGTGCAGGCCGCGTGGCTGGCGCGAAAGGCCGGGCGGTCGTGAGCGGCGGGGCGCTCACATATCGAGGCTTCACCGGATTGATCCGCCGCCCGAAGCTTGCGATGCGGAGGCCATGAACGCGCTCGCGGACCGGCTGAACACGCTGCGACGCCGCCTGTCCTCCGGGGCGGGGCGGGCGGACTGGCGTCTGCACGGCCCGGACGGCCTGTCGTCGCGGCTGCTGATCCTGACGGTGCTGTTCACTGTGGCGGTGTGGCTGCTGATCATGGGGCCGAGCGCGGCCTCCTTCCATGAGCGTTGGCTGACGGACCGGCTGCAGGCGGCGGAGCTGGCTTCGGTCGGGGTCGAGGCCCTGCCTTACAACGCCGTCGACGACGACACGGCCGAGCAGCTGCTGCGTATCGGCGGGGTTTCCGCCGTGGCGATCAGCGACCAGGGGGTGCTGAGGCAGTTGCTGCGCGCGCCGGACCTGCCGCGCACGCCCGATTTCATCGATCTGCGCCGCTCCAGCCTCGCCGCCCGGCTGTGGGACCCGGTGAAGACCCTGTTCGGGGCGCCGGACCGGTCGATCCGCGTGCGGGCCGAGCCGAGGTATCGCACCGGCGACTTCATCGACGTCGTGGCGCCGGCGCAGCCGCTGAAGCTGGAGCTGCGAACCTTCCTGCTGAACGGGCTTCTGGTGTCGCTGGGCATCTCCCTCGTGGCGGGCGCCCTGCTGTATGCGGGTCTGTCGTTCCTGGTGCTGCAGCCGCTGCGGCGCGTCACCCGGTCGATCGAGGGCTTCGCCGCCGATCCGGAGACGGTCGCGCCGACCCCGTCGGACCGTCAGGACGAGATCGGCCGCGTCGAGCGCGAGCTGGCGCGGATGCAAGACGAGGTGCGGCAGTCGCTGAGGGCCCGATCACGGCTGGTGGCGCTGGGCGAGGCGGTGGCCAAGATCAATCACGACCTGAGGAACATGCTGACCTCGGCGCAGATGGCGTCCGAGCGTCTGGCCGATTCGGCCGATCCCCAGGTCGCCAAGGCCATGCCGCGTCTGGAACGGGCGCTGGGCCGGGCGGCGGCCCTGACCCGAAACGTGCTGGACTACGGCAAGAGCGAGGAGCCGGCGCCGGTGCTGGTGCGGATCCCGCTGGCCTCGGCGGTGGCGGCGGCGGGCGAGGACGCCGGGCTGGAACGGGGCGGGGTGCGGCTGGTGCGCACCATTCCCGCCCGTTTCGCGGTCCAGGCCGACAGCGACCAGCTGCATCGCATCCTCGTCAATCTAATGCGCAACGCCCGTCAGGCCATCGAGGGCGACCCCACACGCGGCGCGCGACGCGGTCAGGGCATGGTACGGGTGACGGCGGAGGCCGAGGGCGAGGCGGTGCTGATCCGCGTCGCCGACGACGGCCCGGGTATTCCGCCGCGCCTGTCGGGCCGGCTGTTCGAGCCCTTCGTCAGCGGCAAGTCGTCGGACGGCACGGGACTGGGGCTGACGATCTCGCGCGAACTGGCGGCCAACCACGGCGGTGACCTGAGGCTGGTGGACACCGGTCCGGCGGGCACGGTGTTCGAGCTGAAGCTGCCGGTTTGAGGACCGAGGGCTGACGACCAGGCCGGTGATCCGGCTGGTCGGGCGATTACTCGCCTTCGTCGAACTTGCGATCCACGAGGTCGAGCAGGGCGTCGACGGCCTCCTGCGCGTCACGGCCGTCCGCCTCGATGTCGATCGAGCAGCCGATGCCGGCGCCCAGCATCAACAGGCCCATGATCGAGCGGGCGTCGACCGTCGTGCCGTCGCGGGTGACCTTGATCTCGCTTTCGAAACCGGAGGCCGTCTTCACGAACTTGGCCGAGGCGCGGGCGTGAAGACCCCGGGTATTGCAGATGCCGGCGGTGGCGCGGACGGGCTCGCTCACGCCTTCTCCCCGGCCAGCACCCATGAGGCGACGGAAATGTATTTGCGGGCGGCGTCCTGGGCGTGGGCGACGCAGGCCTCGAGGCTCTCGCGCTGACGCACGCTGGCCAGCTTGATCAGCATGGGCAGGTTCAGGCCGGCGATGACCTCGGCGTGGGTCTCTTCCATGACCGAAATGGCGAGGTTCGACGGCGTGCCGCCGAACATGTCGGTCAGGAGGATGACGCCCGAACCGTCGTCGACGGCGGCGGCCGCATCGACGATGTCGCGGCGACGACGGGCCATGTCGTCTTCGGGGCCGATGCAGATGGCGGCCACGCCGCGCTGCGGGCCGACCACATGTTCCATGGCCGCCAGGAATTCCGAAGCCAGACCGCCGTGCGTGACGATGACCAGGCCGATCATTCAGGGCTCACCCGCAAACGCCTCGTGACGTCCCCGGCCGTCAGGCGACGGCGCGGACAGG
>Ga0172372_10013700_pt1 | contig 9994 bp, 10 predicted proteins | sample LakKiv5m_2_FD_114544 | JGI IMG/M metagenome (GOLD analysis project Ga0172372, IMG submission 114544) | Freshwater microbial communities from Kabuno Bay, South-Kivu, Congo - kab_092012_9.5m | ecosystem: Environmental > Aquatic > Freshwater > Lake | place: Democratic Republic of the Congo... | reverse complement strand
GGTAGGTAGGATCGATGCCAGCGTCAGCATTGGAGAGGAGTTCATCCCCGCCGCGGACGTAGTTGATCGAGAAGCCGTCGGCGGGGTTCGCGGTACCACCACCGATGCGGAGGTCGCACTCGAACTTGAACGCCTTGACGACCAAGCCGTTTTCCAGGTCCTTGAACACCAAGCAGGCCTGCTGGCCGCCGCGGGCGTCGTTCAGGGCCAGGTAACCGTCGTTGGCGGCGCCGGAAGCGCCACCGGAAGCGCGCCATTCGGCAGCGCCGTTTCCGAGTTCGCGGTACAGGCTGGTAGCCGCTGGATCGCTGTTGAAGTTGATCGTCGTGACACCTGCCTGTGTCACCGATCCGGCGCCCGCCAGGGCGAGGGCCAGAGCCCGCCAACACTGCAATGTTTTTTGTTGTCGCATAGGTACTCTTCCCCGGCTGCCGAAACTGCGCCCACCTCCTCTTTGGGCACACCCGTGCCGAAGAGAGGAAGACCTTTGAGCAAGGCTGCGCGCAGCTTCACCAGCCAGATAATGGGAGTCGTCGGTAAGCTGTCGAAGCGTTTCAGGACGGTCAACGAAATTGTCTGAAACGGACCTCCCGAATCGCAAACCACTCACAGGGACGACGGCGAGGGGTGCAGGCTGGAATTCCAACGGGGGCGCATCCCCCGGATAGACCGGGCCACGTCCCGCGACTACTTTTGCTTCTGCGGATTCTTCCATTCGCGACCGTCTCGGGCGAGCAGGTCCTCGGCGGCAAAGGGTCCCCAGGTGCCCGCACCGTAAAATTCACGGTTGGTCAGGGATTTTCCGATCCAGGCGTGACGGATGGCGTCGACGATGCCCCAGGCGGTCTCCACCTCATCGCGACGGATGAACAGGGTGGCATCGCCGGACATGGCCTCAAGAAGCAGCCGTTCGTAGGCCTCCGGGGTGTAGGCACCGAACTCGGTGTCGTAGGAGAAGTTCATGCGGACGGGACGCAGCTCGGTGGCTCCCCCCGGAACCTTGCCGTTGAACCGCAAGGTCATTCCTTCGTTGGGCTGGAGTCGGAGCGTGAGCGAGTTGGCATCCAGCCGGGTGCCGGCCGAGGCATTGAAGAGGATGCTGGGAGCGGGCTTGAACTGGATGCGGACCTCGGAGGCGGAAAGCGGGAGATTCTTGCCGGTGCGCAGGTAGAACGGCACGCCGGACCAGCGCCAGTTGTCGATGAGGAGCCGCATGGCCACGAACGTCTCGACGTTCGAGTTAGGCTTCACCTTGGGCTCCGAGCGATAGGCCGGTCGCAACTCGCCCTCGACTTCACCGGCGAAGTACTGGCCGCGGACGACGTTCTCCGCCACCTGCGCCGGGGTCATCGGGCGGATGGACTTCAGGAGCTTCACCTTCTCGTCGCGGACATTTTCCGCCTCGAGCGAGACGGGGGGTTCCATGGCAATGAGCGCGAGCACCTGGAGCACGTGGTTCTGGAGCATGTCGCGCATGGCTCCCGCTTCCTCGTAGTAGCCGCCGCGGGAGCCCACGCCCAGCTTCTCGGCGACGGTGATCTGGACGTGGTCGATGGCCTCGCGGTTCCAGAGGCGCTCGAAGATGGCGTTGCTGAAACGGAAGGTGAGGATGTTCTGGACGGTCTCCTTGCCCAGGTAGTGATCGATGCGGAAAATCTGCTTCTCGTGGGCGAACCGGGTCAGCTCACCGTTCAACTGCTGGGCGCTGGCCAGGTCGTGGCCGAAGGGCTTCTCGATCACCAGACGGTCCGGGGTCACGCCCCCCTCGGCCTTGTGCAGCAACCCCACGGCACTGAGGTGGGCCGTCACCTCGGCAAACTGGCTGGGGCTGGTGGCGAGATAGAACAGGAGGTTCCTGCGAACCTTTTCATCGGGAAAGCTGCCCACGAGCGTCTTCAGCTTCTCGTAACCGGAGGCATCCGAAATGTCGGCCTGGCAGTAGTGGATGTTGGCGGCGAACTCCGCCCAGACCTCCTCGTTGACCGGCTTCGTCCGCGAAAACTTGGTCAGGGCTTCCCGCAATTCCTGCCGCCATGACTCGTCTGTCTTCTCGCGCCGCGCAAAACCCACGATCCGAAACGGGCGCGGCATCAACCGCTCCAGGGCCAGATGGTAAAGCGCCGGGATCAGTTTTCGGGAGGTCAGGTCGCCGGAGGCACCAAAAATGACCACGGTACACGGCTCGACCGGCCGTCGGGCCTGGTCGAGTCGCGAGGCGAGAAGTTCGTCAAGCTGCTGCACGTCGTTCATAAACGCAGCCATAGCATGGTGGCACCCTGCCCCGGGGGCAACCGGCATTCACCCGAGGAGGCAGATGGGTGGGGGCGACGGCAGCAAGGTCCGTCGGTGCCGAGGGAATCTCCGGAGCGACCGAAGCCCGGAAGGCCGCGGCAATGCCGGCATTGAGGTTGATGGCCCTCGCGTTGTCCGCGGCATTGGCGGGGTCCACGGCGTCATCCACGCCGAGCGGTTGGCCGGCATAGAGCAGGTTCGGATTGGAGAAGTAGTTCACCCGGACGGCCGAACCACAGGCATAGGACATGATGGTCCGGAACATGGGCGAATTCGTGGAGCATTGACGCCATCCGTCGTGCGCTGCAAGGCGGTCAGGGTGACCGACATCGATCCACTTTCGGTGTAGGCGACCTCTCCCATGTGAACGAGGGAGAATTGCGCCTGGATCTGGCTGTTCTGCATCGCCGTGTTGGCTTCGGCCACCGACTGCAGGATCTTGGCCTCCATGCCCGCCTGACCATACCGCACCCGCGAAGCCGGCGTGTACAGGACCATGACTTCGATGACATGGACCCCTTCGGAAGGTATGGGCAAAGCCCATGCCAAACATGCTCTTCATTGCAATGTTCGATCGGGGTTTCTGCCCTCCCTTTTTGTGTGGCGGTACCTCCCGCCACACCCCTATTGGGCGCTCAAAGAACGCCAAAGAAACACCTTCTGTTCGTTATTTTGCCAAACCGAGAAAGTTCTCCCCGCAAACTATATTTTGCCCTCGGTCTGCGACAAACGTCCGCCACTTCCCTGAAGAGTGGGTAACTCTCCCATTCAGACCAACTCCACGTCGGTGACCTCGAGTCGCACCGCCGCTGCCTCCGAAATGAAGTCCATGCGCAGCACCACACTCAACGAGGCCTCCAACCGCTCGACCAATCCTTCCATCCCGCGAAGGGGTCCGCCCGAGATCCTCACCCGGGTTCCCACCTGGATCCCACTCACGGGTCGAACCTCCAGGCCCGCTTCGATCGCTGAGAGGATCTCACTGAGCTGACGATGAAATTCCCCCATGTCCGGCGGCACCAGCACCCGGGCCGCATGCCGGTTCTGCTGGATCCGAGCAGCAGCGAGGGCTTCAGCCCGTACGAAGACGTATCCCGGGAAGAGCACCTTCTCGAATCGAACCACCTTGCCCCGGTAGCGTTTCACCGAGGTGTAGGTGGGCAGTTCCACGGGGAAACCCTCCCTCCGCGCCCATTCCGCCAACTTCTTCTCGGCACGCGAGAGCGTGTGAACCACCAGCCAGGAAGGGGGTGCCACAGATCGCTCCTGCATGTTGCCCGCCGCGTTCAACGTCAGGCCGGCGTCCCTAGCTCCCACCCAGCCACCCCGCAAGACACAATTTTCCCGTTTCCCTCCGTCACACCGTCCACCAACCTCCCCCAATGGCCGCCTCCGTCGAATCCGTCCCCCTCGCGACGTCCGATCCGATCAACGCGCAGATCCTTGCGGTCAGCGAGGATCGTATCCTTGGCTACCAAAGGGATCCGTTCCTGAGCATCGCCCGCGAGGCCGACCTCCCGGTCGCCACGGTTCTGGAGCGGCTCCGGGCCCTGCTTTGCGCCGGTGTGATCCGCCGCATTCGCCAGACCCTGCTCGCCACCAGCCTGGCCGACGGTGCCCTGTGCGCCTGGCAACTCCCCGAGGCACGCCTCGATGCCGCCTTCGACCACCTTTTCCATCACGACCCCTTCAGCGGCCACGTCGTGATCCGGTCCACGGATGCGGCCAATCCCGGCGCGAACTACCGCCTCTGGACCACCCTCAAGGTTCCGCAGGGATTCTCCCTCGCCCGGCACGCCGCCTATCTCGCCCAGAAGATCGGGGCGGAACACTATCGCCTGATGCCCGCGCGAAAGCTCTTCGCCCTCGGCGTGGGCCATGTCCGCCGTCGCGGCATGGAACCGGGCAGCCGTGCCGAAGTTCCAGCGGACGCCATCGACGTGCAGGTCGTGCAACTGACAGATCTTGAATGGCGCGTCCTCACGGAGCTGAAGCGGGAGTTCACGCCCGACGAGCTCGTTTCGGATCCCTGGGTGGGGCGCGCCGAATCCGCAGGCGTTTCGATCGGCACCTTCCACGAGGTCGCCGAAGGCCTCGTGCAAAAGCAGGTGATCGGGCGCTTCAGCACCTTCCTGGAGCACGTGAAACCGCTCAGCACGGGGGAGCGTGTGACCCGATTCAACGCCCTCTTCCACTGGGCGGTGCCACCCGGACGCGAGGTGGAAGCAGGCCGCGAAGTGGGCCGGCACCACATCATGACCCACGCCTATTGGCGCGAAGGCGGGCCCGAATTCCGGAACGTCAACGTCATGGGCGTCGCCCATGGCACCGACAAGCCCACGGTCCTCGCCCACAAGGCCGCCATTGACGCCCACCTGGCGGAACTCGGGATCCCCATTGCCTACACGAACGTCTTCTGGGGCGGACGCAGCGAGATCAAGCCCAGCGAAATCTCCCCCCTCGCCTACGCCCAGTGGTGCAAGTCGGCGGGAATCGATCCCCAGACCATGCGCGAATCCTGAATTTCCCTCCTCCCATGGCCCGCCAATTCCCATTCCTGCTCCTCGTCGCCGTCCTCGCGGCGAAGATGGTGGCCCTCGCCCAGGCTCCGGCCGCCCAGACACCACCCCCGGCGCGACCGCCCAACTTCCTCATCCTGCTCGCGGACGATCTCGGGTACAGCGACCTCGGCTGTTATGGGGGCGAGATCCAGACGCCGAATCTGGATCGACTCGCCAACAATGGCCTCCGCTTCACCCAGTTCTACAACACAGGACGATGCTGGCCCTCGCGCTCGGCGCTGATGACGGGCCACTACCCGCAGCAGATCCGGATGGATCCACCGCGAGGCCGGCTTCCGAACTGGGCCCGCCTCCTGCCGCACCACCTCAAGCCCCGCGGCTACCGCGCCTATCACTCGGGAAAGTGGCATATCAACGGGGCCCCAAAAGTGGTCGCCGACGGTGGATACGACCGGTCCTACCTCATCCGTGACGAAGACCGGAACTTCAATCCCCGCGCCCACCTCGAGGACGACAAACCCCTCCCCTCCGTCCCGCCGGGCACCAGTTACTACACCACCACCGAGTACGCCTCCCGGCTGATCGGATACCTCCGTCAGCACGCTGCCGAACACCCCGACAAGCCCTTCCTCGCCTATCTGGCCTTCACGGTTCCGCACTTCCCGCTGCACGCACCGGCATCCGACATCGAGCGGATCGCCGACCGCTACGTCACCGGCTGGGACCGGATCCGCGCCCAGCGCGCAGGCCGCGTCCGCCAACTGGGCCTGGTCACCGCGGAGCCGGGCCCGCTCGAACCCGGTATCTTCCCTTACTGGAACCTCACCCAACCGCGCCTTGAAACCGAGATTGACCCCGCCGAACTGGGGGCCGCCCTTCCGTGGAATTCCCTCAGCCCGGAACAAAAGCGGTTCCAGGCCCGCAAGATGGCGATCCACGCCGCCATGATCGAACGGATGGACCTCGAAATCGGCCGGGTGCTGGAACAGATCCGGCAGATGGGGGCTGGTCCGAACACCGTGACCCTGTTCGCCTCGGACAACGGAGCGAGCGCCGAGATCATCAATCGCGGCGACAAGCACGCCAGCAACGCCGTTCCCGGATCCGCGGCTTCCTACCTCTGTCTCGGGCCCGGTTGGTCCTCCGCGGCCAATACTCCGTTCCGGCTCCACAAATCGTGGACGCACGAAGGCGGCATCGCCACGCCACTCATCGTTCACTGGCCCGCCGGGATTGCCGCGCGCGGCACCCTCCGCCACACCCCGGCCCACCTGGTCGACATCGTTCCAACACTCCTCGAACTCGCCGGCGCCGGTTCCATCCTTCCCGCCTCCGCCCCTCCTCTCGCTGGTCGCAGCCTTGTTCCGGCCTTCGTCGCCGACGTCACCGTTGCCCGCGCTCCCCTCTACTTCCACCACGACCACAACCGCGCCCTGCGCATCGGCGATTGGAAGATCGTCACCCGACGCCCGGCCACCAACGATTGGGCCCTCTACAACCTCGCCGCCGACCGGACGGAACAATCCGACCTCGCCGGTCGGGACCCCGAGCGCACCCGCGCCATGGCCGCCGAATGGGAGCGCCTGACCGCCCAGTTCGCCATCGACGCAGAATCCTCACCCTGAATCACGATTCCCCCGCTCCACGCTTGCCCCGTTCCGAACCGATTCCTAGTTTGTTCAGGCAATGCGCCCGCTCCCGTTCCTCCTTGGTCTGTCCCTCCTCGCAGCCCCGCTTGGCCTGCGGGCCGCGGAAATCGATGCCGAAGATTTCCGCCGCCTTGCCGACCGGGTGAATTCCCACGACGAGGCCTTCGACGCCTATCGCAACACCATCCAGGAACTTCGCACCGAGGTCGCACGCCTTCGACTCGAGAACGACCGGCTCCGCACGCAGGTCAACACCCCCCGGAACTACGCCACGCAGGAGCAGATCACCAAGCTCACGGATCAGATCCGGGAGGTCGAAAAGAACCGTAGCGCGGACAAGCAGCAGATCCTGGACGCCTTCGAGAAGCTCAAGGCCCTGCCTCCACAGGTCGTTGTCCCCCCGCCGTCCGGTTCCGGCCGCAGCAAGCCCGTCGACACCGGCTCCCGCCCGCAGGGGGACAAGCCAACGACGAAGGAACCACCCGCTACCGACAAGCCCGCGCCGGCCACCCCGGAACTCCCCAGCGAGTTCTACGAACACACGTTGGCCGAAGGCGAAACCCTCAGCGCAGTCATCGACGCCTACAACAAGGAGCACGGCCTCAAGGTCCGTCTGGCCCAGGTCCTCAAGGCCAACCCTTCGATCAAGGACCCCAAGAAACTCCGCCTGGGCCAGAAGATCCGCATCCCGGTCGTGAAATGAAGTTCCTCCGGCGGATCCACCTGTACCTCGGGGTCCTCTACGCCCCGCTGCTGCTCTTCTTCCTCGGAACGGGCTGGTACCAGGTCCTCAATCCCGACCGGCTCAAGTCCCCCTCGGAGGCGGAAACATGGGTCCAGAAGTTCCGCGTCATCCACACCGACCAGATCTACCCGCGCGACAACACCCTCGGAAAGTTCGCCTCCCCGACCCTGTTCCAGTGGTTGGTCTACGGCATGTCCGCGGCCTTGATCCTCGCGACGGTCGTCGGACTCGTCCTCGCGTTCCGCTCCGTGAAACCCCGATGGCCCGTCTGGCTTGCGCTCGGACTCGGCATCCTGCTGCCCATCCTCGCCCTCTGGCTCGGAAGCGCCCGCTGAACGCACGCCTTAAGGCTCACGCCTCGTCCCGCGCCACCGCTTCGTCGACCGGCTTGCGGATCACCCGCGTCCCGGCGATCAGGTCGTGCAGCGCCCGACGCTCCGGATGCAGTGGTGCCACGAGATACCCGATGCCCATGGCCGCGATGGACAGCAACTCCGCCCCGAATCGCGCCAGTGCCCGCGGAAAGGTCAGTGGGACACCATCCGCCCGCACCACCCGCAATCCGAAGAGCAGCTTGCCCGGGGTGGCTCCCAGCCCCGCGTGGAAACCCACGAAGTAGGCCAACCGCAGGGGCAGGAACGTGCTGAGGAACAGGCTGTAGAACCGCAGTAGCACCTGGATGTCCGGAGCCGCCTTCGCCGACTCCTTCAGGGCCGCCTCCTGCAACTCCCGGTAGTACTCCGCCCAAGGCAACGTGATCAGGCTGAACAGCGCCGCCACGATGAACACGTCCAGGATGTAGGCCGCCGCCCGGATCGGAAACTCGGCATCGTGAAACCGGGGTTCCGGCTTGGACACCACCGGAATCACCGGGGGCGCCGAGGGAAGATCCCAGCGCAACTCCGGCCAGGCCGATGCCGGCTGCCAACGCTCCTCCTCACCACTCCAGACCAAGGTACCCGGGCCGACCCGGCCGTCCTCGATCCACGCCCGTAACTCGTCCAGGGTCGCCGCCATGTACTCCCGGCCATCCGCACCAATGATCTTGTAGTCGACGCCCTTCAAAGTGTGCCGCTGCTTACGCTTCCCACGCGGCGCCCGCAACAGGTTTTCTGGGGAGTTCTGAGTTCCCAGTCTCCAGTTCCCAGGTCCGGTCTTGCCTTTGCGGTACGCCGGAGGCGTTGAAGCGGGTAGCCCGGGGTGCGAAGCAACCCCGGGTCCCGGCAACCAGGAAGTCCAGGTTTTCAGTTTCAAGACAGACGCCAGGCTCACGGCTTCTTCTCGGGAGTAACCACACGCACCTCCACACCGGCGGTGATCGAATCCGGCGGGTTCAACACCAGGCGGTCCGTCGTCTCCACACCCGCGGTGATCTCCACCACCGCCCCCAGATCCCGACCGAGCGTGACCCTGCGGAGCTCGATCCGGTTGTCCGTCGTCAACCGCACCAGCGTCGGGATCAACGTCCGGCTCAGCACATAACTCGCCAGCATCGCGAACACCACCGCCTCGGCCAACGGCACGAACAGGTGTCGCGCCACGCCCGTCAGGAAGAACATCGGGACGAAAACGATGCAGATGCAGAGCGTGCTCACGAAGGCCGGCAACGCGATGATCAACGTGCTGCGCCACGAACCCAGGAACAGCAGGATCATCAAGGCCGTCAGGCTCGCCGCGATCACGCCTTCGTGGATGACCCCATCCACCGCCGCACGGACGAACAGCGACTGGTCGCCGAATTCCTTCACCTCCAGTTCGGGCGTCAGCCCCGCGCGGATCCGCGGCATCGCCTCCTTCACGCTCGCCACCACGTCCAGCGTCGACGCCACCCCGCTCTTCAGGATCGTCAGCAACGCCCCGCGCTGGCCGTCCTGTCGCACCACGTTCTGCTGCGGTTGATACCCGTCCCGGACATTCGCCACGTCGCGCACCCGGATCGTCGCCCCATTCACGACCCGGATCGGAAGATCGCCCAGTTCCTCGATCACCCGCGGCTGGCTGTTCACCGACACGTCATACTCGGTCGGCCCGATCTTCGTCGTCCCGGACGGCAGGATCAGGCTCTGCGCGGCGAACGCATTCACCACATCCTCCGCCTTCAGGTTCTTCGCCTTCAGCGACGGCAGGTCGAGATCCACCGAAACCACGCGCGTCTTCCCGCCATACGGCCAGGGCACCTGCGCGCCGAACACCGTCGAGAGCCCCACACGGATCTGGTTTTGTCCGAGGTCATAGAGTTCCTGCTCGGAGAGGGTCTTTGAACTCAGGCCGTACTGCAGGATCGGGACGGTCGATCCACATGGGAGGTTTACAGGCGGCCGCGCGGAGGGACGTGACAGGATCGCTCACGGCACCCACCCGGGTGCCACCCGGGCCCGCAGGGATCCATCCACGGCATCCATCCCGTGCGGAACCCTGCGGCCCGGACCATCCGTACAGGATGCCCTGTCCACTGATGGGCAACAAGTTTCAAAACCCGGAGGGTCCAACGACAGGCGCCTCTGGAGACTGCCGCCCAAAAATCAGTCCTGAAATGAGCCGTGCGAAGATGCGCCCTTCAACACCCCACCCGCTTCCCCTTTTGCGCCTTCTTTCGATTTTTGCGGCCGTCCCCCTTCGCGGCTTCTCTTTCGTGGCAGCCCACAAAAGGCCAGAAGGAAGAAGCCGCGAAGCCTCTAAGCCGCCAAGGGGAGGTGGACTGCCGAAAGGAAAGGAGATCGAAAGGCACTCCCCCCAGATCTCCAAGGCAAGTCCCTACCCTGCGCCCCAACGGGACGCAAACCGAT
>Ga0172372_10013699_pt1 | contig 9994 bp, 6 predicted proteins | sample LakKiv5m_2_FD_114544 | JGI IMG/M metagenome (GOLD analysis project Ga0172372, IMG submission 114544) | Freshwater microbial communities from Kabuno Bay, South-Kivu, Congo - kab_092012_9.5m | ecosystem: Environmental > Aquatic > Freshwater > Lake | place: Democratic Republic of the Congo... | reverse complement strand
TCGGGCCGGTCCGGCGTGTAGAAGGCGCCAACGAGCCGCACCGACGCGTCGCAGGGCGGGGGCGGCGCGTTCGGGTCGACGGGCGGCGGCTCGGGCGGCGCCGCGGCCTCGGCGGCGGCGATCTCCTCGGGTGTCGGCGGGCGTACGCGCTCGCCGTCCTGTGGCCCGGTCTGCGAGTCGAAGATGTTGCGGCGCAGCACGGCCGTCGGGTCCTTGCGGCGCGCCCCCGCGGCCTGACCCGCGCCGAGCGGACGCGGCGCTGCACCGGCGGACGCACCGGTCGACAGGGCCGCGTCGAGCGGCAGGAACTTCGCCGCGAGCAGCCGCGTGAGCCCCGACGCGAGGAACAGCGCGACGAGGCCGATCGTCGTCAGGACGATGGCCACGGTCACTCGGCGCTGCTTCACATCGACGCTCACGTGCTCTCCCTCGCTTCGATTCCCGACCGGGCGCCGCACCGACCTGCGTCGGAGACGGGGCTCGGCGAAGGCCCCTCTTAGCAGGCCGCGTGCCTGTGTGCGGCGCTCGGAACGCCGCGTCCCGGCCCCCTCATTCCAAGGCCTTTGCGGGGTCGGCCGTCCGCCCGGCCGCACGCCCATCGACAAGCTGGCAGCGCTCGCCCGGACGAGCCGATGTCCGCTGACAATCTGTCAACGCGTCTGCCGGCCATGCACGGGCCGGCGCCGCGGTCGGAGACGTCCGACGTCGCCTCGGCAGGGCCGCGCGCATCACCGTCAGCCCGGCCCCTGCGGATCGACGTCCGCGTCGTCGCGCTCGGCGCCGAGCTTGCGGTAGATGGTGCGCGCCGAGATGCCGAGCAGCTGCGCGGCAAGCTGCTTGTCGCCCTCGGTGTGCGCGAGCGTCGCGCGGATGACGCGCTGCTCGATGTCGTCGAGCGGCGTGCCGAGCGCGAAGGTGAGCTCGTGCGTGCGGCGCTCGGCCTCGGCGATCGTCGCCGGCAGATCCTCGACGCCGATGGTGCTGCTCTTCGACAGCACGACGGCGCGCTCCACGGCGTTCTCGAGCTCGCGCACGTTGCCCGGCCAGTCGTAGGCCATCATCCGCTCGAGCGCGTCGCGGCCGAGCGCGAGGCGCGGCTTGCCGTTCTTGCGGCAATAGACGTCGAGGAAGTGGTCGACGAGCAGCGGGATGTCGTCGCGCCGGTTGCGGAGCGGCGGGCTGGTGATCGCGATCACGTTGAGCCGGTAGAAGAGATCCTCGCGGAAGCGCCCCGCGGCCACCTCCGCGGCGAGGTCGCGGTTCGTCGCGGCGATCAGGCGGAAGTCGGCGCGCGTCGTGCGCCCGCCGAGCGGCTCGAACTCGCCCTCCTGCAGCACCCGCAGCAACTTCACCTGCACGGCCGTCGAGAGCTCGCCGATCTCGTCGAGGAAGAGCGTGCCGCCCGCGGCCTGCGCGATGCGCCCCTCGCGCCGCGCGACCGCGCCCGTGAAGCTGCCCTTCTCATGGCCGAAGAGCTCGCTCTCGAGGATCGTCTCGGGCAGCGCCGCGAGGTTCACGCCGACGAAGGGCCCGCGCCGCCCGCTCTTCTCGTGGATGTGGCGCGCGAGCAGCTCCTTGCCGGTGCCGCTCTCGCCGAGCACGAGCACCGTCGCCGTCGAGGTCGCGGCCTGCGTCGCGGTGTCGAGCGCGCGCCGCAGCGACTGCGCGCTGCCCACGATCGCGCGCGGGCCGCGCAGCGCGGAGAGCTCCTGCTTCAGCTCGCGATTCTCGGCGACGAGCGCATAGCGCTCGGCGGCCTTCCGCACCGTCTTGACGATGTGCATCCGCTTGAGCGGCTTCTCGACGAAGTCGTAGGCGCCCTCGCGCATGGCCTCGACGGCCGTCTCGATGGTGCCGTACGCCGTCATCAGCACGACCTCGACGTCCGGCGCGACGGTCTCGAGGGCGCGGAGCAGATCGATGCCGCTCATCTGCGGCATCATCAGGTCGCTCACGACGACGTGGACGCGCTCGCGCCGACAGACGTCGAGCGCCGCCCGCCCCGAGTCGGCCGTCAGCACGCGCAAGCCCTCGCGCTGGAAGATTTTCTCGAGGGACTCGCGGTTCGAGGCCTCGTCGTCGACGACGAGCACCGTCGAGCCGCGCGCCGCCGTCTCTGTCACACTGGCAGTCACGATGACACCATGACAAAGACGATGACACGATGCGCGGGTTGTGTCGAGTTGTCTCTATCATGACAGATTGTCTCGCTGCGTGCAGCGACCGCCGATCGCGGCGTCGCGACGGTGCGTGCTAGCGTCGCCGCCGGTTTCCGTGGCGGAGCGAGGCGTCGAGGGCGGAGCGGGCAGCACCCGGCGGCGTCGGCGGCGGGCGACAGCCGCCGTGTTGCGGGCGACGGCCTACGCGCGGCGCTCCGTGCTGCCGTCGCCGGTCGAGCGCGCGCGGCATCCGTGGACGCTGCGGCTCACCGTCGCGTTCCGCTTCGCGCGGGGCTTGCAGCGGCGCGTCCTCGAGGACCGCGTCCCGCAGCGCGCGTCGGCGCTCGCCTTCAGCACGCTGCTCAGCGTCGTGCCGATCCTCGCCGTGTGGTTCGCCGTGCTGTCGCGCTTCGGGGGGACGGAGGGCGCGCTGAGCCTCGTGCACGCGCTCTCCGAGCGCTACTTCCCGCGGGCGACGGACGAGGCCATCGAGGCCGTGCTCGGGCTCGTGACGCGCTCGGAGATCGCGACGGCCGGGCTGCTCGGCATCCTCTTCACGCTGCCCGTGATGACGAGCATCCTGCGCGACGCCGAGTCCGCGCTCGCCGACATCTTCCGCGTGCCGCCGTTGCCGTTCTTCTCGTGGCGCTTCGTCGTTCATGCGGGGCTCACGGTCGGAGCGCCCGTGCTCGCGGTCTTCGGCGCGCGCTATCTCCCGCACTTCGCGGGGAGCGGTGCGCTGCGCATCGTCGACACGCATCTGCTCCCGCTGCTCGGCAGCACGGCGATCCTCTCTCTCCTCTACATGTACCTGCCGAGCGCGGGTGTGCCGCGCAGCTGGGCGTTGCTCGGTGCGTTCACCGCCGCGCTGCTGCTCGAAGCGGGCAAGCTCGGCTTCAGCCTGTACGTCACGCACCTGAGCCGCGGGACGCATCTCGTGTGGGGCGCGGTCGCGTTCGTGCCGATCCTGCTCGTGTGGCTCTGGGTCACCTGGCTGTTCGTGCTGCTCGGCGCGGAGGTCGCCGCCGCGGCGCACGACCTCGACATCCGCCTCGACGATCAGCGCGGCGCCGGGGACGACGGCGGGCGACGCGCGCTGCGTGGTCGCTCCCCGATGTGGGGACCGCGCGAGCGTTTGCGTCGCAAGGTCGCGCTCCGGGCCGCGCGTGAGGCGGCGCGCAGCGGTACGGCCTGAGCTCAGGCCGCGTTGCAGCAGGCGCGGATCTGCGTGGCATCCGCGCGCAGGCGCGGAGACGTCGCGAGCAGCGCGGTCGTGAGCGCGTCGAGGTCCGCCGGGACGCCGCGGACGAGCAGCCCGGGCGGGGGCGCGGACACCGTCTGCTTGCGCACGAACGCATCGCGACCCGCGCCGGAGAAGGGCAGGTCGCCCGTCAGCGCCTCGAAGAGCAGCACGCCGACCGCGTACCAGTCGCTCGCGGGGGCGAGCGGGCGTTCATCGCCGAGCTCCGGCGCCGCGTGCGAGACGGGCCCGACAGCGCGCGCCGGGTCGTGTGTGTCGCCGACGCGCGGGAGCGTGCCGAGATCGAGCACGACGACGCGCCCCGCGGGCGTGACGCGCACGTTCGCCGGATGGAGATCGCGGTGCACGAAGCCGAGGGCGTGCAGCGCCTCGAGCGCGTCGGCGAGCTGCGCGAACGCGCGACGAAGCCGCGTGAGCCCCGCAGGCGTGCACGTCGTGAACGCCGACGAGCCGAGCGGGCGCAGCGCCTGGCCGAACGCGAGCGGGAGATGGGGCGCGCTCGTCGCCTCGACGTCCGCATCGCGGCGCACGTGCGACACGAGGTCGTCGCCCGGCACGTGCTCCATCACCAGGTGGAGCGCGCCCTCGTGATGGAGCGCCTCGCGCACGGCGACGAGCCCGGGATGCGCGCGCACGCGCAGCGTGTCGAGCTGCGTGGCCCACTCGGAATCCGCTGCGAACGCGCCGTCGAGCCGCTTGATCGCGACGTGTGCGCCTGCGGCGTCGCGCGCTTTCCAGACGACGCCCTGCGCGCCGCGCCCGAGCTCGTCGACCAGCGTGTACGTGCCGACGCGTGTGCCGCGCATGCCGCTCAGTCCGCGTAGAAGATCGTCTCGCAGGGCTGCTGCTGACCGTTCCAGCGGAGCAGCCGCGTGCGTGGCCGGCCTTCGGCCGAGTAGTCGATGAGCGCGTAGGTGAGCCCGCTGTCCTGGCCGAGGTGGCGCAGGTCGAGGTTCACCATCTTCATCCACGTGCCGGTGTTCACGAGCACCTTGCTGCCCGGCATCGCGCGAAAACGCGGCGCGTGGCTGTGCCCGACGATGAGCGTGTGCACGCCCCGCACACGCCGCAGCGCGCGCGTCGCGAGCTCGTCGAAACCGCCGAGCGCGATGATCTCCTCGCGGAGCAGCGTCATGAAATTGCGGATGCGCTGGCTCCACGCGCGGATCGTGAAGACGCGGTGCCGCACGAAGTAGAACGCGGAGCGCACGAGGAAGCGCAGCACGAAGCCCGTGTCGAACACGAAGCCCGCGAGCAGAAAGCGTGAGAGCGGCTGGATGCGATCGATGTAGCTGCGCTCCTCTTTCGCGGGGTTCATCACCTCGAGGATCCAGAGGCTGCCCCACGGCAGATCGAGCACTTCGCGCCCGTCGCGCAGGCGCCGCGTCATGCGCGTGTAGTCGACGCGATGGATGCGCTCGAGCTGGTGACCGTGCCGGATCTGGATGCCTTCGGGCAGGTGGTAGGTGTCCGACTGCGTCACGAAGCGCACGCGCTCCCCGAGCGCGCCCGGCGCGATGCGGCGGCGGAAGAGCTCGTGCGTCGCGGGGAACCACATGTCGAGGTCGTGGTTGCCGGGGATGAAGGTGATGCGGCGCGCCGGGCGCTCGAGGAAGGTGCGCAGCGCGAGTACGAAGCGCGGATGCCCGTCGAGGCACTGGCGCAGCTTCTCGACGGCGACCTCCGCCGTGATCTCGAGCGGCCAGACGCCTTCGATCTTCACCTTGAGCAGGTCGAAGATGTCGCCGTTCAGGACGAGCTCGATCTCCGTGTCGTCGCCCGCTTCTGCGTCGTAGTGCGCGAGCAGCTCGGCGAAGCGGTCGTCGTGGAGGAAGTCCTCGAACGCGTTGAGTTCGCCCTGCCGTACGCCGGTGCCGAGATGGAGGTCGCTCACGACCAGGCGCAGCAGGCTCATGGCTTGACTTGCCCCTTGCTAACCCGATACTTGCCCGGAATCCACTGTCGATTCGCGAGGTGTGTGATGACGGCGACGAAACTCGGGCGTTCGGCGGTGGTCTTGCTGGTCGCGCTCGCAGCGCTCGGAGCGGGCTGCAGCGGCCGTGACGAGTCGGTCGGTGAGGACATCGACCTCGGCACGGGCGAGCGCGATGCGGGCCCGCCCCCCGAGGACCTCGGCACCTCGTTCCCGGACACCGGCATCGGCTCGAGCGACCTCGTGCTCGCGCGCGTCGTGCCCGACCATGGCTCGTTCCGCGGCGGCAACGAGGTCGTGCTGCGCGGCAGCGGGCTCTCGCTCGACGCGGTCGTCACCTTCGGCGGGCGCATGGTGCAACCCGCCGACATGGAGCTGATCGACTCGCGTCGCCTGCAGGTCATCGTCCCCGCGGGCGAGGTCGGCCCGGCCGATGTGTCCGTCACTCTCGAGGATGAGACGGTCACGCTCGAGGACGGCTACACCTACGACGCCATCTACGTCGAGCCCGACCGCGGCTCCGTCGCCGGCGGCACCTTCGTCAGCATCGTGGGGCAGGGCACCAACTTCGCCGAGGGCGACACCGTGACCTTCGGCCGCAGCGCCTGCGCCGAGGTGACGGTCGTCTCGCCGACGCGCATCACGTGTCGCACGCCGCCGCTCTCCGCGAGCACCGTCGACGTGACGGTCACCCACACGATGGACGGCACGACGACCGTCGCGCCCGACTCGTACACCTACTACGACACCTCCGATCCGTTCGGCGGCGGTCTCGGCGGTGGCCCGGTGAGCGGCACCGTGAACATCACGGTGCTGAACGCGACGACGGGCGCTCCGGTCGATGGCGCGACCGTCTTCCTCGGCGATGGCACCGGCCCGTACGTCGGGGACACGGACGTCGGCGGGCGCATCACCTTCTCCGGCTCCGACCTCGTCGGCGCGCAGGTCGTGACCGGCAGCAAGTTCTGCTTCGAGAAGACGAGCTTCGTCGCGGCCGACGCGAGCGACGTGACGATGTTCCTCGTCCCGTGGACGGATCCGATGTGCGGCATGGGCTCGGGGATGCCGCCGCCCGGCCGCGGCCGCAGCGGCTCGTACATCAGCGGGTCGCTGATCTGGCGCGGGCCGAGCGAGTTCTCGCCGAACCCGTGGCTCAACATCCCGCCCGCGCGCCCCAACGAGATCAAGGTCGCCTACGTCTACGCGACGCAGCTCTCCATCGACCTCGCCAACCCGGATCCCGCGCAGCCCGGCACCATCCAGCGCGTCCTCGAGGCCATCCCGGACCCGCTCCCCGGGGACGAGCGCGGCTATCCCTACCGCATCTTCGTGCGCCCCGGCAGCATGGCCGTCTATGCGCTCGCCGGCCTCGAGAACAGCACCACGGGCGAGTTCATCCCCTACGTGATGGGCGTCGCGCGCAACGTGCTCGCCGGTCCCGGTGAGGAGATCGAGGACCGCGACATGATCATGAACATCACGCTCGACCGCTCGGTCGACGTCGTGATGACGGGTCTCCCGGCGCGCGCGCGCAGCGGCCCGAGTCGCTACAAGGTCCGCGCAGCGGTCGATCTCGGCGGCGAGGGCGTCATCGTCCGCGTCGTCAACGACAGCGAGATCGACACGCTGCGCCGACGCACGAACGACGGCCCCTTCCGCCTCGTGTCGCAGCCCGCGCTCTACGATGCGCTCTCCGACGGTCGCTATCGCATCGACGCGGGCTGGTTCACGGGCGACTTCGATGGCCTGCCGTACACGCAGATCGTGCGGACGGGCATCGTGGGCGTCGACCGGCCCATCGAGATGGGCGGCTATCTCGGCATTCCGCAGGCGACGTCGCCGGCATACGGCGCGCCGCTGCCGGCCGACCGCATCCTCCGCTGGTCGGCGGATGGCCCGACGCCGAGCCTGCATGTCGTCCTCATGAACGGCGGCGACGGCAACCCGGCGTGGCGCCAGTTCCTGCCCGGCGATGTGCGTGAGGCGCCCATCCCCGACACCACGGCGCTCGGCGTCGCGGACATCGCCCGCGGTGACGTGTTCTGGCAGGTCTACGCCGTCACGATCCCGGGCTTCGACTTCGACACCTTCAGCTACGCGTACCTCAACGATCGTTACTGGGAGAAGAGCGCCGTCGACTTCTTCACGGCGCAGGCCAACTGACGTGACTTCCTCGGCCCCGCGGTTTGCTCGCTCGTCTCTCGCGTTCGCCCTCGTCCTCGCGCTGCCCTTCGTGGGCGCGTGCACCAAGAAGCCGGTCGTGCCGCCGCGCATGGACGCGGGCATGACGGACGCGCGCTCGCCCTTCATCGACGGCAGCTTCGTGTGCCAGTCGGTGACGGACGAGGCCTGCGACGGCACCTTCTATCGAAGCTGCGTGCAGGACGGTGAGTTCCTCTCGCAGCGCGGCGTGGACTGCTCGCTCGATGGGCGTGTTTGCGTACCGGGGCTCTGGTGCGTGGTGTGCCGCCCGGGGCAGGTCGGCTGCTTCGAGGGCAACGCGGCCGTGTGCCGCGAGGATGGCAGCGGCTGGGACGTCACGGAGGAGTGCGACATCGCCGCGGGCTTCGCCTGCCAGGACGGCATGTGCCAGAACCTCTGCGAGGTCGCGACGCGCACGCGCAGCTATCAGGGCTGCGAGTTCTTCGCGGTCGACCTCGACAACGCGTCCCTCGGCGCGGGGCGCGACGCGTCGGCGCAGCCCTACGCCGTCGTCGTGTCGAACGCCGGCATCGCCGCGACGGAGGTCGTCATCACGCAGAACGACGCGGCGCCCGGCGAGCCGCTGCGCGTGACCGAAGTCGACCGGCAGACGGTGCTGCCCGGCGACCTCGAGGTCTTCATGCTCCCGCGGCGCGAGGTCGACGGACGCAGCGCGCGCGGCCTCGAGGCGGGGCTCAACGAGGGCGCGCACTCGGCGCTCACGTCGAACGCGTATCGGGTCACTTCGACGCTCCCCATCGTCGCGTACCAGTTCAATCCCCTCGACAACGTCGGCGTCTTCTCGAACGACGCCTCGCTGCTCATCCCGACGTCGGGCGTCGACCGTCGCTACACCGTCATCGGCTGGCCGCAGACCATCGCGGACTCGAGCAACCCGGACACCAACTTCGATCCCTCGAGCACCAACGAGGACCTGCGCGCCTTCCTCACCATCGTCGGCACGCAGGAGACGACGACCGTCACCGTCGACCTCGGCGTGCAGGCGATCCAGGTCGTCGGGCTCACCCCGGGCACCTTCCTCGGCGAGACGGACACGGTGAACGTCACGCTCGGGCCGTTCGACGTGCTCAACCTCGAGACGCAGGCGTTCAACGCCGACTTCACGGGCACCATCGTCGACGCGGACAAGCCGGTCGTCGTGTACGTCGGCAGCGAGGCCTCGGACGCGCCGCGCTTCGGCACGCTCGCGACGCGCCAGTGCTGCGCGGACCACCTCGAAGAGCAGCTCGTCCCGGACTCCACGCTCGGCAGCGACTTCATCATCGCGCGCTCGCCGCGGCGCACGACGGCGCTCAACGCCGCGTTCCTGAACCCGCTCGCCGACAGCGTCGCCGAGGTCAACGAGCCCGAGTGGGTGCGCGTCGTCGCGGTGTCGGACACGACGCTGCTCCGCACCACGCTCCCGCCGCCCAACGACGTCGTCACGCTCTACCCGCGCGAAGACGTGATTCTCCGCGCGGATCAGGACTTCCAGCTCACCGCGGATCGCCCGGTGGCCGTGCTGCAGACGCTGAGCAGCCAGGAGGCGACGGGCATCCCGAACTACTATCCGGGCGGTGATCCGTCGATCATCGTCGTGCCGCCGATCGCGCAATGGCGGCGCGATTACGTGCTCCTGACGCCGGACCAGTACGCCTTCGACTTCCTGACGATCATGGCGCCCGCGGCCGCGCGCATCCTGCTCGACGGCGCGCCGCTGCCGCCGGAGTGCACGTCGAGCCCGGGCGATGGCATCGAGCGTCGGCCGGGCGATCCGCCGCCTTCGTACGTCGTCTACCGCTGCCAGTTCAGCTACCCGGACGTGATCGGTCTGCCGAACGTGCGCGTCGAGGACGGCGAGCAGGACGACGGCGTGCACACGCTGCTCTCGGATCTGCCTGTCGGCGTGATCGTCACGGGGTTCGACGACTTCGTGAGCTACGCGTACGCGGCCGGCATGAACCTCAACCGCATCAACTGAGCCCGGGTTCGCGGCCGATCGGACGACAGCGCGCATGGACGTCTTCGAAGCACTCGCGCGGCGGCGGAGCGTCCGCGGATTCGAGGCGCGCTCGGTGCCGCGCGAGGTGCTCGAGCGCATCTTCGGTGCGGCGCAGCGCGCGCCTTCGTGGTGCAACATCCAGCCCTGGCGCGTCGTCGTGACCTCCGGCGAGCGCACCCGCGCGCTCGCGGACGTCATCGAGGGCGCGGCCGCCGGCGGCGGCATGAGCGCCGATTTTCCGTGGCCCGGCGACTACCCGGAGCCGTACGGGCGTCACCGCAAGGAGTGTGGCGTCGCGCTCTATTCCGCGATGGGCGTCGCGCGCGGCGATCTCGAAGGGCGCCACCGCGCGTGGATGCGCAATTTCCGCGGCTTCGGCGCGCCGCACATCGCGATGGTGGGCGTCGATCGCCGGATGATGCCGTACGCCGCGATCG
>Ga0172372_10013698_pt1 | contig 9996 bp, 7 predicted proteins | sample LakKiv5m_2_FD_114544 | JGI IMG/M metagenome (GOLD analysis project Ga0172372, IMG submission 114544) | Freshwater microbial communities from Kabuno Bay, South-Kivu, Congo - kab_092012_9.5m | ecosystem: Environmental > Aquatic > Freshwater > Lake | place: Democratic Republic of the Congo... | reverse complement strand
CTTGATATTGCAAAGTTTGCAATCGGGCGAGTGGAAGCCCGGCGAGTTGATTCCTAGCGAAGTCGAGCTCGCGTTGCGTTACAAGGTGAGCCAGGGCACGGTCAGAAAAGCGATCGACGAGCTTTCAGCAGAAAACCTCGTCGTGCGGCGCCAAGGTAAGGGAACCTTCGTCGCTACCCATCACGAGGCCAAGGTGCAGTTTCGTTTTTTGAAATTGATGCCTGACAATGGCGACGCGCACCAAGCCGAAAACCGGATCATCGAAGTCAAGCGATTGCGCAGTCCTGCCGAGGTAGCGCGCGCGCTCGACGTCAAAGCGGGCGACTCGGTGGTGTATATCAAGCGCGTGCAGTCTTTTGAAAGTGTGCCGATTATTTTGGAAGAGATCTGGCTACCCGGCGCGCTGTTCAAAGGTCTGACTGCCGAGCGGCTGGCTGAGTATAAAGGGCCGATGTACGGTTTGTTCGAGACCGAGTTCGGTACCCAGATGATTCACGCGACAGAGAAACTGAAGGCGGCTTTGGCCGACGACGTCGTGGCTGCCACGCTTCATGTCGCTACCGGCACGCCGGTGCTGAGCGTTGAGCGAGTGGCATTCACCTATGGCGAGCGCCCGGTAGAGCTGCGACGCGCTATTTACCTCACCGCCGAGCACCACTACCACAACGAGTTGAGCTGAGCGCGCGTCATCATGTTAGCAAGCTGGCATCGATCATTTCGAGGTGGGATGGGCGCTGAGAGTTCGACCCAGATAAAATTCGGAAAGTTTGACAAATACGCTGACAATCCATCAGCCTGAAACGCTGGAGACAAACCCCATGCCCGATGCCGTAGCGCGCCGACGCTTTACCAACATCCACGTCACACAGATTATTCGCTACCGTTTGCCCGCTTCGGGCATGGTGTCGATCTTGCACCGCATTAGTGGCGCGCTGATGTTCTTGCTGCTGCCATTTGTGCTGTTCTTGTTTGATAAATCGATCACCTCCGAGATCTCGTTCGAGTTCCTCAAAGGCTACGTCAGCCACCCGTTGGTGAAGTTATCGATACTCGCGGTGAGCTGGGCTTATCTGCATCACTTCTGTGCTGGCATTCGGCACTTGGTGATGGATATGCACATCGGTCTGGCCAAGCATGAGGCGGTCAAGTCGGCAAGAGTCGTGCTGGTGATCAGCGGGCTGCTGACGCTGCTGGTGGCAATCAAATTATTCGGAGTCATCTGATGGCGAATAACCATATCGGTCCGAAGCGTTTGGTGGTTGGCGCGCACTACGGCTTACGTGATTGGCTTGCGCAACGCGTGACTGCCGTTGTGATGGCAGTTTTTACGATCGTCACGCTGGTCTTGTTTTTCGGTGCCTCCGATTTCAGCTACGAGGGCTGGGCGGGACTCTTCGCGCAGCAGTGGTTCAAGATTTTGGCGTTTGTCACTTTTCTTGCGTTGTACTACCACGTCTGGGTTGGTGTGCGTGATATCTGGATGGACTACGTCAAGCCAGTCGGTGTACGGCTTGCGCTGCAAGTGTTCACCATTCTTTGGTTACTCGGTTGCGCTGGTTGGACCGTACAGATTCTTTGGAGAGTGTGATCGTGGCTGCCATTAAATCTTCCGTCGCGCGTCGTCGTTTCGATGCGATTGTGGTTGGGGCGGGCGGCTCCGGTATGCGTGCCTCACTTCAACTGGCTGAGGCGGGTCTCTCGGTTGCGGTGCTGTCGAAAGTATTTCCGACGCGCTCTCACACTGTGGCGGCGCAAGGCGGCGTTGGCGCATCGCTTGGCAATATGTCAGAAGATAGCTGGTACTGGCACATGTTCGATACCGTCAAGGGCTCCGACTACTTGGGCGACCAGGACGCGATCGAGTTTATGTGTCGCGAGGCGCCGAAGGTGGTGTACGAGATGGAGCACTTCGGTATGCCGTTCGACCGCAACCCGGACGGCACCATCTATCAGCGGCCGTTCGGCGGTCACACTGCAAACTTTGGTGAAAAGCCAGTGCAACGCGCGTGTGCCGCTGCCGACCGTACCGGCCACGCGATGCTGCATACGCTCTACCAGCGCAACGTCCGTGCCAAAACGCATTTCTTTGTTGAGTGGATGGCGCTGGATCTGATCCGCAATCAGGAGGGCGATGTACTCGGTGTGGTTGCGCTGGAAATGGAAACCGGTGAGGTGGCTATTCTTGAGGCGAAGACCACGGTGTTTGCGACGGGTGGTGCCGGCCGTATCTGGGCTGCATCCACCAATGCCTTCATCAACACCGGCGACGGCATGGGCATGGCAGCGCGCGCCGGATTGCCGCTCGAAGACATGGAGTTTTGGCAGTTTCACCCGACCGGTGTTGCTGGGGCCGGTGTGCTGATTACCGAGGGCGTGCGCGGTGAGGGCGGTATTCTGATCAATAGCAACGGCGAGCGTTTCATGGAACGCTACGCGCCGACGCTGAAAGACCTTGCGCCGCGCGATTTTGTGTCGCGCTCGATGGATCAAGAGATCAAGGAAGGGCGTGGCTGCGGTCCCAATAAAGACCATGTGCTGCTTGATCTGCGCCACATCGGTGCTGACACCATCCGAAAGCGTCTGCCATCGATTCTGGAAATCGGCCACAAGTTTGCCAACGTCGATGCGACCAAAGAGCCTATTCCGGTAGTGCCGACGATCCATTATCAGATGGGCGGCATTCCAACCAATATTCACGGTCAGGTGGTCGCGCCCAAGAACGGTACCCAAGAGATCGTTAACGGGCTGTATGCGATTGGTGAGTGCGCCTGTGTGTCGGTGCATGGTGCCAACCGTCTCGGTACGAACTCATTGCTCGATCTGTTGGTATTCGGTCGTGCAGCGGGCAACCATATCGTGGCGTCGAAATTGAAAGAGCAAAGCCACCAAGAGCTGCCTGCTGATGGTGCTGACCGTGCGCTCGAGCGATTGGCGCACTTGGAATCGTCCACCGGCAGCGAGCGCGTGCAGACGGTGGCGAGCGACATCCGCAGGGTGATGCAGCAGCACTGCGGTGTGTTCCGCACCCAAGCATTGCTCGATGAGGGTGTAGCGATGATTGACGAGCTCGACGAGCGCCGCAAGCATGTCTCGTTCAAAGACAAGTCCAAGGTTTTCAATACCGCGCGGGTAGAGGCGCTTGAGCTCGATAATCTGATTGAGACCGCCAAGGCAACCATCCACTCGGCAGCGGCGCGTCATGAGTCGCGTGGCGCGCACGCGCACAGCGATCACCCGCAGCGCGATGACGAACACTGGATGAAACACACACTGTGGTTCTCTGAAGCTAACCGACTCGACTACAAACCAGTGGTGACCAAGCCGCTCACGGTCGACACTTTTAAACCCAAGCCCCGTACTTTCTGAACGCAGGACATTTCCAATGCCACGCACAGTCAAATTTCAGATCTATCGCTACGATCCTGACAAGGATGCCAAGCCCTATATGCAGGATCTGACGGTCGAGCTACAAGACACCGACAAGATGCTGCTCGACGCCTTGCAGCGTATTAAGGCGGATGCCGATGACTCGCTCGCGCTGCGTCGTTCCTGTCGTGAGGGAGTGTGCGGCTCGGATGCGATGAACATCAACGGCAAGAACGGTCTTGCCTGCACCACCAATCTGAATGAGCTGACGCAGCCGATTGTGCTGCGTCCTTTGCCGGGCTTACCTGTCATCCGCGACCTGATCGTCGACATGACGAATTTCTTCAAGCAGTATCACTCGATCAAGCCGTTCCTGATCAATGACACGCCGCCACCTGAGCGCGAGCGGCTGCAATCACCGGAAGAGCGTGAAGAGCTCGATGGCTTGTATGAATGCATTCTGTGCGCGTGCTGCTCAACGTCCTGTCCGTCGTTCTGGTGGAATCCGGATAAGTTCGTGGGCCCGGCTGGCTTGTTGCAAGCGTATCGCTTCATTGCTGATAGCCGTGACCAAGCGACCGGTGAGCGTCTCGACAATTTGGAAGACCCTTACCGTCTGTTCCGATGCCACTCGATCATGAATTGTGTCGATGTCTGCCCGAAAGGATTGAACCCGAACAAGGCGATTGGCAAGATCAAAGAATTGATGGTGCGTCGCGCGGTGTAACGATGACCACGGCGCGGCATCAGGATGATCCGACTCGGCGTGCGCGGCTGCGGTGGCGTAGTCGGCGTGGCTTGCTTGAAAACGATCTGATTCTGACGCGCTTTCTTGATGCGCATGAAATCGATATGACTGATACCGAGGTCGATGCATTTACCAAGCTGCTCGACCTCTCCGATAACGACTTGCTTGATCTGCTGCTGGGGCGCGCCGAACCCGAGCGGGCAATTGCTGGTCCGAATGTAAATGCGTTACTGGCTCGCCTGCGCCAGGCGTAGCCGGTAAAGTTGGATTGTAGTTAGCCGTTAACCATTATTTCGAGTTGAAAGTAAAGTCATGAAACAGTCTGATGTGAAAGCGACGCTGTCTTTTTCGAATGGTTCACCATCGGTTGAATTCCCCGTGTACTCGGGCTCGATTGGCCCGGACGTGTTGGATATTCGTAAGCTGTACGGCTCGACCGGAATGTTCACTTACGATCCGGGCTTCATGTCGACCGCGGCATGTAATTCATCGATTACCTACATTGACGGTGACAAGGGCGAGTTGCTGTATCGCGGCTATCCGATCGAACAGCTTGCCGTGAATTGTGATTTTCTTGAAACCTGCTACTTGCTGCTGCACGGTGAGCTGCCGAACGCTGCGCAAAAATCTCAGTTCGAGGCCACCGTGACTAATCACACCATGGTGCATGAGCAGATGCAGTTTTTCTTCCGTGGTTTCCGGCGCGACGCGCATCCGATGTCAGTACTGGTGGGTACGGTCGGTGCGTTGGCATCGTTCTACCATGACTCGCTCGATATCAATGACCCGAAGCACCGCGATGTATCTGCCATCCGCTTGATTGCCAAGATGCCGACGCTGGTGGCGATGGCGTACAAATATTCTGTCGGGCAGCCGTTTGTTTATCCACGTAATGAGTTGTCGTACAGCGCCAATTTCATGCGCATGATGTTCGCCACACCGGCGGCTGATTACAAGGTTAATGATGTGCTGGTACGCGCGCTGGATCGCATTCTGATTCTGCATGCCGATCACGAGCAAAACGCTTCAACCTCCACTGTGCGTCTGGCAGGCTCATCGGGTGCTAACCCGTTTGCTTGTATCGCAGCAGGCATCGCATGCTTGTGGGGCCCGGCGCACGGTGGCGCCAATGAAGCCGCACTGCAGATGCTGCGCGACATACAGCGCGACGGTGGTGTAGAAAAGATTGGCGAGTTCGTTGCCAAGGTTAAAGACAAAAATTCCAACGTCAAACTGATGGGCTTTGGTCACCGGGTGTACAAGAACTATGACCCGCGCGCCAAACTCATGCGCGAGACCTGCCACGAGGTGCTGAATGAGTTGGGTCTGCAAAATGACCCGCTGTTCAAGCTGGCGATGGCGCTGGAAAAAATTGCGCTCGAAGATGATTACTTCGTCTCACGCAAGCTGTACCCCAACGTCGATTTCTACTCGGGTATTGTGCAGTCGGCGCTTGGCATCCCGGTTGCGCTGTTTACCGGTATTTTTGCGATGGCGCGCACCGTCGGCTGGATCGCGCAGTGGAAGGAAATGATCTCCGACCCGGAGCAAAAGATTGGCCGCCCACGGCAGTTGTTTGTCGGCGCAGAGCAGCGTGATGTGCCGCCCATCGCCAAGCGCTGATCAGCGGTTTTAGGGTCGGTACGAGAGCGGGCTTCGGCCCGCTTTTTTTGGGTCCCTTCTGACATTTTCGCGCTGGAACGGATGAAAAATCCGCGCTCATCGTGCTGCGAATTGATTCGATTGTGTTAACCTTCGGTGTCGCTCGCACGCTGAGCGTGCGGGCGATTCGAAACGTCCTTCCCGCAATTTTTTGCAAACCGTAACGCGGTGTGGCCGCAGTGCGGAGGGTTGATTAACCCGCTTTTTACTTCGCGAAGCGCGAAGAAAGGTGAGCAGCGATGATGCAGCAATACTTCTCCAACTCCTATCTGTTTGGAGGCAATGCCCCGTACGTGGAAGAGCTGTACGAGGCCTATCTCCTGAACCCCGGCGCAGTACCTGATAACTGGCGATCGTACTTCGACGCCATGCAGCACGTGCCAGCGGTTGACGGCTCTGACCGACCCGATGTGCCGCATGCCAGCGTGATCGCCTCATTTGCCGAGCGCGCCAAACGCGGCCCGATCCGGACCGTCAGTGCCTCTGCCGATGCAGAGATGGGCCGCAAGCGCGTCGCGGTGACGCAGCTGATTGCCGCGTACCGGTTTCTGGGTACGCAGTGGGCTAACCTCGACCCGTTGCAGCGCCAGGAGCGCCCGAATATCCCCGAGCTCGAGACGCCGTTTTACGGATTCAGCGATGCCGATCTCGACACGGTCTTTAACATCAGCAACACCTATTTCGGTCCTGAGACAGCATCGCTGCGCGATCTGCTGCAGGCGCTGCGCGACACCTACTGCCGCTCGATTGGCGCAGAATTTCAGTACATAACCGACCCCGCTCAGAAGCGCTGGATGCAAGAGCGGCTTGAGTCAACCCGCGCGGCGGGCAGATTTGGCGCTGAAGAGAAGAAGCATATTCTCGATCGCATCACCGCCGCTGAAGGTCTGGAGCGCTACCTTCACACCAAGTACGTTGGTCAAAAACGTTTTTCGCTGGAGGGCGGTGAAAGCTTCATTGCCTCGCTTGATGCGCTGATTCAACGCGCCGGCAGCCAGGGGGTGCAAGAGATTGTGATCGGCATGGCACATCGCGGTCGATTGAATGTGTTGGTCAATATTCTCGGCAAGATGCCGCATGATTTATTCGCCGAGTTTGAGGGCAAGCACGCCGATGATTTACCTGCGGGCGATGTCAAGTATCACCAAGGTTTTTCTTCGGATGTCTCGACGGACGGTGGCCCTGTGCACTTGTCGCTGGCGTTTAACCCGTCTCACCTTGAAATCGTGAACCCGGTAGTCGAGGGTTCTTGCAAGGCGCGGATGGATCGTCGCGGCGATAGTCAGGGTAACCAAGTACTGGCGGTGCAGGTGCATGGCGATGCCGCGTTCGCGGGTCAGGGCGTGGTGATGGAGACGCTCAATCTGGCGCAGACACGTGGCTACGGCACTGGCGGCACGGTGCACATCGTTATCAACAACCAAATTGGCTTCACGACTTCGGATCCGCGTGATTCACGCTCAACCTTGTACTGCTCGGATGTGGTCAAGATGATCGAGGCACCGGTATTACATGTGAATGGCGATGACCCTGAGGCGGTTGTGTTCGCTACCCAGATCGCGTTGGATTTCCGTATGCAGTTCCACAAAGATATTGTGGTTGATATTGTCTGCTTCAGAAAACTGGGTCACAACGAGCAAGACACGCCGGCACTCACACAGCCGCTGATGTACAAAAAAATCGCGCAGTACCCTGGCACCCGCAGGCTGTACGCTGACAAACTGTCGGCGCAAGGCGTCATTGCTGCCGATGGCGGTGATCAGATGGTCAAAGACTATCGTCAGGCGATGGATGAAGGTAAGCAGACTGTTGATCCGGTAATCTCCAACTACAAGAACAAGTTTGCGGTTGACTGGTTACCTTTTTTGAATCGCAAATGGACGGATGCCGCCGATACCTCGGTACCGGCAACCGAGTTGAAGCGACTCTCGGAGCGCATCACCACGGTGCCTGAAAATTTCAAGCTGCACCCCTTGGTTGAAAAGGTATTGGCCGATCGTGCCGCGATGGGCCGCGGCGAGATTAATCTGGATTGGGGCATGGGCGAGCATCTGGCGTTTGCGTCGCTGGTGTCGTCTGGCTACGCAGTGCGTATTACGGGTCAGGATGCAGGGCGCGGAACCTTCACCCACCGGCATTCGGTGCTGCATGATCAGAACCGCGAGAAGTGGGATGCAGGTAACTATATCCCGCTTCAGCATGTATCGGAGCAGCAGGCACCCTTTACGGTAATTGACTCGGTGTTGTCAGAAGAGGCGGTGCTCGGTTTTGAGTATGGCTACTCGACTGCTGAGCCCAACACGCTCACGATCTGGGAGGCGCAGTTCGGTGATTTTGCCAACGGCGCGCAGGTAGTGATTGATCAGTTCATCAGTTCCGGTGAAGTGAAGTGGGGCCGTGCCTCAGGTTTGGTGATGATGCTGCCGCACGGTTATGAAGGGCAGGGGCCGGAGCATTCGTCTGCACGTATCGAGCGCTTCTTGCAGCTCGCTGCAGACAACAATATGCAGTTGGTACAGCCGACCTCGGCGGCGCAGATTTTCCATTTGCTGCGGCGTCAGATGATTCGCTTGTTCCGCAAGCCCTTAGTGATTTTCACGCCCAAGTCGCTGTTACGAAACAAGGACGCTGGATCGCCACTCTCCGAGTTGGTGAAAGGCTCGTTCCACACCGTGATCGGCGAAGTGGACACCAAGCTGGACGCTAAAAAAGTCAAACGCGTGCTGGCATGCTCCGGCAAGATCTACTATGACTTGGTCAATGCGCGTAAAGAACGCAACGCGAATGATGTGGCGATCATCCGTGTCGAGCAGCTGTACCCGTTCCCACACAAGGCACTGGCGACTGAATTAGCCAAGTTTCCGAATTTTTCTGAGCTGGTGTGGGTGCAAGACGAGCCGCAAAACCAAGGCGCCTGGTTCCAGATACAGCACAACATTCTCGAGAACCTGAATGACGGGCAAAAGCTCGCTTATTCCGGTCGGCCGGCTTCAGCGTCACCTGCGGTTGGCTACTACGACAAACACTATGCGCAGCAAAAAGCATTGATCGATGCCGCGTTCTCCAAACTGAAAGGTTTTGTTTTAACCAAGTAAAGACCCCGCAGGTCGGTGGAAGCCGCTGGCCTGTGTGACAAACCCGAAACGGAGTAGGTAATGGCCATTATTGAAGTACACGTCCCGCAGTTATCTGAATCTGTCGCCGAAGCGACGCTATTAAACTGGCATAAAAAAGTGGGCGAAGCAGTCGCCCGCGATGAAAACCTGATCGATATCGAGACCGACAAAGTCGTGCTTGAGCTACCCGCGCCATCGCAAGGCGTGGTGATCGAGATTGTGAAGGGGGATGGCAGCACCGTCGTGTCGGGCGAGATCATCGCCAAAATCGACACCGAAGCCACTGCGACAGCGAGTGCATCCGCCAGCGCGTCAGGCACACCAGCCGGCACACCTTCCAGCACATCATCCGGCGCGTCAGCGGTGACGCCAGCCAGCACCGCCAGTGCGCCTGGTGCTGCCGCCGCTTCCTCGGGCGCGATTGCGATGCCTGCCGCTGCCAAGATGCTGTCAGAAAATCAGATGTCCGCCTCCGCAGTGGCGGGTACCGGCAAAGATGGTCGCGTCACCAAGGGTGATGTTATCCAGGCGCTGTCGCAGCCCAAACCGAGTGCGGCTGCTGCACCGGTCGCTGCACGCCCCGCACTGCCCGAAGTACCGGCGCAAATCGGGTTGGATTTAGGTGATCGTCCGGCGCAGCGTGTACCCATGAGCCGTTTGCGTGCGCGTATTGCCGAGCGCTTGCTCGAGTCGCAAGCGACCAACGCCATCCTCACCACGTTCAATGAAGTGAATATGCAGCCGGTGATGGATCTGCGGAATAAGTACAAAGACAAATTTGAAAAAGAGCATGGCGTGAAACTGGGTTTCATGTCTTTCTTTGTGAAAGCCGCTGTTGCAGCGCTGAAGAAATACCCGATTCTGAACTCGTCGGTGGATGGCAACGATATTGTTTACCACGGCTATTTTGATGTGGGTATCGCGGTTGGCTCACCACGCGGCCTGGTGGTGCCGATTCTGCGTAATGTCGATCAGATGTCGATTGCGGATATTGAGAAAAAGATTGGCGAGTTTGGTACGAAAGCCAAGGACGGCAAGCTCACGCTCGACGAGCTCTCGGGCGGTACGTTCTCTATCTCGAATGGCGGCGTATTTGGTTCGATG
>Ga0172372_10013694_pt1 | contig 9999 bp, 16 predicted proteins | sample LakKiv5m_2_FD_114544 | JGI IMG/M metagenome (GOLD analysis project Ga0172372, IMG submission 114544) | Freshwater microbial communities from Kabuno Bay, South-Kivu, Congo - kab_092012_9.5m | ecosystem: Environmental > Aquatic > Freshwater > Lake | place: Democratic Republic of the Congo... | reverse complement strand
TGAACATTTCACGCCATGCGAACACGAAGCCCTGTCCAGCAAGTACTACTACCTGCCCAAGTCTGTCAATGAAGTTATTCAAGGTCAAACCTGTCATTCGGGTTTTCGTCATTCCATTCGTCAATGTAATCACGCCCTTCTTCATCGTCGTCTTCGTCGTCGCCTTCATCGCTTTCGGGCGACGGTGGCGGCGCTTTTTCCGTGTCTGATTCGTCGTGATTTTCATTGCTTTCTTTTTTCTTCATTATTTCTTGCCGCCCTTCTTGCTGGCTTGATTGATGATTGGAATAACACTGTCGCCAAAGAAGTACTTGGTTCCAGTGGCTTTGTCTAGGCAAACAATCTGCTGCCTACCGCTACCGCCCCGAATTCCAGCAAAGACGAATGTGTATCCATCGTGCTTGAATGCGGTTCCGATTTTTGCCTTCAACTGCCCGTATTGAAAGGCATGGTAGCCGTACTTCAGGTACAGACTGACTTCGGGCGACTTCATGTTCACGCCCGTCTTCTTGTCTTTCTGAACCGCCACTGCCTTGATTGAAATGCCGAACATGTCGCCATATTGTGCTGACAACTTGCTGAATTCCAATCCGTGCTTGGCAAGGATTGTTCCCACCGCTTTCTTGATGTCTGCGGTGATTGCGGTGCATTGCTGTTTAGTTACGGTAGTCATTTCTTTTTGCCTCCTTAAGGCGTTGGTATTCGTTGGTGTTGTATTCGGTATTCGGTATTGCGGGACACGGTGGCGCCGTTTTTGCCGAGCGCCACCGTGTTAGTGCGTTAGGAATTGCAAATGTCATCCGCACGCTTTCGTTGCGCTTCGGATGCGAATCGCTTTACTACTACCTTCATGATTTTTTCAGTGCGGAACGGAAATCCCTTTGGCGCTGTGATGACCGCCCCGCAGTGATTGCACATGTAGTGGGTAGGGCGACGAACTTAATACTGATTCTTCAGTGCGTTGCCTTTTTTGTCTGCGATAGTGAAGCCGAACATCATCGCATCATTGTGGCAAGCGCAAGTCAACCAGTCCCAGTTGAATATTGCTTTTCGCCCCTTGATTGATGACTGCTTCTTTAGCAACTTCGGTCCCTTGTAAATCAATTGCATTTCGTTTGCCTCCTTCAAGGCTAGGTATTCGTGGATGTGTGGTATTCGGTATTCGGGCTGTGGTGGCGGCGCTTTTTCGGTGTCGCTACCTACACTTCAGCGCAGCAGGATTTGCAGCATAGACCCCAGCGAACGATGCCGTTGTCATCAACACCGAATTCCATGTAGGTGACTTCGGCACCGCAGCAGTGTGATGTATCGCCAATGCGCTGCGCATGAACCGCACCATCTGCATCATCTGCCAAAGCGTGCTTGGCGCAGGTCGGGCAGACTTCAACCTTCTTGCGGTTGTCGCCCATGACATCCCAAGCGACTTCCGCACCAGTTCCTTCTTGGTAGTAGTGCGCTTCGCCTGTGATGATGCTGACTGGGCATAGTGCTGTCTGGGTGTTTCGCTTGCTGTTTTTCTTTGCCATTGTTCGGGTATTCCTTTCTGTTGTGGTGGTTGGGGTTGTGGTGGCGGCGATTTTTGCGGGCGTCGTCATTATTTCTTGCCAGCCGTCTTCTTGCGTGCTTGACGACGCTTCTGCTTCTGCTTTTCATCGTGCGCTAGCGCCAACTTGTAGTCAGAAACATAGTGATACTTGTAGCCCGCCTTGATAGCAGCCTTGTACCCGATTCGGTGGAACTTGTTCCACGCACTTGCACCGAATCGGACTTCCCGCCCAGCAGAGATTCGGCGCTGGGCGCTCTTCGGGTAGGCGTTGAATCGGGCATCACGGTATGCCTTGACTTGCTTCTTGGTGCCAAGTTGCATCAGAATCTGATACTGACGCACTTCGGCTATCGGGCTTAACTTGCATGTTCTGGCTTGCATATTCGGGTGTTCCTTTCGGTTGTGGTTTATGGGGACTTGGTGGCGGCGCTTTTTGCGAGCATCGTCACCGTGATTCGCACACTTGGCGAGACCTGACAAAGCACAACAGGCAGGCGAGCGAACCGCCTGAACGCCGTGAGACGAACAGGTGTTCGGTGCCTGCCTAGTGCGAGGTCAGATTGTCAAGGTACGGCTACCAGCCTACCACGCCGAGGCGCAGGCTTCGTGGATACCTAGAACCTTTAGTCCTATTTAGTATCCCTAGTATCTGAAAGCCGACCTAGTTAGTCGGCTTTCTAACTAGCCTAACTAGGCATTTTTGCGTAGGTGAGCATAGTGCTAACTTTTGCTAGCAGCCTGCTAACTTCTTCTAGCGCCAGAACCGCCCCCTGCGCTTCATAAATGTTCATTGATTTTTTGACAGGGTGATTCCGAAGCGATTACGCTAGCGCTACTTCAGTACGCCCAGCAGTACAGGTACCAAGTACAGGTGCAGGTCTCACTACCGAAACGATAAAGAATGATTTGTCATACTTCAATAAATACAACGGTACAAGGGCAAGGGTGGCGTGCTGAAATCTGAGAAGAAATAAAAACCACAACCGACAGGAGAAGAAAGCACCATGTCAACATCACAGATTGAATCGCTCTTCATTTCAGCGATTCTAAGACAAGAAGACCACAGAACGCCATTGCTGGAAGGCGTTGAATCGGGCTGGTTCCTGTCATTCAAACCAGAATGGGAATGGATTGCGACCTTCGTAACACGCCACCACAAGACACCTTCCAAGTCGCTGTTCAAAGCAACCTTCCCTGACTTCGTGATTCTGAAAGCAGATGATGTTGACTACTGCGTTCGGGAACTTAAGGAAGCACACCTGCGGCGCTCGGTCATCAACCTTCTTTCGGAAGTCACCGAAATGCTCAAACAGGAATCGCAGATACAAGACACAATCGGGCTTGCCCAGCAGAAGTTGATGAACCTTCAAATCACTTCCGAAGGTGGTAGGAACGAAACCGAAGTTCTTGAAGACTGGTCGCTGGCGTACAGCGAAGCGGCACGGCGATACGAACGGAACAACGCAAGCGGTCTTGCTGGCGTGCCGACAGGATTCCAAACGCTTGACAATCTGACTGGTGGGATTCAACAAGGTGACTATTGGATTGTCGCCGCCCGTCTTGGTCAAGGAAAGACATGGACACTTATCCGCATGGCTTGTACGGCGCTGTACAGCGGGCTGAAAGTTCAGTACGACGCACTTGAACAATCTCGTGCGCAGATTGCGATGCGTGCGCACAGTTTTCTTTCCAGCAAATACGGGCAGCAGACTTTCCGTTCAATGGACTTGATGCACGGGAAGGATTTTGACTTGAAGGCGTACAAGGATTTTCTCGCTGGCTTGAAGGAACGAACCGCAGGCAAGTTCTTCGTGAACGACACTTCAAGGGGAAGATTGAACCCTGGAATGATTGCGGCGCAGATTGAACGCAACAAGCCCGACATCGTGTTCATTGACTACCTGACTTTGATGAACACGGGCGGTGACGACTGGAAAGCGATTGCGAATCTGTCAGCCGAACTCAAAGGCATTGCGATGCACTACCAAGTACCGATTGTCGCAGCAGCCCAAATCAACCGAATGGCTATCGGCAACGATGTTCCTGGCCCCGAACACCTTGCTGGCGCAGATGCGATTGGGCAGGATGCCGATTGTGTAGTGACGATGAAACAAGTGTCTGCGCATGTCATCAAGATGCGCTTGGCAAAGTTCAGACACGGTTCCGATGGTCAGACTTGGCTGAACGAATTCCGCCCCAATTCTGGAATGTTCAATGAAATCAGTGGTGAGCGTGCGGATGAAATCGTGGAAGAAGACAAGAATCAGGAAGTGTTGTAATGAGCAAGTTCAAGTACCTAGATAAAAGCGGCACCGATACGACGATAACCGTTTTCTTGAAACGGCACCTAGACATTAGAAGCAAGAACGGATTGGAATGGCAGGCGCTCTGCCCTTTCCACGATGACACTTCGCCATCTTTGAGCGTGAACATTCGCAAAGGTGTTTACATCTGCTATGCGTGCGGCGCGAAAGGCAACCTGAAGACGCTCGCCAAACACTTTGATGACAATGAACCGACAGCGGTGGAAGCGAGCGTGGATGAAGTGATGGATGCGCTTGCCGAACTATCCGAACAGGCTTACATGACTACACGGCCACAGGTAGGCATCAAGTACCCCGAACACTTGTACCGCAATTCTGAAGCAAGAAACTATTGGTGCGGCGTTCGCAATCTGACTGAACAGCAGTTTGAAGCGTACCAACTTGGGTTTGACATCGTGGAAGCGGAAGCGATTATCCCACTGAAAGACATCAATGGTCGCTGTCTTGGATTGATACGGAGAGTGACCGACCAAGCGAAACTTGATGCTGGCTACCCGAAGTACAGGTATCCGAAAGGCTTCAAGATTTCTAAACACTTGTTCGGTGTCGGTGAAGCACTTGAAGCATTCCACCGTCTTGAGGACACGAAGAAGGCAAGAACGATACTCGTAGTGTGCGAAGGTTCAGTTGATGCGATTTCTGCGACGACCAACACAACGGTAGTCGGCGCACCGATTCCAAGCCAAGAATTTATGAAATCATACGGGCATTGCAGGATTGCTGGCGTAGCGGTACTTGGTGCGAGGATTTCGTACACACAGGCAAACGCAATGCGTAACCTTGCCCCGAATCACATCGTCATCGCAACCGACCAAGATAGGGCTGGAAGGATTGCCGCAATCCAGATTGAAAAGCATGTTCGTTCAATGATGCTCGGATGCTGGATTCATCAACTGACATGGGATGCCAGAGAAGGCAAAGACTTGGCGGAACTATCCCTACACAACCGCACTCACAAGATTCTTGCCGCTACCGCAAGTTAGGAGTGATGTTGGTGCGGCGGCTGTATTAGCCCACCGCACCAGACACCCCAAGGAGGTAGCCGATACGGAAACACCACGAACCGTTCGGTTCACCCCATTATGGATGGCAGCAAGAAGTTTGTCAAGCGTTTACCACTTCTCTTTCTTTCTGTTCTGACAGAAGATTGGCGCTTGAATAGTTATTCCGTTGTCGGGTGTGACGATTGCGAAAGCCTGTTGGGGCTGTTCGTATGGGAAGTTGTTCACTGCGGCGTATTCATCCCAGCCCTTCAAACTTCCGTTGACAATCAATCCAGGTGTCTGAACAAGTTGATGCCAGTGACCGCACCACATCGTTGAGAAGTTCTCATTCATCGCCAGATAGCGCTGTGCTTTCCTCGCACGCAAACGCATGATTGGCGGCCACACGCCACCGATTCCACCACCACCGCTGGCTTGGTCGCCGTGAGTGAGAAGGTGTCCGTATTCGTAAATCTTTATCAGGGCATCGGCGCCATCTGGAATCTGGAATGACACAGAATCTATTCCTGCGTAGTGCCGTTCCAGCATCTTGGCGAGCAGCCAGTCAAAGTTCGTTTTGGCACGCAGTTTCGCTCTTGGCTTTCTTGTAGTTCTGCCGTGATTGCCTACCACGCTTACGACATGGATGTTCTTGAACTCATCGTGAAGCAGACTGATTGCTGCTGCAATTTGCTCCGACCAATGAAGTAGCGAACCTAGAATGGTGTCGGCGTTCGTTTCTTTCAGTTCTTCGTGAATGTCACCTGAGAAGATGTCGCCACCAAGCGAAAGAACCAGCCCGTCATACTTCATCCCCGACAGGTAGTGTCGTGAGACTTTGATGATGTTCTGCGCCCAACGCTCAAGACGCTGTTCCGCAATGGTTCGGTCATAAGCGTTCAGCCCGTCAACTTCGTCAGGGTTCACTACTTCGTCAAAGTGTGTGTCTGAAAGAATTACCTTGATGGTCGCCGCCGAACTTTTAGGTTTGTCAGGTGCCAGCCAAACGGGTACGGTCAAATCCGTGCCAAGAATGTTCTCGGTGGTTTCAAGCGTGTTCCTGACTTCTGTGAGTTCGTTGGTAAGTCGCTGAATGTCACTCAGCGCTTTCCGCTTGTAGTTGCGAAGCACTTGCAGTTCTTGTTCAAGTGCGCTGGTTTTATCCAGCGATTCTTTGAACTTGCTCATTGTGCTTCTTCAATAATGGGAAGGTCGGCACCCTTCGGCGGTTCACCGTTTCGCCAACGCATCACTGCCGCCCGTGAAACACGGACTTCTAGTTGCCGTAGCACCGTCAAGATTGCAGGGATTGTTATGTCTCTGTCGCCAAGCGCAACCAGAAGGTCGCGATACGACTCTTCTCCCAACTGCTTTTTGATTTGCGCCCCAAGCCCGACAGCGTTGTGCTGTCGGTCAAGTATTTCTTTGAACTTGCTCATGGTGTTCTCCTGTCGTTAGGTGTTACAACCGTGGAGGTTGATTTCCACGGACTTTCTTCTCTCGTCAGACTAGCAGGATGAATGTGCAGTGTGTAGGACTTGCGGCGAAGTGACCAAGCAAGGGCGCCAGCGATGAAGGTATCTGGCGGATGCCCTGAACCGAATAGGTCTTGCTGGGTGCAGTACTTGTGTTCCGAATATGCGAACTGGATGCGGGGCGACTTGATGCCGAACTGTTCAATGCCAGCGATGTATTCCGTGAACACGGATTCTCGTTCACGACCACGAAGCACGACATCCCGAATCTTCTTCTTGTCGTACTGAATCATGTCGTCAACGACATCACCGATGCCCGTAGCGTCGTGGATACAGATTCCGCCGTATCCAGCGAGGCGATTGTCTAGGTCGGCAATCATCAAAGGCCAGGGCTTCCTGCCTGTGCGCAGGAACGCAACTTCACGCCACGGATTCTCGTCAATGCGGAATGTGCGGATGATTGTCCAGTCTCTTTCTTTCGCCCAGTCAACGCCTGTGATGTACGAAGCGCCAGCAACGGGCGGTTCAACGATGATGTGTTCGTCAAGGTCGCCTTCATAAACGCCGATGTTCGGGTCGTATGCGGCATCCACGAACGCAGTATCAATCGCACGCCCGTCAAACGATGGTTCCTGCAAGTCGTATTCAATATCCCACATTCGGCTGGATACTTCCATCTTCTTTCGCTCTACCATGTCGGTAGCCAGCCACCCTGGTTCTTCTGCGGTGCCGACAGATTCACGCCAACACCACTCGTAAACAGGCCATCCTTTTTCGTTGGCACGCTTCAGAATCTCGGTCATCGTCTTGTCTGGATACTGATGCGTGCTGGAAATCACGGTTTGCGATTTCAACCCTCTGGCATCCATCGGTTGACCTTGTGCCGCTTCAAAGAGTTCCAGTTCCATTTCATCAACTTCGTCAAGGCGTAGGCGTTGCGGATGGGGGCCACGAACCGATTTCTGTGATGCCATGAGCGCCACAATCCAAGCGCCGTTGCGAAGCCTCGTCGTGAATGTCGTTGGTTCGTCGGCAAGTACGCCACGGGGCGAATAGTCATGGTGCCAAAGTTCCTTCGTCACTTCATGTACTCGCTGCGACTGTGCCGCAGAACCGCCAAGAATCGTTATCTGCGCACCGAGCGTGGCGGCTTCAATGACCGACAGAACACCCATGAGCGTTGACTTGCCACCGAATCCACGGCTTGCCTTCCACACCACAACTGGATACCTGCCGAAGTAGGCATCTGCGAGCGCTTTGAATGGTGCAGCATGATTTCGGCATACCGCAACTCTTGGAATCGTGATACCCCATACGACACGGATGTAATGCCAGAGTTCGTCGTCGTCTTGCGGAAGCCTGCCTAGCAGAATGCTCACGCAGACAGCGTAGCGAATCGGGGCGGGGGCTGGGGGGCGACGGGGTGCGAACGGCGTAGCCTCAGCAGCCGTTTCGGTTGTTGTGTTTAGTGGTGGTGTGGTGGTCTGTCGGTTGCGCTGAGGTACAGGATTACGGCAGTCATTCCTGCGAGTAGTGCGATGCGGAAGAGTGTGTCAATCATTGATGTGTTTACGATACAGATTTCTTTCATTGGTGGCAAGTATCTGCATCGTAAATGTTCACAGTTCCTGAGCCGTTGGCGTATTCCGCCTGTTTCGTCGGCGCTTCGTACCGCTACCGTTTCGGGGCTTGTTGCGCTACCGTTTCGGTTGGGGGTGCGTTCAGGATGCCAGAACGCTGGTTTCGTCGCTTAGAACGCAACAGGATGCGTATCAGAGGCTTCCAGAAGGATGCTTGTAGTGGAGAATCCCCGAATCTGCCGAACTATTCCGCCAAACGAATGAATCGGCGTATCCCCTCTGAAACACCACTATCCAAAAACGCGCCCTGAAAAAATGGCTATGGGCGAGGCGGTGTGTGGCAGAGGCGGCGAAAAAATGAGGGGGGGGTGAGAGTGTCGTCGTGCCGAGTGTGTCGGCGTGTGTGCGTGTGCGTGCGCTAGTGCGTGCGTGCTAGTTGCGCTGCGAGTGTGTCAATCGTGTGGAGTATCCAATCGTTTTCAATGCTGGATGCTCGTGATGTGCGCTTCAATATGTCTACTAGCACTCGTGCGTGTTCTACGGATAGTGTGACGCTTCCGAGCGCTGGTGGCGTTGCTTTTTCAGAGTTCGGCGCTGTCAGTGTGTTCATCGTCATCTTCATCCTTGTCGTCATCGGGAGTTGATGATGATAGCGGAACAGACAGTCTCTTTCCTGCTTCTTCCAATGCCTGAATGTAACTTTCTTTGTCTCCGTCAGCCAGAATGACTGTTTCCCTACCTACTCCGATGTCTAGTTTCTGCGCTTCGTTCAATGCGTACAGTTTCTCCATCCTGTCCATGATTGCTAACGCCGCAGACATAGCGGGTAAATCACGCTGGTTGACTTCTGGCCAGATGAGCATCAACATGTGTTCCAGCCTGCCGTAATGAATCTTCTTTAGTTCCCCCGCCGTTTCATGCAACGCACTCTTCATACCACGCTGCACAGCCTTACGAGCGCCACTAGCGTCGTGATAACCGAGAGTCTGCGCAATCTGCGCATAACTAGCACCAGCCAACTTGAGCGCCATAGCACGCCGAGTCTTCTCAGCACCCGACATAGAGTGCGACAACGCAACAGGGTTGTTTATCGTCGGCGCCTGCGTGTCGCTGCCCATGTCTACGATTTCGCCGTAGATTATTTCGCTGTCCTGTCCTGTGTCGCTCATTGTCGTGTCTCCTGCCGCCTTTTCAATGTTGTTTTGAGTGTATCAGGTTCGCTTGTTTTGGGGAAGTGTTGCTATGTTTCTGTTGTCGTGTTTCTCGTGAATCTGTACACCGATTTTCCGCATTGTGTGTGGTTGGGGCGTGAGCGTGTGTTTGCGGTTGTGGGTTCTCAGTATCGTAATTTCTTGTTTGTTGAACGGTTCGTGGAAGTTGAGAATAGTTCTGTTACTCCCAGCGAAACATTTGAAGTGCTGAAAGGGTCTCTTCTTTCCGCCGATATTCCTAGAAACGCAACGATTATCGGTTTTGCGCACACTCATCCGCCGATGCACTATCACCCTTCGGAGGAAGATGTTGCTGGTTTGCGTGAAGGGTTCGTGGGTGCGGTTATCTGCGACGGTTGCGTTGTCTGGTACGACAATTCTGGTGAAAAGTTGTCTGTCACGCAGATTCGGTACTAGTTCACACGCTTTCTTCGTGAAACTGCAACCGTTTGCTGAAATGCGCCAGTTGCGTGGTCGGTGATGTGACCGTCAATCTTCGTTTCAACTCGCTCCAGCGTTTTCATCACCGTTCCGTGTTCGTTTTTTTCAAGTTTGCGGTTGTGTTGAATCAATGCGGCAAGCACAACGCCTACCGTGCTGATTAGTGCAACAATGATTGCTTCCATGTTATTCCTCGTCGGTTTTTCCGTAGTACCAGTTCACTGCGGAAGACACTACTAGCGCAACTAGACCGCTTGCCGCCAGAACAATCACGACTCTAAGCATTTTTCTGCTGATTCCTGCGCTTCAAACCGAGTTTCTTCGGTTTTTCCTCCTGATTTGCGGCAGGTTGCGAAACAGGTTCAGGCTGTGCTGATTCAGCGTTCTGAATCGGTTGCGCAATCCAGTGCTTTGCGAATACCTCACGGATTGCTTCGGG
>Ga0172372_10013691_pt1 | contig 10002 bp, 6 predicted proteins | sample LakKiv5m_2_FD_114544 | JGI IMG/M metagenome (GOLD analysis project Ga0172372, IMG submission 114544) | Freshwater microbial communities from Kabuno Bay, South-Kivu, Congo - kab_092012_9.5m | ecosystem: Environmental > Aquatic > Freshwater > Lake | place: Democratic Republic of the Congo... | reverse complement strand
CCCATCAAGGAATCCCGCGACTTCGACCTCCCCATGGTCGCCGCGCACTTCTTCTACTACGCCGGCTGGGCGGACAAGCTGAAGTATGCCTTCCCCGGCAAGACCCCGCGCCCGCTCGGCGTCGCGGGGCAGATCATCCCGTGGAACTTCCCGCTGCTCATGGCCGCGTGGAAAATCGCCCCCGCGCTCGCGTGCGGCAACACCGTCGTCCTCAAGCCCGCCGAAACCACCAGCCTCACCGCCCTTCACCTCGCGGAAATCTTCGCCGAGGCCGGCCTGCCCGACGGCGTCGTCAACATCATCACCGGCGCGGGCGCGACCGGCAGCGCGCTCGTGAACCACCCCGACGTGGACAAAATCGCCTTCACCGGCAGCACCGAGGTGGGCAAGGCCATCGCGAAGGCCGTGGCGGACCGCGCTAATGGTGGCCGCGCGCAGCGCCTCACCCTCGAACTCGGCGGCAAGGCCGCGAACATCGTCTTCGAGGACGCCCCGCTCGACCAGGCCATCGAAGGCATCATCAACGCCATCTACTTCAACCAAGGCCACGTCTGCTGCGCCGGCTCGCGGCTCTTCGTGCAGGAAGGCGTTTACGCCACCGTCATCAAGAAGCTCCGCGACCGCCTCGCCACCCTCCGCGTCGGCGACCCGCTGGACAAGAACACCGACATCGGCGCGATCAACTCCCGCGCGCAGCTCGACAAGATCCGCGAGCTGGTCCAGTGCGGCGTGGACGAGGGCGCGGACCTGCACCAGTCCGCCTGCGCGCTGCCGGCGAAGGGCTATTGGTTCCCGCCCAGCTTCCTCACCGGCGTGACCATGAGCCACCGCGTGGCGCAGGAGGAAATCTTCGGCCCCGTCCTCAGCGTGATGACCTTCCGCACGCCGGAGGAGGCCTTCGAGCGCGCGAACAACACCCCCTACGGCCTGAGCGCGGGCGTGTGGACCGACAAGGGCAGCAAGATTTTCAAGCTTGTGAACAAGCTCCGCGCCGGCGTCGTGTGGGCGAACACCTACAACAAGTTCGACCCGACCAGCCCCTTCGGCGGCTACAAGGAAAGCGGCTTCGGCCGCGAGGGCGGGATGCAGGGGCTGGCGGCGTATGTGAACTTGGGTTGAACGAACGTCCTGCGTCTCTTAGCTTCCGAACACATGGGCACGCTCTACTACGGCGACAACCTCGACATCCTCCGCCGTTACCACAAGGACGAGTCGGTGGACCTCGTCTATCTGGATCCGCCCTTCAACTCCGCGCAGACCTACAATGCCTTCTTTCAAGAGAAAGACGGCAGTGCCGCCGCCAGCCAGATTAAGGCTTTTGAGGACACTTGGCATTGGGACATCGAGACCAAGAAGGCCTACGACGCAGTCACCGAGCAGCCCGGCAAAGTTTCCGACGTGATGCAGGCGTTTTACACCTTTCTCGGCGGCAACGACATGATGGCCTATCTTACGATGATGGCCCCACGCCTCGTCGAACTGCGCCGCGTGCTGAAATCCACCGGCTCGCTCTACCTCCACTGCGACCCGACGGCTTCGCATTACCTGAAGCTGCTGTGCGATGCGATTTTTGGTGGACAATACTTTCAGAACGAAATCGTCTGGCAACGGACGAACGCCCACAATATGCGCACCAAAGGCTACGTTCGGGCGAATGACGTCATCCTGTTTTACACCAAGACAGACGAGTTTGTCTTCAACGAGCAATACACCGAATACAGCGAGGCGCAGTTGAAGCGCTTCAAACCCGACGATAAAGGACGGCTTTATACTGGCCGTGATTTGACCTTCTCCACCGTCACGAAGTCCCGGCAGTTCGAGTGGCGCGGAGTCAAGCCGCCTCCGAACCGTTCGTGGGGAGCGTCACTGGAACAGCTTGAGAAGTGGTATGCCGAAGGGCGCATCCTTTTGAGACAGGACGGCAAGCCCCGCCTCGATGGGTTGAGGGTTTATTTGGATGAAACCAAAGGGAAACCAGTGACCACCAACTGGACCGACATTGATCGAATCAGGAACACATCGCTTGAACGCCTTGGCTACCCGACACAAAAACCGGTCGCCTTGCTGGAACGCATCATCCAAGCCAGCAGCAATCCCGGCGACGTAGTGCTTGACCCGTTCTGCGGCTGTGGCACGACCATTGACGCAGCGCAGCGGCTCGGACGCAAATGGCTTGGCGTGGACATCACGCAGCTTGCCATCAGTCTCATTAAGAACCGCCTACAGGACACCTACGGCCGTCGCATCAAAATCGAGACGGTCGGTGAACCAGCTTCGCCTGCGGATGCCGCCAAGTTGGCCGAGGAAGACAAGTATCAATTCCAGTGGTGGGCGCTGGGATTGGTCGGTGCGCGGCCCGTCGAGCAGAAGAAGGGCGCGGACCACGGCATTGACGGCAAGATTCTTTTCCGCGACGACCCGCGTGCGGCCAGGCCGGAGCAGATCATCATTCAGGTCAAGGGCGGCAAGACAGGTGTGAAGGATGTGCGTGACCTGCGCGGCGTCTTGGATCGGGAGAAAGCGTCCATTGGCGTGCTGATTTCACTCCAGCCGCCCACCGGCCCGATGGAAACGGAAGCCGCGAGCGCAGGTTTCTACGAGCACAAGACGAACAGGCAAAAGTTCCCGCGCCTGCAACTCCGCACGGTGAAGGAATTGATGGATGGCAAAGGCATCGAACGTCCCACCAGCGCGGCGAGTTTGGACGACACCTTCAAAAAGGCCCAGAAGGCGGCGGATGAGCAAGCGGCTCACCCTCATTTCGGCTTCTGACGGCGGCGTTGCCTTTTGACCAACGCGCTCCGAGGTTTGCTGCCGTCCTCCCTCACCCCGTCCCTCTCCCGCTGGGAGGGGGGCCGCTCGGACACGCTCGAACATGGCATCGCTGCGGGCTTTTGTCCCGCGCCGCCCGGAGGGCGAGGGGAACTTAGCCGGGGACAACGTCCCCGGTTCGCCGGCCCCAAAACGCAGGCACCCCGGCAGGGGAGCGGGAGGTTTCCACCGGCACGCCGGATTTGTCCCACGCCCTTTCCCCCGCCCCTGCCGGGGCGAAGTTCCATTCGGACGGGTTCACCGGGGGCGTTGCCCCCGGCTAAGTTCCGGCAACCCTCCGGGTTGCGCCAGCTTGGCGAAGCGACGTTCCGTGCATTGTGTTGTCGCTCTGTTCGGACCACTCTTGCTGTGACACCTTTGGCCGAATGAGCGCGCGCACCGCATGAGCGACAACTCCAAAATCGAGTGGACGGACGCCACCTGGAATCCCGTGCGGGGCTGCACGAAGATCAGCCCGGGCTGCCTGCATTGCTATGCCGAGACCTTCGCCGAGCGCTTTCGCGGCGTGCCCGGCCATCCGTTTGAGCAGGGTTTTGATCTGCGCTTGGTGCCGGACAAGCTGGGCGTTCCACTTCGCTGGAGCACCGCTCGGATGATCTTCGTGAACTCCATGAGCGACCTCTTCCACCGCGACGTGCCGGACGACTACATCGTCTCGGTCGCGCGCGTGATGGCCGCCGCGAACTGGCACACCTTCCAAGTGCTGACCAAGCGCGCCGACCGGCTGCGCGATTTGCTGCGGGGCAAGCTGCGCTTCGCCGCCGGCCAGTCGCACATCTGGTGGGGCGTGAGCGTGGAGAACCGCAAGCACGGCCTTCCCCGCGTCGGGTTGCTGCGGGACACGCCGGCAGCGGTGCGCTTTCTCTCCGTGGAACCGCTCTTGGAAGACCTCGGCCCGCTCGACTTGCGGGACATGCACTGGGTCATCGTGGGTGGCGAGAGCGGCCCCGGCGCGCGCCCCATGTTGCCCGCGTGGGTGCGTTCGATTCGCGCCCAATGCCGGGCCGCGCGCGTGCCGTTCTTCTTCAAGCAGTGGGGTGGCGTCCGCAAGAAGGAGGCGGGGCGCACTCTGGACGGCCATACCTACGACGAGTTCCCCGCCAAGTCCGCCAACCCCGTGCCGGATTCCGAGGCGCTGGCGTGCCTGCAAGAGGCGGCGGCGGAGTATGCCGCCGCCGGGCACGATTGAGGGTTTCGAGCCGGCTTCTTGAAGCGAAAAACCCGCCGGCTTGCGCGGGCGGGTTCTTTGCAAAGGAGAGCGGAGGTTCAGCCGTTGTCGCCGATGGCTTCCACGGGGCAGCCTTCCTTGGCTTCCTTGCACTGGGCCTCTTCCTCGGGGGTTTCGGGCTGCTTCTTCACGTAGGAGTAGCCGCCGTCGTCGAAGCGCGTGAAGTTCTCGGGGGCGGTTTCGCGGCACAGGTCGCAGTCAATGCACTGGTTGTCCACGAAGAATTTCCCGGTGACGTTGTTTTCGTATTTGTTAGCGATGTCAGCCATAAAGTGTCGTTAGTTGAGACGCGGAATATATGCGGGGGGAAAGGGCCATTGGCAAGCGCCTTCTCCACGGTTTCAGTGCGGCTGAAGCGGCGGGGCGGCGAGATGAAGGCGGCTTAACTTGAATTCCGAAATCCGAATTCCCGAATCCCGAACGAAGCCCGAAGTCCGAAGGCCGAACCGAGCTTCAGCCGTTTGGGTGAAACAGTGCTGGTCGGAAAAGCAGCGTTTCGGACTTCGGGCTTAACGTGCTGGCCGGCTGGCGCAGCCCCGGCACGGCCGGAACGATGCCGGCCCGTCCGCTCACTTGAACTTGCCGAGCTGCTTCAAGGTCTCGTCGAGGCAATACTTGATGTAGTAATCCGGCTTGTCCGGGTTGGCTTCCTTCTCCAGCGCACCGAGTGCGACTTCGGCGGCGGCGCTGGTGGTGAAGAAGCTGCACGCGCGGATGGCTTCGAGGCGCACGCGCGGGTGGGCGTCGGTGGCCTGCACTTTGAGCAGGTCCAGCGGGGCTTTCACGCGGTCGCGCCAGTAGCAGAGGACGCGCGTGGCGGCGGCGCGGGCGCGGTGGTCGGGGGATTTCAGCACGTCCTTGAGGAGCGACTCGTCCACGACGTTGTGCCACTGGTGGACCCAGAGGCCTTCGAGGCGGTGGTGCTCGTATTCGGGGTCGGTTTTGCTCAGGCCGGCAATCCACTTCTTCGTGGCGGCGATGACCTTGGCGGAGTCGTGCTTGCTCAACTCGATCTTCGCGCGCGTGCGGACGCCGTCCTCGGGCGTTTGCAGCGCGGCGAGCAACTTCTCAATCGGCTCGCCGTCAATCTTCACGGGCTTCAGCAACGCGCGGCCCTCGTAGGTCATGCGGTAGATGCGGCCGTGGGTCTTGTCGCGATTGGGGTCGCGGATGTGGTGCTGCATGTGGCCGATGAGTTCCTTGGCCCAGTCCACGAAGTAGAGCGAGCCGTCGGGTGCGATGTCCATGGCGGCGGGGCGGAAGTTGGGAATCTGGTTGTTGTCGCCCTTCACGAGGTCTTCGAGCGTCTCGCCCTTCAGCCCCGCGCCGTCCTCGCTGACCTTCACGCGGAAGATGCCTTGGAAGCCAATCACGTTCGCGTTGAGGAAATTGCCCTGCCAATCCTCCGGGAAGTGGCGGCTGGAAATCATGCTGGTGCCGGGGCACGGGCGCGACGGGCGCTTCCAAAACTCGTTCATTCTCCTGTGCTTGGCGGGTGCGTCAATCATGCCGCTGAACGCCGGAGCGAAGTAATTCGCGTTGCCCGTGGCGTCGGTGATGATGTCGTTGCCCCAGCGGTCGAAGACCTTGCCGTGCGGGTTGGCGAAGCCGTAGGGGATGTAGCGCTCGAGCTTGTGCGTGAGCGGCTCCCAGCGGTAGATGCAGCCGTCGCTGTTGCGGACGGGCGGGCCGTAGGGCGTCTCCATCTGCGTGCGATGGAACACGCCGTCGCTGAGGAAATTCTCGCCGCCGGGCGACCAGCTCATCGCGTTCGCGGTGTGGTGCGAGTCGGCGGAATCGAGGCCCATCACGACGCGTTCCTTCCAGTCGGCCTTGCCGTCGCCGTTGGTGTCGCGCACGAACCACACGTCGGGAGCCTGCACGACGATGACGCCGTCCTTGTAGAACTGGAAGCCGGTCGGGCAGTTCAGGCCGTCGAGGAAGGTGGTGCACTTGTCGGCGCGGCCGTCGTTGTTCGTGTCCTCGAAGACCAGCAGCTTGTCGAAGACCTTGTCCGTGGGGCGCAACTCGGGGTAGCTCGGCCACGCGGCGACCCAGAGGCGGCCCTTGGTGTCGAACGCCATCTGCACCGGGCTGGCCAGCTCGGGGAATTGCTTCTCGTCGGCGAAGAGCGTGAGCTTGGTGCCCTTCGCGGCGGTGATGTGCTTGATGGACTCCTCGCCGCTGAGGAACGGCTTGATGTCGGGCTTGTTTGAGGAGGGGAGCAGGCGGACGGGCGGGAGGTTGTCGTCCGTGACCTTCGCGTCGCCGCCCTTGGCGACGGCCCAGATGCGCTGGTCGCGGTTGGCGGTCTTCACGTCGCGCTGCTTCATCTCGTCCTGCATGGTCTGGTAGTTCGAGAGCAGCGGGGCATCCGGCTCCTTGAGGTTCTGCTTGAAGCCGCCCTTGCCCGCCTCGAACGCGAGGCCGGAGCGGCCGCCATAGACGTTGTAGCCGTCCACGGTGCGGTAACGGCGGTGCCACTCGTGGTTCTTGTCCAGCACGGCGGCGCGGAGCTTCTCCAAGTTTCCGCCCGGCGCGGTCTCGCCGAACAGCGCGCGGAACGCCTCGGGCGCGAGCGCCTTGTCGCCCGCCTCGGTGAGATGGACGGTGTTGAAGGTCAGCGTCTGCCTGGCCTTCGCGGCGCGGGCGAACAGCTCGGTCGAAGGCGCGAACAAGTCCACGAACGGCACGTTGTTTGCCTTCGCGACCTCCGCCATCGCGGCGGCGTATTTCTTGAGGTTCGCGTTGAGCGGCGCGGCAGGTGCGCGGTTCGGGTCGCTGCCTGGCTCGGCGGCGATGGGCGAGAAGAGCACGAGGCGCGCGTTACCCTTGCCGCTGTAGTTCTGGCTGGTGGTGTGCTTGATGACGCGCGTCAGCTCCGTTTTGAAATTCTCCAGGCCCGCGTCGCCCGCGAAGGACTCGTTGTAGCCGAAGAATGCCCAGACCACGTCGGCCTGCACGCGCTTGAGCCAGTCGTCGGAGGTGCCGAAGTTCTCCGACCTCATGCGGAACGCCGCGTTGGGCTTCTCAGTGAAGCCGGCGACCTCGTCCCCGGCGGCGGCGAGGTTGCGGAAGACGAGGTTGTGCCGGGGGAACTTGGCGTGGACGAGCGTCTCGAGCCAGCCGTGGTGCTGCATGCGGTCGGCGAGGCCGCTGCCGATGAGCGCGACGTTTTCGCCGGGCTTCAACTCGACGGCGGCGGCGAGCAGTTGGGTGAACGAGGCCGCGAGCAGCGCGCCGGCGGCGAGGAGGGACTTCAGTTTCATGCGATGACAGTTAGCCTGACAGGTCAGCAGTTGACGTGCGGCGGGGGCTTTTATTGAGCGCGGTTGCGGCGGTGGCGAGCACATTTCCCGCGCCAGCCCGGCCGGAAACTGGCTTGCGTTTTTCCCGCCCGCCGAAATGATACGCGCCATGCTCAAGCAATTCCTCTCCCCCAAGTTCATCGTCCCCGCTGTCATCGTCGGGGCCGCCGTCGCGTTGACCGCCGCCGACGCGGCCAAGAAGAGCCTCGGCTACGAGGCCACTTCGCCGCTCATCCCCGGCACCAAATGGCACGTCCACGACGGCACCCGGCCCGCGCCGCGCGTGGTCACGCCCGCCGCCACGTTCAGCCACCAGGCCCCGCCGCCCTCGGACGCCATCGTGCTGTTTGATGGCAAGGACTTGTCCAAGTGGAGCGGGCCGAAGGGCGACGCGGGTTGGAAGATCGAGGGCGGCTACATGGAGGTCGCGCCCAAGAGCGGCAGCATCCGCACGAAGGATGGGTTCGCCGACTTCCAGCTTCACCTGGAGTTCGCGACGCCCGCGAAGGTCGAGGGCAACAGCCAGGGGCGCGGCAACAGCGGCGTGATCTTCAACGGCATCTACGAGGTGCAGGTGCTCGACTCCTTCGAGAACCCGACCTATCCCGACGGCCAGTGTGCCGCGCTCTACGGCCAGTCCCCGCCGCTGGCCAACGCCAGCAAGAAGCCCGGTGAGTGGCAGAGCTACGACATCATCTTCGAGTCCCCGCGCTGGGGCGCGGATGGCAAGATCGCCAAGAAGGCGGCGGTGACGGTCATCCACAACGGGGTCGTCGTGCATCACCGCAAGGAGTATCAGGGCAACACGCCGCACCAGCGCAACGGCGACTACAGCAAGCCGCACCCGCCCGAGGTCTTCATCCAGCTTCAGGACCACAACAACCCGATGCGCTTCCGCAACATCTGGCTGCGCAACCTGGGCGAATACGACAAGTCCTGAGAGGCGGTGCCGCCGCTGATGCGCTTCGCAACCGCCGGCTCCCCGCCGGCGGTTTGCTTTTGCAGTCACCCGTGCCGGTAGGGCGGCGACAGGGAAAACGTGTTCGGCAGGTGCCGCACCTCGCGCACCGCGCCGTCGGTGAGCAGCACCTCGACGATGTCGAAGCGGATTTTCACGCGCGGGTCTTTGAGCAGGCGCAGGTAATCCATCGCCGCCTGCGAGAGCAGCCGCTTCTTGCGCGCGTTCACGGCGGCGGCGGGGCGCGTCCAGGTCTCGGAGGAGCGCGTTTTCACCTCCACAAATACGAGGCAGTCGGCGTCGCGGAAGACGAGGTCAATCTCGCCGCGCGACGAGCGGAAGTTGGCGGTGAGGAACTTCAGGCCGGCGGCCTGCAGGTGCGCCTTGGCCGCGCGCTCGCCGAGCCGCCCGCGCCGTAGATGTTCCGGCTCATCGGTCGCCGCGAAGGTCTTAAGTTTCTGCCACAGTTGCTTCACTCTGGTTGCGGTCATGCTGGCGGCAGGCCCAAACGGCGCCGATGCCTTGGCGAAGTGTTGCAGGAGATTCCAACTTGATCCACACTGACAACAACGATGTTCCAGCTTCGAGATTTTTCCCGTTTGCGCCTGCTCCTCGCCGCCTGCCTTGGCTTGACTGGTGCCGTCCGCGGAGCGGAACCGTTTGAAGCCTTCCTGAAGCAGCATTGCATCAGTTGCCACGGACCCGACAAGGCGAAGGGTGACTTGCGCCTCGACCAGCTCTCGCGCGATTTCAAGCTGGGGGCGGACACGCATCATTGGGCGGAGGTGATGGAGCAGGTGAACTCCGGTGAGATGCCGCCGAAGAAGGAGAAGCGGCCGACGCAGACGGAGATCGCGGCGTTTGTCACGAGTCTCGATGCGCGGATCAAAGAGGGCCGGGCGGCGCGGATGGCGGCGCGGCCGGCGGTGGCGCACTACCGCTTGAGCCGGAAGGAGTATCAAAACACGGTCTATGACCTGCTCGGCGTGCGCTACGATCCGGCCAAGCCGGGGGAACTGAACGAGGACACGCTGTGGCACGGCTTTGAGCGCATCGGGTCGGAGCTTTCGCTCTCGCCGTCCCATGTGGATCGTTATTACCGCGCGGCGGTGACGGTGCTCGACCGAGCCTTCCCTGCCGCGTCCGGCGAGGCGCGCAAAGTCCGCAAGACTGCGGCCGAGATCCGTTACGGCGGGGGGAAGGACCAGCAGGCGGCGCTGGACCGGTTCGGCATCAAGCGGCCGCTGCGTTATCTGCTTTTCCCCGGCACGGTCCAAAACGCGCTCTCGCCCAACTGGCTCGGAAGGACGGGGCCGGAGCACAGCGGGCTTTACAAACTCCGCATTCAGGCCAGTGGCATCCGCCCGCCCGGCGGCCAGCCGGCGCACCTGAGCATCGGCAAGCGGACGGGCGAGGAGACGGTGGATGGCCTCATCGAGTTTGACCTCACGGCCCCGGAGGACAAGCCGCAGGTTTATGAGTTCGAGGTGTTTCTCGAAATGCCCACGTCGCTGGAGTTTTGCGTGGTGGCCACCGATGTGGTGGACCGCAGACAAGGCGCGGCCTTCCGCGGCGCGCTCGGCAGCCGGTCCGGGTATATCTTCACGCACAGCAGCGAGACCCTGCTGCTGAATCCGAATGCGCCGCAGATGTTCGATGACAAGGGGAACGGCCTT
>Ga0172372_10013689_pt1 | contig 10003 bp, 5 predicted proteins | sample LakKiv5m_2_FD_114544 | JGI IMG/M metagenome (GOLD analysis project Ga0172372, IMG submission 114544) | Freshwater microbial communities from Kabuno Bay, South-Kivu, Congo - kab_092012_9.5m | ecosystem: Environmental > Aquatic > Freshwater > Lake | place: Democratic Republic of the Congo... | reverse complement strand
TTCCGTCATTTTCAGTCCGTGCACGCCACGTGCCGTCCGGTGCCGGGCACCGGGCGGCACGTGGCGTGCACCGTCTGGCACCGCGCGGCACCCCCGGCAATCCCGGATTCTCGTGTCAGTCGCGGGCCGCCCAGCGCTACAGGCATCGGACCTCACAGAGGCACCTCATCGTGGGAACCGATGAGGCCATGGTCGAGGAGATTCGCATCTTGCACCAACGATTTTGCGCGCCCACCCTCCGTCACCCTTTCGACGCAACCTCATCTATCCTCGCCCGTGTCGCATTCCTCGTTCTCTCGGGAGTGCTGCCGCTCGGGTCGTCCGGGTGTGCTCCCGAGGCGCAGGATGCCTGGCGCGGGGATCAGTTCGAGTACGCGATCAGCCCGCCTGGGACCATTCCCGGGCCCTGCTTGTCCATTCCGAGCGACGAGGATCTCTCGAGCCGCATGGATGCCGAATCCTGGGCCCGGTTTCTCGCGTCGCGCGAACTTCGGCACATGTGCCGCACGGGCTCCGCGACCCCGCGCTCGATCCGCGAGGCGCTCGAGCGCGGCGCGGATGTCAACGACCCCGGTCCGCGCGGCGTCACGCCGATTATCCACGCGGCGGCGAACTGCCGTGATGTCGAGGTGATCGAGACACTCCTCGATGCTGGAGCGCGGATCGATCCATGTCCACGAAGCGACGTGTCGGTGGTCGTCTCGGCAGCGCGCAACCCGAATCCTGAGATCCTGCGTCTTCTCCTCGCGCGAGGCGCCGATCTCAACGCATGCGGTCTCATGGGAGACTCGCCACTCATGCAGATGATTGCATTCGGAGCTCCACTCCACGCAATCGAAACGCTTGTCGACGCGGGCGCACGGCTCGATACGCGCTCGAAGCGCGGATGGACCGCCATGCACCTCGCGGTCGACCGTCGGGCGGGAGATGGTGTGCTCGCGCAGCTTCTCTGCGCGGGGGGCGATGTCAACATCGCGGGGCCGGGTGGAGTCTCGCCGCTGTCGTCGGCCCTCCGCGCCAATCGTGATGCCGCCGACATCGCGCTTCTGCTCGCGGCGGGGGCGCAGGTCAACGGCGCGTGCGACGAGGGCTTCACGCCGCTCCACCATGCCGCAGAGCGCGCGACCGACCCGCTCGTGATCCGGATGCTCGTCGAGGCTGGTGCCGACACCAGCGCGACCGAGTCCGGCGCTGGTGACACGCCATGTTTCCGCGGAGTTCGCGCAAACACGAGTCCAGAGGTGGTGCGTGAACTTGTGCGAACCTGCGGTGGCATCGCACGGCGCGACGGTCGCGGGATGACGCTTCTGCATGCAGCCGCTGCGAACAATCCCTCGGGACGCATCATCGAGGTACTGCTCAAGGAGGGCGCCGACATCGACGCCCGCAACTGGTCGGATGCCACGCCGCTCCATTGCGCCGCAAACACGAACTCAAGTCTCGAGACGCTCGATGCGCTGCTCTCTGCCGGTGCCGATCCACGACGTTCGAGCCGCGCAGGGCCGGTCCTCACTCTGGCGGTCGCCCAAAAAGAAGCCTCGTCCGAGTACGTGGCGAGGCTGATCGACGCCGGTGCATCCGTCACGGCGCGCGATGGTGACGGTGTCAACGCGCTCATGGCCGCGGTGATGTGCGATGCACCGACGGAGGTGATTCGCATGCTCTGTGAGCGGGGCGCGCCTTGCGATGAGTTCGTTCGCGGCTACACCCCGCTGATGGTCGCGGTGTCGGTCACGAGCGATCCCGAAGTCCTTCGAGTACTCCTTCACTTTGGCGCAAATCCACGGACGCGCTCGAGCGAGGGTCTTCGGGCCGCTGAGTACGTGGTCCACAACCGCGAGCTTGAGGGCAGTCCGGCATTCGAGCTCCTCCGGTCGCGCAGTCGTGGGTAGGCAGGGGCCGTTCACATCTTGCTGCAGATCAAGCGCTTCGAAGTCCGCTGCATGCGCGGAGAGAGATGACGCAGATCCTTGTCGGAGCAGTCTGATTCGAGGTCGAGCGATGGTGGCAGAGATCCCGACCACGCCTCTCTCGCAACACCCTGCTGCTGCCGTGAATCCCCGGGCAGCGCACCTTCCGCGCGTCGCCGAAATCCGGAGGACACCTATCGACGGCGCTTCCAGAACGGATCGCGGCTGCCGTACGCCCGCCGACCGTTGCATCGCGCGGCTGCTCGGGTACGCTCCGCTCCTGAGAAAGGCAGCGCGAACGTCCATGCCCCGCAACTCACCGAACGACCCTGGAACGACCCATGCGTCGATCTTCATCGCGCTCCGAACGGCGGATGCCGCTCGGCGCGATTTCTCTTGGGAGCGCTTCGGCCGGTTGTACACGCCATACATGCGTGGCTACGCGTCGTTGCTCGGCGCGCGCGGAGATACGCTCGATGAGATCGTCCAGCGCGTACTCGTCGGATTCTTCTCGGTGTCACCGACGTTCGTCTATCGCCCCGAGACGCATGGTGGATTTCGCGCGTACCTCGCCTACGCGGTGCGCAGCGCGACCTATCGCCTGTGGTCTGAACAGGGTAAGACGCAAGTGCTTGAGGAGTATGACGCCAGCGCGCCGGAGGACGACCGTGCTCGCGAGGTGTGGCGACGCCTCGCATTGACGCGTGCGCTCGAGGAGGCGCGCGCGAAGTTCGAAGCGAGAACCTTTGAAGCCTTCGAGCTCTTCAGTAGATGTGGAGTCCCGGCCGAGGAGGTCGCGTCGCGGCTTGGGATCTCGGTCGACTCGGTCCACCAGGCGAGTACGCGTGTGCGTCGCGCAGTCCGTGAGTGCTTCACGCGCATCATGGAAACGGACACGCTCGACGAATAGCTCCCATGGCGGTTTCGTGTGCGGAGAGCAATGGAACGCGGCGGCCACGGCTGGCGCATCGTGGCGGCACACCCTCCGCGCACCAGTATCGCCGTCGGCTTCCAGCGGCGGTTCGATGCCGCGAAGGGGAAAAGCGAGAAAGACGTGTCAGTCGCGCCCACGCCGCCGCTAGACCTCCCAGCCCGTGACTAGGGCATCGGTTGTGCATGAAGGAGGTTGCCAATGTCGAGGAGATCACCTGAGTCGGGCGGGGTGCTGCACACCCCGCGGTCCGGTCCGCACCGAGTGCTGCCTGCGCTGCGTCGAGCGGCGGCGTTCGTCATCGCGTGCTGCGCGGCCGCTTCGTCGGTCGGCTGCGTGAGCGATCAGAAGATCCGGGAGGTCGCGAGCAAGTCGAACGAGGAAATCCGACTGACGTTCGATTCGGAGGAGACCGCCTACAGCAAGTCCTTCGAGATCCAGAACTACGTCGACGGCATGGCCAAGCAGGTCCTCGCCGCGGCTCGCGCGATGCGCCCGACCATCGAGGTCGACAAGGAGGGGCAGCCGCTGTCCGAAGCCGATCGGGCGAAGAACGACTGGATCTACGACGCATTCAACGCCACGGTGATCATTGATCCACAGGCGAATGCGTTCGTTGTCGGAGACGACACCGTCTACGTTCACTCCAGCCTGTTGCTCGACATCGAGTGCCCGGAGCAGTTGATGGCGTGCCTCTGCCACGAGTTCGGTCACATCGTGCTTCGTCACGGGAAGAACAACATCGAGAGCGGGCAGTTCAACGGGTTTCTCAACGTCACTGGCGGAATTCTCAGCAACCTCGTGCCGGGTGCGGGGCTAGTGGTCGGTGGCGCGCAGATACTGAACGGTATCACGACCTTCGCCAACAACAAGGAGGAGGAGCACGAGGCCGACGAGTACGGTGTTCGGCTCTTCGCCTCGATGGGATATGACCCGCGGCACATGGCTCGATTCTTCGAGGTGCTGCGCGAGAAGTACGGCGATGGAGGCATCCTCAGCACCCATCCGAGTAATACTGCGCGAGCGGAGCGCGTGCGTGAAGTTGTGTCGAGCGGAGGCGCGGAGATCGCTGTTGCTGGAAAGCCGTTTGCCACGCTCGATCCGGCTCGGTTTGCCGGTATCCGCGAGCAGGTCCGCGCGGAGCAGGATGCCTTCGAGGGCGTTCCCGTGCTGACCCATGCCCATCTCCGCGTCCGTGCCTTCAGTTGCTTCGACTACTGCCACCACAAGCAGGAGCCTGACAAGGTCGCTTCCGCGAAGTGACTTTGGGCTTGACGTGACTGTAGGCTCGACGTGACTTGAGGCTCGACGTGACTTGAGGCTCGAAGGGGTTTCAGGCGGCGATCAAGCGGTTCGTCGCCTGAAGCCTCGCACGTCGTTGTTCACGCGGCACGGTTCGATTCCAGCCATCACTTCTCCGAGGCGCAAGCGTGCGTCATGAAGAACGATTCCACCCAGCTTCCAAGTGAAGGACCCCCGAATGGTCCGCCATCCGGCCAGCGCAGTGTCCCGGAGACAACGCGTGCCACGACTTCGACACGCGGTGTTCCTCTGACGGCGTCCTGGCCTGCGTCAGTCTCAAGACGGGCTCGCTGCGCACAGCAGACGACGCAGCCCGATGCATTGGACCACGCGTGGAGCGGTTTCATGCACCGCTACGAAGCGCTCCTCCGTGGATATGCCCGAGTCCTCGGCGCGCGAGATGATGAACTGGGGCCACTCGTTGCGGCCGTCGCCGCGGGGTACCTCGCCGTGCGCGCAGGGAGCGACGCTAGCCTCATCGAGTCGGGCCTCGAGGCGATTGACCATCTTGCGTGGTCCGTCCGACGGGAACTGTGCCGTCTCCAACGCGACGAAGGGCGTCGAGATCGTTTCGAGAACGCGGAGGCTTCGTTGACACTTGTCCACCGGGAGGCCGGCCCCGACTGGACGGACCCCAAGTGTCGCGAAGTCTGGCGACGCATCTGCCTCAGCCGGGCGCTGCTTGAGATTCGTCGGCAGTCGGGTGAGGAGCGGTTCGCGGCCTACGAGAGAACGGTGCGCCAACGGCGATCCGACGATGCGGTCGCGGTCGAGTTGCGCACGACGGCGTCTGCGGTGCGGGCGGCACGGATCGTACTGCGCGACTTGATCAGAGTCACGTTCGAGCGGATTCATGCAAATCAAACGACCGGAGCCAACGAGGCGTTGCCCGTTCGGTCGCCGAACTGAGCCTCGCGGCTGCGACCTCCGCGTGTCGGTTCGCTCCCGGGTCTGTCCGGCCCGAGCACCTGTCTTGCGCCCCCGGGGGTGCCCCGGGGGTGCCTCGCGAGGGCTCCGCGATCGCGGCCCCCGGTCTGGGCGCCGGGCCGACCCGTCCGGGAATGTGTCAACTTCGCATCTCCCGGTCCTGAACCAAATCCCAGGGCCTCTCCGCGCTCGTTTCGCCTTCCCGTCCGTGGCGGCCCGACGCGACCTGGCCGTATGGGCCCGGCTCGAAGAGCCGAGAGAGTCGGCGTCGGTCCAGACTCCCCTGTGAACTGAATCAGCATCCGCAGCCGGATCGACTCGCTCCTCGATCTCGTTTGCGGTGAGGTCGCACGATGTCCAAGATCCTCGACATGCTCCAACGCGGCGATCGCCTCGGCGCGGTGGAGGCGCTCCGGCGACTGGTCGGTGCTGCCCCCGGTCTCGGTGGTGGCGGGGGTGTTGGCATCGACGGCGGCGCGACGGTCGACGGGGCCGCCGTGCGCGATGCCGTGACATCCGAGGATTCAGTATGCCGGGAGGGAACGGCCTCCCTACAGGTCTGGCTCGAGGTGCTTCGACGCATGGAGGCGGAGGGCGTGCTCTCCGCCTCTCTTTCCGAGGTGCAGCTTGCAGCCCGCGCGCGGGAGACGCTTGCGGCCTGTCTCCGACAGGCCTCGGCTGATCCGGGGAAGGTCTCCGCGGACCCCGCGCGCGGGCCTGCAGGTGCCGCTGCCGCTGATGGCGACGGTGGACCGTCGGTCCGATCGACCGCGTGGTCTGGGGATGGCTCCGACCCACTCTCGGGTCTCCGCGAAGCGAGCGGATCTTGGTTTGCAAGCGGCGCTCCGCCGCGGCCTCCCGAGAAGATCGGCAACTACATCATCCTGCGCGAACTCGGCCGCGGCGGCTTCGGGCGCGTGTTCCACGCGGTCAGTGACGATGAACTGCGGCTTCAGGTCGCGATCAAGGTGCTCTACGACTCGGGGGGTGACCAGGCGAAGCGCTTCGTCGCCGAGCGCAACATCCTCGCGAGCGTGCGCCATCCGAATGTCGCGCGATTCGAGGCGAGCGGCGTTCTCGAGGATGGTCGGCCGTGGATCGCGATGGAGTATGTCGAGGGACTGCCGCTCCTTGCCTACTGCGAGCGGGAGCGGCTTTCGACCGAACAGAGGCTGCAGCTCTTCCGCAAGATCTGCGAGGCCGTGCACGAGGCGCACAAGTGGAACGTGGTGCACCTCGACATCAAGCCCGCCAACATCATGGTGACGATCGACGGGCAGCCGAAGCTGCTCGACTTCGGCATCGCGAGGATCACGCGGTCGTTCGATCCGACCACGCGCACCACCGTGGGTCGTGCGGGCCTCACCTACCAGTACTCGAGCCCGGAGCAGCTTCGCAACGAACCGGTCTCGTACCAGAGCGATGTCTACAACCTCGGGTTGGTGCTCTATGAAGTGCTTACCGGCTCGCGTGCCCGCCAAGCGAACGCCGAAGAGGTCGATGCATACATCCGCGAGGTGCTGGCACGAACGCCTGAGGAGCCGAGCAAGCGCGTAGCGCGCAACTCAAACACCCCGGCTGCGCACGAACTGCTCGGCGACGCCCTCGCTGTCACCACCTCCGCCACCACCGCGCAGGGCGGTACGACGCGGCTTGCGCGCAGGCTGCGCGGCGATATCGACAAGATCATCATGACCGCGATCCGGCCCGAGCCGTCGCGGCGATACGCCTCGGCGATGGCACTTGCCGACGACATCGGCCGCAACCTCGACGGTCTCCCGATCCACGCGCGCGGAGACAGTCCGGCATACCTGTTCTGGATGTTCGCCATGCGGCATCGGCGCATGGTGGCGGCGGCATGTCTCACGCTCGTCGCTGCGCTTGGCATCCTGCTTGCGCTCTGGTCCGAAGAGCGTCGGTCTGCCGAGGAAGAGCGTCGCACTGTTGCAGAGGAGCGCCATCGCGCGAACGCGCGGATCGTGGAACTGGAGCAGGAGGCGCGCAAGACTCGGCGCGAGATCGAAGGGGGGCTGGATCAGAGCGTCGGCTGGATTCGGCTCACGCTGGCACGGCACCCGGAGATCCGCGCGCTTCTTGAGAGCCGAGTCGAGGATGAGCGGGCAGGATTCGACATCCTCGTCGAGCGCGTCCGGTCGGATCCGCAGTTCAAGATGGTCGCCGACGACGTGGCGAACCTCGTCGAACCCGAGTTGAAGCTGGCGAGCGTGCTGGAGGAGTCGCGCGATCCCGAGGCCATGCAGGCGGCGCAGAGATTGCTGAATGAACTCGAGGAGCGCCTGGCGAAGGTGCCTGAGGGCGTGCTCGATGCGCGGCGAACCGCGAGGTATGCGGCCAAAGTGATCGAGGCCCGCGGGGATCTCTTGATCGCGCAGGGTGCGGAAGCTGAGATCGTGCGTGCAGAGTTCGAGAAGGCGCTCGACATTCGGAAGCGCCTGCTCGCGATCGAACCCCTGGATTCCCTCGACGTGGATTCTCTCGACGTGGATTCTCTCGACGTGGATTCTCTCGACGTGGATTTCCTCGATCGGTACTGGTACGGGAAGACGCTTGCGCGCGCGTGCGAACGCGCCTACAAGCGCGACGATCACGAAACGTCGGCGCGGCTTGCCGAGGAACTCATTCGGGTTCGCAGCGATGTGCTCGCTCGGGGGCGCAGCGAGGGCAAGGAAGCGGCGCTCGTGCAACGGTTCGAGCGCGATCTCGCGGAGGCGTTCGCGCTCTCCTACCGGGCCGACATGCGCGCCTCGCGATTCGATGCGGCAGAAGCTGCGCTCGCGCCGCGGCTTGAGATCCTTCGTGCGCGGCTCGCGAGGCTTCCGGATCAGGTCCACGAAGTGCAGTACGATCTGGCGCTTGCGCTCGACGACCTCTGCACGCTCGCGCTTGTCCGTTCACAGTTCGATCAGGCGGCACGTGCCGCGGACGAGGCCGCGAACTCCGCGCGCGATGCGGCGCTGAGGCTCGTGAACAGCGCCAGCGGACTGCCGCTGATGCTGAACATCGTCGAACGCCGCGCGCATCTCCTTCTCGGCGTCGAGGTCCCCGGCGCGTCGGAGTTCGATTCCGAGGACGAGGCCGACGTACTCCGCAACTTCCTCCAACAGCTCTCCGACTCGACGAAGGGAAATCCGAACTCGCTGGTCGATTCGCATGCGCAGGTCGTCCCGCGCATCGAGCGGCTGCGTCTCCTCGAGGCCGAGTTCCGCGCGCGGGCTGGCGACGAAGCCCCGGCGCGCCTGCTGCTTGCCGAGCGCTGGGGCATCACGCCACGCGCTGGCGCGACCGAGCCGTGGGTTGTAGGCATTCTCCGTGCGCGCGCGAGCATTGCCCGGATCGGCGAGGCGCGTGCGCGAAGCGGCGATGCGCCGCGACTCCGGGATGCACGGAGTGACTTCGAGTCGAGCTTCGACTTCCTCGCCGCGGCGCTCGAGACGGCGAAGGCATCGCAGGATCGGCTCATCCAGCGGGCGTGTGCGATCTCGGTGCGTTCGATCACCGTCGGGCGTGATGGTTCGATGGATCGCGGCGATGCTGCAAATCGTTCGGTTCGTCCCGCCGAATCGATCACGGCACTCCTTGCGGCAGGTGGAGGTGCATCTCCCGAAGACGCGTCGATTCGAGAGCGAATCGAGCATGAGCTTCGGAAGCTCGAGCTCTCGCTTGGTGAACTGGAGCAGTACGCCGGGCTTCGCCTTACAAACGAAGGTGCGTCGCGCACCGCGGGGGCGCAGGAATCGCGGGATGGCGGTGGTGGATCGTGATCGCGTCGCGGCGGCCGGCCGGCCGACGCGCGAGGACTCCGTTTGGTTGAGAGATCGTCATGCAGAGAGAGATGAATCCGATGAAGGCTTTCCGTTCGCAGCTTGGCGTGTTGGCATTGATGGGGATCTTCGCGCTCCCGCTCCCTTTGGCTGGCGGGGCACACGCGCAGGACACGAACATCGTCGCTTGGGGTTTGAATTCCGACACGTTCCTGCGACCCCCTGCGGGCATCGGCCGTGTGGCGAAGATCTTTGCGTCACTCAACGGACAGGTAGTCTTCGGTGTTCGCGGCAACGGTGATCCAGTCTGCTTCGGCAGCTCCACCAACGGCGAGTGCAACTTCCCTATCCAACTTGGTCAAGTGAGAGGCATTTCAAGCGCGAGTGGAGTCCACTTCGGTGTCCGCGCGGACGGCACCATTCTTCGATGGGGCGGGTGCGTGACGGTCTGCGGCGGAAACTGGTGCAACATCCCAGGTGGAATCGGTAGCGATGTGCACGAGATCGTCTGCAGTCCCTACCACGTGTACGCCCGATGGGGTAATGGACTATTGACGGGATGGGGATGCTGTGATACCGGTCAATGTGTCACACCAAACTCAGTGCAAGGACTCGCCGCGAAGGTTGCCGTGGGGCAGTACCACACCGCTGGGTTGACGACGCAGGGGGTGCTCGTCTGCTGGGGTTACAACAATGTCGGACAACTCAATGGTGGAGGGCCTGGTTTTCGTGATGTCGCCTGCAGTTCCGACGTGACACTCGGGGTTCGCGAGGATGGGACGGTCGTGTCGTGGGGAAACGACTACGGATCTGGAACGCGGAACATTCCGGCCGATCTCGTTTCCGTGCGAAAGGTCTCGGTCTCACTCTCGCATGCCGTCGCGCTTCTGGAGAGTGGAGTCGTGCGTTCGTGGGGCACGCTCACGAACGGTGCGGGGGATGTTCCCCCTCAACTCCAGGGTTACTTCAAGGATGTGATCGCAGTGAACTCCGCAACGATAGCGATCGCGGACTACGACTGCGATGGAAACGACATCCCGGATGTCGAAGAAATCGCCGCCGCCCCGTGGCTTGACTGCAACAACAACGAACTGCTTGACGTCTGCCAAGACACCGCCACGCCGAACGTCCCCATCAACTGGACTGCAGTC
>Ga0172372_10013687_pt1 | contig 10004 bp, 10 predicted proteins | sample LakKiv5m_2_FD_114544 | JGI IMG/M metagenome (GOLD analysis project Ga0172372, IMG submission 114544) | Freshwater microbial communities from Kabuno Bay, South-Kivu, Congo - kab_092012_9.5m | ecosystem: Environmental > Aquatic > Freshwater > Lake | place: Democratic Republic of the Congo... | reverse complement strand
TTATTCAAGCAAGCTGCTATCGGCTTCAAGAATACTGATGGTACTGTGCTTACTATTCACCAACTTAGACATACTTTCTGTACTGAGCGAGTAGGTCACATCGACATCCGCGTTCTGCAGAAGCTAGCTGGTCACAGCGATATCCGCACTACTCTTCGTTACGCTAAGGTAGTAGATAAAGTAGCTGAGAACCAATTCCACAAATTCAACGAAATGCAAACCAAAGAGATGTTCCAAGATTTGCAAGAGAGTGTGGCGGCTAGGTAGTTAAACTGTCATTGCGCCCGACCCCCCCGTCATTGCGAGCCCGCAGGGCGAAGCAATCCATAGTGGGCATATTTTATAGCTAATTGTGGCTAAATACAGTCATTTGCGGTCATATTTATGGTTATTTCATGGGTTTATGGCTAAATATGGATAATTATGGCTAAATATAGCTAAAATTATTAAATGCGTAAAATTGACCCCAAAATTCTAGAGCGCTTAAAGCATGAGGCCTTGGTCGAAAGCATTGGCTCATCATTAAGACTTGCTGGTCGTGAAATTAGTAATCGTAAGGTGCGAGAAATTTGCGATCCGCTCTCAACCCTAGCACTGGCTCCAACTAAGATTTTAAAACTTTTGCACAACACTCCTAGGCTCAAGATGGCTGATTTTATAGCTATGACAGAGTATAGCCGCGACCTACTTAAATACCATCTCAAAGAGCTAGTCAAAAAAAACTTAATCAAGCAATACGGCAAAGGTCGCGGCACTTGGTATACGCTGAGTTAGGTATTTACTGCAAATTGGGAGTGGACTCCCAAAAATAGGGCTGTTTCAGGGAGATCACCCCCAAAAAGAGGGTGCTTTTTCGGAATACGCTCCGAAAGAAGGGGTGATTTCTCGGAATAAGGCGCAAAACTAGCGATTCTGTGACTATAATCCAAAAATTACTGGCTTTTTTATGATTACAATCGAAGTTTCGCTGAAATTATAGCGCCATGAACTGCGCCATATTAGCAAAAACTAATTAATTCTATGGGGCTGTGGTGTACTCTCGACTACTGAAAATGCTGACACAATTCAGCACCCGCCTCAGCACTGATACCTAGCTCGTGCTGCACTGGCGGCACGCTAAGAGTCTCACGATCTTCTTCTTCGTAGCAAGGACGGTTTTCTTGATAGAAAATACCAGTAGCGATGCCCTTGTCTGACGGCTGCAAGGCTCTTGTTAGAGCAGCGAGTTTATCACCAGTGTTGTGACCTTCAGCGTTAATGTCGATAACGCTATCTCTATAGTACTGCGCGGTGTTTACTTTATTAAAAGTAACGCAAGGACTAAAAGTATCTATAAACGCAAAGCCCTTATGTTGGATAGCTGCTTTATAGATCTCGACAAGCTGTTTGACGTTGCCAGAAAAACCACGAGCCACGAAACTAGCACCAGCACCTAAAGCTAAAGCAATAGGATTAAGAGGCGACTCAGGGTTACCGAATGGTGTAGATTTGGTTTTCATGCCGAAGCCACTTGTAGGCGAGGTTTGACCAGTAGTAAGACCATAGATAGAGTTGTCCATCACGATGTAAGTCATGTCGATATTACGGCGCAGTGCGTGCACGAAGTGCCCGCAACCGATACCGAAACCATCACCATCACCGCCGCAAGCAACTACATTCATCGCTGGGTTAGCAAGTTTGAAACCTTGCGCTACAGGCAGAGATCTACCATGCAGAGTGTGCATGCCGTAGGTATTAATGAAACCCGGCAGGTTAGACGAGCAACCGATACCAGAAATTATCGCTATTTCATGCTGATATATACCAAGCTCAGCTAGCGCGCGCTGCAATACACTAAGCACACCGAAGTCGCCGCAACCCGGGCACCAGTCTGGATGGACATCGCCTTTGAAATCTTTTGCGTCTAGTGTTGATCTTTCTTTTAGTTGGGTCATAGTTGTTTTCCTTCTTGATCGTTAGTCGTGGTTTGCTTCGTCGCTACGCTCCTCGCAATGACGGGCAGGTTACGCGTGCGCTGGAGTCTTCAGCTTCTTAAGCGCCTCCACTATATACTCTCCTGTGAACGGCTCACCATCATATCTCTGCACGCTCTCTTTAATCTCAAAAGCAGTCTGCCCGAGAAGATATTTAGAGAATTGGTTACTAATATTATTCTCTACAGCAACTATACGCTTAGCTGATTTAAGTATCTCAGCTACTTTATCTTTGTTGAGAGGATAGATATCAGTGAAGTGGATTTGGTTCGCTTCTATGCCTTCAGCCTTCAGCAGTCTCACCGCATCAGCAATAGCATCATAAGTAGAACCGTAGCCAAGTAGAGTTACTTCAGCCTTCGCGCTGCCAGTCACTTCTGGGAGTCTAGAATCTTCCTTAATCATGGTTACTTCTTTTTGCATGCGGCGGGCATGGATCTTGTTACGGATCTCTAATGACTCAGGCAAACCAGCGAGCACGTCAGAAATAATCACACCAGATTCGTCGTGCTCATCACTAACTACCGTGTACATTTGACCCGGCGCGCCCGGTAATAGGCGAGGAGAGATACCATCTTCAGACCAAGCATAACGCTTGTATTTCTCTGGTCCTTTCCACTCAGTGAGCAGCTTACCGCGCTCGATAGAGATCTTAGAGAAATCATAAGGAGCTACAGTCTGGTAGTGCTCAGACAAGAATAAATCCGAGAACATAATTACAGGTGTCTGGTATTTCTCAGCTATGTTCAGCGCACGCGCCGCTTGATAGAAAGCATCCTCTGGATCTTTAGGCGCAATAACGAATTTAGGGAAATCACCATTAGACGCGAAAGCTAGATTAAGATCTGCTTGCTCTTGTTTAGTAGGGATACCAGTAGAAGGTCCGCCACGCATAACAGAAATCGCCACAAGCGGCACCTCCATCATGCCAGCTAAGCCCACGCCCTCTATCATCAGACAGAAACCACCACCAGCAGTTGCGCAAGCTGAGCGAGTTCCAGCATTGCCGGCACCGACTACGTAGTTAATAACCGCAAGCTCGTCTTCGCATTGTTTTACTACTATCTTATGCTTCTTGGCTTGCTTAGCTAGGTAATGCAGAACACCAGTCGCTGGTGACATCGGGTAAGCTGCGTAGAATTTAAGTCCGCCCGCTAGAAGCCCCATGCCAAGTGCGTCGTTGCCAGTAATGAACATACGCTTAACGCCGTCACCTTTAAGTGAAATCTTGAAATCAGTTACATGCTCAGAAGCCCAAGCGGCACCGATCTTGAAAACTTGTTGGTTGATACTTACTACCTGTTCGCCCTTCTTCGCGAATTTCTCATGCAAGAAATCAAGACTCATCGCAGTATCAAGACCAAGTGCTTGAATAAGAGCTGCAGTGAGCATAGTATTCTTCATCACTGGGCTTGCGCCTTCGACGTTCACTAGGTCTTTGAAATTAAGACCGTAGTATTTAAGATCTGCTCTGCGCGACTCGATACTCTCACGATCGATAACTGAAGCATCATAGAAAACAATTCCACCCGACGCCATATCAGGTACATGCACGTCTGGGCTAGTCTTATTAAGTAGCAGAGCTACTTCAGGCGCCTCGCCGTGAGTTAGTGTCTTCTCTTCGCCGACATTAAGCTGCAACCAAACGTGACCGCCGCGGATAGCAGACTGATAGGCGTTGTACGCCATCACATGCAAGCCCATGCGCGAGCAGGTCTTACCAAAAAGTTCACCAGATGATGCGATACCGTCACCAGCTGCGCCGGCGATCCTGACTATAACGTTTTTCTTAGCTGACATAATTATGTATTGCGGCATTTAGGTTTATCTAACACGCCATATTGAAGATTAGCATAAGGGGCTAAAACTGGGGTGGGGGCTTTGTTATAGAAGTTTTAAGATGGGATATGTATTGCGGTTTTTATTAATCTCTCGATAGAGCTAATGTACTTTTTCTTCCACCATCATTATTTAAGTCTTGCAAGACAAACAGTCCGCCACCCTCATCAACAGGGAAATGCTTAATCGCCAGCTTAGCTCGAGGATCTCTTAACTCTACGCAAGGAAGTCCATGCTTCGGATCTAGTTCTATTGTGAATTCTGGAGCAATAGCTGCCTTGCCCAGACGTTGTTTTAATACAAATTTTCCATCTGGAAGGCACTTAGCATAAATTCTATGACGTTGGTCATCATCTAGCGGCAAGCTGATAAAGCCTGCACCATCAACAGGGTAACTTTTTCTGCGATGGCGCTCACACTCTTGAAGGACTCTGGCAACCAAGTTGGCTCCCAGCCCATCACGCAACGAATCTTTCATTCTATTTGCTACATCAAATGGCAGACTTCCATTCCAGCATTCTCCTCCATTATTTGCTAGAGCAGCTGATCGCTGATTTGCATAATCTTTAACACCAGACAAGGCTCGCCCCAAATTACCTAGCCTAATTGGTGTTCTAGGTAATTTACAGTATTCGAGTGTGTAAACACCATCTCTCATTCTTTGCGCAAGTTCCCGAGCGCTTACTCTCTTCTCGCAACGACTTATCGCAGCTACTCTCATATTGCTTATCTTGTCATTAAAACTATGCTGGTAATACTAGAGCAGCTTTATCAGAAGCAATTCAAGTTTAGCGCTTCAACGCCTGCTCAAACTGCAGCACCGTACCCTCAGCCTTATACTGCTCAGCGCGTTCTTTGTCGCCATGACGCGCCATCTGGCCATTAACTTCCCCACAGCCGCATTACCCAAATACTGGTAAAACCCTGCTAATATAAGCTTTTTCAATGCTAAAACCTCTTCTTAACAATCAAGGGGTATAATTACTTATATAACTCCTTTGCTAGTGAAAGTCGGCTTCACGCCGTGCGGTTCTCGAACCCTAGCTACAAAGGGGTTATTTTTTTTGCGTCAAAAGGATTTGATTTATTGTAAAAACTTTTTGGATATTTATCGAAGTCATAAATATCACAAATAAAACTTATTTTCTCTTTCAAATAATCAAAATACCTCATCTCTTGCCTAATATAGGCACGCTAAACTATCCAATTCATATAATCAATAATCTGCAAGCAAGGTTCATCAGATGGTACTTGAACAAGCACTTTTGTGTCTGACTCAATCTTAGTATTATACTTATGCTCAAAATTAATAACAGCAGTTCTAATAGCTGATTCTAAATGTTTCTGCTTAGACTTATTGCCTCGTTTAGAGAAATAAATAACGTTGTTTTGCTTATGCAATTTACGTTCGAACAGCCTTGCAATAAGTTCATTATAAAAAACATCCTCATCCTTATTGTGCCGCTTGATAAAGACATCCAATCGTTTTCTCGCAACAACAAACTCTGCCTTAAAATCTAACTTTTTGAGTAACTTAAATACTTTCTCTCTGACCTCAGGAGCGTCATCTTTTGCATGAAAAGCTATTTTAGTCTTTGCCAAAGATGGTATTGCCTGCAAATATTCATCAACTGCAATCTCATCTTTAAGCCTGATAAGTTCTCGCCTTAAACTAATCGGATCACTAGTTGTAATAAAGCCCAGTACTAGAATTGGTGAAGCTAATTTTTGATCTAATAAACACTCACCTTTCTTATTAAAAAAATTTGGATCACCCGATTCGTCAACAAAGAAATATGTTGTATTTTTTGAATTGAACATATGTAGTGTGGATCATTCTAGCAATTACACTTGCTAATTCTCCATATTCAAGCATTTTTAGCAAATGCACTTGCTAAAAACTAGTCTTACCGCTTCAACGCCTGCTCAAACTGCAACACCGTCCCCTCAGCCTTATACTGCTCGGCGCGTTCTTTGTCGCCTAGTTTCATATATAGGATAGAGAGGTTGGCTTTAGCCATGATGGACTTAGGGTTAATTAGTTCTAGTTGCTGTAAGACTTTGATCGCTTCATCATAACGCTGGGCGCGAGCGAGCATCACCCCGAGTGCTTCCATTGCTTCTTCATTCTGCGGGTCTTCTTGCAGGGATTTGCGTAGTAGCTCGATTGCGTCGTCATTGCGAGGAGCATCGCGACGAAGCAATCCATCACTAGTCGTGGATTGCTTCGCTTCGCTCGCAATGACATCAGAATTAGCATGCAGGCTTAATGCTTCATCGAGATAGCGCTGGGCGCGCTCACTGCGTTTACGCTGACCAGCGTTACTCCACTTCGCCACTACTTCTTGACCCGGGTAACAGCCCTTAGTGAAGCTGACGTATTTATGCATGTTCGGGATTTTCATTAGCTGCTGCTTGGGACTGAAGTCATCAAGCTTAATACCTGCAGGCAAAGCAAAATCGTTTTCAATAGTGATAGTTACATCATCAAGGATAATGAATTTTTCGAGGTGGGCTTTAAGGGTGGTCGCATGCTCACAATTAACAATTAAGTCGATTGCAACGTCATTGCGAGGAGCGCCATCAGCACGACGAAGCAATCCACTGCTAGTAATGGATTGCTTCGCCCCTTCGGGGCTCGCAATGACGTCATTCCGTACAATATACGCCAGCGCAATAATCTCAGCCTTAGGCGTGAGGAACGCAGCGTAATTCTCGCGTGCACTGAGATCTTGGCTGCATTGGCGCTGCAAGAAGCTTTGGGCGTCTGTGCCGCGGATTTCAAGACAACTATACAAATCTACCTCGCTCAATTAAAACACCGAAAAACTCTCACCACAACCACATGAGTTGGTCGCGTTAGGATTCTTGAAAACAAAACCTTTACCCATCAGGCTGTCATCAAAATCAACAGTCATACCTTTAAGATAGATAGAACTTTTTGGGTCGATAAATGTTTTGAAGTCACCAACTTCTTGCACAAAATCTTTATCATCGATATTATCGAAACGCAAATCATAACTAAGCCCAGAGCAGCCACCACCTTTAATCGCAAGGCGCAGTCCATAAGTCGCAGGGTCTTTGGCTTCAGCTGAGAGCAGCTTGGCTATCTGGGCTTGGGCTTTATCGGTGATGCTGACTATGTTTGCGGCGGGCATAGTGTAATTATAGCAAACTGTCATTGGCACCTGTCATTGCGAGGAGTGCGAAGCACGACGAAGCAATCTATCACTAGCCGAGAATTGCTTCGTCGCTGCGCTCCTCGCAATGACGCTGCACTCGCAATAACAAAAATAATTTGCGAGTCTGGATTGAGCTTGAGATAGCAGAATTGAGCCCGACGGCTCAATTCTGCGCTGTCGTAGGTGAGTGCATAATAGATTGCTTCGTCGCTACGCTCCTCGCAATGACGCTGCGCTCGCAATAACAAAAATAATTATGCGAGTCTGGATTGAGCTTCAGATGCTAGGAGTACAAGGGCGAGGCAGCGGAGTTTACTTAAGCGTAAATGAGCATGCCGAGCCCGCAGTACGACAACGCAGATGAAGTTCAAGACGACGAGCAAGCTTGACGAGGCGGCTGCGGGACTATTTGATCCATGCCGATTACTTTGTGATAGTCCACCATCTTCACCACATCGCTACGCTTAAACTGCGACGGGTGAGTATAACCGCAAGCGAACATTAAACTATTAGCTTCGTGAATCACCGCTGAGTGATAGCGCGCAACGCGAGGGATTTTCTCGGCGACTACCAGTCCGCGTTGCAGCCACGGATCGTGTGTAGCGACGCCAGCTGGGCAGTGATTAGTGTTGCACTTGAGCGCATGTATGCAACCGATACTGAGCATAAAGCCTCTAGCACTAGCACAGAAATCTGCACCTAGCGCCAGCATGATAGCAAGATCCGCACCAGTAAAGACTTTGGCGGAAGCGCAGATCTTAACATCATCACGAAGACCAGCGATGCGTAGTTGATTATCAAGGAACATCAAAGCGTCTTTCAGTGGATAGCCGACATAATCAGTGTGCGCGAGGGGAGCAGCACCAGTAGCACCTTCAGCACCATCGATAGCTATGTAGTCTGGTTTAATACCAGTTTTGAGCATAGCTTTAATTAAATTATGCACAAACTCTTCGCGACCAAGACAGAACTTAAGCCCTATCGGTTTGCCGCCAAGATCTTGCAGGCGCGCGATAAAACGCAGCATACCTTCTTCGTCATCCCATTCTTTGTGGCGAGGTGGCGAATAGACACTCTTGTCCATGCCGACACCACGGATCTCAGCGATCTCAGGCGTGATCTTCTCCTTCGGCAGCACTCCGCCCTTGCCAGGTTTGGCTCCCTGAGAGAGTTTGACCTCTATCATCTTGACTTGGGCGTTGCGCGCGATCTCAAGAAATCTATCTTCACAGAAATCACCATGCTCATCACGGAATCCGAACTTCGCTGTGCCCATCTGCGCGATTAGATCTGCGCCACCTTCATAGTGATAAGGCGAGATACCACCTTCACCAGTATTAAGCGCAAAGCCACCAGCTTTGGCGCCGTGCGACAGAGCGAGCACTGCGTTCTTACCGAGCGCACCAAAAGACATCGCTGATACATTAAATAGCGAAGAACTATATGGATGCCTGCGCTGAGAGCCAATAGTGATGCGGTGTTCAACATCACAATCAGACTCTTGATAGTTAATTGGAAACGCACTATGACGAATAAGAGTAGTGCCCGGTTTATCGAGGTCTTTCTTGGTGCCGAAAGCTACAGTTGAGAGCTGACTCTTAGCACTAGAATAAATCCAAGTGCGAATATATCTAGGAATAGGACGATCGGAGCGCTCATCATGGAATAAATACTGCCTAAGCTCTGGACCAATAAGCTCGAGGAAATACCTAGCGATACCGATGACCGGGAAATTACGACGAATAGCGTGTTTGGTTTGGCTGATGTCGTAAATAAAAACCAGAATTAGCGTTAGAACTAACGCTGAGATAGAACTCAATATCGGATGCGCTTGCAACCAGAAGATCATAGATACATTATTCCCGAAATTTAACTCACTATGAATTCGTCATGGCAAAGAGCACAATAAAAGACCTTGCTGTAATTCAAGCAGTGTTATCTGTAATAAAAATTCTGCGCCACCTCGACTTGGCAGCGCAGCTAACTAAACAGTAAAGGCGGAGAGACCATTACTAAGGCTTAGGTTCATCAAACGTATGAAAAGGTAATGTATAAGAGCAATTATAACAAAAAGCTTAAGTCCCGTGGTTAATATTTTTTTAATATTAGCTTGTTATGCTATATTCTTAACGGTTTTAGCGCCCGTAGCTTAGCAAATCGATTGATAATCGATTTGCGCTTCCAAAGTCAAATGGAATCCAGACCATTTGCAGAGGGCAACAAACCAAATCACGCGCCCGTAGCTCAGCATGTGTAATTGCGTCAGCAATTACAGATACAAAGAGATAGCATCTGCAAGCAGATGCTCGGCACGCAAACCAAATCACGCGCCCGTAGCTCAGCTGGATAGAGCATCTGCCTTCTAAGCAGAGGGTCACAAGTTCGAATCTTGTCGGGCGTGCCATTTATTTATCTACAACTTGTGACCCTCTGAGGGTCAGATTCTTTTTGTATCGCCCTTGCTTATCGCAAGGGCTCGGAATCTTGTCGGGCGTGCCATTACAAATACAACTGCCCCCACATGGGGGCATTTGTATTTGTGGCGCTGCCCACCTAGGTTCAAAGCTTGCCTCCAGAAATCTATGATTTCAGATCACGAGTGAGCAAAGCGTATACCCTTGGCAATAACGTAAACTAGTAATCATGCACATAGTCAAACTAAATCACTGCCCCGAATTCATCGCCGGCGACGACACCAAGCTAAGAGAAATACTACACCCAGATAAAGCTGCTCTAGATCTGCGCTACAGCCTAGCGCACGCTGAATTAGATCCGGGTAAAACTTCTTACCCTCATTCGCTTAAGACCTCAGAAATATATTTTATTCTAGAAGGTCGCGGCGAGATGCATATCGACAGTGAAAGCCATATACTCGAGGCAGGCGACACAGTCTATATCCCACCTAACGCCAAGCAATATATCAGCAATATTGGCGACATCACTCTTAAGTTTATTTGCATAGTAGATCCTGCTTGGCGCGAAGAAGATGAGACTATCTATTAAGGACGCA
>Ga0172372_10013685_pt1 | contig 10005 bp, 10 predicted proteins | sample LakKiv5m_2_FD_114544 | JGI IMG/M metagenome (GOLD analysis project Ga0172372, IMG submission 114544) | Freshwater microbial communities from Kabuno Bay, South-Kivu, Congo - kab_092012_9.5m | ecosystem: Environmental > Aquatic > Freshwater > Lake | place: Democratic Republic of the Congo... | reverse complement strand
CCTGCGCAAGCTTGCTTGTGAAGGGATTTGAAAATGCAGCGCCAGCACAGGTTCCCTGAGCGTGCCCCTGCGCCTTCTGCAAATATCCGTGTCCATCAGTGTCATCAGTGGTTAAAACCTCTTCTCCCCTTTCGTGTCCTTTCGTGATTTTAGCGGTTCCCAATCCGTGTCTCGGCTGTGATTCATTCAGCTTCAACAGTCAACTATGACCCACAGAAACACCCGATCCATTTTTATGCAAAAAAAGACTTAAACTCCCATATTGCATAATTTATGATAAACCCATGATTGCACGCGAATTCGCACAGTCCGACCCGAAAGCATTTTGGGCGCAGTTCTCTGAACAGGTCGTCATCGGTGAAATTCAGAGGGTGCCAAGCCTTTTGAGCTATATTCAAGACATCGTCGACAGCGAAAAACAAAAGGGGTAATTAACTTGGCAAATAGAAAACAAAACGAGTCAAAATTCCAATCGTGGGAAGAAACCGATTCTGGTGGTAGGATTTATCGATTGAAAATCGCAGGTAGGCTAGGTTGGACTGCATTTTACTTGAAGGAGGTTGATTCCTTGGAAAACACGATTCGTTTTTGGCAGGAAATTTACGATGAAAGGAATGTCTTGCGGGAAATCCATGAAAAATTTCCGATTGACCTTGGTCACCGCAAATTTTAAGATTCGTTTATGATTACGCGTGAAACTGTGGCAAAAATATTGGGGGATTACTTGCATGGTGATCTGGCGTTGAGTGATTTGGTTGAATGGTCTGAAAACTCAATTGCTGAGGAAGAGTTCGAAAACCCAAAGTTGATCGAAATCGTAGCACGACTCGGACTCGCTGATGTTCGCGCCTTTGGCTTGGCTTGGGAGGATTTCCGGGAAATGTTGCGCGCCCTTGGTCTCGCTGCCCGAGTGGATTTGGTGGTTCCCCAATCCGTGTTCATCCGGGCTATCCGTGGTTAAATTTCCCTTCCATTTGCCCCTCATTCTGTAAATTTTGTTAAACCACTGATTACACTGATTGACACTGATAAAGAATTATCCCCGGAAGTGTCGCAGCCCATCGCTGCGCGAGGGGTCGGGTGTTTTTGCGAGCCCATCTGCAAGCCAGCTTGCGACTGGCCTTCCAAAAACTCCACAAAATCAGCAAGCTGATTCCCTCCATCACTTCCTATTCCCCTAGGCACGATTCGCGCCCCAGCAGGGCCACACGCGGAGCGAGTGAGCGATGTGTTTTCAATATCCCGCGCGAGCTCGCTTGTAGAGGGATTTGAAAACGCAGCGCAGCTTGGCTTGTCCAATCACAGCCCTGCTTCTCCCCTTTCGTGTCCCTTCGTGATTTTAGTGGTTCCCAATCCGTGTTCATCCGAGTCATCCGTGGTTAGTTTTTTTAACTCCCACTTCATCTGGGACACCGGCGTTCACTCGCCACCCGCCCAACATGCCCTCAACCCTCCGCGTCCTCTCCACCGATCTCGCCTGCGCCGATTACGAGGCCCTCGGCGCGCACCTCCGCGCCCGCTGCCAACAACCCGGACCCTACGCCGTCGATTTTTCCAATACCCATATCGTGACCATGCGGCGGCACGACCCCGCATTCGCCGCCACCACAGCCTGTATCGATTGGCCTTCTTCAACTCTGATCAACTTTCACTCAATTCCATCACAAAATGACTGAGCCCGAACTAGCCATCATTCTACCAGTTTATAACGAGCAAGCATCCGTGCGCAAAGTCGTGCTCGAATGGTTTCAAGAAATTGAAAACTGGACTGAAAACTTCTCTTTTCTTTGCCTAAACGATGGCTCTACGGATGATACACTAAAGATTCTCTCCCGCCTCCGCAACCAATTAGATGCGCGCCTTGAGATACTCAGTCACTCGAACCGCGGCCATGGCCAAACATGCCTTGAGGGCTACCGCATTGCCTGCAAACGCAACATTCCGCATATCCTCCAAATCGATTCCGATGGGCAGTGCGACCCACAATACTTCTTCCGCTTTTGGCGACTTCGCGACAAATTCGAGGTGATATATGGAATTCGTAAGACGCGCGAAGATGGTTGGCGCCGTGTCCTAGCAAGCCTCGTTCTAAAAACCGTTTTATTTGCTACTCAGCGAGTGCACTGCGCTGATGCGAATGTTCCCTATCGCCTCATCCACACTGAGAAACTGCTACCAATCCTTAACAAAATCCCCCCCGACTTTTTCCTTGCAAATGTTGCCTTGGCTATACTCTTGAAAAAATCCCACTGGACTCACCATTATATACCCATCCGCTTTCGTGAACGATATGGTGGGGAGCCAAGTGTAAGGTTCGGAAAATTCACTGAAAAAGCGATAGAGTTAATTAAGAATTTGGGCGGCTTACTTTAAAAATGAGCTTCTTGTTTAAAAAACTAATCAGTCTCCAAGTTCAGAATTTTTTTTGCGTGGGGATTATTACAGCAACCATTTTGTTCGCCTCTTCCAACATACGAATGCCTTGGGAACAGGACCAACCTGCTAAGCTTGCCCAAGTCCATGCGCTGATTTCAAATGAATACCAACTTTCCGAGTCTCCAGACTTGTATCGGAAAAATCAATTCCCCCTTTATTACCTCATTTTAAGTGCATTTACAAAATTCTATGGAATAAATGATTACTTTGTAATGAACATTCTTGCCATTGTTTCCGGCGGGATTTTTTATGCAACTGCCGTAAGCGTTTGCCGTAGTTTTTTTAACTTACAGCCCGCTATAGCGCTTGCAGTTTTTTTGTCATGTCCAAGCATTTTTATATCTTTTACTTACGGAAATGAAGCTGGTTTTGCATTGATGTTTTTAGCTTTGGCACTTTTCTTAATCTTAGGAGCGAAAGATACATTTGTTCATCCAATTCTTGCAGGATTTGCTCTGACTGCCTCCGCACTTTGTCGCTTGGATTACGTCGTTTTTATTCCCATTTTTTCACTTTTTTTATTCGTTTCTAAAGATCAACCGTGCATTAAATTAAATAAAACGCGCATTCTACAAGCGTTGACATTGATAGTTTTTTCACTTTTGGGTTTTGTTTTTTTCTACGCATTCTTTGTAAAGCAAATTCCATCTGGAGGTTATTTTGAATACAATTTCAATCTTGAACAGACTGCAGCTTATTTAGTTTACGGGTTGGGATTTTTTTTGGTTCTTCCAGCATTTCTTGGCCTCTGGAAGCAGTTCAAACGAAACTGGTTTGTTACAATAATTTTTCTTTTAATTTCATCACATGCAATTGTATATGCACAAATGTTCTCCTCACCAAAATACATCCTGCCATTTTTCTTTGTTAGTTGCATTTTTGCCACAATAGGCCTAACAACAATTTGGAAATTAAGTAAGCTGGGCGCCCTAGTGATTCTACTTTTGCCATGGGCTACTTCAATTACACCTTTTGGATTAAAATGGGGAACGCCAGGCGCGCTTTATTTCATACCTACTGATGATGGCCCGTTACCTTCAGGTTCCTATTTTTCTTTTTACAAGCTAATTCGCGAAGGCTTTTTCCAGCAGCGCTATCTTGATGAGGAAACCCAAATTAAAAAAGCCATGATTCTTCTGCCGCAGTTTGATCAACCATTTGTCGCTGGTTTTTTTAACCAACAGACTTCAATAATAATTGGTGCCAGAAAAGGCGACTTAGAGTTTGCTTGGACTTTTTGGCCCAATCCAAACACATTACCACCATGTGATGAAACACCTACCATCATGATTAAGACTTCCTACCTACATCCAAGAAGAATGTCGCTTGAAATGAGGAATTGGTTTGAAAAAAAACTGGTATCGGGTTCGATTATTCCGCTCACCGATGAGGATGATCCTTTTCCGGATGTCATTTTAATTCAGGGTAAAAACCACCCATGCGCGGATATGGAGTTGGCAAGAAGAATTAGAAGCCTTTTCGAAATTGGAGGCGTTGAGCAGTGGCTTCAAAGAAATTCCTACATTAAAGAGTTTCAAGGAACATCATGGAGAAAAGTTGGCGAGTTTTGGGAGCTTTCAGAGAACCAGCAAAATGCTACCAAATTTTACAGCCTAAAGTCTCCAGTAGAAATTTTGCGCTTAAATAAAAACTGACAATTATGCCAACCCATCCCATCCTTGTAGCCGGCGCCGGCGGATTCATCGGCGGCGAACTCGTTAAAAAACTCCTCGCCCAAGGCCATTCGGTCCGGGCCGTGGATAAAAAGCCCCAATGGCAATGGTATCAACGCTTCTCGGAAGCCGAAAACCTCACGCTGGACCTAGAACTTAAAGATGCCTGCATCCAAGCCGTTAATGGCTGTGATGCAGTATACAATCTGGCTGCCGACATGGGCGGCATGGGCTTCATAGAACTCAACAAGGGGCTCTGCATGCTTAGCGTTCTCATCAACACGCACCTCCTCATGGCCGCACGCCATTGCGGGGCATCACGCTTTTTTTACTCATCCTCAGCCTGTGTTTATGCCGGTTACAAACAACGCGAAACTGAAAACCCCGGACTCAAAGAAGAGGACGCCTATCCAGCCGATCCCGAAGATGGATATGGGTGGGAAAAACTCTTTTCCGAGAGGATGTGCCGCCATTTCCGTGAAGATTTCGGCATTGAAACCCGCGTAGCCCGTTACCATAATGTTTATGGCCCGCATGGCACTTTTGACGGTGGCCGCGAAAAAGCGCCGGCGGCCATTTGCCGAAAGGTTATTGCAGCCAAACTCGACGGCAAGAAGGAAATCGAAATCTGGGGCGATGGATTGCAAACCCGGAGCTTTCAATACATCGACGACTGCATTTACGGCACCCAAGCCATCATGAGCAGCGATATTCTGGATCCGATCAATCTTGGTTCCGCAGAGATGGTGTCGATCAACCAACTTGTGGACATAGTAGAGGATATCGCTGGAATCAAACTTCAACGGCGCTATAAACTCGATGCTCCCAAGGGCGTGCGAGGCCGAAGCAGTGACAACACGTTGATTCAAAATCTTCTCGGTTGGCAGCCATCCACCGCGCTCCGCTCTGGGCTGGAAAAAACTTACGCTTGGATTTACGAGCAAATGAAATCTGGGAAGTCCAAAGATAGTGTAGTCAATCGCTTTTGACTTTCCTTCCAACACCCTGAGTGCAGAACTATTCTTTTTTAGAGACAAGCTTGACAAAAGTAAAAAAAAATCCTAGAGCGTCAGCCATTTCCGCCCCGACATACGAACTCCTTGGCGTCAACATGAGCGTGGTTGACATATCAAGCACCGTGCACCGTCTTTTGGAGGCGGTTTCTGAGAATCGCAGTGGTTATGTATGCGTTACAGGCGTTCATGGCATCATCGAAGCACGCGACGACCTCGGACTCCAGAGCATCCTTAACAATGCTTTCCTTTGCGTTCCAGATGGGATGCCGACAGTGTGGATGGGACACCTACATGGTCATAAAACAATGCGCCGCGTGTATGGCCCCGACCTCATGTTGGCCATCATGGAAGCCACTCAAGAATCAAATGTTCGTCATTTTTTTTATGGCGGCTCATCCGGTGTTGCAGAAGAACTTAAAGCAATTCTTAAACAACAATTTTCGAACCTTCAAATCGTGGGCACATATTCACCACCTTTTAGGCCGCTCGATGCCAATGAAACCCGACACCTCCAAAATCTGATCAGCACATCCCGGCCACACATCGTTTGGGTTGGACTCAGCACTCCCAAACAAGAACTTTTCATGGCGGAATTTCTTCCTCAGCTCGATACTTGCTTGATGATCGGCGTCGGCGCGGCATTCGATTTCCATACTGGTCGAGTCCGGCAAGCCCCGCTATGGATTCGACAAAATGGCTTGGAATGGCTCTTCCGTCTTGTTCAAGAACCAAAACGCCTTTGGCGACGCTATCTTAAAATAGTCCCTCGCTTTATTTGGCTGGTTTTTAAAAATAGGATAAAAAAGAATCCGTGAGACTTTTTACAGACTCGTCGCTCGCTATTACTCCGCCAAATTAACAGATAGCATTCACGACTTGCGTGATGATTTTGCAGAAACCGTGATGCGTCTTAACGCAAACTCGTCGCACGTGAATTCGCCCACGCCAAAACTAGAATCAATAAGCTTATCCTTTTAATAACCCCGATCAACGCAAAAAAATTGAAATGACTTTCAATATAAATCAATTATAAGGTATAATTTTCAAATTATGGCGAAAAAAACGATTCGCTGTTTTTGTGAAAAAAATATCACCAACAACAGGAATGTCACTACTTGATGTAGTGAGGTTATCCGAGTAGTTGGACTGAACACGCCAAAGTCGTCAAATGCCTAGACATATTAAATATTCATCCAATTTTTTTTAAAAGTGCAAACTTTTCGAACTATAATATTCGAACAATCACGGGAGATGGATGCAAATTGGATTTTCCAAATCATTCTTATGACATCCTCTTTTCAAATAGCGTCATTGAACATGTAGGTTCACATGAAAATCAAAAGGCTTTTGCTTGTGAGGCCCGACGCGTTGGGAAAAAATTATGGATACAAACACCAGCATATGAATGCCCCATAGAACCTCATTATCTAGCTCCATTTATTCACTGGTTACCGAAAAAATGGCAAAAAAAGCTGATTCGCAAGTTTACAATCAGAGGCATTCTTGATCGACCAACAAATCTTGAAATAGATATTATGGTAGAATCAACGCGGCTTCTCTCTTACAAAGAGTTTAAATGTTTATTTCCTGACTGTGAAATTTTAATTGAAAAGATTTTTTTTATTGTTCCTAAATCATATGTTGCAATAAAAATATAAATTTTTAATCAATATATTATTAATTATGTATCAGTATTCAAAATTTCTCAAAATGCGAAAGTTATTTTTATTTCTCTCTATAATGATTGTATGGTTCTACGCTATCGGATGGTCTATTAGTGGCTACCCAATCTACCGCGACCAACACATAGGTGCCGCCATCGAATACTCCGCCAACGGCATTGACCTTCTCCGTCCCGTCATTCCCGGATTTAATGCCACTGGAACCGGCACCCCCCAGGAATTTCCCATCTGGCAAGCCCTAGCTTCAATCTCGCTAAAAGCCTTTGGGGGCTGGTGGGGCGGAGCAACAATTGCCTCACTTGTCCTGTTCACTATTTTCCTGCCAGCCTTCTACAAAACTACCAAATGGGAAGCCGGCCCCTTCGCTGCCGTCGTCTCCATACCTCTTCTCCTTGCCCAGCCCATTGTTTTCCACCTCGCCGGCGGTGCCCAAACCGATGGCTTATCCCTTGCTTTGCTTCTCGGATTTATCTGGTCAGCCGAAAATCTACGCCGAAATCCCGGCATCTTTACGTGGTCCGCCTGCGCTGTCCTCGCTGCACTGCTGGCTGCAACCAAAATACCCTTCCTAATGGTCGGCGGTTTCGCGGCAGCGATTTTTTTGCTTTTTCGAAAAGAACAGCTTAAACCATGGCTCCTTCTCGCCAGTGCAGGACTCATCGCTATTACGATTTTTCTTTCTTGGAATGCATGGTGCGATGCGGAAATCGCGCGAGCCGAATTCAAATACCGCCCCCTCACGATTAGTGAAAACCCAGAGTGGTTTTTTGGAAGCCTTTCCTATCGCCTCAATCCAGCCAACTACATCAAAGCTGGCTGGCGTGCCCTTGGCTGTCTCTGGGGCAGTTTTGTTCTCATCGGCCTTACAGTCTATGGGGTCTATCTCCGACCAAAATCCCTCGGCTCAGCACTCCTTATCGGAGCCATCCTCGTTACTTTGATTTTCACCAAAATCGTTCTTGTCCACCGCCACTACTACCTTATGTTTGCTCCGGCCGTGGCTCTATTGAATTGTTATGCCATCACCGATCTTGCCGGTCGAATTCATTTTCCAAATCGAAAAACCATCTTCTTTGCCACAACTGCCGTTGCAATCGTGCTTCTGCTCTCACTCCTTCAAGGTCTGATGACCATCGAGGCACTTGTCTCCGACCCATATCCAAAAACATTGGCAGCCACTTTGATGATACAAACTTCTCCTGAAGATCGCCTTCTGATGATCAACGGTGGTTGGGGTGGCGACCTCTTGATTCGTAGCAAGCGTCAAGGCTTGAGCATAGACGATCTAAGTATATTGAATGATTCAAACTCCGCAAACAGGCTCCGCGAACTTGGCTATACCAAACTCGCTGTAGCAAGCGAATCGCCACTTCTTTATTCTCTCCAGGTGACCAATCCCGGTTCAGCAGATTTGAAGCGCATCACTTGGGAAAACCTCATGCCGGAAAAAGCCAACGCTTGGGAAACAATTTTTCAATCAGACGATTTAATAATAAAAAAAATAAATTATTAAGAAATATAGATCATTTTTTAAAATTTTAAACTACCCATTTTTTTGTTTATATCAGGTTTTGCATCAGCAGCAAATAACCCTAAAATCTCCGAGCAACCGGGCACATCTTCCCACATGCGGGGTATTAAAACATGTTTTGCATCGAACCTTTTGCTCTTCGCCATCCACCAGAACTGCTGCGAGAGAAATGCCCCGAGGCCGCTTGGATTCACTCGCTCAAAGGACCAACTCCGGAATATGAGGTTACAGCGCGAAAGGTTTTCAGCTGCGGTTTTTAATTGGATAAATTGTCCGTAAGTTTGCGCCATTTCATCTAAAGCATTTTTAGTTTAGCGCCCGGACAGCATCATCTTAAATGGCTCGTTATAATCATTTCGTAAGAGGTCTTTTTTCTAGTTACGCTGCCATAGGTGTTAACATTTTTTACACCTTGGCTTCCGTTCCGCTGGCACTCCACTACTTAAACAAAGAAGAATTCGGTCTTTGGGCCTTGGTGACACAGCTTTCAGGCTATTTAATGCTTCTTGAGTTTGGGATGACTGGCTCTGTGGCGCGTTCTCTCTCGGATCATAAAGATCACATAGAAAATGGAATTTATGGCAATATCTTATGCACAGCGGCACGAGTCTTTACGATTCAAGGGGGACTCGTTGCCATTTTAGGGGTTTCATTTGCTTGTTTTGGCGGGCCACTTCTTGGTTTACCCAAGTCAATGGAGGGCTTATTCACCTCCTTGATGTCTGGTCAAGCAGTATTGAGCGGTTTGCGCCTTGCTTTCAGTGCGTTGGGAGCTCCTCTTTGGTGTCATCAGCGATTGGATTTAAGCAATCTTTCTACAGGCTTGAGCCTGTTAGCGACTTTTGCCTCTCTGTGGCTTGGTTTTTTTTTGGGCTGCCAGCTGTTCAGCATGCTCATTTCCTCGGCTATTGGATCGGCATTAGCAATTGGCTTGAGTTATATGTTCTGCTGCCATTTTAATTTTTACCCGACTCGCAAAAATCGCGGACAATTCGATTTCTCAGTTTTTCGTGAATTGTTTCATTTTGGAAGTGGTCTGTTTTTGATGAACTTGGGTGCACAACTCACTTCTGCAAGCCAAGTCATCATTGTAAGTCGCATTCTCGGCGTTGAAGCTGCCGCCACATGGTCCATTTGCACCAAAATCTTTGCGATGGCACAACAATTTGTCTCACGGATTTTTGATTCATCTGCAGGCGGCCTTGCAGAAATGTTTGTTCGACATGAATTCGACCGCTTAAAAAGCAGATTTCGAGACTTGGTATCAATTTCAGCAATTTTAGCTTGCGCAGTTGGTGCAGGCATTTCGCTCATGAATGGCTCCTTCGTGAAGCTTTGGACATCAGGAAAAGTCGCTTGGCCTGAATGGAATAACTATCTATTGGCCGCTGTTCTCCTCATTACAAGTATAACTCGCTGCCACATTAATTTATGCGGAATTACGAAACAGATTCTTGGAATAAAATTTGTATATTTTATTGAAGGAATATGTTTTGTATCACTATCGTTCCTGCTTGTTCCTCACATGGAATTTATCGGGCTGCTAACATCAGCTCTGGTAAGCAATATTATTACGACCGGAGCTTATGGCGTTTATCGAACGGCTGCTTTTTTTGAAATACCGCGCTCTGAAGTTTTTTGCTGGACGGCCCGACCATTGTATTTCT
>Ga0172372_10013682_pt1 | contig 10008 bp, 9 predicted proteins | sample LakKiv5m_2_FD_114544 | JGI IMG/M metagenome (GOLD analysis project Ga0172372, IMG submission 114544) | Freshwater microbial communities from Kabuno Bay, South-Kivu, Congo - kab_092012_9.5m | ecosystem: Environmental > Aquatic > Freshwater > Lake | place: Democratic Republic of the Congo... | reverse complement strand
GGATCCGTTTCTTGAGCCAGGCGCCCTGGTGCGCCATCCCGACCAGCCCGACTGGGGCCTGGGTCAGGTTCAGTCCGTGATCGGACATCGGATCACCGTCAATTTCGAAGAGGCGGGCAAGCAAACGATTGACGGCCGGCGCGTCCGGCTGGAATTCGTCGGCGACGACCCTCGGGGACAGGCATGAGCGAGACGACCCAAACACTGGCTGATTGGGGCCGCGCCCTGGCCCGGATCACCGAGGAGGCGGCGACGATCATCCTGCCGTTCTGGCGAACCGAGCTGGCCGTGGCCCAGAAGGCGGACGAGAGCCCAGTCACCGAGGCCGACCGCGCGGGCGAGCGCCTGATCCTTCAACGCCTGGCCGAAGCGTTTCCGGGCGTTACGGTGATCTCCGAGGAGCACGCCAGCGAGTTCGGGACCCCCGACGCCGTCGGATCGCGCTTCTTCCTGGTGGATCCCGTCGACGGCACCAAGGCCTTCGTGCGCGGCGACCCGAACTTCACGGTCAATATTGGCTTGATCGAGAACGGCCTGCCGGTCGCCGGCGCCGTCTGCGCCCCGGCCACCGGCGAGGTATGGTACACGACGGCCGAGGGCGCGATGAAGCGCAACGGTCCTGACGCGCCAGAAGCTCCGGCCCGCGTACGGCCTTGGCCGACCGGTAGCGCCCTGGGCCTGATCAGTCACACCATGCGCGAGGAAAAGGCCGCCGAGCTGGCGGCTGAGTACGGCTTCGATCTCCGCACGGCCATGGATTCGTCGATCAAGATGTGTCGCATCGCCGAGGGCTCGGCCGACATTTATCCGCGCCACGGCCCGACCTCCGAATGGGACACCGCCGCCGCTCACGCGGTGCTGGTCGCCGCCGGCGGAACCTTCACTCAGCCGGACGGCTCGCCGTTCACCTATGGCAAGGCCGACCAAGCCTTCCGCAATGGCTGGTTCGTCGCGCGCGGCGGGGCGGCTTGAACCAAATCATCGGCCGTGCTGCTGTCCGGCGACGTTTTTTGCTCTGATCGGATGACCGCATGGCTCGTCGTCTCGCCCTGATCACCGGCGCCTCCGCCGGCATCGGCGCCGCTTCGGCCCGCATCTACGCCAGCCACGGCTATGACGTGGTGCTGACCGCGCGGCGCGCCGACCGACTTGAGGCCCTGGCCGCCGAGATCAAGCTCCGTTCGGGCGTCGAGGCCTACGCCGTCGCCGCCGACCTCGCCGAGCCGGCGGGCGTCGACACGGTGCTGGCCGCCATCGCCGAGCAAGGGCGAGTGGTCGATGCTCTGGTCAACAACGCCGGTTACGGCTTGCCCGGCGCCTACGCGATGACGAGCTGGGCCGACCAGGCGACCTTCCTGCAGGTGATGCTGACCTCGGTCTGCGAGATGACCCACAAGGTGCTGCCGGGCATGGTCGAGCGCCGGTTCGGCCGGATCACCAATGTCGCTTCGCTGGCCGGCCTGGTTCCCGGCGCGGCGGGCCATACGCTTTACGCCGCGACCAAGGGCTTCCTGGTGAAGTTCTCCCAGAGCCTGCATCTGGAGAACCTGTCGAATGGCGTGCATGTCAGCGCGCTGTGCCCCGGCTTCACCTATTCGGAATTCCACGACGTCAACGGCACCCGAGCCCAGGTCAGCCAGGGCGTGCCGGACTGGATGTGGCTGGGCGCGGACGAGGTCGCCGCCGCCGGCTACGAGGCCGCCGAGGCCAACCGCCCGATCTGCGTGCCGGGCTCGCCCAACAAGGCCATCGCCGCCGTGGCTAAGGTTCTGCCCGACGACTGGGCCCTGGCCCTGATGGCCAACCAGGGCGGCCGCTTCCGCAAGGTCTGATGTCCCGCGACGTCTGGGCCTTTTGGAAAACCCGGCCGGACCTGCTATATGTCCGCCTCGACCCCGAAGATCCGGACACCCCCTTGAGCGTCACCCTCGACCTGTCGCGCGTCTCGTCCGACGCCGCGCCCGCCGCCGCCGCCGTCACCAAGCCGTTGGTCAATCTGTCGGGCCTCACGCGCCCGCAACTGGTCGCCGCCCTGGTCGAGAGCGGCGTGGTCGAGCACGGCAAGGCCAAGATGCGAGCGACCCAGATCTTCCGCTGGATGCACCATCGCGGCGTCACCGACTTCGCGGCCATGAGCGACGTCGCCAAGGAGACCCGCGCGCGCCTGGCCGAGACCTTCACGATCGCCCGGCCCGAAATCGTCGAACGCCAGGTCAGCCAGGACGGCACCCGCAAGTGGCTGATCCGCATGGCGCCGGGCATCGAGGTCGAAAGCGTCTACATCCCCGGCGTCGGTCGCGCGGGCGCTCTGTGTGTCTCCAGTCAGGTCGGCTGCACGCTCAATTGCAGCTTCTGCCACACCGGCACTCAGCCCCTGGTCCGCAACCTCACCGCGGCCGAGATCGTCGCCCAGGTCCAGGTCGCCAAGGACGATCTCGCCGAATGGCCCTCGGACAAGGAAGACCGCGTCCTCTCGAACATCGTGTTCATGGGCATGGGCGAGCCGCTCTACAACCTGGGCCAGGTCGCCGACGCCATCGAGATTATCAGCGACAACGAAGGCATCGGCATCTCGCGCCGCCGGATCACGGTCTCGACCTCGGGCGTCGTGCCGATGCTGGAGAAGCTGGGCGAGACGACCCAGGCCATGCTGGCGATCAGCTTGCACGCCACCAACGACGCCCTGCGCGACGTGCTGGTGCCGCTCAACAAGAAGTACAACCTCGACCAGCTGATGGCCGGCATCCGCGCTTATCCGGGTCTGTCTAACGCCCGCCGGGTCACGTTTGAGTACGTCATGCTGAAGGGCGTCAACGATAGCCCTGACGAGGCCCGCGCCCTGGTCAAGCTGATCAAGGGCATCCCGGCCAAGATCAACCTGATCCCGTTCAACCCTTGGCCCGGCAGCGACTATCAGTGCTCGGACTGGGCGACGATCGAGGCCTTCGCCGCGATCCTCAACAAGGCCGGCTATTCCTCGCCGATCCGCACCCCGCGCGGCCGCGATATCCTGGCCGCCTGCGGCCAGCTGAAGAGCGAGAGCGAGAAGGTCCGCGCCAGCGCCCTGCGCAAGCTGTCGCTGGCGGCGATGGCCGGCGTGCTGAGCGAGGATGACGACGAGGCGGCCTAGACCTTCTCGTTCTCCTCGACCGTTCTCTTCAGTCGGCTGAGCATGCTCGCCCCATAGGCCGCGTAGGGACCGATCCAGCGCTCGTGGATGGCGTGGATCGGCAGGGCGTCCAGGTGGTTCCATCGCTCGCGCCCGCGCCGCTCGACCACGACCAGGCCAGCCTCTTCGAGGACGCCCAGGTGCTGCATGACCGTGCAGCGATCGAGTTCCGGAAACCGCGCGCACAGCATGCCGGTCGTCAGCGACTCGGCCTTTAGCAGATCCAAGATTTGCCGCCGCGCCCGGTGGCCCAAGGCCTTGAAGATCAGGTCGGCTTCGTCCTCGCTTGAAATGTTATAATATTATAACACATTGCCGCGTCCTTCAAGGATGGAGGGGCTCCATGTCCCACGAATTCACCGTCAGCGGCCGGATCGCCAGGCCGGTCGCGGAGGTCTTTGAGGCCGTCGTCGATCCCAAGACGCTCTCCGGCTATTTCACGACCGGCGGCGCCCAGGGGCGGCTTGAGGCCGGCGCGGCTGTGACCTGGGATTTCCACGACTTCCTCGGCGCCTTCCCGGTCGAGGTGATCGAGGTCGTCCAGAACGAGAAAATCGTTCTTCGCTGGGGCCTCGGAGCCCGGCGCGACCTACAAGACGACGGTCACCATGACCTTCGCCGACACCGGAGACGGGCGCACCCTCGTCAAGATTTACGAGGCGGGCCGGAGCGAAACCCGCGCGGGGGAGAAGGCCGCGTTCGGCAATTGCGAGGGCTGGACCGGCATGCTCTGCGCTCTGAAGGTCTTCATCGAGCACGGCCTGAATCTGAGAGAGGGCTTCTATAAGTAATTCGGTCGCACACGCGCCCCCTACGCAAGCCTTGGCCTGCCGTGTTAGTCAGGAAGCCGCACCTTTCCGGGGGTAGTCCGCGTCCATGCCTTCCCAGCTTCAATCGCCCGAGGTCCAGGCCTTCGCCACCGGGTTTCCGATCACCCTCCTGCATGCGGGCGTGACCTTGATCATGCTGATCCTGGGCACGACGCTCTATGCGCTGATGACGCCGCACAAGGAGATCACGCTGATCCGCGAGGGTAACTCCGCGGCCGCCCTGTCGCTGGGCGGGGTGATGGTGGGTCTCGCCGTTCCTCTGGCGGTGTCGCTGAGCGCGGCGACGTCGGTGGTCGAGATCGTCATCTGGGGCGCGGCGACCACGGCTGTGCAGCTGCTTGTTTTCCGTTGCACCGACATGGTCCTGAAAGGGTTGCCCGAACGCATTCAGGACGGCGAGATCTCGGCCGCGGCCCTGCTGGTCGGCGCCAAACTCGCCACGGCCTTGATCCTAGCCGCCGCCGTGGCCGGCTGAGCGGACGCGGAGCGTCCCCATGCATTTCCCCAAGCTCCCCGATTGGCTGGTCTATGCGGTGGTGGTCAGCGCCCTGCTGGTCGTCGCCGTCGGCCGGCAGGAGCGATCCGACGCCCCGCCGCCGCCGCCGCCGGTGCCTGGCGAGGAGGGGCTGCCGCTGGGGCCGTCCTCGCCGTTCGATCCGTCCATCGTGGTGCAGGTGCCCGAGCGGCCAGAGCCGGGATCCGGCACCGCCTTCTCGATCGGCGACGACGGCGCCTGGCTGACCGCGCGCCACGTGGTCGATGGCTGCAAGCAGGCCGCGATCGTGGTCGCCGACGGGCGCGGGGTCGCGGCCAGGGTCCATGTCGACCCGCGCGCCGACGCGGCGCTTTTGACCACCGATGGCGGCGCGCCCGCCGTACCGCTCGGCATCGATCAGCCGCTACGTCGGGGCGCGCGGGCCTATCATCCTGGCTTCCCGCAGGGCCATCCGGGCGAGGCGGCTTCGCGATTGCTGGGGCGCGAGAACCTGGTGGTCCATGGCCGCGGCGCGCGCACCGAGCCGGTTCTGGTCTGGGCCGAGGTTGGCCGCACCGACACCCTGAAGGGCACGCTTTCGGGTCTGTCCGGCGCGCCCGCGCTGGACGCGGCGGGCCGGGTGATCGGGGTCACCGTCGCCGAAGCCCCGCGTCGCGGGCGTATCTACACGACCGCGCCCGAGACCCTGAAGACGCTGTTGGGGCCCCGTCGCCATCCGTCGCCTTCGGAATTCGCGCCGAGCGAGCCGATCACCACCGAGAACTACGGCCGCGTGGCCGACGGCCTGCGCCGCGACCTGCGCGTGGCCCAGGTGGTGTGCCTGGCGGTCTAGGCTTCGGCGAGGCTTTCGTTTGGCTTCTGGCGCGCCGCGACCATGAACGACAGCACGATCGCCACCAGACCGATCAACGCCGTATAGATGAAGAAGGCCGTGTACCCCGCCGCCATGGCCTGGGCGCTGACGCCGAGCTTGGCTCCGGCGGCGGTGAAGCTCTCCGGCGGCAGGCGCGTGAACAGGCCTTTCAGCACGGCGATCGGACCGCCATGCTCGGCCGCCTGGGCGGAGGCCTCGACGATGCGGCCGGACTGCGAGGCGACCAGCTTGCCGGGCAGGGCGTAGAGCGACGAGAACAGCGCGTATTGGGTCGCGGTGAAGCCCGCCGAGGTCAGGCTCGACATGTAGGCGATCAGGGCCGTGCCCGCGACGCCGCCGGCGATGTTGTCGAGGCAGATCGCCGTGAACAGCATCGGGACGCTGTGACCGCTCATGGCCAGCAGGGCGAACATCAGGTTGCTGATCGGCTGGGCGAAGGCGCCGATGACCAGCGCCTTCATCAGGCCCAGGCGCGCCACGACCACGCCGCCCAGGAAGACGCCGATCATGGAGGCGATGATGCCGAACACTTTGCGGATCTCGGCGATCTCGGTCAGCGAGAAGCCCATGTCCCGATAGAAGGGGTTCATGATGTTCAGCACGAAGTCGGAGACGCGATAGACGCAGATCGCCGCCAGGATCAGGCCGGCGACGCCTTCGAAGCGCGTCAGGAATTCCTTCAGCGGCGAGCCGAGCGCGGTCGACAGGTAGACGCCGGGCTTGGTCTGGACCTTTGGGATCGGCGAAGCGGCGACAGCCACCACCGCGAGGCCAGCGAGGATGCCGGCCAGCTGCAGCCAGATGCCGTTCGGCTTGGCCGTCCAGGCGTCGGCCAGGATCTCGCCCCCGACGAACTTCGACAGCAGGCTGGCGTCGCCGGACAGGCCCGAGCCGATCAGCAGAGCGCCGACGAGCAGGACAGCCAAGCGCACGAGCCATTCGCCGAGCTCCAGCGGCTTGGACTGGGTCACGCCGTCGGTGTGGATGGGACGGATCGCATGAGCGGCTTCACGCGGCGCCAGAAGCGTCGCGAGCACGCCAATCAGCATGGCGACCGCCATGAACAGGTAGGAGATGTTCCAGTTGAAGCGTTCAGCCAGCAGCAGCGGAACAGCGCCCGCCATGATCATGGCGCCGCGATAGCCCCACTGTACCGCCACCGCCATCTGGCCCTGGCGCTCGGTGTCGACCACTTCGATGCGCCACGCGTCGATGACGATGTCCTGCGTCGCCGTGGCGAAACCCGTCACCACCGCGGCCAGCGCCATCAGTCCGAGATTGGCTGCGGGATTGATGCCGGAGATCGCCAGCAGGCCCAGGATGATCATGACCTGGCAAGCGAGCATCCAGGCTCGCCGGTGTCCGACAAGGCGATGCAGCACGGGCACCTTGGCCCGGTCGATCAACGGGGCCCAAAGAAACTTGAAGGAAAAGGACAGCGTCGCGAGGCTGAAGAAGCCGATCACCGCCAGCGACAGGCCAGCGTCGCGCAGCCACAGCGACAGCGTGTCGAAGATCAGCATGTAGGGCAGGCCGGACGCGAACCCCAGACCCAGCATCACCAGGCTGCGACGCTCGCCGAAGAAGGCGAGGGTTTGCAGCAGGCTTTTCTTCTCGGGCTTGGTCTTGGCGCCCTCGGTCTGCTCGGTCATGCGGCGGAATCCCCGGCGAGGGAACCGCCCCCGCTTCAGCCGGCGACCTTGGATCGCGTCGCGCTTTTCGTCCAGCCGGCGACGCCAGACGTGGTCCAGCGGGTCAGCACGTCTCGCAGCGCCTCCTGGGTCAGCGGCTTGACCAGGAAGTCGTCCATGCCGGCGGCCAAGCAGGCGCGCTTGTCCTCGTCGAAGGCGTCCGCCGTCAGCGCGGCGATCGGGGCGGCGACGCCTTTGGCGCGCAGGGCGCGGGCGGCGTCGACCCCCGACATGCCAGGCATGCGCAGATCCATCAGGATCAGGTCGTAGGAGCCCGCCACGGCGGCCGCGATCGCCTGCTCGCCGTCGGCAACGCGGTCGACCTTGCAGCCCTCGCGCTCCAGCAGGGTGCGGGCCAGCAACGCGTTGATCGGGTTGTCTTCGGCCAGCAGCACCCGCACCCCATGAGCCACGGCGCCGGCGATACGGTCGTCGTCGTGATGCGCGTTGGGACCGGGCGCGGCCTCGGCGGTGTCGGCCTGCAGCACCTGGGCGACCAGAGAGGCGGCTCGCAGCGGCTTGATCAGATAGCCGCTGAAGCCGGCGGCCTTCAGCGGATCGATGCGATCGCGCTGCTCGGGTGTGAGCAGGACCACGGCCTTGCGGCCCGCCGGCGCCTTGAACGCGCCGCGAGATCCGAAGAGGGCGGCGTCGATCAGCAGGACGGCGTCGGCGGGCGCGCCGGTCAGGGCGGCGTTGACATCGACGGCGGTGAAGGCTCGGCCGCCTGCCGCTTCGATCTGGCGGGCGGTGGCGATGCGGACAATGGCGTTGGGCGAGGCGATCGCCACGTTCCGACCGGACAGCGGCGCCTCGCGGGGGGCGGGCGTGGCCGTCTCGAAAGGGGCTTCGAACCAGAACTCGGCGCCGTGTCCCACTTCGCCGCCGACGCCGACCTCGCCGCCCATGGCCGAGGCCAGGCGCGAGACGATGGCGAGGCCCAGGCCCGCGCCACCGAGCTGGGTGCTATGGGTGATGTCGGTCTGGACGAACGCCTCGAAGATGCGAGTCCGGGCTTCGGGCGCGACGCCCGGCCCGGTGTCGGCCACCGAGAAGCGCACCCGACCGTTCTCACCGGCCGAGGCCGAGAGCAGCACGCCGCCGGCTTCCGTGAACTTCACGGCGTTGCCCGCGAAATTGAGCAGGATCTGGCGCAGACGGCCTTCGTCGGCCCGGATCACCGGCAGAGGGGCCGTCAGGGCCCAAGCGATTTCCACGCCCTTTTCGTGCGCGCGGGGGCTCATCAGTTCGGCGACTTGCCGCAGCAGGCTCTCGATATCGACCGGCGCAAGGCTCAGTTCGATGGAGGCCGCGCCCAGGCGCGCGAAATGCAGGACGTCATTGACCAACGAAAGCAGATGGTCGCCGCTCTCGCGCAGGGCGGTGACATAGGACCGCTGCTCGGCCGTCAGTTTGGTGTTCTCGAGCAGGCGCGCCATGCCCAGCACGCCATTCAACGGCGTGCGAAATTCATGGCTCAGGGTGGCCAGCTGCTCGGGCGTGACGCCGGGTCGCCCACTCGTCGCTTTGGGGTCGCTCATGAGACGCGACCTTAGCTGGAGCCCATTAACGGGTGGTCAACCCTGTAGGGCCTCCTCGCCGACGCTCGTCGTCCGCCGATGGGCCAGCGCCTCGGCGATATGGACGCGCCGAACCCCGTCCGAGCCTTCCAGATCCGCGATCGTGCGGGCCAGGCGCAAGACGCGGGTCCAGCCTCTGGCGCTGATGCGCCCCGCCTCCGCCGCGCGCGCCAACAGGGCCCTGCCAGGCTCGTCCAGGGCGGTGATCCGCTCAAGAAAGGCGCCCTCCGCGCGGCCATTCAACGCTTCGCCGCCATCCAGGTCAGCGGCCCGCTCCGCCTGCAGGCGACGGGCGCGGGCGACCCGGGCGGCGACCTCGGCCGTACCTTCTGAGGGCGGCGGCAAGGAAAGATCGGCCGCCGTCACGGCCGGCATGTCGACCGCCAGGTCGATCCGGTCCATTAGCGGGCCCGAGACACGGCCCTGGTAGTCCTTCTGACACCGGGGCGCCTTGCCACAGGCGCCCCGTCCCGCGCCGCCGTGACCGCAACGGCAGGGGTTCATCGCCGCGACCAGCTGAACCCTGGCGGGATAGCGGATATGGGCGTTGGCGCGAGCCACCATCACCTCGCCGGTCTCCAAGGGCGCGCGAAGGCTGTCGAGCGCCTGCACGCCGAACTCCGGCAACTCGTCCAGGAACAGGACGCCGTTATGCGCGAGAGACACCTCGCCCGGCTTGGCGCGATGGCCGCCGCCGGTCAGGGCGGCCATGCTGGCGCTGTGGTGCGGAGCCCGGAAAGGCCGGGAGCGGCTGAGCGTCCCGCGCGCGATCAGCCCGGCCACCGAATGGACCATCGATGTCTCGAGCAATTCGGCGGAGGTCAGCGGCGGCAACAGGCCGGGCAGCCTTTGCGCCAGCATCGACTTGCCAGAGCCCGGCGGGCCGCAGAATAGCAGGTTGTGGCCGCCGGCCGCGGCGATCTCCAAGGCGCGCTTGGCGTGCTCCTGACCCTTCACGTCGCGGAGGTCCTTGGGCCGTTCGCCCTCGACGATAGGACCGGGCGTCGGCGCTGATAGGACCTGGCTGCCCCGGAAGTGATTGATCAGCGACACCAGGGAGTGGGGCGCCAGGATCCGGGTTCCGCCGGCCCAGGCGGCTTCAGGCCCGGACGCCTCCGGACAGATCAGGCCAAGGTCCATGGCTCCGGCCGCCATGGCGGCGGGAAGCGCGCCAGCGGCCGGGACGATGCGGCCATCCAGCGACAGTTCTCCCATCGCCGCCCATCCATCCAGGGCGTCCAGCGGAATGACCCCAAGCGCCGCCATCACCGCCAGGGCGATCGGGAGATCGAAATGAGTGCCCTCTTTAGGCATGTCCGCCGGCGCGAGATTGGCGACGATGCGCTTGCCGGGCAGCGAAAGGCCAAG
>Ga0172372_10013681_pt1 | contig 10008 bp, 8 predicted proteins | sample LakKiv5m_2_FD_114544 | JGI IMG/M metagenome (GOLD analysis project Ga0172372, IMG submission 114544) | Freshwater microbial communities from Kabuno Bay, South-Kivu, Congo - kab_092012_9.5m | ecosystem: Environmental > Aquatic > Freshwater > Lake | place: Democratic Republic of the Congo... | reverse complement strand
TGTATTTCAATCCTGATGATATTGGCTACCCAATGGGGATTAACTTGCTCGAGCTTACTCCTGGACTAAGCGAAGAGGACGCGATCCGCGAAAAAGAATTCATTGCTGAAAGTATTATTTCGGTATTTAACAAAATCTATACTGACAAATACTCTGGTCCTCGCATGGAATATATTCTGCGAAATACTATCCATACGGCCTTTACCATTCCTGATGCCACGCTATTTACGGTGTACAAGCTACTCATCAATACTTCATTTAGAAAATCGGTTGTGCGAAACCTAAAAGACGAAAATCTTCTGGACTTTTGGAAGTACGAGTTTGCCAAAGCTGGCGATTATCAAAAAGTAAAGATGATCTCGCCAATTACCAACAAGATCGGACGTTTCCTGTTCTCACCAACGGCCAAGCGAATACTTGAGCAAGGTAAATCTACAATCAACTTCGATACGATTATGAACGAGGGGAAAATACTGCTTTGTAATCTTTCCAAAGGAAAAATTGGAGAAGATAACTCGAGTGTCTTTGGGGTGCTCATCATGGCTAAGATACAACTTGCAGCCTTAAAACGTGCCAGAATGAAGCCTGAAAAGAGAAAAGACTTCTATCTCTACGTGGATGAGTTCCAAAATTTTGCGACCCCTGCATTTGCTCAGATCCTCTCTGAGGCTCGTAAATACAAACTAAATGCAATTCTGGCTCACCAAACCACCTCGCAGCTTGAAGATATTTCACTGGTCAATATTACACTTGCGAATACTGGTACGGTGATTTGTTTTAGAACAGCTAACCCAGAAGATGAGCGGATGATCTTGCCACAATTTAGACCATATATAGAGCAAGGTGAAATTGCCAGTTTGCCGTCATATCACTTTTATATGAGGCTCGGTGCACTCAACCCAGAAGAACCATTCTCAGGGGTGACTGTTCCAGTGAAGATTGAATACAGTCAAAATAGGGTTGATGAGGTAATCGAGTCATCGAGGAAATTGTACGCAAAAAAGTACACTGTAACTTCCGAAACTACCACTAAACCTAAAGAAAAGCAGGCATCTAAAAAGGTGTATTCAGCACTTCCTTGATTTCCTACCGGTAGGTAATGAATATTTTTGATTTAGGTTGATAGTACGGTATTTTATATTTTCTTTTTACCCTCTTATTCCTTATATATAAGGGAGAGGAATGATACAATCATTCCAAACTGCCCCAACATAAACTTATGGACAGCCAAATACTACCAACAGCACAACTCGACATTCTCCAATATCTCTACAGATTCCGTTTCTTAAATAGCTCACAACTTCAACGCCTCCTCAATCACAATAATATCCGCCTAACAAATTACCATCTCAAAAATCTCATCACACACAACTACATCGGTAAACACTATTCACGATCTTTAGGACTAGCCAATATTCCAGCCGTTTATTATCTATCATCTGGAAGTATTAAAGTATTGTCGGATAGTTCAAATTTTGATAAGCGGGCTCTGAAGAGAATTTATCGAGAAAAAATCAGATCTCAACAATTTATAACCCACTCTTCATTCATTGCTGAATACTTCCTTTATTTACGAGGTGAATCAGAAAAATCAAAACACACACTCCATTTTTTCACCAAAACCGATCTACTAGCTCACCCATATCTGATCCACCCATTACCAGACGCCTACTTTGCCAGAATTGATGCTAAAGGTATCACTAAGCGCTATTTTGTCGAAGTGGTCGAAGATAGTTCTCCTCGCTTTGCCCTACGTAAACGAATCGAGCAGTATTGTGATTACATCGATGACGGCAAGTTTACCGAAGCCACAGGCCTCGACTTTCCAACCCTTCTATTTATCTGCCCAGGTTACGCCAGTCTGATCTATCTCAAAAAACATATTGCCCGCATCTACGAAGAAACATCTCTTGATCAAATAGAGATTTATATTGCCACCAAAGAGCAAGCTTTTGCTGGTAGTTGGGAAAAGATAGAAGCAGAAGATGAATAACTACGGCATGAAGAAATAGTTATATTCATCAAACGGGAAGTGTCCGGTGGGTTTATTAAGTAGTAGATCAGCCATTTCCCAAGCGGTCATATTCTCAGATATTCTATATTCTGCATTCGTGTCGATCGTGCCATCTTTGCCAACCTTAATCGCTTTATCGCTTGGCGTGGTGTCCTTGGTGTGTTCTAGGGCGTACCTGAAAGCTTTTTCATCTCTTACAAAGCCGTAATAGAAAAGATTCCCGATAAGTGCATCGAGTGTAACGTCTGTACTTATTCGTAAGTCTACCGTTCCACCAACTCCTGGCTTCTTCCTGATTGAATTAGCTTCCTCCGGGGACATATGCAGCCGTTCAACAAAGTAGCCTTCGACTTTTTTGGCTGATTCCCAATTTTTTCCTGGTGCTTTGAAATTTTCCTCGTTTGGCTTGGTGAAGAAATAGTATCCACGCGATAATAACAATAAAAGCACGATCAATAGACTTATTTTCTTGATCATGCCTTTATTATAGACCTTTTAAGCTAGTAATCTTCGCTACGACCTAAAAATCGATTCAGCTCCTTGCGCCCTTCTTCTGTTTGGCGGAACTCATAAAATAACTTAGCGCCTTTATCAGATAAAAACGGCACAAATTCGGGCAAATTGTTCAGCGGCACTTTACGAAATTCTTGTAACCGCATATCAACGGTGTAGCCTTTAAAAACTGGTAATATTCTGATCATATATTCCTTTCTTGATCCTGCCCGCGGGGTTGAGTCCGCGGGCAGGAAATTTGTTATAATTTTGCACTAGGCACCACTTGGCTGATCGGTTTCTCATCAAAACTCGAATCACGTTCGATACCTAATCCAAACTTGCCTTGATAGCTTTCCAGCTCGTCGAGTGAAAAAGATCCCCATTCGTCATTCCAATCCCCAAAGATGGAAACGAATCCGAAGAATTCTTGACTCGCGGGATCGTATTCGGTGGCATACCATGTACCCGCGCCCGCTGGGTTAAAGAATTTAGCAACCACGATAGGGTCACTACTGTCTTCCTGTCTGCCTAACTTGGCGAATCTGGCTAATAGCTCCTTGGTTAATAGTTTCATAATTTCTCACCTCCTTCTTTTGGCTCTTCCCGAAAAATTAATATTTGGGAAGTATGGCCATACTTCCCATACTTGGTTGATTTTTTAGCAGGGTGAATTTTGCAAGGGCAAACGAAGTGCAGTTTATTGGAGGGCGTTGCCCGGAAACCCTTGCGAAATGAGGGGTAAGACCCCTAAGAAGTAACCTTTTCTATCTTGATTTAGGTACAATATTAGAGGGGCCAGATTTCCATGAGTTACAGCAAAGTTTTATGCTTATGGAAGAGAGTTCTTAGAAATCAAAGGCGATTCATCCACCTAAACTTGGGTAGGAATTAACAGAGATGAATAGTTGCGGCTAACAATTACTGGTCAAGTACCACGAACAGCAATGCTACGCAGAATTCGTGGAACACGAACCAGAACAACGGGAACACGAACAACAATAATAAGACGAATAACAACTCCGTCAGGTGTGTCCGTTAGCACAGGACTTTGGTAATATTAGTACATGTTTTATCAAAACATGCCCCTCTATTTGCAACTCGTTGATTTATTAAAAATTGAATATGCCTACGTTCATAACTTACAAAAAGAATACAAGTATTCACTAGGCGAAGATGTAATTCGTCTTACTTGGAATTTAATTGATTTGTTTATTGAGGCACAAACAAGCGGATATAACTGCACAGAAAAGAGAAAGATCATCGGTGAAATTGCCCGAACATTTGATAGCCTAAAACTACGAGTCAGATTTTTGACCGAGCTAAAACAAATATCATTGCATCAGACGACACATATTAACGAACTGTTGGTGGGTATAGGGAAAATGATTGGTGGCTGGCAGAAGAATGTCTAAAACCATTCTTACTAACACTAATGCACTTAAAGCATACCTTGACTGCCGTCAAAACAAACGTAAGACCATTAACGCTCTAAAATTTGAAATGAATTTGGAGCACAATCTTAGTGAGCTACTTCTAGAGTTACAAAATAGAACCTATCTTCCTGGCAGATCAATTTGTTTTGTGGTTACCAAACCCAAGCCTAGAGAAATATTTGCCGCTGAGTTTTGCGACCGTGTCGTACATCACATATTAATCAATCAAGTACAGAAAATCTGGGAAGAAAAGATTTTTATCGATGACTCATATGCTTGTCGCCCCGATAAAGGCAATCATTATGGAGTTAAGAGACTGCAAAAATATGCCAAAGAATTTCGCTATTATGGATCATTCGACATTGCCAATTTTTTTGGTAGTATCGATAAAAGTGTCATTTATGAGAGTTTTGCCAAAGTGATTATAGCTATCAACCGTCCAGATTGGTGGAAAGATGAGGTGCTATGGCTGGCCAGAACAATCATCTTTCACAATCCTGCGAACAACTACCACTACAAAGGTGACTCTAAGCTTCAAGATTTAGTTCCAGCATATAAATCACTCATTCACAAAGATGGCATGACAGGTATGCCGATAGGTAATCTGACCAGCCAATTTCTCGCTAATGTCTATCTAAACGAGCTCGATCAGTTCGTGACCAAAACCTTAGGTGCTAAAGGATATGGCAGGTATGTCGATGATTTTGTGATCTTCTCCAACTCCAAAGAGGAACTTCGCGCTTGGCGCGACCAGATCAGTGAGTTTTTGCATAACAAACTACACATCAAGCTTCATCCCAAAAAGCAACAAATTCAGTCCACCAGTCATGGTATTCCTTTTGTAGGATATTTTATTAAACCTTGGGGCGTGACTGTCCGAAGAAACGTGGTTAAGACACTCAAAAACAAAATCTATGGCTGGAATATGAGTAAAGATATCGAAGCCATGATCCCCTCAATCAACTCGTATCTCGGCCACTTAGGCAAAGCGAAGTCTGGCAGACTCAGACATCACCTAATCTCCAACCATTTATCTCCCGAGATGAAAACCAAAATTGTAGTTATTGGCAACTGGAGATATCTTAAAGCAAGAAAAGAATTGGTTATAGAACTACCTCCGCAATCACCCAAACAAATCAGCTTGTTTGATGCGTCAGATTTGTAAAAGAAAGCTGGCGGGCAATAGGAATATTTAGTATAATACAAGCATGTCTCAAGATATTCCAGAGAGTGCGAAAAAGTATTTTTGGGGAGATAATCTACACGATCTTTCTTGGCCGAAACATAAAAAATACATCATTCAAACCTTACTAGAAAAAGGCAATACACCCTCACTCCATTGGTTGTTTAGCCATATTAGCAAAGACGAAGTAAAAGGAATGCTTCCAAAGCTTCGTTTGCCTAAAAAATCAAGTAATTTTTGGAACATTTATCTGTCATGAATACATCCTTTTATCCAAAAACACTGCCTCCTGATACCGCAAAACTTTTAAGCCTTTTACAACAAAAGAATCCAGATTTTGTTTCGTCGTTTTATTTGTCCGGAGGTACTGCGCTGTCCTTACAGCTAGGACATAGAGAATCAGAAGATCTTGATTTTTTTAGTCAACAACCTTTTAAACCAGAGCTTATCGAGCAACAACTCCTAGAACATGGCGAATTATCTGAGACAGAATTGTCTCAGGGAACCCTCAACACGTATTTAAATGGAGTGAAACTACAATTTCTGCACTACCCATACCGTCTGATTAAACCAATGGTAGCTTGGAATGGAGTACGCTTAAGTTCAGTGATTGATATCGCCTGCACCAAACTCCAGACAGTCGGCATGAGAGGCAGCCGAAAAGACTTTATCGATATCTATTTTCTACTCAAGCAAATGCCGCTAGAAACACTTCTTAACTACACCAAAGAAAAATACGCCGAGAGTGATTACAGCGAAACTCATATTCTTAAATCACTTGTGTATTTTGACGATGCCGAGGTCCAGCCAACGCCTCGCATGCATCAATATGTCTCGTGGGAAGAAATGAAACAAGCGATCATAAGCGCGGTTAAATCCATCTCCGTTGTATAAAATTTTTTGCGGCCGCTCGCTACGCGAGAAACCAAAAAAACAAAAACCAAATAAACCAAAATCCCGCCTATACGGCGGGGTGATTAAGCATCAAAGGCCTGTGTGCTAACGGACACACCTGACGGAGTAGTTAGTCGTCTTATTAATGTAGCTCGTGCCCCCGTTGAGCTGGTTCGTGAACCACGAATTCTCCGTAGCATTGCTGCCCGTGGTACTTGACCAGTAATTGGTAACCGCATTCGTCAGTTGTGCCCATGAGCCATCAATATAGGCCATCATAATCTCTTTTTGAGTTGGGAGCCTCCAGTTGCCATCATCATAGGCTTCACAGCCAGTTTTACTGCTACTTAACTTAACACATTTACACGCTACTTCGTTATGGGTGTTACACACTCCATCATCACCCGGTAAAGCATTGGGGTATTTACAGTTATTAGCATTAAACCAAGTTGCAGAAGAACTAATGCGAGGTGACCACACGAGACCCGTATTAACTTCTTGCTTTTCCGCAACGCTTCTTCCTGTTCCACAGTAGTTATTGCCGACGTTGCAAGTTGTCCAACTGGATTGGTAGGAATCAGCCGGGATGACGCCGTTATTATTGTAATCGTCAACTCCACCCACACTTTGTGGATAATCGGTATTTCCACCATTTTTGAGAGTTCTTGCAACAGCATCGTTAAACGGTTTGGTTGCAGCCGAATAAATTCTGTTCCAGCTAGTTCCCCAGTCACCCCAACTACCTGAGGCAGTTGAGCCATAACTAAGCGATGTGAGTGCAGCGGCAATTGTTGAGAGTCGTGAAGTGGCGCCAGATTCAGGTGAACTTCCGCTTTGTTCTGCTCTAACGATTTGAATATGACGATACGAAAAAACCAAAGTAAGAAGTAATAAAAATCCTAGGACGATAACACTTGTTTTCTTAATCTTATTTTGCATATTTTTATGATCCAACAAACCGACATAAAAGTCAAATCAACAAAGTATTGTATAAGCGTCGATATTATTCTAACATGGAGTATAGAAAGTAATCTTGGTTTACTTAAATTGTATTTGGTAATAAATGAATAAATGGTTTGTACAATACTACGGATCTATCAGAAATAAGCACTATGCTGTTTTGCTAGGTTTTTTTCTTGGTCTTCTATCTCTTGGCGGATTCTACTTTATCAGGCCAGTTTATGCTGCAAGTTTAGCGATCGATAGGTAAAGCTATTTCCGCGAGTACCGGTGCGTATTTAGATTTTGCTCAGTATAACTCCAATGTCAGGGTAAATTGGTCAACTGGGGATTTTGAAGGATATGCCTTTTCTGAGGATGTGGGCTGGGTAGCGTTTGGAACGGACGATAATGCTGAGGGGCCTGTTCATGTAAATCCATCAACGGGAGTCGTAACAGGCAAGGCAAAAGTAGTCGCCACTGGTGCATTTTTGGATTTTTCTGCCTACAACAGTAATGTGATTGTGAGTACCTCAACAGGAGTACTTAGTGGCTACGTTTGGAGTGAAGATGTGGGATGGCTTAATTTTGGTAATTCCGGAGTGAGTATAAATAACTTCAGCAATGATCTGGTAGAACCAACAACCAACGCTACGGCAATTGCAATGTTGACTGACAATACTGGCGGCTACGCCCTTACTGATGGCGACTTCACAAATAGTAGCGTATCTACATTTTCTTGGACGGCTGGCGCTGATAATGGCGGTGGATCTGGACTCCGCGGTTATTGTCTCTACCTTGGGACAAATGCAACTGCCGACCCCGGTAGCTCAGTGACTTTGACTGGAACTGCAGGCATGCTCACTAACTCACCTGCTACGGTAGCGGGCACCGATTGTTTGTTTATCACAACGGCAACGAGTCTTGATTTGGGTAGTGCGAGTTATCTGTCTTCTGCATTTGTAAACGGAGAAACTTATTACTTAAGAATCAAAGCCATAGACAACGCAGGCAATACCTACAACACGAGCGCTGCCAGTTTTTCTTTCAAGTACGACAATACTAGACCTACCAATGTCAGCTATATTTCTTGTGCCTCTGGATCATTCTCAAATGTCGCTGATATGAGCTTTACTTGGCCAATTACTGGAAGTGCCATGTCGGCCGACGTCGACTCACAGGTGCTTGGATGGCAGTACCAGATAAATTCGACAAGTGGAACATGGCTTGGCACCTCGACTGATTTAGGACTTAACTACATTGCCACAGGCTCAGCTACCAGAACTTTGACGACAGACCAAGATAATGCCTCGATTGTCAACGGCAATAATGTGGTCTATTTCCGCACCGTTGACAATGCTAGTAATTTGTCAACTGACGCCACTATTCGCACGTGTAACCTCCAATTTGGTGGTGAAGCCCCAAGTTTTGCCAATAATGAGAGTGTGACAGTTACCCCAGCTACATCAACTACTAATTCTTTTGCTCTAAGTTGGTCGGCGGCTACCCCTACTTTTGGCCAAACTGTCGCTCATTACTACTATATGGTTAACACTACACCACCTTCGACTTTGGCGACACTCCAGAGTAACTCGTCAACCTATATTGAGAACGGCACAGCTACGAGTGTCGATGCCACTGCATTGCCCAATGTTAATAAAGGCACAAATACTGTCTATGTGGTAGCGGTTGATGACGCAGACAACTATTCTCCAAGCAACAGCATTAGTGGAACTTTTACCTTAAATTCAACCGATCCTGATAATGTCTCTAATTTGGTAGTTTCTGACTCCTCGATTAAATCTGAATCCAAATGGTATGCCACTTTGACATGGACTGCACCTACTTATCAGGGCGCAGGAAATTTGACCTACCAAGTTCATCGTTCAACCGATAATAGTACCTTTACCCTTGTTGGCACCACCTCTGGCATCTCATATGTCGATAGCACTCCCGCCTCCGCAAAGTACTATTACAAGGTTTATACCAAAGACGGAGCAAATGCCTTGTCATCAGGAACGAATGCAGTGAGTATTACTCCAACTGGCAGATACACATCCGCACCAACACTTAGTTCAGGACCTGAGGCTTCATCGATTACTACCAAAAAAGCCAAAATCAAATGGTCAACCTCCCGTAGTAGTGACAGCAAAGTGGCGTTTGGGACAAGTAAGGATTCTTACAATACCGAAGAGCCGAGTAGCTCAAGTCAAGTCACTGATCATGAGATATCCCTAACTGGTCTGACTGCGGGGACAACTTACTATTACAAGGCCAAGTGGACGGACGAGGATGGCAATACCGGAGAATCGGAGGAGAAAAACTTTACCACCGCAGCTGCACCAACAGTACATGATGTAGTAACCAAAAATATTGCGCTCACCTCTGCTATTATCGAATATACCGTTAAAGATACTTCCAAAGTCAAAATTTACTATGGTACGACCACTAGTTTTGGCGGAATTAAAGAGGTTTCTACTTCAACAACTGAGACTACCTACACTACCCAACTAACTGACCTAACCGATGGCACGAAGTATTATTACAAGATCAATAAATATGATAGCGAAGGAGCTGAGTACGAAGGCGATGTCTACTCTTTTGAAACTCTACCAAGACCTAAAATCTCAAATGTCGTTCTTGAAACTGTCGCCAATACTGCAGAAACAACAATTAGGGTTAGTTGGAAGACCAATACAGAAATATCCTCAATTATCACTTTCTATCCAGAAAATGATCCAAGTAATACTCGCGATGAGGTAAAAGTTACTCTAGAGAAAGGCGAGCGAACAATGGTTGTCAGAGGACTTCTGCCTCAAACTAAATATCTCTTGGTTGTAAAAGGTCGGGACAAGCTCGGTAATGAAGCCTCATCGGATTTGCAACGCTTTACCACTTCTACTGACACCAGACCTCCAAAAATTCTTAATCTCAAGGTTATCGGAGGCACAATCCCGCCAGTTGGCTTTGCCGCTGGGGAAGTTAAGGCGCAACTTATCATCACTTGGGATACAGATGAGCCAGCAACTTCGCAAGTAGAATTTGGACAG
>Ga0172372_10013680_pt1 | contig 10009 bp, 13 predicted proteins | sample LakKiv5m_2_FD_114544 | JGI IMG/M metagenome (GOLD analysis project Ga0172372, IMG submission 114544) | Freshwater microbial communities from Kabuno Bay, South-Kivu, Congo - kab_092012_9.5m | ecosystem: Environmental > Aquatic > Freshwater > Lake | place: Democratic Republic of the Congo... | reverse complement strand
TCCTCAGTGATTTGTAGTTTGTCTGCGTAGAACTTTTTGCTCTTTTTCCAGTGAAGCATCTGCTCCAGCTGTTGCAGAAGTGATTGATTTTCAGGCATTTAGAATTTAGTTTAGTTAAAATTGCCATAAAGGTACGAAAGTTTTTAATATTTTCCAAATTATTTTAACCTTTTCTGTTAACAAGGCTAACTAAATCGGTTATAAATAAAAAACTCCCCAGGGTAGAAACCCCAGGGAGATCACCCTGAAAACCAACAAACAGGGTTTTTTATAATAATATTGTAGTGGTAGTGGTGGTTGTACACTCACCATCAATAGTGATGTCTGTATAGTTTGTACAGAGCTCGCTGGCTGACATCACTCTTATAATTGTTGTTCCATTAGGAACTAGAGATGTAGTGTATCCAGCTAAAAGAGCTGCTTTAGAGACACCTGTTTCAAAAGCAGATATAAACCCATCTACATCTGAGTAGAGATTGAAAGGTCCTGTATCAGGTCCAGCAGACGTTAATGTTATTGTTACAATCACGGTAGAGTGGTGGTTGTTGTAGTGGTTGGAAGACAACCATTTACAAGTTCACAAAACTGAACATTGAATGTTGGGTTGATTCTGAAGAGCAAAAGAACAGCAGCAGCAATGGTTTCAGGACAAATCTTTTGATCTATTTCCTGAAGTGCATCCTGTAGATTTGTTCCAGTGCTTACACCAGCACACGGAAGGTTGGGTCCATCATATATAACATACTCAGAATCAATACATGGTGTAGTGCAAGGACCCATCCCCTCTGGGTATACAGGGCCCTTTGTAGGACCAAAACAAGGCATTCCTGGTAAACAAGCCATTTATATTAGTTTTATGGGATGTACATAATGTAATAACACGCAAGCACAGGAGGGATGTTATTATGAGACTGACCACCACCTGTTGGGTCATTAACTACACCTACAAAGATTCCTGTAGTTTTTGTTTCGCTTTTTCCAATCGTAGGAACATTGTTACTACCTGTCATTCTATAAGAAAGATCAGTTTCTAAATCATGTCTGAAATCAATAAATGTAGAGGATGTAGGATCTGGAGCAGAAGAACCACTAGCAATAGCACCTACTAATAGGTGATTATGTCCAGGATCTACAAGTGTTGTAACAGCTGTGTGCGTGTGTGAAGGAATCTGTGCTGCAGATGTAAGTGTAACAGTGTTAGCTCCTGTTGTTGTGTTTAGAGCATAATTGGGGTTACCAGCAATGCTTGGATCAACAGCAGGATTGAGAGCACCACCACCAGGAACTGCTTGAATAGCTCCTACAGGAATTCTTCCACGTTTGTCAGGTGTGCCATTAGCACCATTACAGAGATAGATGTCCTCAAATCCATTAGCAGGGATTCCTATACCAGCACCATTAAAATTAGATAGAGATCCATAATACTCCACCAATGTATAAGGCACCATTCTATCTTTATATTGTACAACAGGAGCAGGAGTGCACGCTGCCACTAATGCACATAGTTCTGATTTCTTTACATAGTTAGTTTCAACATCTATTACAAAAGCATCAAAGTCATCTATTAATGTACAGAGCTTTGTAATAACAGCCTGAAGAACGTTATGTGTACCAGAAGTGGAAGTGACACCATCTAAACACTCCACTGTGTAAGGAGCTTCAATTACAGCAATATCAGCTACAATAGCATCTATTTGCTCTTGTAACTCACAAGCAGCCTTGATGAGTGCAATGAAAAGGTTGGTGGCATTAAGATCTTCACAATCAGGAAGATGTTGTTGAACCAACTCACAAATAATAGCTGGGTCAATGGTGGGCTTAATTCCTGTACCATCTAAAGCAGCAGTGAGAAAAGTGATGAGAGCTTGCTCTATATAAGATAGAGAATCTCCGTGTTGAATACCTAAGAGGGGAACATCCACTCCTGTATATCGTACGCACTGGTCTGATACTATCTCAGCACAGCCGTTAAAACAATTAGAACAGTTCTTCGTAGACATCTATTTTGATTTTAATTTGTTCAAAAACGAATCAACATATATTGTGGTGGTTGTGCTAGTGGTGGTAGTGTTGGGCACAGGATTGGGAGGGACACAGTTGTATGGGTAGTAGTATGTTACCACCTCTTCAATACAACAGTCACAAACTGCTCCCCAAATCATTTGCTTATCAACAGTTTAACTCTACTAGCAATTATCTCCACCGTAAAACATTTAGCATAATCTGGATTACAAAACTTGTACGTAAGAATACGTTTATAGTTCAGTAGGTCTAGAATAGCTCCAGCTGGGACAGGTTGGTTTAAAGAGAACACAACATTATTGTATAGATTGCTTGCTAGCTTTTTCAACTTGCAATCAATATCATCCAGTAGTGCTGGGATGGTACTACAGGCTACACAATCTGTTAATCTTGGAGATAACATGTTTAAAACCTTTTTTTATTTTGTTTATTTCTGCATGACATCCTCCACAGAGACCATCTATTAATTGACATCCGCAGCCAAATTTAGCTCCGCATTTTCTACAAGTTGCCATATTATTGGAAGTTTAATACGTAGTTGGTTCCAGAGCACCCACAATTATTCTTGATGAAATTGTTTAACATCATGTTTGCCTGGTTGTATAGTTTATTTGCTTCAGCTACAGCACAGTTGTTTGCAGCAGCAATAGCGCCTTGAATGAAGAAATAAACAGTGTTCAAGTCCACCTTTTGTTGGGTTTTAATAGCCCTATCACATTCCATCATATCTAGCTTCATAAAGGCCTCATCAAACTTCTCCTGTAACACTTCCACACGAATGATTGTTTTTTCAACAAAGTTCTCGTAAGAAGGTGCCACTGAATATTTTAATTTGTATACACCATCAGGAAGAGGAAGAAGAGGCTGACCAAATGTTGTTAAGCCAAGAGATAGAGAGTTGAATATGTTAAAATCGTTAACATTAAAAGGAAGACTCACCACATCAAAACCAGGAACTGTAATCTCAATTGTGGGAGAGGAAACAACAGGGGGATTAGTGGGATAGATGGATGCATCTGCCACCCCTAATGTAAGGGTGTTGTATGTAGGCACCACCAGTATATCTAATTGTAAAGCCATGTTGCTTTTAAATAAATAAGCCAGAGGATCTGAGTTTTAATCCTCTCACCTCTGGCTTAGGTTAATATGATATTGTTTGCTAGCCTACTATTACGGAATCAGGGTAGATGTTGTAGTAGTAGTTGGCCAAATCGTAGTGGTGGTAGATGTGGTGGTTACACATGAATTGTCACCAGGAATTGTACCAAGAGCAGCAGTTAGAATGTCATTTACAGAAGTAGCAGCTGCAGAACCATTCTCAACAGCAATGATCACTGTGCTATCTTCCATAATGTAGTCACCCCACTGATATTCAGACTTGTTATACTCATTGAAGCGGATGTAATAGGTATCATAGTTAGTACCATCACTCACCCAGCTTTCAAAGTTCTCGTTGTAACCAGCCATTCTGTAAAGGTGCTTCAAATAACCAGCTTGATAGCTGTAGAAGTTCTTCTCCAATTGAGCAATCTCACCAGATGTACCAGTTGGGTAAGATGCACGTTGAATGATAGTGGCATCTGCTACAATGTTACAAGCATCAGCAACGATGAAGTCAGCTGTTGTAGCTGGTCCATTGTACACGAATGTACGGAACCACATACGGTCATACTCCCAAGGGAATGCTGCAACATCACAAGGCTGGCCATACTTAGTTAGAGGCTTACCACTAATGCGAAGGATTGCATTCTGATCATTTCCAATACGTTGGAACTGATAGAATGTGTTGAAAGAAATGTTGTCTGGGTTGTTACCAGGAGCCTGGAGTTCAAGCTGATAGATGAACTGATCGATAAGAGCAGGTACATCTACAATTGTGCAAGGATCTCCACCACAATCACAACAAGGAGCTTGAACAGTTACACTACGAGTGAAACCGTTAAAGTACAAAGTGTCAATGTAGCTAGAATGTGCACGAAGTGTAAGGGTAACAATGTCACCACACTGTACATTCCATCCAGATACATCAGTCACCTGTGTAGCGGCTGTAGGGCAACCAGTCACCTTGTAGAATTCTGTAACGTTAGAATTACAGTTTGCTGTAGGGCAACCTTTGATTTTATCTGAACGCTTAGAGCCTTGCAGATAAGTGTTTGTACGACCTTGTGCTACATAGAAGTAGGGAGAGGCAGCGATGTTGGCAGCAGTGGCAACTGTATAGTCACTCTTGAAGAAACCAACTTTGCCTGGGATTAGATCTTGCGTAGAACCGCTATTGGCAATACTGGCATTTTGTCCAGAACCAACAGGAACCACGAAGAGCGTAGTTAATGAAAAATCGGCCATTTTGTTTTATTTTAAATGTTAAGAAAAATCTATTCGTTTGTCTGAATTCTTAGTATGGAGCTTTGTACAGCAGATTGATTCTCAGTGTACATAGCTAAGTTCTGCACTGTCAAATCCAGTAGTTCATCTTCTAAATACAGTTCAAGTTCGCAGTCTTCATCAACTGATGGTTGCCCGTCTATCATAACATATCCTGTCTTATTGATGTATTTAGGATAGCGCATGTAGGACATATATATCTTACTAGGAGTGAAGATACCATCAGTGAAGATGGATATTTCATCTGTAGAAAGGAAGTTGAAAGTTTCCTGGTATTCAAAAGAAGGCCTGTAGTGGTCATTGTTCAGAATAAACTGAAGGTCACCATGTTTAGCCAGGTCTCTATTTATCCAGATCTTTCTGTCCTTACACACCCCTTTGTCAGCTAGTATATAACTATCAATGTAGAACATATACTTAGGATCAAGTGTGTGTAGATTAGCAAACCATTGATTTAGTTCAGCGTTCTTGAGAGTGAGGGTGAGAGGTTGGTGATTGTACGTAACCACTAAACTCTGTAAGTCTTCGTAGCGCTTTTTAAAGGAGTCTAGTCCTAGGCCACTAACCACACTTATTCCATCAACCTTCTGCTTTATCAGCTTGATCTGTGCCTCATTAAGAGCCAAGATCTTATCTTCGAGGTTGATTTGCTGATGAACGTTGGTTGATAGTTTATTTAGTCGTTGATCGATTTTATACAATAAACTATCTACAGGTATCATACTGAGGCCAGTTTCTTAGTTTTTAGCTTGCCTTCGAGAGTTAGGAGCATATCCTGATTATCATCGTCAGCTAGCACTTTAATTAAATCATCTTCATCCTTGGCCACCTCAAACTCACCTTCATAAATCTTTCCGCTAGGTTTGAGTCTATATATTGAGTGAGTGAGAGCTTGTTTAACCAAGTCTTTAATATGGAGCAAGTTTTCCTTCATGTCTGCATATCTGTTAAACACTTCCACAGGAGAGAGTCCTTGGTATTTACCAGCTTTAAACTCTGTCTGTTTCAACAGGTTATCCACTTGGTTATACACAGCTTCTTCTGTTGTGTTGTCTGTAACAGGCAGTCCCAACAAACGTGCCACCTTCTTCTTCTTATCAGGAGTCATACTGTCAAACTTGACAATAGCCTTGTTGATAAGTTGTTTCTTCTTGAATAGTACAGCATTCTCGATTTCATCATCAGCTACATAGAACTGTGTGTCAGCAGGGAATTCACCTCTCTCCCATGCCTGATAGCTGGAAGCAATTGTTGGGTGAACACGGAGCCAAGAGAAAGCTATTTCCTGTAAAGGGATAGAGAGATCGAAATAGTTATCTCCATCTACTAGTTTTACAGGCTGTACGTGCAATGCATCATTTGAAGAAGTGGATAGTCCATAGTTCCAGAAATTAGAACGAGGACTTAGATCAATATCTCCCAAAGCAGCCTCAAGTTTCTTTCTTAGCGTTGTTACACGTTCAACTTCCATTTCTCTTTCTAGAGGATCTTGGATTCTGCGGATGTAAGCAGCATTAGGATCAAGTCCTGTTCTATACTGTCCATCAAGTTCCTTGTAAGGATATTTAAAAACCCCTGTACCAGGAATGCGTGTTAAACCTCTCAAGGAAAGACCACCTTGCATGGTCTGAATCTGTGAGTTGTTATAATCTTTCTTCAGTGTTGAGATTTTACCAATCTTGCCCATATGTAGTTGTTTTATTTGGTTTATTTGCAGAGACGTGAGGATTGAACCTCATGGCAAACAGGAGATAGCCCTGTATCCCATCTCTGTAGTTTGAGAAGAGCACCCCCACCCTGAAAGTGGGGGAGCAATCTCTTCTCGGTAGGTTATAAGAACAGCCTTAGCTGTAGTCTTATTAGAATTGTGGGATTTCTTCAATCAACACTGTACGAGACAAGTCTTCAATGAATACATCACAACGATCCTTCATCCAGATTTCGTATCCTGGGAATTTGTTCGCAGAGCTCATACCCTGAGACTTAGCAAAGCCCAAGTGGTGACGAGTTCCATCGATATATCCCCAAGTCATAGAAGGAGCACCCTTCATACGCACCTCACGGATGTTGTTAACCAAAGAACCATCAGACATTGGAGATACGTCAAACACCATGAATACGGGGGTTGATTTCTTGTTTTGTCCAAATTCTAGGTTAGATTGAGGAAGGTCAAGCTCTTTCAAGTGAATCAGCTCAACACGACCAGTTTCACGTGTAACCATTGCATCGAATGCAAAGTTGTACGTAATGTGTTGTCCTTCTCCTTGCATGTAACGATTTCCGCTATCAGCCATGAATGTCAAACCACTGTTTAAAGCGTCTGTCTTCAAAGCTTGTTGGAATACGTCAAAACCAGCCTCATTAGTGTACATTTTAACTCTACGATCTTTAACATCCACACGTCTGTAGAACAGGTCACCAAACACAGAACGAATCAGGTTGGCAGAAAACTCACCACGGTTGTATTGAACCAGGTTACCGTTGTTACGCATACGATGATAAACACCAGCAGATGTACGCTTTAATTCTTGCTTAGATCCATTAGTCTTAACAGTACCTGGACGAGACCAAATCATACGCTTAACTTTCAACTCAAGCATACTCTTACGCATCCAGAACTCGATAAATGGCTCCCACTTAACATCATTACGAGTGAGAGGTAGCTGATTTCTACGCTGAGGTGCATACACCAGGATGTCCAAAGGCTTACCTGAAGAATCACGCATCATCTTGTCATCAGCCCATTCAGTGATTTTGTGCTCAAAACCATATGCAGAACCTAAAGATTCAAACATAGTGATTTGCTCTCCCAAACGAGGAAGACCTAATAAATCCTGATCGAATTCACCGATTGCAGCATCTACTAGCTCAAGCTCAATACCATACTGAAGGAATGTAGAACTTACAAAGTCTACAGTGGGGTTGTCACTCACAAGAGTGAAGCTGTACAAGAATCCCATGTTCCAAGGAACTGGATCTTTTACAACATAGAAACGAGGACCATACTGGCGAGAACCAACAGAAACGATGGCGTTCTTAGAGAACTCGTTTGTGTCAAGTACCAATTGGAACTCTTGACCATCGATACCAGGCTTAGTCAACTCTTGAGTTGATGTAGGTACATCGATGATTTTAGGGAATTTGTAGGGAACAGCTACTTGCCATTTCCAAGCATCGCTATTATTATCAATGTAATAAGGCGTGCTTTTGTTGATCATGTCCAGGAAGTCATTACTGTACAAAGAGCTCTGTGTGTAAAGACTGATGATCTTCTTATCATAGTCAGCAGGCTCTGTTGAGTGGAATGATTCCAGGTGATTTGCATCTGTCAACTTACCAACAGCACGCTTGTCCATAGAGGCTACACGAGCGTAGGTAAAGCCAGTTAAACCTGGGATTGTTTGAATTGCCATTTTGTTATCCTTTTATTTTGTGAAAGTTATAAGAACCATGAATTTGTCTTGGGCTGTTGAGCAGATGTTGTACTCTTAGCCTTTGTCACTTGTCTAGCTACCTCCCCAAACAGTTCGTTAGATTTTTTTGTAACGCCTGTTCTTTGAATAGTGGAAAGCGTTGGGTCTTTCTCTAGGATTTTAAGGAGGAGAGCAACCTTCACTTTAGTTGCATGGTTCTCAGGCCTCTTCAATTCCAGGATGGTACGGTCAAAATCTGTGAGAGTTTCTCCAGATGATGTCTTATACTTATCCACCAGTAGGAAGTCTTGTAGTTCGCTAGCTAGTTTGGGATTGATGGGAATACCATCGAACTCCTTTGATTTCAGCTTGTCTTGTAGCACTTGCTGAACGTTATTAATGTATTGATTTTTAACTGCTTGTTTCTGTTGTAGCTCCACCTCAGCTTTTTGCTCCATTTGAGCTAGCTTCTGAGCTTCTTTCTTTACTAACACCTTGTGGTGCTTTGTAGCCACAGATTCCAAATCTCCGTAGTTTTTGAGCCTTTCCACTTCTGTGTTAATATCATCTGGCTCAAACCCTTGATCAGCTAACGCTTGCTTAATCACTGACACCTGGTTGTTTTCCTGTGACAGGTCCATTTCAGCAAAGCTCACTACATTATTATAAGTTCCGAAATACTCTTTGGGATTAACACCCTTTACGAATATAGCATCGAATGCTTGTTGATAGTCTTCTCCAAATTGACCAATGAAGCTGTTCACCATATCAATTGCTCCTTTCTTCTTCTCATTCTGGAATCTTTCTAAGAAAGCTTCAGGAGTGTCAATAGCAACATCTTCTTCTTCTTCATCTTTGGAAAATACGCCTAGTTTAAACAGGTCTCTTGAGAGAGCTGTAAACTGGCTCACTTGTTCTTCTTCCGCTGGTGCTTCCTCTTCTGTTGTAGCAGCAGGGGCTTGTTCAAGTTTGGCAGCTTTCTTTGGTTTTGCAACTTCTTGAGTTTCAGGCTCTTGTGTTTCTTCTTCTGTATTATCTCCTAGGAAGCTAGAAATCAAGTCTTGACCTGTAAGTTCTTCACCATCTGCCTTTGGGACAATTTCCTTACCCTTAGGTACATCTGGTACCTTTGGTGCTTCAGGGGGTGTTGCCTCTTTTACAATCTCTTGAATATCATCAGGATTGCTTGTGGAGGTTTCGGGAGACATTAAATCATTCATCAGCTCCTGGCTACCCAGTCCCATTTCCATTGTGTCTTGGATACTAAAATTTCCAAATGACGGACTATCTAAGTTCTCAGCCATATGTAGTTGTTTTTGATTGGTTTATGAAATGTAAAAGTATATCATACCTGTTGAATAGCAAAGAGTTATGTAGCTATATCAGTAATTTTTGCGGATAATATAGCATTAAATTATTTTACTCTAATCAACTCACTTTAATTCTACCCACCTGAATCCCATCTTCCATAGAAATCTAGCTGTCAAGGAGGACTCTTTTCTCACCTTTGTTTCACTCCAATCAGGATGTTTTAGGTGGAAATGCTCATGAAGCAGGTAGAGAAGATACCTATATCCAGTGAGGGTAGGGTCTATACTTATCTTGTTTTCCCCCATCCAGGCAATTCCCCATGCTCTTTCCTTGCCTAACTTTCTGTGTTCAACCTTATGTGGGTTGGTTATTTCCATATTGACTTCCCTCAAATATCTCTTTAAGAGCTTGATAAGTAATTAGTAATGACATTTTCTTTATCCCATTTACCATTTCCACTTCCTCTTCAGACATAAGAACAGTGTCCATATCTTCAATCACACCCATTGCCTGTATACAGGCTGTGATGTCTTCATGAGGAATGGGGTCAAATGGTAGAACGTCATCAATAAGTTCCTTGTTATCCATTATTCTTTCTTAGGTTTTTTAGCTCTTCCTTTTGCGTTTTCTTTAGCAATAGCTAAATCGTTTGCTTGATTCTCTCTAGCCACCTGTAGCTTCTCTTTTTCAATAGCTAGTTTCTCAGCAGCCATTCTATTTTTGGCATTTATGTCAGCCATTCTAGCCTGGAAGTCCTTGCTAGCTTTGTCTTGTTCTGTGGCTAACTTGCTGATTTCCAATACATCAGGAACTCCTGAAGCATCTACATCACTAAGCCCCATACCCATAGATTTAGCTTCAGCGTTGATGAGGGCTAT
>Ga0172372_10013678_pt1 | contig 10009 bp, 10 predicted proteins | sample LakKiv5m_2_FD_114544 | JGI IMG/M metagenome (GOLD analysis project Ga0172372, IMG submission 114544) | Freshwater microbial communities from Kabuno Bay, South-Kivu, Congo - kab_092012_9.5m | ecosystem: Environmental > Aquatic > Freshwater > Lake | place: Democratic Republic of the Congo... | reverse complement strand
GGCCACCGCAACGGGCCGGATATTCTGATCGTGATGGAGGGAGAGATTACCGCCTTATCCCACGGGGAAACGCTGCACCTGAAGGCGGGCGAATCTTTCTTCGCCCCGCAGTCGTCGAGCTATGGGATCGAATGCCCAAGCGGGTCGGCGGTTGTTTTCAAAGCCTCGGTCCCGCAAGCGGGGTAGGGGGCTTCAAGCGGACTCGGCCGCAGTTCCGAGTATTTCCAGGAGGAGCGACATCCGGGCCTTCAGCTCGATAGTCTCAAAAAGAGTGCGCCGCTGAATGGGGTCTTCAACAAGTGTCGAGGCCACCAGATCCGCGAATCCCGAGTCGGTGATGCCAGAGTGCAGGTGCTCGCGGAAGCCGTCGGGGATTTGCCCGCCTTCCGCCAAAAGTTCCTCGCAGCTGTGCAGGATGCGGGAGCGGATTTCAGAAAAGCTTCCTGTTTGGGATTCATCGCGAAGAACACGGATGTCCGCATGGGGCCTCGGCGTGTTTTGAAAGCGGGTAAACTCCACCCTCGAGAGGCCTTGCAGAACGAGATTCGAGGTGCCGTCCTCTTTTGTGATGCAGGCTCGAATGATGCCGAGCCCACCGATCGGAGCGATGGTGGTGTCGTCATAAGTGTGGGCGATGGCAAACAGGCGGTTTCCCGCCAGTGCCGATCTGGTCATTTTCCGGTAGCGCTCTTCGAAGATGTAGAGCGGCAGGAGGGCGCCGGGAAAAAGGGAAACCCACGGGAGGATCATGAGGTCCGTGCTGTCGGGGAGTTCATTGTCGTCGTCGAGATCCATCACAACTGCTTACGCACCGCATTTCAGACCTGATGCAAAAAACTAAAAAACCGTGGGGATTCCCTCCTCCAGAAGGCACACGCTGTCGAGGACGCGGCGTTCGGCGGCATGGCGGATGAGGCGCTCGGGTGGCTCGTGGAGCGGCTCGTAACTCAGCCGGAAGGTGCCGAAATGCATGGGCACGAGAGTTTTTGCCTTGAGCTGGATGAAGGCGTCGATCGCCTGCTCGGGATTCATGTGCACATCGCGCTTGGTCGGGGCGTCGTAGGCCCCGATCGGGAGCAGGGCGATTTCCACCGGCAGCCGCTCGCCGATCTCCGTGAAACCCTCGAAATACGCGCTGTCGCCACAATGGAAAACGGAGCGCCCGGCATACTCGATATGAAATCCACCGAAGCCCCTGTGCGTGTCGTGCAGCACTCGCGCGCCCCAGTGGCGGGCGGGAGTGAGAGTCACCATGAGCGGGCCGAGTTGATACGACTGCCAGTGGCGCAATTCCTGAACATGGTTGAAGCCGAGGCCGTGGACGAGCCCGCCGACATTTTCGGGGACGATGATGGATTGGTCGCTGGCCACGGCGCGGAGTGTTTTGCGGTCGAGGTGGTCGAAGTGGGCATGCGTCACCAGCACGAGGTCGATCGCCGGGAGGTCGTGAATTTCCATGCCGGGTTGCTTGATGCGTTTGATGACTTTGAGCCACTTGGCCCAGTTGGGATCGATGAGCACGCTGTGCTCGGAGGTTTGGATAAGGAGCGAGGCGTGTCCTATCCATGTGATGCAAATCTGGCCGGCCTGAAGCTCGGGGAAGACCGGTTTGAAACGGCGACCCTCCCGCTTGGCAAAGAGGGAAGGAATGACCACCTCCGCGAGGAAGTTTCTTTTGTGCCATCCGCTGCCGAGCTTCATGTCCACATGGTTCTCGGGCTTGCGTCTTGCGGAGATTTTTCTTTCGATGAACTTCCGGACCATGCCTAGAACAACCCTCCATGATTGCTGAACAAAAGCAAAGCCTGCGTGCGGAGGCGAGGGGTCTGCTGGCCGCATTGAGCGCGGTGCACAAGCAGGCCGCCGGGCGTGAAATCCTTGCGATCCTCGAGCGGTGGACGCCGTGGCTCGAGGCGCGGACGGTATGTGCCTTTAGCGCACTGCCATCCGAGCCCGATCTTCTCACTCCCTGGCCACAAGACAAAAAAATCATCCTGCCCCGTGTCGCTGGCGACGAGCTTTGTCTTCACTTCGTGGACAGTCCCGCCGGGCTTGTCGCGGGGAGTTTTGGAATTTTCGAACCTTCCGCAAGCTTGCCACTCGCGGAGGAGCGGGCGGACCTCATTCTCGTTCCCGGCCTTGCCTTCGATGAAAGCGGCGGGCGTCTTGGCAGGGGCAGGGGATATTACGACCGGTTGCTGGCGGGGTTCCATGGACTGCGGGTGGGGGTTTGTTTTGAGGAGTTGGTTTTTGAGAGGATACCAGCCGAGGAGCACGATGTGACGATGGATTTCTTGGCGACGCCCGGCGGAATCATTTCCTGCGGGACGCAAAATACGCTTTGAGGTTCGGGCGGGTGAGAACCTCTGCAGGCTCCTCCGATAGGCCCGCGCCCTCGATCAGGTGTTGCAGCAGGACAAGGGACGCAATGGCATCCGATGCGGCATCGTGCCAGCGGAAGCCTGGAAATTTGATGCGATCGAGAAGACCGAGTGATGTCACCGCATCGCCGAGGGCGTGGGAGGGAAGCGAGGGATAGGCTGCCCGGGTGAGCGAGAGGGTATCCACCCAAGGCCCGAAACCATGGAATGGAAAGACGCGCAGGAATCGCTTTTCCGTGGCGGCTCCATGGGCCACGACCCAGCGTCCCTCGAGACCGGATTTAACGATTGGCCAAAGATCGACGAGTCGTGGCGCGCCTCGGAGTTGGGAATCCGAAATGCCATGAACCTGCTGCGCGGCCCAAGTGACAGGGCGCGTGGGCCGGAGATGGGAATTCAGCGCAACAGCTGGAGCTTCGTTCTGCCAGTGGACAATGGCCACTTGCACCGGTTCGTCCGTGAGGCCCGGAGCCGTTCCCGCGCTCTCGAAATCGATCGCGGCGAACGGGACATCCGAGGTTTTCATGCGAAGGGCGGATTGTTTCGGCCCTGCGGGGGTTCAGGCTTTTCGCAGGAGATCGGCTGTTGTTTCCCAGTCCATGCAGGCGTCTGTGATGGAGACGCCGTATTTCAGCGTGGAGGGATCGGTGCCAAGCGGCTGGGCGCCGAAGTGGAGATGGCTCTCGAGCATGGCGCCGATGATTCCGCTGCCTCCAGCTGCGCGTTGGTCGAGCAGGCTGCTCCACACATCGGGCTGGCGCTTGGGATCCTTGCCGGAGTTCGCATGGCTGCAGTCCACCATGAGAGCGGCTTGCAGACCCGCTTTGCGAAGGGCTTCGCGGGCGGCCTGGACATCCTTCGGGCTGAAATTCGGGCCGTTCCTGCCGCCTCGCAGCACAACATGGCTGTCGGGGTTTCCTGCCGTTTTGATAATGCTGGTGGCGCCATCCTGATCGATGCCGAGAAAACTGTGCGCGGTGCGGGAAGACCCCATGGCATCGATGGCCGTTTGCACGCTGCCGTCGGTCGCGTTTTTGAAACCCACCGGCATCGAAAGCCCGCTGGCCATCTCGCGGTGCGTCTGGGATTCCGTCGTCCGCGCTCCGATGGCCGCCCAGCTGATGAGGTCGGCGATGTATTGAGGAACGATGGGATCGAGAAACTCGGTGGCCGTGGGCAATCCGAGATCCAAAATGTCGAGCAGGAGCTTGCGGGCCAGCATGAGGCCGGAGCTGATGTCGAAGGATTCGTCCAGATGGGGGTCGTTGATGAGGCCCTTCCAGCCGACGGTGGTGCGTGGTTTCTCAAAATAAACACGCATGACGATGAGAAGCCGGTCCGACACATCACGGTTCAAGTCGGCGAGGCGTTTTGCGTATTCCAAAGCCGAAACCGGATCGTGAATTGAGCAGGGCCCTACAATCACAAGCATCCGCCCGTCCTCGCCGCTGAGGATCGCACGGGCTGCCGCGCGGGTATCCGAGACCAAGCGGAGCTGGTTGGTGCTCGCAGGGAATTGGGATTTGATCTGTGCGGGTGAGATGAGGCGCGTCACCCCTGCCACGCGCAGGTTGTCCACCGGGACCGTGCCCGCAGTTTGTCGGATGTCCGAATCTGTCATTTTGAAAAAGGGGAAAAACATCCCCCAAAGCGGGAGTTCATGCAAATCCCAATTCTTTCAGAGCGTTGCGCCCTCCCTCTTCGCGAGAGGGCGTTCAGCTCAAAGATCGGGCAAATTATTTTACCACGGCCGCCTTGACGATTTCGGAGAAGGCGAGGGCCTCCAGGCTTGCACCGCCGACGAGAGCGCCGTCGATGTCGGGTTGGCCGAGAAGCGTTGCGGCGTTGGCGGGCTTCACGCTACCGCCGTATTGAATCCGCACTTTCGAGGCGGTGGCGGCATCGGTGAGTTCCGCCAGCACGGCGCGCACATGGGCGTGGGCGTCTTGCGCCTGCTCCGGTGTGGCATTGCGGCCTGTTCCAATCGCCCAAACAGGCTCGTAGGCGATGACGACATCGTTCATTTGCGCCGCAGTGACTCCCGCGAGGCTGCCGCGAAGTTGTGTTTCCAGGATTTCCTTCTCACGACCGGCGTCGCGCTCTTCCAAAGTCTCGCCGACGCAGAGGATCGGGCGCAGGCCGCTGGCCAAGGCGCTGAGGACTTTTTTGTTAACGAGTGCATCCGTCTCTCCAAAAATCTGGCGGCGTTCGCTGTGGCCGAGGATCACATAGCGCACGAAAAGCTCGCGCAGCATGGCGGGGCTGATTTCGCCGGTGAAGGCGCCAGACATCTCGAAATACATGTTCTGCGCGCCGAGGCGGATTTTTTGCGAGCCGCCGAGGAGTTCGGAAAGCTTCGCAATGGCGGTGAAGGGCGGGGCGATGACGATTTCCACACCATTGACCTCATCCACATGGCTGCGGAAATTCTCAAGGTAGCTGACCGTTTCTGCCACGGTCATGTTCATCTTCCAGTTGGCGGCGATAATTTTTTTGCGCATGTTTTTTTTGAAAAGATGCGGTGAGAAATATCTTCCAGCAGCCCTTTCGGCAACACGGATCATTTTTTTCATTAAAAAACTTGCCAAGCAAAGCATCTCCGTTTGCATGGCGGACGATGCACTACGACCTCATTGTCATTGGCTCCGGTCCGGCTGGCGAGAAGGGTGCGGCCCAGGCGGCTTATTTTGGTAAAAAAGTGGCGCTCATCGAGCGGGAGGCCTTTCCCGGCGGCGCTGCGGCGAACACTGGAACCCTCCCCTCGAAGACCCTGCGCGAAACGGCGCTTCACCTCTCGGGATTTCGCAAACGCGAACTTTACGGGCTTGGCTTCGATCCCGACCAACGCATCGACGCCGCCGCTTTCCTGGCGCACTTTCACCATGTGCGCGCCGAGGAGCGCAGTCGCATCGACGCCAACATGGAGCGCCACAAGGTGACCACCTACAAAGGCAAGGGGTCCTTGTTGGATGCAAACACCGTGCTGGTGGAAGGCTCCGCTGGCGAAACAACGACACTCACCTGCACGACCGTTCTCCTCGCCACAGGCACTCGCCCCCATCGTCCGGCGGACTATCCGTGGAGTGATCCCCGGCTTTTCGATTCCGACACCATTCTTTCCATCGGCGAGCTTCCCGACAGCCTTCTGGTGATTGGCGGAGGGGTGATCGGGAGTGAATACGCCTGCATTTTTTCATCTCTGGGAGTGCGCGTCACGCTTGTCGATGGACGCGATCGCCTGCTGGGTTTTCTGGATGCGGAGGTCTCGGAGGCCTTGCAGCGTGCCATGGAAGGAATGGGTATGAAGTTGCTGCTCGGGGACGCGGTGGAATCCATCCGCTCGGGCGAGGAACTCCAGGTTGATTTCAAAAAAAATGGCCAGGCCTCTTTCCACGCCATCCTCTCTGCCTCAGGTCGTCAGGGCGCCACGGAATCCCTCGGCCTCGAAAAAATCGGCCTCGCCGCCGACAAGCGCGGACTGCTGAAGGTGAATGAACATTACCAAACGGATGTTCCGAACATCTATGCCGCAGGGGATGTGATTGGATTTCCGGCACTCGCCTCGACTTCCATGGAACAGGCGCGCATCGCCATGTGCCATGCCTTCGACCTGAAATACAAGACGGCCCTCGCCCGGATTCTCCCGCTCGGGATTTATACCATCCCGGAATGTTCCTGCGCCGGGGAAACAGAGGAGTCGCTCCGCGAAAAAGGTATCGCTTATGTCGTGGGAAAAGCCTCCTACGCCCGCAACACGCGAGGCTTTATCATCGGCGATCATGAGGGATTTTTGAAACTGCTCTTCCGTGCCGACAACATGAGCCTCATCGGGGTTCATTGTATCGGCGAGCAGGCCACGGATCTCGTCCATACCGGACTTGCCGCCCTTCTCCTTGCGCAAAGTGCAGACTTTTTTATCAATACCTGTTTCAATTATCCCACTCTTTCCGAGATGTATAAGTATGCCGCTTATGATGCGCTTGGACGCTTTCAGAGGTCTGAAATTTGCCAGCTTTCTGCAAAGGATTGATTCGATTTAGTAGCTGTTCCCCAATGTGAGTATTAAAGATTCGCTCTGTGAGTCGGCTAAAAGACCTTGGCGAATGAAATGGACAGGCATCACAAAAAAAATTTCTTTGACCTCGTTTTTGCGAGTCGCTTGAGATTTTCCTCAAAAGCTACTTTTCCATTCGGGGTCGGCAAAAGTTCAGTGGGTCAGTTCGCGATTTTGCGGATGAGTTCGGGGCCATTGTAAACGAAGCCCGTGTAGATTTGGACAAGATCGGCGCCTGCCTGGAGTTTCTCCTGTGCGGAGGCTGCATCCATGATCCCGCCCGACGCGATGATAGGAAGTTTGGTCGCGGAGCGCAGGAGGCGCAGGACCTCTGTGGAGCGCTGACGGAGTGGCGCTCCGCTCAAGCCGCCCTGCTGGTCCGAGTCCCTCGGCACGGAGTTGTGATCCAGCGTGGTGTTCGTGGCAATAAGCCCCGCGAGGCGCTCCGACTCGGCCAATGCGGCGATATCGCGCACGGCATCGTCCGTGAGGTCCGGTGCGATTTTTACCAGTAGCGGCTTGATATTGTTGATGCGTTTCAGTGTCTGAATGATCTCTGCAAGGGAGTCGCGATCCTGCAGTGCGCGCAGATTCGGGGTATTTGGAGAGCTCACATTGACCACGAAATAATCTCCGAACGGCAGCAGGAGTTTGTAGCTCGTGGCATAGTCCGAGGCCGCCTGTTCGTTCGGAGTGAGCTTCGACTTGCCGACATTGATGCCCACAGGCACGCGAGGCCATTTTCCGGAGGCCTTCTGACGGGCCAGACGCTTTGCCACGGCGCTTGCGCCGGCGTTGTTGAAGCCCATGCGGTTGATCAGCGCTTGTTGGGTTGGATACCGAAAACAGCGTGGCTTGGGGTTCCCGGGTTGAGCGAGGGCTGTGATGGTGCCGGCTTCGATAAATCCAAAACCAAGAGCCTCCCAAGCGCGCAGGGCGCTCGCATTTTTGTCCATCCCTGCTGCAAGGCCGACTGGGTTCGGAAAAGTCAGGCCGAAAAGTTTGGTCGGTTTTTGCGGTGTGGGACCGAATGCCGCTCGCAGCAGGGAGGGCGGAGTCCAGCGCAGACCGAGGATGGCCAGATTGTGCGCGGCTTCAGCCGGCAACATAAAAAAAAGGGGACGCAGAAGCTGATGGTAGAAATTCACAAAGCCCCCAGTTTAGTTGCGCTGGCGGGAATCAAAAAGAAAAATGCCGCTGGTTGAAAGCAGCGAAGTCCTGCGTCGAATCAGAGCTCCTTTGCAAACGACTCTAAATCCGCGCAGCGAATCGCTGCGCGATGCAAGATATGCAAACGGTGGGGGTCTCTGATGATTTCTATCTCATCGCGAAGACCCTCTGGGACGCGTTCAAAACGGATTTCCAACGCTTCTAAAACGGCTTGTTGGTGCGCTATGATCTGGCCTTCCTGTCGTCCTTCTTGTCTCAGAGTTTCGGCTGTGCTCATGAAGTTTTCCTTTTGTTCGGTTGGAATTGTTGAGTTCACTATCTCGCTGACCTCCCTGCTTTGCAACTCGGAATGGTGCAGGAGGTAGCTCCACAAGTGGTTTGCGATCGCCAGAGCCTCTCTTCTTTCCGGTTCGGCAAAAATTTCCGCCACGATTCTTTGAACCTCCGCAAAATTCATTCGTCCGGCACGCTCGTTTTGCAGGGCTGCCAGAACCGCACGCGCCAATCTTCCATCGGCCAGTCTCTCCATCGGCAATCCGGCGAGTTCGATAACGAGAAATCCACAGTCGGGAACAAATCCTTCTGCCCACTGCGAGATTTGGGCGGGAGTTTCAATCAAATCCCGAAGCCGTCGAGACGCGGACCATTTTCCCGGACCGGGATAAATCACTATGGGGATCACGAGAGGCAAGTTTCTGCCGGATTCAATGTCTCCCCGGTGGTTTTGCCAGATTAAGCCGGTGTATTCAAAAACACGCAGTGGCATGATGCGGAGAGGGCGGCTTTGATGTTCGAAAAGCAGGTAAAAACAGGCCGCCCGACCTGCGATATCGATGCGGTAAAGAATATCCTCGCGGCGCTCCATAAGGGCCTCGCTGATTCCGGAAATCTTTTCCACACGCAGAGTGGACCACTCGACGAGACTCAGGAACTCCTTGGGCATCCATGTCTCGAGAAACTGCCTTGCAACGAGCGGCAGTGACATGGCGTGCCTAAAAAGCCTGTCGTGTGAATGGTGGTTTTTATCCATCGACAGAAAAACCTACTGCGCCGTGGCCACATTCCGCGAGACAGCGGGGAGATCCAAGGGGCGGTAAATAACGATTCCGAAGTGCTCGTCCGAGCGTTTGAGATAGTCGGAGATGCGGCCGTCCAGGATCACTTTGCGGCCCTTGTCGCGCCGGGATGTGGCGTGCATGAAGTGCGTTCCGTTGGCCTTGCGCACGGCGATGCCGACATGGGATGTGTAGGCGGAGCCGTCCCGGCAGGTGATGGCGATGATGTCGCCGGTGTGGATGTATTTTTCGATCGAGGCGACTTGATCCTTGGGGATGTGGTGGACGGGCAGGGCGGATACTTTTTCCTGAATGCGTCCCATTTCGGGCAGAAGCGCGGGGTTGCTGCGGAGGTAGCGGTAGCTTTTCCAGGCGGATGTCATTTCCCGGATTTGGCGTTGAAGCGGCTCACCGCCGAGATCGCGCGTGGGGTTTACCGAGAGTCCGCGCGCCTCGTTGTCGGCAAAGACCTCCTCAAGAAAGTGCATTCGGCTGAGATAACCGCCATCGCAGCGTCCGTTGCGGTATCGCTCGAGTTCCACAAGGGCGAGGAGATCCTCCGGCGTGTAATCGCCGGGCTTCAGGCGTAGCATGCGCGCGAAGGCAAGGGAGATTTCGTAGAATGTCCAGCAATCCAGACCTTGGAAATTCACCGATGGCGATTCGATGCGGTCATGAATCTCAAGCGTGTAATTGACATAGGGAGTTCCAAGAAGCGCCTTGCCAACGCGTGCTGTGCGTTCGCCGATCGGCAGGGCCGCCCAATTCTCGCGTTGGGCCTGCTTCACCAGACGCTGGAATTTTTCACCGCCTTTGAAAACAACCTCCATCGGCAAGCGTTGCTCAAATGGAGGGATCGAAGCCGCCTGTGCGGAAACAGAAGCGAGGAGGAGAGGAAGGATTGCGAAAAAAATCATCTTCATGAGGCTCACAGCGAATGCCGATCTGTCAAATACCACGCTATTCCGCCGTCAGGGCAAAGCGCTCGGAGCCGAGGAGTCCCGACTTTTCGAGGAAGTAGTCGTAGCCACCGGGGTAGGAGTTGACCTGTCCCGCATTGATGTGGAGGACGCGGTTGGCGAGTTTGCGCAGGAAATGGACATCGTGTGAGATGAACACCAGTGTGCCTTCGTAGGCTTCGAGGGCGAGAACGAGGGACTCGACGGTGAGGATGTCGAGGTGCGTCGTGGGCTCGTCCATGAGGAGAAGGTTTGGGGGATTCACCAGAAACTTCACGAGGTTGAGGCGGGTTTTTTCTCCGCCGCTCAGCACCGCTGTTTTTTTATGGATGTCGTCGCGCTTGAAAAGGAACGAGCCGAGGATGCTGCGGGCTTCGTCTTCGCGGAGGG
>Ga0172372_10013674_pt1 | contig 10012 bp, 9 predicted proteins | sample LakKiv5m_2_FD_114544 | JGI IMG/M metagenome (GOLD analysis project Ga0172372, IMG submission 114544) | Freshwater microbial communities from Kabuno Bay, South-Kivu, Congo - kab_092012_9.5m | ecosystem: Environmental > Aquatic > Freshwater > Lake | place: Democratic Republic of the Congo... | reverse complement strand
TGAATTGAGCAGGTTCAGTGCTAAAACGTCTAACGGCTTGAGCCTCTAACGCATGAAAGCACGTTAATAATATGGTTAAGAAGAATACGATGAATCTCAATCTCATAGAAATAGAATGTTGCAAAATGCAAAGATTACAAAATAACGAAATTCGGCGAGATTTTCTTTGAAATTCGCCAAACTCATGTAAAAACCGGTTAACCTGCAGCTTTTACAATTTCAAAAAAATCACGGGCTTTCAAGCTTGCTCCGCCGATGAGTCCGCCATCAATGTCGGGTTGAGCAAACAATTCAGCGGCATTGTCAGGCTTCACGGATCCGCCGTATAAAATTCTGGTGGCCTCAGCAACGGGTTCACCAAATTTCTTGGCCAACAAATTCCTTATGAAAGCATGTACCTCTTGAGCTTGTGCAGAGCTAGCAGTTTTACCAGTTCCAATAGCCCAAACGGGTTCATATGCAATAACCATTTTGCTCATTTCATCTGCCGTGATTCCTGTAAGTCCTTCTTCAATTTGCTTTTCAATTACAGCCCAATGTTGATCCGACTCTCTTTCTTCAAGAGTTTCACCCACACAATACAACACAGTAAGACCTGCTGAAACAGATGATTTATTTTTCAAAGCACAGGCACCATTGGTTTCATTAAAATATTGTCTGCGTTCACTGTGTCCAACAATAACATGGGTTGCTCCAACAGAAGCAATCATGGCTGCTGAAATTTCACCGGTAAACGCACCTTGAGTTTCTTGATGAACGTTTTGAGCTCCAACAAAAATGCTTGAACCCTCAACCAATTTCACCGATGATGCCAATGCCAACGCCGTTGGACAAACCACCACTTCAGCGGTATTCGAGCGAAACTCATCTCTAATAATTCCTCTAATTTCAGTAATCAATGCTTGACTTTCGGTCAAGGTTTTGTGCATTTTCCAGTTACCAGCAACAATTTTATTTCTCATATATAAAGTAGTACAAAATTAACCAATTTCATTCAGCGCATCACTGACCCAAGTCATTGCAATGGCAAATTGTTCTTCCCTTGTTAAATCACTATTATCCAAAATGCGATAATCAGAGGCCATAGTTAGTGGACTATCATCCCGGTTACTATCAATGTTATCTCTACTCACTAAATTATCGTAAACTTCTTGCCATGTAACATCTTGACCGGCCTGAGAGAGTTCATTAAATCTCCTGTTGGCACGCACTTCAGAACTAGCCGTCATGAAAATTTTAAGTTCTGCGTTCGGGTAAACCACGGTTCCAATATCACGACCATCCATAACTACGCCTTTATCTTCGCCAATTTTTTGCTGAATTTCAACCAGTTTCTTCCTCACTGCCGAAATTTTAGCGATGTAACTCACCTGCGATGAAACCCTTAAATCTCTGATTCGTGATTCAACAGAAATTCCATTTAGAACCACTTCAAATCGACCCGTTTCTGCATTCAGATCAAACCGAATATCAACATCAGCAAGAATTCGTTCAACAGAAGTTTGGTCTTGAGGGTCAATCTGTTGATCTAAAACATACAACGTTACTGCTCTGTACATTGACCCAGAATCTATAAAAATATAGTTCAAGTGCTGTGCCAATTGTTTGGCCAAAGTTCCCTTTCCACAGCTAGAATAGCCGTCAATGGCAATGTTGATTTTTGTTTTCTTTTCGGGGGATGATTCTCGTGAGTTCAATTTCGATTTATTTGGTAAACAGCGATTGAGGAATTAGAGTTAAACTCAAAGTGTTTGCATTTTGTCCAGGGAATAGTGAAGCGCTCGCATAGGTTAGATGATATTTCCAGACTTTGAATTTAATACCCCAACCAAAACCGGCCAATCCTGGTCTTATTTCGGGACTCATCTCTACTCTTCGTTGATGGTTGTATCCAAATAATACACCCATATTTTTCCCCAATACTAGTTCACCGCCAATGGCTAAGTGTCTGAATCCTTTTTGGAAAAAGTTCGCTGGACCGTTGTTTATTTCTTGACCTGCCAAATCAATTTGTCCGCTATTCAAATATTGATTGTAAGTCAAGTCCCATTTTTGTAAACTGTGTAGAACAGCGTGAAAGCGGAATGGCATATGCACCGGTTTATAGGATGCACCCAATTGTATATTAAAGGGCAGAAACTCACGCTCAGCATCTTTATATACAACAATTTGATGACCAATGTTCTTAACAACCAAACCAAATTGCACTCCTGTATCTGAACGAGAATAAAGCGTACCGAGGTTCAGGAAAGCTCCGTTAGACACGTAGGGCCCAAGAACAGCATAAGCAAAACCAGTTTGGACACCAAGATTCAGGTATTTATGAATTTTCTTGGCGTAGCCAATGGTGAATTTTAACTCGTTGGCAATGATATCGGTTTGGAAATTACCGCCATCATCAAATCCCTTCATAGAACCATAATCAATGTATTGGGCATGAAAGGAAAACAGTTGCTTCTTAATTTTGAAAGCATACCCAGCACCACCATGTCTTACTGGGGAAACGCCATTGCTCCCTCCAATCAATGTACCAAAAGAAGCTCCATACTGATTGTTGATACTTTCGTTGAGCAATGCGGGGTTGTGAACCGCATATTGAATGTCTGTTTGAGGTTGTGCAATTAAATATCCGCCCCAGGCCAAACTTCTAGCACTCATGGGGGCATCAAGAACGGCAAAAATTCCAGTTCCACCCGTCTGTGCTGCGACATCCGAGAAAAGACTTCCCCCGAAAACAAACAGCACAATTACCTTATGGAATATCTTTTGGAACATGCTTTGCAAAAATAGGGTTTATTCCGAACTTTGCACCTCGAATGAAAGGCCTCTTTTTCGGATTGACCAATTTAGGTGAACATCAAGGATTTGTAATCACCCAAGGAACTTTTGACGGAGTTCACGGAGGCCATGACTGTGTTTTAAATAGAGTAAAGCAGCTGTCTACCCAATATGGGGTTCCTTCAATGCTCATCACCTTCCATCCTCACCCAAGACTCATTGTACACCCTAATGACCCTAGCATTCAACTACTTACATCTATAGAGGAGAAAGCAAAAAAAGTCCTTTCAAAAGGTATAGATTCTGTTTTAGTACTTGAATTTACAGAAGCCATGGCACAATTAGACCCTGAAGAATTTGTAAAACAAATCTTGGTCGATCAATTAAAAGTGAAGGCTATGGTTGTAGGTTATGACCATCGTTTTGGTAAAAATCGCAAAGGTTCTTTTCACGATTTATTGCAGTTTTCGCAAAAATACGGCTTCAAAGTGGATGAAATCAATGCGCATTTAATTGATGATATTGCAATAAGTTCTACCAGAATCAGACAGGCATTGAGTTCTGGTGACCTCTCCACTGCAAATAAAATGTTGGGTTCACCTTACACCCTATCAGGCACTGTCATTCATGGAAATAAGCGAGGTAGAACCATTGGTTTTCCTACCGCAAACCTAGAACTGTCTGAATCTCATAAACTTATTCCACCAATGGGTGTTTATGCGGGATATGTGGAAATAGAAGATGAGATCTTCTTCAACAAAAAATTCACTGCAATGATAAATATTGGTGTCAGACCTACAGTTGATGGCAGTAATTTGAGTATTGAAGCTCATATTTTAGAATTTAATGCCGACCTTTACGGCAAGAAAATTGAGATTCAGCTCTGCCAATTTTTAAGAAACGAACAAAAATTCGATGGAATTGAATCACTCAAAACACAACTTGAAACTGATAAAATAAACACCCTGAAAGCACTAAATTGATCTTTCCAGTTAAACATATTGCTTTAATTCTCCTCGCGTTTGTTGCGGCGCATTCCTATGCCGCGAGTCCCTATTTACCTCAAGAGGAAGAAGAGGAGGCCATGCACGAACCTGTAGCTCCTCAAGTTATTGATACCACTGAATCTGAACTTGAAGATCCTGATAACTTTATTCTTGATGAACCCGATGAGTTAGATTCAACGGTCAGGGGAATCTACATGCCAGGGTATTACCCAGATTTTGATTTTTATTTTCGATTTGATAGCATGGCAATAGATGCTTATCGTTATGACTTGAGGAGGCTCAACGGTGAATTTATTTTCCCAATACTCTTTGAAGACTGCGGATTTGCCCTGCCTCACCCTGGTAAAACCAACTCTTCTTTCGGCTGGCGCCGAGGACGTGTTCATGCTGGAATTGACCTACAGCTGAATAAAGGCGATACCGTTCGTGTGGCATTTGATGGCGTGGTTAGAGCATCTCATTTTCATTCCGGTTATGGAAATGTAGTCATCGTAAGACATTATAACGGCCTTGAAACTCTCTACGGTCATTTATCCTTGCGCTACGTTAAACCTGGTGATTTGATTAATGCAGGTCAAGTTATTGGGCTGGGAGGATCTACCGGTCGAAGTACGGGCCCTCATTTACATTTTGAAACTAGGTTGTTTGGTCGACCATTTGATCCTACTAAAATTATTGACTTCAAAAACGATAGTTTAGTTAGCAATGTCTTGGTTGTAAACCAAAAATTATTCCAATTACCCTACAGTAAAACCAATATCAGAAGAGGTCGTAAAAGAAGGTCCTCTAGAAAGAAAAGAAGAAGAAGACGGGCTTACAATATTGAAGTCATTTCTCCGTTTGAACATTGGAATAATCCAATAGATTCATCAAAAACCGCATTTTATAACTCAGAATCATAAACAAGTGAGCATCAAGGTTGATCAATTAACCAAAATATATGGAAAACAAGTGGCCGTAGATGCCATCAGTTTTGATATTCCAACAGGGCAAGTAGTGGGTTTTTTAGGTCCGAATGGGGCAGGGAAATCCACCACCATGAAAATGATCACTGGTTACATTCCGCCCAGTTCAGGTACTGGCAGTGTTTGTGGTATTAACTTGGTGGAAGACAGCATTGAAGTCCGAAAATTGGTAGGATATCTACCTGAAAACAACCCATTATACCTTGATATGTATGTGAAAGAATATTTGGAATTCATTGCAGGTCTATCGGGAGTACAAAAAATAAAGCCATCCGTTGAAAAGGCCATTGAAATGACCAAATTAACCCCTGAGAGACACAAAAAAGTGGGGCAACTTTCAAAAGGATACAGACAACGCGTAGGATTGGCTCAAGCGCTAATCCATGAACCCAAAGTTTTAATTTTGGATGAACCAACCAGTGGACTTGACCCCATTCAGGTAGTGGAAATCAGACAGGTCATCAGAGATTTGGGACAAGATAAAACAGTTTTACTCAGCACACACATTATGCAAGAAGTGGAAGCTATGTGTGACAGAGTCATTATGATCAGTAAAGGAAAACTTGTAGCTGATGATCTTGTTTCAACCTTAACTCAAGACGGTAAATCACTGGAAGATACTTTCCGTTCACTCGCTAATACAGTAAACCATGTTGAGCATTTATAAAAAAGAAGTCCGCAGTTTCTTGGGCTCACTCATAGCCTATATTGTTATGGGAGTTTTTCTCATTTTGACAGGTTTGTTTTTATGGTTTGTTGATGGAAATAGCATCTTTGACTTGGGTGTTGCAAGCCTTCAGGTCATGTTTGATGTGTCTCCATACATTCTCATTTTCTTGGTTTCGGCAATTACCATGAAAAGTATTTCAGATGAAAAGCGTTTGGGTACATTAGAAATCATCACAACCAAGCCCATCACAGATCTGCAAATTATATTGGAAAAATATTTTGCCGCACTCACCTTGGTGGCCTTCACCCTGATTCTTACATCGTTCTATGCTTATGCTGTTTATAATTTGGCATTACCTGTTGGAAACATAGACATTGGATCAATGTTGGGCAGTTATTTAGGATTGTTTTTATTGGCGGCTTGTTATGCGAGCATAGGACTTTTTGCCAGTTCCTTAACCGACAATCAAATTGTAGCTCTCATACTTTCAATGGTGCTATCGTTTTTCTTTTTTGCCGTTTTAGGGATGTTGGGTGATTTAGAGATTTTGGATAAAATTGGACGAAGCTTGAATTGGTTTAGTCTTGAGTTTCACTACAACTCCATCAGCAGAGGGGTTGTTGACACCCGTGATTTGGTGTTTTTCTTGGGATTTATTTCTGTTTTCCTTGGGGGAACTAAGTTGGTTTTTGAAAGTAGAAAATGGTCATGAACAGCAAAAAACATTCCTTCCTACAATTTGCTTCACTCATTTTAGTTGTTCTTGTTGCCAACGTTCTTGGCAACATGTATTACCAGCGATTTGATTTGACCGCTGAAAAACGCTACACCCTCAGTGAAACCAGTAAAAAATTAGCATCAAAACTAGATGAAAGCCTGTATTTCAGACTCTTTTTAGACGGTGAAATGTCGGCCAAATTCAAACGACTAAAACTCGAAATCAGAGACCTTGCCTACGAATTTAGAGAGGCGAGCAACCAAAAAATTGAAATTGAAATTGTTGATCCCTTTGCGGGCGCCAAGGAATCAGAAATGAGCGAACTACTGCAAAGTTTTGCAGACAAAGGAATTGAGCCTGTTAGAGATGTTGACCGCGAAAATGCCGACGAAACACGCATCAAATATTTGTTGCCTGGTGCCGAAGTGCTCTACAAAGGACGCAGTGCAACCGTAAATTTCTTCGATTACGACATTGCTAAAACACCGGATGAAAACATAGCAGCCGCGATTGACAACATTGAATATGAAATTGCCAACGGCCTAAGACAAGTATCGAGCGATAAAAACAAAAATGTGGTTGTTGCAGATGGAAACGGTGAAATGGTTGATCAAAGAGTACAAGCTTTTGCCGCTGAGTTGTCAAAATACTACAACATCTCAGCACTAAACCTAAATTTTTCAGATCCTGAAGCTGCACGTCCTTGGGAACAACAAATCCAACAAAATCCCGAAAAAGCTGAGTCAATCTTTGTCAATGGCCTTCACAAGCGATTGAATTTAAATGACTTACTCATTGTTATAAAACCCATAAAAGATTATAGCAATCAGGAACTTTATTTGATTGACCAGTTTTTAATGAAAGGAGGTAAAGTTCTTTGGTTGATTGACCCAGTATTTATCGAGATTGACAGTTTCCGAAATTACAAAGAGGTCATGGCGATGCCTTACAATTTGGAAAACATCAGTGCCGCCCTTTTCAATTATGGAATTGGAATCAAAAATAATTTACTCACAGATTTAAAATGCAACCGCATTCCCATTCCCAATGGAGGACGTATGGAACTGGTAGATTTTCCGTATTTCCCTCTTTTTGGTGAGCCAGAACTTCCTCACAACATAACCAAAAACATTGGTACGGTCTGGATGCAATTCCCCGCAACACTAGAACCAAAAGTTCGACCCAATTTAGATATCATTCCTTTGCTGTCATCAACTCCGTATTCTAAATCAATTACCACACCTGCACCGGTTGATTTGGAGAGAATTTACATTCAATCGAAGGATGAAAATTACCGCAAGAGTATGAACCAGGGTGAACAAATGGTCGCAGCATTGATGCAAGGTGAATTCAAATCGAGGTATAGATTGATGAAAAAATATACCGATGAACCTTTCCTTGAGTCAGGAAACAGTAAAATGATTGTAGTATCAGACGCTGATATCATCAGAAATCCTGTAGGATCTCAGGGAATGATTTATCCAACCGGATACGATAGAATTTCTCAATTTACGTTTGCTAATAAGAAATTCTTGTTGAATTGCATTGATTATCTCATTGATGATAATGGACTTATAGAAATTAGAGCCAAAGAAAGAACTGTGAGATTGTTAGACCCTGAAAAATCAAAAACCGAACGAACTTACTGGCAGTGGTTCAGTATGTTACTTCCGTTGGGAATCATGCTAATTTATGGAATCACAGACTATTTCATTAGACTTAAGCGTTATACCTAATCTTCACCATGTACGAGTTTATTGAAGGCAAATTAGAAACGTTGACACCAACGCACGCAGTCATTGAATGTCAAGGGATTGGCTATTTCACACATATTTCATTGAACACTTTTGAAGCAGTAAAATCTCAAAAGCAAGTACGTCTGTTTATTGAGCAAGTTTTTAAAGTTGAAAATCAAAGTCCTGTAAGCATTCAACTTTACGGTTTTGCTGACCCCAATGAACGTCAAATGTTCAGACAATTAACATCCATCAGCGGCGTGGGCAACAATACCGCCATCATCATGTTGTCCAGTTTAGACCCAGACACACTGGTGTCAGCCATCTTAAACGGCAATGTAGGTTTGTTAAAAAGCATCAAAGGTATTGGTGAAAAAACGGCACAACGTATAGTACTTGAGCTTCGCGATAAATTGGCGGGAAAGAAAATGACTCAAAACTTACCAGGTCTAAATCAAACCTCAGATGCCATCACCGAAGCCATGACAGCGCTTACTGTTTTAGGATATCAAAAAACAGCCGCTGAGAAAGCCCTTCTTAAGGTAAGCAAAGACCTTGGAACCCTCGCTACCGTTGAGGAATTGATTAAAAATTCACTTAAAATTTTGTAAATTGCAGGCTTACATCTCATTGAACGTGTTGAAAAGAGCGGTATTTTTAGGATTTATATGGATGTCATTGGCTGGCGTTAACAACTTATGGGCTCAAAGTCCATCTGACTCCACCACAAAATATAAAGTTCACAAAAGCGGTCAAAACGACCCCAACAACCAAAAAGCATCTAACATTGACCTCGAAGATCCATTATCGGTAGTTTGGAAATACAACCCCAAACTCAATCGATACGAAGCCTTCAAACAAGTTGGATCATTATCTTATCCAACTGGGCAAAACTTATCAGTCACTGAATATTATCAGAAATTGGATAAGGAAAAGAACGCAGAATACAACCGTTTAAAATCTCAAAATACCGACTATTCTCAATCTGTGAACAAAGGAGGTATTTCTGAGTATATCAAGGCTGAATTGGGAAATCCTGCTGTTTCTAAAATTTTTGGAGCCGGAGGTGTAGACTTTCAAATGACCGGTTCGGCCATGGTTAAAATTGGTGGAACCATCAACGAATACCGAAATCCCAATTACAGCAAAAGGCAACAAAAGTACTTCGTACCCGTTTTTGATCAACAGTTGCAAATTTCTGCCAACGGTAACGTGGGTGAATTTGTGAAATTGGGCATTAACTACGATACAGAAGCACAGTTTGAATTTGACAACCAAACCAACCTGGGTTGGAAAGGCAAGCCCGATGGAATTTTAAAAGATGTTCAAGTAGGTAATGTTAATTTAAACCTACCTACCCAGCTGATAAAACCAGCCAACAATTTATTTGGTTTCTCAAACACCATGCAATTTGGGAAAACCACGATAAAAACAGTTTTCTCTCAAAATCGTGGACAAAGTACCGAAACGGTATTAAAAGGCGGTGCTCAAATGAACGAATTCAAAATCACCGCTGACAACTACGATCAAAACAGACACTTTTTCTTATCGCAATTTTTCCAAGAGAATTACAACAAATCGCTTGAAAACCTCCCCATTGTATCGAGTGGTGTCATTGTTAACCGAGTTGAAGTTTGGGTAACCAACAGAAATGCTAACGTGGAAACTCCCCGTGACATCATGGCATTCATGGATTTGGGAGAACCAAAACCCTACAGAAGTGCACTGAACATTGGTTCTCAAGTTGCTGCAGACAACGCGGCAAATAAACTTTTCCAATCGTTGCAAGGCAATACGGCAATCAGAACAACGGGTACTTCAATTGATGCAATCTATGCCACCTTCCCCAACTTTGAGCAAACTTTAGATTTTGATCTATTGAACTATGCCCGTCAATTGAAGGAAAATGAATTCAGTTTGAATCCTCAATTGGGGTATATTTCTCTAAATCAACCATTAAACAACGATGAAATTTTGGCGGTTGCCTTTGAATATACCTACAATGGTGAAACCTTTCAAGTGGGAGAATTCTCCAGGGATGTGGCACCGGGTGATCAACAGCTTCTGTATCTAAAAATGCTTAAAGGCAATACCATCAGAACTCGTTTGCCTATTTGGGATTTGATGATGAAAAACGT
>Ga0172372_10013673_pt1 | contig 10012 bp, 12 predicted proteins | sample LakKiv5m_2_FD_114544 | JGI IMG/M metagenome (GOLD analysis project Ga0172372, IMG submission 114544) | Freshwater microbial communities from Kabuno Bay, South-Kivu, Congo - kab_092012_9.5m | ecosystem: Environmental > Aquatic > Freshwater > Lake | place: Democratic Republic of the Congo... | reverse complement strand
TCATGTGTGCCGCCTCCTTTGTTCGCGGCTGTTGATCTCGCGTGTTCTTTCAAGTAGCCGCACTGAATGTTTTCAATTGGACGCATGCGTCAATGATCGTCGGCGGCGGTGAACGTGCAAGCCAGCCCCTGCCTCGCTAGTTGCTCAGGGTAGCCCTGTGCGATCATCCACTCAGTCATGTCGCCATCGGCGGCCGGATCGTAGAGGCGTGGGAATCCGTACCGCCAGCCGCTGGGCGGATCTACCCAATAGGGGCGCGCCAGCCACTCCGGCGGCAGGCTTCCCGTATCGCAAACTCCCTGCTTTTCGTCGGGTTTCTCATATGGCTGGGGCGACGTCCGCTCTAGCAGTACGCGTAGCGTGGCAGTGTCTTCGGCGCTGGCTACGTGACCGCGAACCACTGCGTACTCCAAAGCCTCGCGCTCTGCTTCGGTGAGATGCAGCCGCTCAATCTCCGCGGCCGCCTCCGCGAGCAGCGCCGAACGGTCCAGCGCACGGGCCTGCTTAATGGAGCCTCGGAGACGAGTCACAATGTCCATGACTCCTCCAGTAGGTCATCGGGGATTAGGTCGCGCAACTCGTCAATCAGCTTCTCCGTTTCGTCGCTGGGTTCGCCGTACTTTTCGGTGGATCGCAGGTGCTGTGCGATGCTCCACAGGGCAGACAGCGCCCGCCCCCCGCAGAGGGCAGCGTTAAACTCGCTGGCATCTTCTGGCAAACTAAAGTTGAGCCTGGCCTTCATTGTTCCCTCAATGAGTAAACTAAAAACGCAAGTGCAGTAACACACAGCAAGAACGTCTCATGCGGCATGGAGTCCAGAAACAAACCAAATTCAGTCATGAGTCACCCCACACGTTTATTGTTTTTGCCTTGAGTCTTTGAACCTCCGCCTCCAGAATCACTATGCGAGAGCGAAGAATAGCGTTCTCTCGCTTCAGTCTCTCCTCCTCCTCGGACGAATGCGGCGGTGTCTCCATCGACCAGTTCCAGATGTGATTGTGGGTACAAAAGATTAAGTAGTTCGTCTGCCGGCCGAAGGTGCGACTTTGGGGCGTAGAGGCACGGGACGTCATGCCCCCGCCCCCGATCAAACGTGACCCGCTCCGTCCAAGATTCGTCCCGGTCAAGGGACGAGAGCCATACCCAGCATCCTGTCGGGCGGGAAACGTACACGTACGCGAGGTGCTTGAGCTTCTCTCTTCCAAGCCCTCGCAGGTCATCGACAATGACTGTGTCATAGGGGAAATCCTCCGGTGATGAAAACGTCAGAGATCGCTCCTTGATCTCCACACTTACCAGACCCAGTGCGTCTGGTGACTCAACGTGGTCCTTGTTCTTATTGTGCTTGGCAATGACGAGCTTCTTGCCGTGCGCTGCGGATCTGCCGGCCATCCTGACCGACTCCACCCACCGCCGCTCGGCTTCATGCCCCTCAGTGAGTGAATTCTTGAAGCCCCGCAAATGCAGCTCCTTGATACGTGTATACGCGGATGTTGCTGCGTGGGCCCTGCGGCCGGCTTTGCGCAATCTTGGGCAGGGGCTTACGCGCCAACTCCTCGGGAGTCGGCATGTCGGGCTGGAGCCCGTCGTCCAGATACTCCAGCGGAAGTGCGATAAACTCCTCTTCCCGGATCTCGTCCTTCTGTGAACGAACAACCCTCGCCCACCGAACCGACCTCCCGAAGATTTGTGCGATGTCTTGGTTATCAAGCCCGGGATCCAGCATCACCGTCACGGCCAGGCGCTCAGGGCTTGGCACGCGCTCGCAGCTCTTGAGAAGCCGAACCGCGCCCAGCGTCTGCTCCGGATCCAGGTCCAGTGTCTTGGCGGCCTTCCTTGCGGGAATCTGATTCACCACGCACATCCGCCACAGGTCTGCCGAACAACCAAGAGCGTGCCGTAGTCCACATCCGTTTGAACCAGCCATCGTTCTTCTCCGCGGGGGTAAAGGTTTTGGGGAACACATGTCGCGTATCAAACTGAACGAGGATCTCGTCCAGCGTCTTGTCAACCAGCAGATCCGACTTTTTCACGGCGCCTTGTCTCCTCTCGTTTCGCTATACCTTTTGCCCAGTTGGGCACACTTCGCTCACGCTGCATCCAGCGGAGGTAGAAATCAGGCAGTTGCGAGAACGGCAGACCGCCATACTTCCCTCGCAATGGATTCTTGTACGTGCCGACAGACCTTTGGCCTGAGTAGGTGATGTCCAGGTCTTGACCAACCACTTGCCCAGATGCCCTGCCAAGGGTGTTCTGCCGCATCAACTCAATCATCTTGGCCGCGGCAATGCGCTCTTCCTCGCGGCGCCTGCGCTCCTCGGCCTTTGCGGCCTCTAGGTCCGCAATCGCCTGGAGTTGTTCAGCAGTTAAGACCTGTTCGGTTGCAGCCCTGCGGACCTTTTCTTTGACCTCTTCTTCCGCCGTACAAAACATGTCAACTGAGGTGACGACGGTGTGGTCCAAGGATCCGGTGGTGCAGTCCACAATTTTGAAGTGGCGCTTTGATGAGCCTGCAATAGCCGCGATTCGATCCCGTGCCGTGCCTCCGGGAATATCGACAACTCCCGCGAGAGGTCTGGTCGCACGGCCAACGCACTGCAGCCAGAACGACCGGCTGCGGGTTGGTCGGCCAAGGATGAGCGTCTGAGTGGGCGGGTAGTCAAACCCAACAGCAACCACCTGGCAGTTGCACAAAACGCGCGCCTCGCCAGTCTTGAATTTCCGCAAAGCATCCCTGCGTTCCTCCAGCGGCTGGGTGCCGTACACAAACACGGCGGGGATGGAGTAGTTGTGGTTGAGGTAATGAGCGGCACCTTTGGCGGAGGCAACAGACGCCGTAAAGACAACTGTCTGTCCCTCCATCTCCTCGGAGGTAATTAGGCACAGGCGCTGGAGGTTGGCCTCCTTGTTCATCTCTTCCGCCAGGGCTTGTTGGGCAAAGTCCCCGTTGACAATCTTGATCTTGGAGAGATCCAGCGACTCTACCTTGGCAAGTTTGCACTTCGGCGGGACGGCCCAGCCATTGTCGATGGCCCACTTGAGGTCCAGGCCGCCAACAAGTTCTTCGTAAAAGTTCATCGGAGCATCGCCTTTCCATCCATGCGGAACGGGGTCGCAGTAAACCCAGCGACCATTGCCCCCTCAGACTGGAAATGCTCAAGCATGGCAATGACGGGCTCGGAACACATCAGGTGCGCCTCGTCAACGATCACCAGTTGGAATGGATCGAACCGCTTGTAACGAGGCTCTCCGCCCCTCCTAGACAAAAGAGTCTGCTTGCTGGCCACCGTCACCTTCGGACTAAGCCAATCCGCACCGGCGCGGTACTCAGCCATCTCAATGTCAGGATCGTCGCCCGTTAGTTCGCGAACCTTGGTCACCGCCTGCCAGACCAGTTCTGTCAGCGGGCAGATGATCAACGTCTGTCCGGGTATTTCCTTGGCCATATGAACGAAGATCACAGTCTTCCCAGCACCAGTAAAGAGATGGTTCAACGTCGCCTTTACGCCACGGTCCATGGCGAGAATGTTCTCGGCGACAATCGTTCGTTGGTAGTCACGTAGTTTCATGGTCAAAGAAACCCCGGGGCTGGGCGGAGGAAACCCCAGCCCCGGGGCGGCGCGCTCTTAACGGAAATCTCCAGCAAACTCTTCTTCCAGGGCCTTCTCCTTCCGGCCACCGGCAAGCTGCAAGCGGAAGACCTTCATTATCTTTCGGCTTCGCTTTTCGCCTTCCTTGGTCGTCCACTTGTTGGTGTGGATCTCGCCTTCACAAAGGACTGTTGTGCCCTTCGTCAGGTAGGGCAGCACACCACCGGGCTTCCACTGCTCGCAATCGAAAAACTCAGCATCGCCGTCACGCATTCCGTTGACAGCCACTGAGTAACTGCACACCTCGCTCTCACCAACCATCTTGCTCTCGGCGTCTGAAGTCAGATTGCCGAGAATGATCAACCTTTGATAACCAGCCATATAAGCCTCCTATGCTCTAGACCACTTCTCCTGAAACACCGACTGGCACTTGTCAAAGACCGACTTCGGCAAGTGCTTTTCGCGGACGCGGAGCTGAACGAGGTCCAGGTGTTTCTGGGCCTCTGCCTTGTTCTCGGCGCCGCTGATCGCATTAATCGCACCTTGCTGGTAGACAAGGTGCTTGGCGGCGGCCGGCTCCGCCTTCGACTCCGATCTGCCGGTGGAGCGGTTTCCGTCATCGTCCTCTTCGCCAACCCACGCCCCGACCAAGTCAAGCAGTGCGTACCGCTTGGCGTAGGTCTTGGCGGAGCCGAGTCCCTGCATGTCTGGCGGCTTCTCGCCACTCTTCGTTTCCCGGGGAAGGTTGATCAGCGGAACAAGCGTGGAAGTCCACTGCCCGCTGTCATGCTTCAGCACACCCAGGCAGCACCAGCCGATCTCCGGGCCGTACCAGCCCGTGTGATAGGTGGGCATGGCAAAGCCTTCGCTCGTCAGAAGGTCAACCAGCTCGTTGCAGATCGTCGCCAGATCGGCGTACTTGCTGCGGAAGTGCGGGTTGTCCTTGGTCTTCCCGATGGTTCCCATCTTCTTGTGGACCCGGACAAGCGCAGCGGTGTGCTGCGTCAGGTCCGGGCTGGAAGACGGGCCGATCCCTTCAGCCAGGTACTTCATAACGAAATCACCTCCTCCTCCTTCATCGCCCATTTGGGCAGGCTTAACTCCTGAATCTCGCCAGCGTCGGCGGGCATGTACTGCCCGGTAGAACGACGAAGGCGCATCTCCTCCAGCGTGTTCAGCACTCGCCGGCCGGCGTTATCGACCAGTTCCTCTGGCAGATAAAACACGCGAACCCCGTACGGGGCGACCGTTTGCACAAACACAAACGGCATGCGGAAGTCTCGGACGCCCACGGCTTGGGCACCGAGAACGTACAGCCACTCTTGCTCCGCATAGCCGTAGTCAATGACCGAACGAAACAGGCGATCCCAATCCTGGGATGTGGTCTTTAAATCCCACCACAGCTCAGGCGTTCCGGCATCGGGCCTGACCTTCAGGAGGTGCCCCTCATGATCAAAGAACACCGAAGCCTGCGTCTCAGTCGTCTGGTCCATGAGTTGACAGCAGGCGGCGTGCTGCCGCATGTGGTCGTACATAATCACGTACTGGCGGCGAGTGTCCTCCGTGACAACTACGCCAGTCTGTTGGGCGAGCCAATCCTTGTAGGCGTTGGTGGCCTTGGATCCGCCCTTGCCAAGAACGCTGTCTGGAGGAGAGGCCATCTGCGATTCCAGCGACTTCCCCTCCAGGACGCCGGTAATCAACTCGTCAAACTCAGAACCCTTGGCCGTGGCGGCATTGCCAGCCCAGTAAATGTGTCCGTCGTCCAGCCACTTCTGCACCTCGCCGCCATGCGTCGCAACCGTGCATATCAGGGTCCGCGAGTCAAAACTGGTCTCGCGTCGGTAGGCATCATTGGTCATGCCGAGAATTTTCGTAGGCAATTCGCTGATCATCAGTTCACCTCCTTGGAAAAGGCCCCATCCGTGGGGCGACGGCGATCCGTCCAGAACGCAATGCGAAACTGTCCCAGCGCCAGCAGGACGCAGACGAGGCCGATGCGGTTGAGCCAGAGGGCGATTGTGATCGCGGCCCAGAACAGGGCGCGTAGAATGGGATGCTCGCCCAGGACGACCCAGGCTACTGCATCGTAAACACGCCTGTAGACACCTGAGCTACGGGCGCATTGCCCGTCCAGTGTGGATGGCAAAGTTTGCGGGCCAGTTGCACAAGGGCCTTCCTTCGGGCATAAACCCCCGCCCGGCTGGAGGTCTCCACCATGACTCTGGTTGATTGTGCCCATCGGTACGCTATGCGAATCGGGGCGAGTGAAAACTATGTGTACCAACTCCGCGTCCTCCGCAACCCTGCCCACCCGCGGCCCAAGAATCTTCGGCTCGCTGGTCAGCAGGTGCGTCTTTTTACGCGCCTTCCGCCGGCTTGTCAAGCAGGCCCAGTTGAAGGGCACCAGCAAGTTCCTGCGGCGCAGCAGTGCGACCTATGCCGTCCTTGCCGGACAGGATCCCACTGGACACTTGGGACACGCGACTGCCGGGCTAGCCCAGAAACATTATGTAGACGCCGCCTTGGTCGCGGAGGCTAAACAGGCGATCCCATCAATAGGGTCTCAGCCTTCTTCCGCTCACGCGCTTTCCGGGCGGCCTCGCTCTGCAGTACGCGATACAACAGATACAGCTTCTGCTGATCTAACGGCATGGATGTTAGGTCTTCCTCGGGCACGGAAAGACTTTCGTACGTTTGCACCTCTGGGGATTGCGTGAGGAGATCCTCTAGCGTCTCGCGGGCAGCCCGCCTGCGTGTCTTGTCGGGGTCATTGTCTGAGATCGTCGCCCCCAGAAACTTGTTGACGAACAGCTTGGCCGCCTTCTGGCTGGGCGTCAAACGGTCGTCAGTCAGTGTTCGGTACACTCCAATGGCCTGACTCCCGCCTGGGAGGTTGTAGCCAATGTTTTCAATCTGCCGGCCAATCGGACCAATGTCTCGCTCTAAGACGGAGTAGGTATCCGACAACTCGCGGCCGGAATGGAACTGGCGTCCCGTGGCACTTTCCAGCGGGTACTTGATCAGAGGGTTTAGAGATCCGAGAAGATTGAGCGTCGTCTTCTTGGCTGTGTCGGCGATGGCTTGGGGTGTGGTGTTGCCTTGGCCAATCGACAGGTAGTTCAGCAGGTCGGCGTATGGGAGCGCGCGGAAGATGAGGTATCGCTGCAGTTCTTCTGGCCCGCCCGGGATCGGGATGGCCGCAGACTCTCGCAAGTATTCCGGAGTGAAGTTCTCTTCGCTCGGACGCGAGCCTGCAGTGACCGCCCTGATGGACTGACCCTGCAATCCCCCCGGTCGGTAGAGCATGTTCTCTGCAACCGATGGGGCAATGCCTCTGGGATATGAGTAGAACGGAACGATGTTCTTCAGCTTGCGCTCAAACTGCGTGAATGCTTCGGGGGAGTAATCGACCTGCGTTTTGAAAACTCTCTTGGCAGCAGCGTCTGGGGAATAGCCTTGGCGAAGCGCGTCGATGAATGTCCCAATACGCAGCGCGTCTTCGACCCGCCGGCCGGTCTGCTCATGCAGTTCTAGGAGAGGGTTGGTTGTGCTGCCTCGCGCCCTCCGGCCCGAAAACGCATCGCGAAACCCCACTCCACGCACGCCGAGATAGTCGCTGAGTGTGCGATTGGGGTCATAGATCCTGCTGGCCCAATATCCCAGCCCGCCTTTGGGCTGGGTATCTAGGCCGGGAACAAGAGCCGGTGCCGCCGTGCCTGGATCTACTGCGCCCTCCATGGCAAGGCCCTGACCCAGCCGGCCGCGGGCAAGGTCTTCTTGGAGTGACGCAATGACCTCTTCTTTGGAGAAGCCTTGGTATCTAGGCGCGTCTTTCAGCAGTTCGTAGGCTGCGTCGTAGTTGCCCTTGCCGACCCCGTACCCCGCAGCCATTGATCTGCCCAAGCCAACAGGATTCGATCCTCCGGCCATGAGCGTGGACAGATATCCTGAGACCAGATTCCGAGAATGGTAGGACGGGTTGGCAAGCGCGCCGACCTTAAACAGATTAGTGAACGACTTGTACAGCCCACCGGCAAGTGAGTCAGATTCACTGGGGACGTCGGATACTGCCTTCATCTCCGCAAGCGCAGTATCGGGGAGAGAAAGGTTGTCGATGTCCCTTCCTGGCATGCGGGTGGCCAGAATCTCTTTGAGCCTGGACTTGCTGAACCCTAGCCCCTCGGCTGCCTGGAGAAGGTTCGTACTGCCACCGCCAGGCATCTGCCCTGCAGGGAGGTCACTGGCGTGCTTGACCAACGAGTCAAGGAGGACAGACGCATTCGCCTCGCCCCTGGCTCCACCGACGCCATACCGCAGCATGTCGGTCATGGTGTGCCGATCAAACAGACCAACACCTTTTTGGGCAAACTGCTTGTCGGCCCCGCGGAGCAGGTCGCCTAGCTGCTGCTTGTAGCCTTGCTGAGTTTTGAGAACGTCAACAAGCGCCGCAGTGCCGGCCTTGCGGTCTGCGAGAACGAGCGTAGGGTCAGCAAGGTACGCGCGAAGTGAGTCAGCGGTTTGGCCGGAAAAGTTTTCGCGTGTGCTGGTGACCCGTGAGTAGGGACTTTCAAGCCCCAGCGCCTTAAATGCCTCGTCAATGATGCCGGGCATTTGTTCTGGGGTAGCGCCAAACAACCTGTCTCGGAGCTGTGCCCCAGAGTCCCCGGCCATAAGCCGGCGAAGGGTTTCGCTTGGACGCTCAAGATCCAGATACGGATTCCGCCCCCGCCCAACCAGATCGTCCGTAGCGTAGACGGCAGCCCCGCGGTTGTAGGCGGCCTGCCTTCTTGGGACCCGACCGGGAATTTGGTCAACGGGCATTTCGACATCAAACCGCACCGCCTGCCGTGGGATGTATCCGGTCCCGTACAGAGACTGCATGTTGGGCGTCTCCAGCCCCAGCGCAGCGCGGCGCTCCTGCGCCTCGGCAAGCGTGTCTCTGTACCAGTCCCGGTACGCCTTGTACTCAGGGATTGATTCGATGCGTGCAACTGATGCTTGGTCTTGGAGCTTTGCCAGAACGTCCGGATCGCCATTGGCTTCGATGGTGTCTCTGATCGCATTCTGGATGGCGGCGCTGTCAAAATCATCTCCAGCCCGCCGGGCGTCGGCATACACCCGGGCGGCGTTCTGTCGGACGTCCCCAGCAAACTTGTCGTACTGAGCAACCGCCTCGCGGGCACGCCACTGATCCTCGGGGTCCAGCCTGCCAAGGACTGTCGGATCAAAGGCCCTGGTCATCCTGTTGATCACGGCGCCGGTGATTGGGTTCTCTTCTAGGTTTCGTCCAAACGTATCCAGCCAACGTGCAGCCGTCTTAGTACCAGGAAGATTAACAAGGCTCCCTCGCTCAAAACCTGGGACGCGGAACTCCATCGCCCCCCCAAGCGGCATGTTCAGAAGTTCGTCTGTGTCCAGCCCCTTTCCCTGGGCGGCGTTGGAGAATTTTGTAAACGCCTCCGGGTCGGCGGAGTCGGCCACCAGTTGCCTGCCGGTGGTGGAGGTCATGTACTCGCGCAGGCCCATGCCTTTTTTGCGGGCTATGAGTGCAGCATTGTCTAGGAGCCCGGCCCGACTTGCTGCACGGCCAGCCATGCTGGCGGCGCCTCGTCCTAGCAGGGAAAAGGGATTGAGATAGGTGAGAGGATCGGTGACAATTTCCGTTGCGAGGCCAGCGGCGAAGTTGCCCCAATTATCCTCGTCGCCAATCAGACCGTACGCGCGGAGCAGGTCCCGGCCGGACACTCGCTCATCGCTTGTGCCAAAGACAGAGGTGGGCTGCCCTGCCAGCAGGCCGCGCACCCCGGACCCAAGGTAGTCAAGCGCATACCCAGCAGCAGCAAGGCCGGACGTCCCCGCATTTGCGAGAGTGCCAAGGAGAGAAGACTTCTCTTCCTCAGAGAGCAAGTCTTCTACGCGGGGCTTTCGCCTTTGCCCCTCTTCATCGGTCAGCAGACCGGAATCGTACTGCGACTTGAGTCGGCCGTACGGATCATAGAGATCAAAGAGAGGGGAGGACATTAGCGTCCTCGGGCGCGATAGCGGTTGCGGATGCTTTCCACCACCGCGCGGGCCTCATCAGGAGGTATTTTGTACATAGTGGAGATGTCATCGATGGCCGACTCAACCTCCAGATCCGTGAAAGGAGTTCCGAACCAAGCGCCAAACAAAGTGCCAGGATTCCAAGCATAGTTTTCCTCAATATGCTGCAAGGCGCCAGCGTATAGCCTTTCTTGCTGCTGGCGTTGATCTTCTTGCACGGCCGCTGCCTTCACCGGATCCGGCACGGAATTCTCAAGTTTCTGGGCAACTATCATCCTACCCAGATCTGCCTGCTGGGCAGCCATACGGTTGAGCTGCGCCTCTTCAAATTTGGCCGCACGGCCGAGCTGCGCCTCTTCAATCCTTGCGCGGTAAGG
>Ga0172372_10013669_pt1 | contig 10015 bp, 9 predicted proteins | sample LakKiv5m_2_FD_114544 | JGI IMG/M metagenome (GOLD analysis project Ga0172372, IMG submission 114544) | Freshwater microbial communities from Kabuno Bay, South-Kivu, Congo - kab_092012_9.5m | ecosystem: Environmental > Aquatic > Freshwater > Lake | place: Democratic Republic of the Congo... | reverse complement strand
CTTCTGGGCATCGATGGGCGTCGGCACGGCGACGATGAAGAAGGTCCGGTCGGCGAGCCGGGCGGTGTCGGCGGTGACTTCGAGCTTCGCCTCGCGGAGGCTCGCCTCGCTCTCCTCGCCGTTCTTGTCGACGAAGCGGCGGAGGTCGTCGATGCGACGCGTATTCACGTCGAAGCCGACCGTGCCCGGCACCTTGCGGGCGAAGGCCAGAGCCACGGGCAGCCCCACGTAGCCAAGACCGATGACGGCAATCCGCTCATTCAATGTCGACGCAGTGCTCACCACAGACTCCATTCCAGGCACATCAGGCTCCGATGGTCAGGCAGGCTCCGCCCGGGTCGGTCCCATCGACCAACCAACGCCTCGCCTCTTGCTGATCCACACGAGCACGCAAGTTCAGGGATCGTCGTCATGGACGGCGACCACCCCCGGAAGATGACCCGGCGATGGCCCTTCCGCAACGCTTCTATCGACGCCGGCGCCGGCGATGGCCCGGGTCCGCTCGTCGTCAACTGCCCTGGACGGGCGCAGCCACGAGGACGTCATCGGCCAGCAGCGTCGTGCGTACGCCCCGGCCCAGCAGCGCCACCTCGACCACCAGCCGACGCTGGCCGTCGGCGGCCTCCTCGACGACGCCGCGGATCCCGCGCAGCGGCCCCGCGCCGACGACGACGGACGTCCCCGGCACCAGCCGGGTGACGGGATCGAGTGCCCGCTCGCTCGCCACCAGCTGCTGGAGGGCCGCGATGTCGCCGTCGTCGATGGCCGGCGCCACGTCGGGCCGCCCAGCCGATCGCCCCACCACATCGACGACGCCACGGCACTTCAGGAGCCGCACCCGGCGCTCGGGGGTGAGTCCGACGCGGACGAAGACGTAGCCCGCAAACAGGGGCACCTCGATGCGCTTCACGCGATCGGTCCAGGCCCGACGCTCCACCGCCACCGGCACGAAGACGTCGTCGACAACGGCCCGCAGCTCACGCGCCGCCACCTGCTCCGACCGGGCGTGCACGGCCAGGGCGTACCAGCGGGGACTGACGGGGGACGACGTCGACATCGACGCGATGGGGGTCAGTAGCGGGCGGACGCGACGACGAGGGTCTCGTTGCGGAAGTAGCCCAGGTTGAGTGCAGTCCCGCTGGAGAGGTCGGAGGCGTTGGTGATCCGCCAGTCGCTCGTGTTGCGCACCCCGAACGAGAGCCAGCGCAGCACGTGGAAGTCGAGGGCGATGCTGCCATCGATGGCGTGGTCGAAGCGGCCCACCGGGGTGTCGGTGAGCTGGCCACTGCCGACCTGCTCCTCGCCAAACTCGAGGGCGGCGTAGCTGCCCCGGAGGCGGAGCTCGAGCTGCCCGAGCGTCTGATTGAACGTGGCGTAGACGCGGTTGTCGCCGACGAACTGGTAGAGGGCGACGGGCTCGAAGGTGCGACGGAAGCCGCCACCCACGCCCGTCATCGGCGTCGGTTGCCACTGGACCTCGGCCTGGCCGACGACGCCGATCAGGCCGCCCGTCACAAGGCCGGTGTTGTCGACGACGAAGGGGTTCGAATAGCCGGCGCTGGCGAGGAAGGCGAGCTTCGGCAGGAGGTTGCCCTGCAGGCCGAGGCGCGCGGTGAGCGGGAACGCCTGCGGCTGGGTGGTGGTGAAGGGGTAGGTCTGCCAACCGGCGTTGACGAGACCGAACACGCCCGTCTTCGGGAGGAAGCGGTAGTCCGCCCGCAACGTGACGTTGTGGTTCATGCTGTCGAGCAGACCCTGGGAGACGAGCCCCTGGTTGCCCTGCAGGTCGACGAACTTCGTGAAGTCGAACGCGTAGATCAGGCGGGTGTTGAGGGCGCCACCACCGGGCTTGAAGCCGACGCCCGCCTGCAGGCGATTGCGGATGCGGCTCAGGAGGGAGCCCACCACTGCCACGCCGGGGTCGGTGTTCCACGAGACGCTGTCACCGACGGCAAAGGAGAAGGCCCCACCGCGGTTCAGCTCGAGCTCACCGCCCACGAGGGTCTGGTAGAGCAGGAAGGATCGCGTCTCCGGCGTGATGAGACCGGGCAGAAAGCCATAGTCGAGGGAGGCGCGACCGTTGAACGCCAGCGTCGACCCCGGTGCGTTCACGTCGATGGAGGGGCGGATCCGGACGACGGCGTCGCCGGCGAAGTTCCCGCTGTCCGTCGGCGTGACGTAGGGGTTGGTGTCGAACCCGGTGCCGGCGATGACGCCGACGTGGAGACGGGAACGGCCATCCTGCGAGAGGGCGAAACCGTCGTCGCCTTCGGCCAGTACGCCGCTGCCGCCATTGGTGCCACCGCCGCCGGACTGCGCAAACGCAGACGACGCCAGCAAGGCCACAAGCAACAAGACGAGACGGCGCAATGGATCCCCTCGATGCAGACGCTGCCGACTCTAGGGCGGGTCCGGCCATGGAGCAAGCATGATGGTGGCCCGCGGTGCGCTGCCCCGCCCGCCGTCGACGACAGGCGCAACACCCTGGAAACGGAAACGAGCCGCCTCGCGGCGGCTCGTGGCCTGGCTCACGTCGAGCCGAGGGTCACTCGGCAGCGGCGGCAGCGGCGTCGGCCTTGCGGGCGTCACCGACCGCGAGGCGGATGCGGCCGAAGCCCGACTGCTCGCAGGTGTAGAGCACCCGCTTGAGCAGCTTGAAGTCCGTCGAGATGTCCGCCTGGACGTTCACCGTCGTCGTCGGATCCTCTTCGGGGTTCTCGAAGGCGCGCTGACCGACGGCCTCGAAGCGCTGCCGCTGGTCGACGAGCTTCTCTTCAAGCTCGGCGATGCGCCAGTTCTGGTCGTTCGGGTCGATGTTGTTGAGGTCGGTGAGGATCACGCCCTCGAAGTAGAGCTGGTTCTTGTTGCTGATCGCGATGATCGGCACACGGGTGACCTCGTCGCCGTTCTGCGCCTGCGGCATCTTGATGTCCTTCGAGAGGAAGAGCATCTCGCCGCTGGCGTTGAAGTTCATGACGAGGAAGATCACGAGCACCATCATCATGTCGACCATGGCGGTCACGTTGATGACGACGTCGCCGCCTTTGCGGCCACCGTGCTTGCCGAGCAGCTTCATCTCATGGAAGCGGTGGCTCTGGCGGTTCGGGCGAAGCTTGACTGCCATTGGGAATCTCCGGGTCGTCGAAGGGTCACTGACCCGTTGGCGTCAGGGTGATCTGCTTCAGGCCGTTGCCGGTGGCGAGGTCGATCAGCTTCGTGAGGTTGACGTACTGCACGCCGTCCTCCGACTGGATCTTGACGACCTCGCGGTCCTGGCGCGCGTCCTTGAGGCGCTTGAGCTCGATGCCGATACCGTTGAAGTCATAGCCATCAGCGGTGGCCGGGAACGGCCGGGCTTCGGCACCCTCCTCCTGCACCACCACCTGCTCCTTGCCGACGAGGACAAGGATGGGCTTGGGGGCGTTCGGATCGGGGTCCTCGGGCTGGGCTTCGGCGCCGCCAGAGGCGTTCTGCACCTCGAGCATGGTGATCTGGGTCCAGACCGCCGTCATCATGAGGAACGTCATGATGGTCATCAGCAAGTCGATGTAGGGAACCAGGTTGATGTTGGCGTCGAGGGCCTTCTTGCCCCCTTTGCCTGTTGGCTCTGCTGCTGCGCCGCCCATGGCGTGTCACCCGGGAAAGAGGAGAGGAGACAAGGGACCCGACCACGCCACCGTCACGACGACGTGGTCGGGGAGGAACGACTGCAGCTCAGCCCTCTTCGATGGCCGAGACGTTGAGCTTGTCCTTGTTGCGCATGACAAGGTTCACCGTCGAGGCGACCGCGGAGTTGATGTCGTCCTGCAGCGCCTGCGTGCGGCCCTGGAGGATCGAGTACATGATGAGCAGCGGGATGGCCATCGCGAGACCGAAGAACGTGCAGTTCATGGCCTCACCGATGCCCTGCGAGAGCATGGTGGACTTGTCGGCGGCCGAGACGCTGGCGACGGCCTTGAACACGCCGATCATGCCGTTCACCGTACCGACGAGACCGATGAGGGTCGCGGCGTTCGAGAGCATCGACAGGTAGCCGGTGCGCTTCTCGAGGTAGGGCAGCTCGTGCATGGCGGCCTCGTCCATGGCGGCCTGGACCTCTTCCTCGCCGTGGCGGACCTCGAGGAGGCCGGCCTTGAGGATGCGGGTCAGCGGGCTCTGGGGCTGGTCGCTGAGGAAGCGGATGCCGCCCATGACGTCGCCACGGAAGATGCGCTCACGGAGACCGGCGAGCACGGCGTCCTTGTTGAGGCGCGTGCGGCCCCACAGGACGATCAGGCGCTCGATGATGATCGCGACACCGACGGCACCGGTGAGGAAGATCGGAATGGCGAAGAAACCGGCTTCCTGGACGCGGTGGGCAAAATCCTCAAACATCGTGACTCCCTTGCGCCGGTACTCCGGCTCGTTCCTCGTCGACGGCGACGACGTGTCTTCAACCTGTGGACCACAGCGCCCGGCGCAGTGATCTGGCTCACCACACCCGCCCGTCAGTGACGAACGGAGGTGGCGGCCGCTCTTACATCACCCCCACTTCATTGCGCAATCGGCTTTGCCTGACCAGCGCCGTCGTGAAGGTGGGCATCGGATGGATGTCCGACATCCACTTCGACACCCGGTCTGACCTCCCGGTTCCGTCGGCCCCGGCCGTCGGCCGCCGCCGCACTGCCATGCGATCGGGCGGTCGGCCAGGCTCAGATCTGCCAGCGGCCCTGGGCACCGAGGATGAGTTCAACCACCTCGCGGAGCACCCCGCTGCCACCAACGCGCTGCGTCACCGCCATGGCCTCGGCCAACACGCCCGGCTCGGCGTCGGCGGGCGCCACCGACAGGCCGACGATCCGCATCACCGGCAGATCGTTGACGTCGTCGCCGACGAAGCAGGCCTCGTCGACGCTGGCGCCAAGCTCCGCCAGGATCTTCTGCAGTTCGCTGGCCTTGTCGGCGATGCCCTGCCGGATGAAGGGCACCTTGAGCTCCCCGAGGCGGGCGTCGACGTTGCGGGAGGCGCGGCCGCTGATCGCCGCGCACACGAGTCCGGCCTCACGGGCCCGCACGAGCCCGAGGCCGTCACGGGCGTGGAAGGCGTGCAGCGCGCAGCCGTCGGGCCCGTAGAAGAGGCGGCCGTCGGTGCAGACGCCATCAACGTCGAAAGCGAGCACGCGGACGCGTCGGGCCCGGGCGGCCACCTCGTCGAGGGTCAGCCTCACGGCTTTTCCACCGCCGCAAAGACCGTCGCGCCGCGGCGCTGAACGAGCACCTTGAGCACGCCGCCCGCCGGCGCCTTCTTCACCGCCTGCGCGAAGGCCTCGGCGTCGGCGACCGGGGCGCCGTCGACGGCGACGACGACGTCATCGATGGCGAGGCCCGCCATGAAGGCCGGCGAGCCGGGCCGCAGGCGGCTGATGCGGGCGCCCTTCACGTCGGCGCCCAGCTCGAGGCGACCGCGGTGGTCGGCGTCGAGAGTGACGACGGCGACGCCGATGGTCGGGTCCTTCGGCGGCGCGGGCGTGGTCGGCGCCGCCGTCGACGACGTGGCCCGCTTTGCGTTGTCGGGGTGCGCGGCCAGCGTCAGCGCCACCGTCGTGGGCTTGCCGTCGCGGATGACGTCGAGGCCCACTTTCGCGTCGACGCCGGCGTCGCCCGCCATGAGCGGCAGCTCGCTGGCCTCATGCACGACGCGACCGTCGAACCGGACGATGACGTCGCCGGGGCGCAGGCCGGCCTTCGCGCCGGGCCCCTCCGGGACCACCTCGCGCACGAGGGCGCCCCGCGGCGACGGCACACCGAGCCCCCTGGCCACCGTCGGCGACAGCGAGCCGATCGCGACGCCGATCCACGAGCGCTGGTAGTGCCCGGTCTCGACCAGCGTCGGCAGCATCCGCTTCACCTGATTGATGGGGATGGCGAAGCCGATGCCGGCGCCGGCCGCGTTGATCGCGCTGTTGATGCCGACGACGGCGCCGTGCACATCGAGGAGGGGGCCGCCCGAGTTGCCGGGGTTGATGGAGGCGTCGGTCTGCAGGAAGTCGTAGAGGCCCTGGCGCCCCGACGGCACGATGTCGCGACGACCGCGCGCCGACACGATGCCCATCGAGACCGACTGCTGCAGTCCAAACGGCGAGCCGATGGCGACGACGACGTCACCGACCGAGACGGCGTCGCTGTCGGCAAGCGCGAGCATCGGCCAGTCCGTCCGCGGCGAGCGCAGCTTCAGCACGGCGACATCGCTCTTCTCGTCGGAGCCGACGACGTCGCAGGGGACCTCGTCCTTGTCGTCGCCGACGGAGACCCAGACGCGCGTCGCGCCCTCGACGACGTGGTGGTTGGTGAGGGCGTAGCCGTCGGCGGTGATCAGGAAGCCGCTGCCCTGCCCGTGCTGCAGCTCGTCGGGCCCGCCGGGCCCATCGCCGCCGGGGTGACCGGGCGGCAGGCGCGGGCCCACCGGCGGGTGACCGGGCGGCAGGCCCTCGGCGCTCGGCGGCCCCTCGCTGAACACGACGAGCACCGCCGGCTCCACGCGCTGCACGAGGGGCGCGAGGCTCGGCATCGTCACGAGGGGCTTCGACTTCGCCGGGGCGCTGTCCGTCCAGAGCGGCCGCGCGGCCTGCGACGACGACGACATCGTCAGCGACAGCGTGAGGGCGAGGGTCAGCAGGGGGAGCGAGGGCGCGCGGTACATGCCGCCGTCATAGCATCGACGTCGGCCGTCGGCCGTCAGCTGAACGGCGATTCCTCGCTGGCGTCGCCCACGACCCGCTCGATCGCGAAGGCGCCGATCTGGGAGGCCGCGGGGCGGCTCGGGCGACCGTTCGGGATCGTGATGTCGTCGGCCTCTTCGTCGTCGAAGTCGGCGCTGCCCTCGCCGCTGCCGGCGTGCCGGAAGACGCGGGCCAGCTCGGCGATGAGCGGGATCGCGACAGCCTCGAAGGCCTCGTAGTCGTCGAGCCCCTCACGGGTGTCGCGGGCATGCTCGAGGATGAAACGGCGCATGACGGGCATGAACGACAGGCCCGCGAGCAGGAAGTCGTCGACGCGGAAGCCCAGGGCCTGGCGCAGCTGGGCGATGTTGGACGTCGCCGTCATGAGCGGCGTCTGGTCGCCCGTCTCGAGGAAGCGGCTGATGACGACGAGCAGGCGCTGCAGGCTCGCCTCGAGAGCGGCAGGCTCGACGGTGCGGTATTGCACCGAGAGGGTTCGGATCTGCCGCACCAGCGCCCTGGCGATGCGTACGCGGTGGCTCGCGATCAGCTTGACGACGCGCTGGTGGGACATGGCCTCAGCCTAGCAGGCTGCCGGAGAAGGCCTCGCGTTTTCTGCACCGGCCGGTCCGGCTCAGTCGAGGGACTCGACCCGGATCGGCGCCGCCGTCGACGGCGGCGCGCCGCCGGCCTCACGGCGGGCGAGCAGCCCGCGGACACCGTCACGGAACGCCGCACGGACGACGAGCCCGAGCGCCGCCGTTGGCAGCAGCAGGGAGAGGATCGCCCCGGGGATCGCGACGGCGGCCTCGACGCGCTGGTGGTCAAGTCCCCAGACGAGCCCCTCGACGACGAGGGCCGCCACGCAGAACACCCCCGAGAAGAGCGTCGACTGCACCACCGTCGAGATGGCGCCTGGGCCCATCGCGAGTTCCGAGAGGCTCGCGGCGTCGAAGAGGGGCTTGTGGGCACCGCGCGCGACCCCGAGCCCGGCAAACAGTGTCGCGACGACCGCGATGAGGGCACTCGTCCAGACCCCGCGGACCAGACCGAAGTCGAGCACGACAGCGCCAGCGACGCCGAGGAAGGCCGGAAACAACGCCGCCACCGGCAGGGCCGCGAGCCACTTCGCCGTCAGCAGCCGCGGCCACGAGATGGGGGCGCCGTCGATGATCCAGACGGCCTGGCCCTCGAGCCCCACCTGTGGAAACGCGAAGCGCGCCGAGAGGCCGCCGGCGATGAAGGCGACGATGCCGACATGCATGGCGACGAGCAGCACCGTCCCCGCCGTCAGCGCGCTGAAGCCCTCGCCCATCACGCTGACGTTGACGACGTAGAGGACGCCGACACCGACGAGGAGGATGACCTGGCCCCACTGACCGGGGTCCCGCACGAAGGCGAGCAGGTCCTTCTGCAGCAGCGGACGGATGTCGGCGCCCACCGGTCGCGTGAGGCTTTCGAGGAGGCGCGCCCCCCATGAGCCCGCGAGCACCCCGGTCGGCGACTCGTCGACGGCGAGCTTGCGGGCCCGGTCGTAGGTCAGGGCGTGACACGCGAGCGCGAGCCCGAAGGTGACGACGACGCCAGCGACGCCCACCAGCAGATGCTGCAGGCTGCCGTCGACGATGAAGGTGGCCAGCTGCCGCGGCGGCCCCCATGCCGGCCCCATCGACGTGAGCCCCTGGGCCGTGTCGAGGAGCTCGGCCGCGCCCCGCTCCGTGAGGAGGCGCTCGACGCGCAGCTGACGGAACCAGACGAGGCCGATGGTGAGGCCCACGCCAAGAAGGACGAGGCTCAGGCGACGCAGACGGCCCGCCGGGAGCAGCGCCCCGCCGAGGTGGGCGAGGACCACACCGGCAGCCACCGGCATCACCGAGACCAGCACGACGGCGATGAGGGCGCGCAACGCCGCGAGGGCGCCCCCGCCGCCGCCGAGCTGCAAGCCGACGATGCCGAGGGAGCCCAGTGCGAGGGTTGGCGGCAGCGCCGCGACGGCCGTCTCGGTGAATCGGTCGACGAAGCGTGCCACGACGCCAGTCGGGGCGCTCTCCCACAGCCAGAGGTCCTTTGCCGAGAAGAACGCCTGGGCCGCGTGTCCGAGCGACGAGAACACCAGGGCAACGGCCAGGCCGCTCAAGCCAGCGACGGTACCGGTCTGGATGAGCTCGGGCGCATGCTGGGTCACCGCCCACCAGGCGCCGCCCCACGCGGTGCCGAAGATGACGAGGCCGACGCCGACGCCGATGGCGACGAAGCCGACGGTCCGGGCCCGATCGCGGGCAAGCTCGGCCCCGAGGCGACGCCGCAAGAGCAGTGCCCGGACCCGCTGGCCGGCGACGAACGCGCGCACGCTCATCCGCACCTCCGGCGTCGTGCGCCCGCGGCGGGGCTCACTTCGCAGGCGTCCCGTCGCGGTTCATGAACACGAGCTCACCGAGGCCCTTGCCCTCGAGCCCGGCGGTGATCGCCGCACGGTCACCGACGAGGACGACGACGAGGTCATCGATCTCGATGGCGCGCCCGGCGGCGGCCTTCACCTGATCGGCAGTGACGGCCTCGACGGCTGCGGCGAGCTTCTGGTGGTGATCCGGCGGAAGACCGAGCGCAAAGGTCTCGACGGCCTGGGCCGACTGCAGCGGCGCCACAGCAAAGAGGCCCGGCAGCGAGCGGACGAAGTTGGCCCGGGCGAGGGCGAGTTCCTCGTCGGTGACGCCGCCGGTCTTCAGCGTGTCGAGCTGCACGAAGAGCTCCACGAGAGCCTCGCCGGTCTTGTCGGTCTGGACGTCCGTCGAGATGAGGAAGGGTCCCGGGCCATAGCGGGCGTCGATGTTCGAGCCGGCGCCGTAGGTCCAGCCCTTCTCCTCGCGCAGCTTGAGATTGAGCCGCGAGGTGAACATGCCACCAAGGATCTGGTTCATGACGATGGCCTGGGGGAGCTCCGGGTCGGTCGCCGACATGAAGGCCCGGCCGACGCGGACCATCGTCTGCGGCGCGCCCGGGAAGTCGACGACCAGGATGCGGGTCCCCTTGCGCGGCTTCGGCGCCACCGGCGGCTTCGGCGGCTTCGACGGTCCGCCCTTCCACTTGCCGAGGTGCTTCTCGGCGAGGGCGCGGGCATCGTCGGGGGTGACGTCGCCGACGATGATCAGGGCCGCGTTCTTCGGGCCGGCATGCTCGGACCAGAAGCGCTTCACCGCCGACTGCTTGAGCTTCTCCACCGACGCCGTCGTTCCATCGGAGGGGTGGCCGTAGGCGTGATCGGCTCCGTAGACTTCGGCGGCGAGAAGCTGCCAGGCGAGGGTCTCGGGGTCACCCTG
>Ga0172372_10013668_pt1 | contig 10017 bp, 8 predicted proteins | sample LakKiv5m_2_FD_114544 | JGI IMG/M metagenome (GOLD analysis project Ga0172372, IMG submission 114544) | Freshwater microbial communities from Kabuno Bay, South-Kivu, Congo - kab_092012_9.5m | ecosystem: Environmental > Aquatic > Freshwater > Lake | place: Democratic Republic of the Congo... | reverse complement strand
GCAAGTTCATATATTCCAATAAATGAATTTAATGATGCTGCAAAAACAATCATTGATACATCAAGAATTAATGCAAATACATTCCCAGTTATTTCAAATATGTCTTCTATGTCAGAACCAACTATTAATGCTATGTCAAATGACAATAGTGTTTATACTAACTTTAATCCAGTACAGTATAATTATAATGTAAATGTCAATGCCGAAACTAATGCTAGTGCAAATGACATTGCGAATATTGTTGTGCAAAAGATGAGTATGAGAGATAAGAGATCAATTAGGGGTACAAGAATAAATGGCTAATGCTAGTTATATTAGAGGCAGATGGGCAATTGATGGTCTAAGAACAAGACCTCAGGCAATATTATGGTCAGACAATTTTGGTACACTTGACTCTACAACATATACAAATCAATATACTGGTGCATCTGCGTCAATACAACTTGCGGTACCAAACGGTACAGAGTATAATAACTTTCTAATGTTATCAGATCATAATAGATCTGAAATGAGTTTTAGAAAAAATAGAATTGAAAATAGAAAAAGAATGATTAATGCAACAATGAGAAGTTATCATGTTGCAGACAAATTAGAGGTATCATTCTCATGGGAGAATCTTCCATCAAGATCTTTTAATAAAGAACCAGCATTTAACTCAAATACTGGAAAACCAACTGCATTAGATTTAAAAGATTATACAGTTGATGGTGGTGCTGGTGGAGTAGAAATACTTGATTGGTATGAAAATCATAAAGGAGCATTTTGGATGCTTCTTGCATATGATAAATATAATGAATTTGGTTCAAATCCATATCAATATTTAGGCCAATACAATCAACTTATTCAGGTTTATTTTAGTTCATTTAACTACACAGTAGTAAAAAGAAGTGGAATCCACGACCTTTGGAATATTGATGTGTCATTAGAGGAAGCATAATGTGGATAGACCCTCAAAAGAAATTAACAGACTATCTTGAACAAACAAGCACATTGAAAGTTGAGTCGCTTATTATTGCTGAATGGAATATGAATGATTTTCAATCCATAAAACAATACGGTACTTATAGATATAGACCAACAGCATCTGCTAGCAAATATGTAAACCTGCCAACAATATCATATGATCCAGATGATATTGCCGATAACTATGATCAATCTGAAAGATCATTTTTTACATACTCAGACTTTGTTCAAAATAATGATGAGCCTGTGCTTTTTGAAAAAGCAGATGTAGATAGAGAACTATACTTTGATCTCAAAGAATGTTTTGATCCATTTAGGCCAAGGTCTGGTATAAATAAACTTTTATATTTTAATGATAAGTATATTGATAATGTTAAAAGTGCAAAAAGACCAAGATACTATATGGCATCAAGGTATGATAAATTTAAATATTGGAATTCATATCGAACACAAGTTATAGATAATGTTGTAACTGAGGTTGGTATATCCAGTGTTGCTAATCCACCAAACAAATTAAGTGGTGAAATAATTGGGTATTATATACATGATACCTGTCCTTTTGTTGTTTATGATGCTCCTATTCCTACTAATAGAATAGTAATAAAAATGCAAACAAATATAGGACAAAATTCTTTAGGAACATTCACTACTCCAAGTGGAATAAATATTTCTGATCCACTTGCAAATAGGTCATTATCGTCTATACCTAAAAGATGGAGAGTACAATATTTAGATCTTAAAAATAACTGGGTAACTGCTCAAATATTTGATGAAAATTCAAAAAGATCAGATGGATCTGAAATAATTGATTGGGACGGGTATGTTGAATTAGCATACGGAGTAAAAATTCCAGAAGTTTTTAGATCAACATTTCACTTTGTTGAATATCTAAATGATAATTCAATTCTTCCACCAAGAGGAAGAAATCATGGAGAAGCATACATTGTTGGGGTAACTCAAAACTTCCCTGGCACATTATATATTTGGAATAATACAATTGGTAATTGGTATATAGAAACTGCATCATATGGATTTTCACTATATGAATCAAATGATACTAAAAAAATGGGCATAATTTCATCATTAACAAATCCACAATTTTTTAATTTATATGGTGATGATATATTTACTGAGTTAGCATTTATTAAGGGTATTAGAGTTGTTGTAGAAACAATGATCGCTTCAGATCAAACATTTAACTTAATAGAAATATCTCCAAGGTTGCGGATAAATATATCAAATTATGCAGAATCTTTTCAAGTAACAAAAAGTACTGGTAATGATTCAACACAACTACCAGTAGGTGGTTTACTCGCTTCTAATGGAACTATGTCTCTAATGAATTTTGATGATGCATTTACACTAAATAATTTTGATAAAACTAAAGAGACTGGATTATTTAACAACAATCTTGGCAGCCTGGTATCAAAATATCTAAAACCAAATGTCAAATTTGATTTCTATGAAATTGTTTTAGATGTTAGTGGATATGATAAATATATTCCAATGCAATCAATGTATGCAGAAACATTTCCAAATGCAATAAATGGTATGGGACAAATAAGCGTTACGCTTAGAGATCAATTTTTTAGATTTGAAACAACAAAGGCACCGGAAATATTCTTGACAGATACAACTGTTACATCGGCAATAGCCATGCTACTTGATAATGCTGGATTTAGCAATTATATATTCAAGGGATTTGATGATTTAATTAGTCAAGAAATAAATACGAATATTACTATTGATTATCCAACATTCTACCCACCAATACCGTCTGTTACTCCACCACTAACTACAGATCCATATTTAATAAATGGTGTAAAAATAAGTAACGAAGATGCATGGAATAGATACTGGCAACTTGCTAGACAATATAATTTTGTTCCAGTTTCAAACCTAATAACTAATTTAGATAAACAAAAATTCTATGCAAGTTTAGAAGATCCAGTTATCCCATATTTCTTTGTTGGACCAGAGGTATCTCTTGCACAAGCACTTTCAAATATTGCATCTGCAACTCAAACTGCAATGTTCTTTGATGAATATAATAATTTTGTTGTTATGCCAAAAGAATATTATTTACCAAATGCAGATGATAGCAAAAGAAAAACAGATCTTGTTTTATATGGTCATACAAATCAAAAGTCTTTGCCAAATATTATAAATGTAAATGCTGCTGAAGAACAAATTTATAATTCGGGAGTAATAAGATATACAATTAAGTATATACAAAAAGTATTTAGCAAATTATCTGAGGCAAGATTTTCCAGTGAAGATAGAACGTATGTTTACAAACCAGTATTGTTATGGGAAGTAGGTTCAAATACTGAGCAAAGGGCACAGAATGATCAATCTGGACAAACAAACGGGTATGCACTTACCGCTGTTCCACTAAAAACTACATTGCCAGCAACCATACCAACTGTTTCAACTAATGGAATTATACAAAATAATATTATTGATGTTGGAGAAAATGTCAATTGGATAGGAAGATTCCAGGGGTATTTTTATGCTAATGGAGAAATTATTAGATATGATGCAGTTGAATATAAAGTAACATCAACAACAACATCTCTTACATCTAATAATGGAACTGTTTGGATTACAAGTAATCGTGACTATCAAAAATACTTTTCGTCATTACCCTTTAAAGGAAAAATATTTCCAACAGGAAATGTTAGAATTTTTGTAGAGCCATATTATATTCAATATAATAGTGGTTCTGCATCATATACAACAGAAGATGTAAAGTATAAGCCTGGAGAAGTTGAACGACACGGTAGAGGTCAATTTGGTACTGAAATAGTTGAACATCAGGCTGGTCTTCCATCTTACTGGTCAGATAATAATAATGTTCGCGGTCTTGAAATGGACAATGCAAAAACATATTTGTTCTCAACAACACCAACAGAAAATTTAACATTTCCTGCTCAAGGTGATTTTTCTGCCTCAGTTGGACAACAAAATGCTTTTGCACAACGATCAAAAAGAAATGGCGTTATTAAAAACTTTTTAAGAAAATCATATCCAACTGACAATGTAATTAAAGATTTAATATCACCAATATCTGGCACCGTTCAATCATCTGCATTAGTATTTACTGGTCCAACTGCTAGTGCAACAACAAATTATCCAAGTGAAAAAATTAATTTTATTTCTTATGTTTATAAAGAATTAGATTCAGCATATAAACATTATGGCACAAGAATGAGAATTATTGGCAAATATGAAAGATCTGAAGAAAATATTCAAACTCCAAATAATGGAACGCAAGCAGTTCCATATTATACTATTCAACCAGAGGATGCATCTGAAAAGGTTAGTATAAATGGTGGTTCTGGAGGTATTGCAGTTGGATTAAATACATCTACAAATCAAGGGTACTTCTTTGAAATAGTTGCACTTACAAGTGGTAATATACAACAATATAATAAAATAGATGAGTCAACTGGTAAGTATCAAAGTGTTCTTCATAATATAATTTTCTATAAAATATATAACAGTGGTGGTAAAGCGACACCAAGAAAACTATGGGGCGGCTTGGCCTCTGTTATTGTAGATGAGGGAAACTTTGTTGGTCAAGATAGGGTTGGACTAGAAGATAAGGCAACTGTATATGACCTGTCAGTAGAATATCAAAATCTTGCTAATGGTGCAAGAAGGTTCTATCTTTATATAAATAATAAATTAATTCAAATGGTAGATGATAACGCTCCTTTGCCAGAATATAAAAATATTGCACTGTTTGTTCGCGGTGAGTCTCAATGTATGTTTGAAAATGTATATGCATTGCAAAGTATTATATCTGCTAATAGTGGAGAAACTGTTATCTCTGAAATAAAAGATATGTTTTATTCTGATGAAATAAAAACATCCGAAGTGTTTAGAAAATATGCAGTATCTGGTTTTGTAAAAGCAAGTTATCTTACTGGTATAAGTGCAAACTCATCAAGTAAATATAAAATTTATTTTGAAGAATTTGGAACAATACTTAGGGAATGTGCATACTTTAATATCAAATATGATAAGGCGTATCCAGCATTGAGAGCAATCATTGCCCCTACATTTAATAGAGAACGCGGGTATGCAATATCTGGTTTTAGAGCGTTTGCATATGGTGCAGAATTTCTTATATTTAATACAACAGATAAGCCAATATCATTAGATGAGTCAACTGGAAACTATTTAAGAATTCTTGGCATTACATTTACTCAAGAAACAAAAGCAGAATTGACTGTTGATGATTTCTTTAAGAGAAAATCTAGTTTTTCAAATCCAACACAAAAAAATAATATTATTCAGTCTCCAGCATACGCAGACAAAATATATGATGATATATTGACAAGTAGAAAAAAGTTTGGTAAAAAAGAATTTTCAATAGATTCTGAATACATTCAATCACAAGATGATGCAAATAAACTTATGGAGTGGATAATGACAAAGACTTTAAGAAAAAGATTAAAGGTAAGTTTAGTGGCATTTGGGGTACCACACTTACAACTTGGAGATCTTGTATCAATTAATTACAAGTTACCAAATAACAATCTTCTTATAGATTCTACAAAACAATTTGCAGTTCAATCTATTTCACATTCAATAAAAGCAGATGACAGATCAACCGAATTAATATTGGTGGAGGTGTAATATGGGAGGAAGAAGACCAGCCTCAGGGGGAACACCGCTGCGACCAACACCCACACCAAACCCCACGCGAACACCCACACCAACCACAAACCCATTTAACGACCCAAAAAAATATGGTCTTCCTGTTGTTACCGCCGCTCAATCACAAGTAGCAGCACAGAGGGCGGCGGCTGAGGCCAGAACCAACCAAGCCATTAGAGCAAGAAATTATGAAATAACGAAAAAAGCATTAGAAAATGGAGCAGTAGCGGGATCAAATCAACGAGAGGCACAAGAGTTAGATAGACAAGCAAAAATTAAATTTTCACAAAATCGTTATGTGCCAAATTTGCCAACCAGTCCTAGTGCTAGAACTGGTACTGAAAAAACTGTTACTGGAAAAACTGGTAATCAATTTGATGGTGGCAATGCTGGTGGTAGACGTACTACAAAAGGAGATCCCGCTCCCCTGTCTGACTTGGCTGCAATAACAAATATTTGGGGAATGAAGGATCAGATTCAACGACAGTCTCAGAATGCGGGAGGGAAACAAGACCCTAAAGAAGACCCTAAAAAAGACCCTAAAAAGGATGAGAATAATGAGCCGTCACCATCTTTTTCACCTTCTTCATTTACACCATCACCACCAAAACAAACTTTAATTGCTGCAAAGGATGTTGTAGATTTTACTACCCCGCCAGCATCTGTAGATGCAATGACGCAAATATTATTTGAGTCATTAAGTAGTTTTGAACTTGTAAATATGGCAAGAAGAGATACAATTGAAGGTTTAAATCCCTATTACACATTGATCTCAAATTTATCTTCAATAAGAACTGAATATAGTCCGTCCAACATTATTGAATTGCAAGATTCAACGTCGCTGTTACAAGAATTTCAAATAAGTTTGGATTCAAAAATACCATCTGATCAATATTTAACTAAAAATAATATTAGTAATTTTTTCTATATTGATAGTAATGGTGATTTTGTAATTGAATTAGACAATATGCTAGAAGATGAATTTGTTGAAATACAAATGGCTAATAGTGGTAAAATTACATATAAGGCAGATTAATTTTAAGGAAAACTAATGATTACTAACTCTGGAAAAAAAATTATTGGCAAGTTCTTGCTTAGTCAAACCAATCAGTTCGCTACACATATAGCAGCAGGGTGTGGGCCAAAGGCATTGACTCCAAGTGAATCATTAAGTTCCCAGGACATTATTGATATTAAAGCAAAAAATAACCTTGATTTTGAAATGTTTCGTGTTCCCATTATTTCAAAAGGATTTGTAAAAGAAAACGGTGTAGAAAAAATTGTTTTTAAGGCTGAGATGCCAACGGACCAAAGATATCAAATTACTGAAGTAGGCTTTTTCCCATCTAATAGCAATGTTGTTAATGGAGCATTTGATAGTAAAACATTGGCAACATTTAATCCAGCAGAAAACTGGGTACTAGCATCTGATCAAGAATCTCTAACAATAGATACAGTTACATCTGGAATATCAGATTCTTCATCTAATTTAACTTTATCAAATAAAGCGGCATTTATTCCGTCTGATGCTTCAGTTTTTGATTCAGTTTCAAGAAAAGATAGGCAAGAGCAACCTAGATTTTATAATCGTGCCCTAATTGTATCTGGAGATGCAGCATTTATTGACAATGATGCTAATGTAACTGCATATGGATATAAGATAGAAAACTCTACCCTTGGTTTTAATTTTAGTCAAAATTCTCCAAATGATGAAATTAGGCTTGGAATATCATTGCTTAGTGTGATAAATAATAATAATGTTGAGCCAGACGAGGTAAGAATAAAATTACAGTTTATTAATAATATTCAAACTCTTGGAGCACAATCTCCAAAAGCAACGGTAAATGTAGACATTAACTCAAGTGATTTAAATGATTCAAGGTATCAAGTTGTTAAAATAAAACTATCTTCATTCCAACTTGATGACGGTTTTTCATGGGCAAATGTAAACCTTATTAGAATATTTGTAAGTGTTATTGAGGCGGCACCAACAAGAACAACAACAATAACAAACGTTGCTCTTAATCAAAATATAGGAACAGTTACAATGCCAAATCATTCACTATACCCAGGTGTGAAATTTAACATATCTGGTATAACTGGTACATATGATTATTTTAATCAATCTAATTTAATTGTCACTTCAATAACAAATACAACTGTGACATTTACTCATCCTAGTGCAAATGCAATTCCACCAGTATCATCAAGTGTTGCTAGTGCAAGTGCAACATATTTTGCTGGAAGCAATAATTATAAAGTAATTTTAGACGGAATGAGACTTGAGAATAATTCAATTAATAATCCATTATATTCTTTAGTTGGATATGATATTGTAAAAAATGACTCTGGATATCCAGTTGTAAAAACTGAAAATAGCAATAACTATATTGAATATAGATTTGGCGTGGGTGTAGACGTTGGCTAAGTTTAAAATTTCACCAGAAAATTTGCCACCACCAGATTCAGATGGAGATCATGTATTTAGATTTAGAATAACATCTGAAGATAAAACTCGTGTATCAGAATATTCTAATTTATATGTATTGAAAAGCGAGGGCAAAACATATCCACTTAGAATATCAAAGGGTGGCAACGTCTTTGGAGAAAGTAGAATACTTGCATCCACTTCTAAATCAGGAAGTGGTCAGGTCATAACGGCACTGTGGGAAACTCCCACACAATTTTATACGGGTGCAAGTGCTCAACTTGATGCAAAAACAAGAAGGGATTTCTCTCTTGGATTAATAGTCGGTCAATCATCATCTGTTGATTTAAATGTTTCTGGAATAGTTCCCAATATTTATAAGCATAGTGATATTGGTTCCAATATGTATGTTTATAAATTTTTTGATAAAGTAACAAGAACTGATGTAGCAAATGTTAAATCTAAAATATTGGCATTACCCAATGTTTTATATGTTACAGAGGATGAGCCTATATCACTTATAAACCCCATTGAACTTGGTAACACTGCTAAATTCGGTACAAATGAGGTAGATATATTTGTACAATTTGCTTCTGCTTCAGTATCTAATAATCCATTTACATATATAGGAACAACAAAAGAAAGTCAAACTTCAATTATTGCAAATGCAAGTGCTACTTATACTAGAATTATTGGTCAAATATCTCACTATCCAAAAGAAATAGATTCTAAATATCAATTTTTTGATACTGGATCGGTATCAATTTCAAGTCAGCCGCCATTCTAGTAGTTGGTATAATACTATAAGGAGTTAAAATGACACAATTACAGAATCCTCAAAGGGGGCAACCATTAGATATTGATTATATTTATCAAATGGTTCAGCAAATTAATACCCTTTCTACTAAAGTTTTATCACAATCAACAGTATTATCAACTATTAACAATGGTGTTAATGAAACACAAGAGTTTACAACTAATAATCTTAGATTTTATGCTTTTACAAAAAATGTAAAAAGCGGAACAGTTAATGCAGGAGAAGAAGTCTCATGGACAATTGACTTTACTCCAAACTTTCTTCTTACACCAGTTGTTACTGCAACGGCTAGAAATAGAAAAAATGATGCCATTGGCAATTTTGCCTATGCTGTAATTACAAATGTGAATACAGCACAAGTACAGGGCCGTGTTATATTCAACAAAGCAGGAACTGTTGATGTTAATGTGAACATAATTGCTATTGGTACTACATAGTGTATAATTCTCTCAAAAGAGACACATATGATAATTTGCTACAAATGTAACGGTCGCGTATTTATTGATAGAACAGAGTCTTCTATTGATCATTTAGAAGTATATTGTATTATATGTGGAATGAGAAAAATATTTCATCCACCAGTTAAGTTTGGAAGGTCAGTACAGTGGTTGCATCAAAACGAACAGATGTTTCTGCAAAAGTCCAACGGCAAGTAAAACCAAGTAACAGATTGTTCTTTGTTAATAGTAAATTATATAGATATATATCTGCTAATCGTGGCAACAATATTGTTTATTTATATAATATTCCAGATCAAAAGGAACAAACCATGCTTTACTCAGACTTTAAAAAACATAGAAAACGGGCATATACAGTAGTAGATACTGCACGATTACTTAATAGATCTGGTAACCAGTTGAGGGTTTACATAAAAAGTGGTAGTACTAAGCCTCCAATGAGAATTCTTGCAAACGGTGAGAGATCATATACAAGAAAGTCGTACTATTCTGAAGATGATGTTTTTGAAATTAGAAACTATCTTTCTACTATACACAAGGGTAGACCAAGAAAAGATGGAAAGATTTCTAACAGCATCTTGACTGAACAAGAGTTGCGTGCTAAGATGGGTGACGCACTCATACTATATACTCGCACCAAAGATGGTGAGTTTATTCCCGTATGGGCTGAACAAACATATTAG
>Ga0172372_10013664_pt1 | contig 10018 bp, 11 predicted proteins | sample LakKiv5m_2_FD_114544 | JGI IMG/M metagenome (GOLD analysis project Ga0172372, IMG submission 114544) | Freshwater microbial communities from Kabuno Bay, South-Kivu, Congo - kab_092012_9.5m | ecosystem: Environmental > Aquatic > Freshwater > Lake | place: Democratic Republic of the Congo... | reverse complement strand
GTGGCAAAGGATGTCGTCAAAAAGATTGAGGAGAGGAAAAATGCCATGCAACGCATTAATAGTGGTGAACCTGAGGCAGCCATAGTTCAGTAGATACAATCCTGGTTCTTATCCTTGCAGTCCCGGTTGTCCTTGCTGTCTTTGATTGCTTTTCCTTGAGGTGATTTATTGGGGTGAAAATCGTACATTGCAGAATTGTACGTCATGGTAAGGATTTTTACGGTTTTATTTTACTTGAACATGAAAAATAAACCTGTATGATGAAGTTAATGAAGCTTTTTGCGCTGGCTTTTATGCTGACCGCTCTCTCTGTTGCTCCTGCGGAAGCAGGGTGGGAACCTGCAAATAAAGAGAGGGCGAATGAATCCGTTGACTTTTTCAAAAAAAATGCTCCCGATTTGAACCGTTTTTTTGAGCAGGCATTCGGCTATGTTGTTTTTCCTGATGTCTACAAAGGGGGGCTTTTTATGTTCGGCGGAGGGCACGGCAAGGGATATGTCTATGAGCAGAACACTCTTGTTGGCAGTTCAACCATTACCCAGCTCAATGTAGGCCCCCAGTTCGGAGGCCAGTCTTTTGCAGAGATCATTTTTTTCAAGGGCAAGGAGGATCTCGACCGCTTTAAAAAAGGTAATTATGAGATGAATGCCCAGGTTGCAGCAATTATTGTTTCAGCGGGTACTGCGACCAATATTGATTTTTCAAATGGCGTAGCGGTTTTTGTTCTTCCAAAGGCCGGAGTCATGGCGGAAGCGACCGTAGGCGGGCAGAAATTTTCCTACAAGCCGTATTAGACAGGATTTTTATAAGACAGAGTGGCTACCGGGCTTTTTAATCGGCGTCGTTCATTAACGTGATTGTTTCAATGAAGTATGAATTAGTGGTGGGCCTTGAGGTCCATTGTCAGCTTAATACTGCCAGCAAGGCCTTTTGCGGCTGTTCGGCAAAGTTTGGAAAACCGGCAAACACCAATGTCTGCCCGGTCTGTCTGGCTTTGCCGGGTGCTCTTCCGGTGCTTAACCGCCAGGTGGTTGAAGATGCCGTGAAGCTCGGAATTGCAACGGGATGCACGATTGCACCTCACTCCGTGCTTGCCCGGAAAAACTATTTTTATCCCGATCTGCCGAAAGGGTACCAGATTTCGCAGTTTGAGGAGCCGATCTGCAGTGAGGGAAATATTCATATTGATGCCGGTGAAGGGCGCAAGGATATCAGGCTGATACGAATCCACATTGAAGAGGATGCCGGCAAGTCGATTCATGATATCGGAGATGATACCTATATCGATCTCAACCGGAGCGGAGTTCCGCTGCTTGAAATTGTGAGCTATCCCGATATGCGCACCCCGAGAGAGGCTTCGGCCTATCTGCAGAAAATTCGCCAGATTGTGAAATATCTCGGCATTTCGGATGGCAATATGGAGGAGGGAAGTCTTCGCTGCGATGCAAACGTCTCCCTGCGCCCGGTTGGAGCGACGGAATATGGCACCCGTACCGAGATCAAGAACATGAACTCCTTCAAGAATGTCGAGAAGGCTATCGAGTACGAGGCTGAGCGCCATCGCGAAATTCTCGATGGCGGAGGTGTTATTGTGCAGGAGACCCGCCTCTGGGATGCCGACAAAGGTGAGACCCGTTCAATGAGGGGCAAGGAGTTTGCCCATGACTACCGTTATTTTCCTGATCCTGATCTGGTTCCGGTGCTTGTTGACCAGGAGCTGCTTGACCGGATGAAGAGCCAGCTTCCGGAGTTTCCCGAAGTTCGTGCTGCCCGTTTTGTCACGGAGTATGCCATTCCGGCCTATGATGCCGCAGTGCTGACCGTTGAGCGGGAGGTGGCTGACTATTATGAAGAGACAGTCAGGGTGTCGGGTGACGGCAAGGCATCCTCAAACTGGGTGATGGGTGAGGTATTGCGAACCCTTAAGGAGAAGTATCTCGATATTTCCGAGTTTGCCATCTCTTCCGAGCGGCTTGGCGGGCTTATCGCGCTCATTGGAAAGGGTACCATCAGTAACACTATTGCCAAACAGGTGTTTGAGCTGATGCAGCAGAATGGGCTCTCTTCTTCGGAGATTGTTGAGCGTGAAGGTCTTGCGCAGGTCTCGGATTCAGGGGCAATCGAATCGGTTGTCCAGGAGATTCTTGATGCCAATCCCGGACAACTTGCCTCCTATCGCGAGGGAAAGACCAAGCTGCTCGGATTTTTTGTCGGGCAGTGCATGAGCCGGATGAAAGGCAAGGCTAATCCCCGGATGGTCAATGAGGTGCTGCTGAAAAAGCTCGAAGGGTGAGCGTTTTCAGGATTCGCTGTCGAAGAGGTCTTTGATGCGGCCGACTTCAGGCCAGGTTTTGGCAAGATCAGGATTGATAACCTCGATTTTTTTTCTGGCCTCCAGTAGCCGTTTTTTGCACTGTCCGGCAATGGCAAGTCCCTCCTCGTAGAGCGAGATGGAGTTTTCCAGACCGGTATCGGGATTTTCAATATTCCGGGTTATGTCCTCAAGCCGCGATATCAGCTCTTCGATAGTGGTTTTTCCGGAATGTGCTGCTGCCATGGATATGTCTGGTTTAGATGTTGATGATGAAAATAGGTAATGTTGGAAGATTATTCAAAAGTCAGGAGTATACGTGAAGTTTGTTGATAGTGCCTCCATTGTTATAGCGGCTGGAGATGGCGGCAATGGCTGTGTGAGTTTTCGCAGGGAGAAATTTGTACCAAAGGGTGGTCCCGATGGCGGTGACGGTGGTCGTGGCGGTCATGTATGGCTGAGAACAAACCGGCAGCTCACCACACTGCTCGATTTCAAGTACAAGAAAAAGTATATAGCTGATCGTGGCGTCCATGGGCAGGGTGCACGGAAAACCGGCAGGGATGGAGCTGATATTGTTATTCAGGTACCGTGCGGAACGCTTGTGCGGAACGCTGAAACCCAGGAGGTGATTGCCGACCTGACCGGCGAGGAGCAGGAGTTTCTGATTGCCAGAGGGGGCAAGGGCGGAAAAGGCAACCAGCATTTTGCCACCCCGACCCGTCAGGCACCCCGTTTTGCCGAGCCGGGTCAAAAAGGAGAGGCTCTGGTGCTTGATCTGGAGCTGAAGCTGATGGCCGATGTCGGTCTGGTCGGATTTCCCAATGCCGGAAAGTCTACCCTGATTTCAGTGATAAGCGCCGCGAAACCGAAAATTGCCGATTATCCCTTTACAACACTGGTGCCGAATCTCGGTATTGTGCGTTATGAGGAGTACAAGTCATTTGTGATGGCTGATATTCCGGGAATTATTGAAGGAGCATCAGAGGGTAGGGGACTCGGTCTCCAGTTTCTGCGTCATATTGAACGGACTAAAATACTTGCGGTTCTCGTTTCGGCTGATTCACCCGATATTACAGCGGAGTACAAGACACTGCTTGGAGAGCTTGAAAAATTTGATGAGGGGTTGCTCAACAAACCGAGGATCGCGGTTATTACCAAAATGGATATCGCATCGGAAGATCTTGAAATTCCAATGCTTGAAGAGGGTGTAAAGGTGCTTCCGATCTCAAGCGTTTCCGGCCATGGCCTCAAGGAGCTCAAGGATGAGATCTGGAAAGAGGTCTCTGCCCGGGAGAGGAGTGCTGAACCGTCAGAAGAGGGTCTCGGTAACGATGCAGCAGGCTGAACTTTTTGTCAGGTATGCGCGCCTGGCTGATGCCGGGGCAATTTCCGCTATTACAGCGGAGTATGCCCGCAAGGGTATTATGCTTGAGCGTTCTGATGAGAATATTATCGAAAATATCCGTAATTTTTTTGTCGCCGAGTACAATGGTGAGGTGATAGGGTGCTGTGCCATTGCATTCTATACCCAGAAGCTGGCAGAGATTCGCTCGCTTGCTGTGTTTAACCGGTTTACCCTGAAGGGGATAGGTCGTCTGCTGGTTGAAAAGGCCGAGATGGTTTTGCGCGAGGAAGGCGTTACAGAGGTTTTTGTTCTGACCTTGAACCGTATTTTTTTTGGACGCATTGGCTACAGTGAAATCAGCAAAGAGTATTTTCCCCAGAAAATATGGAGGGATTGTACTCATTGTCCGAAGCTGATGGCTTGCGATGAAATTGCTATGGTAAAAAAACTCTGATTGAGCAACGCTGAAACCCTCAGAGAAAGCGGTTTGCGTGGTCCCTTAAACATTATAAACAGGTCGAATATAGTTGTGATAGTTCAGGAAGTTATCGTTAAAAACAATGCAGGGTTGCATACAAGACCCGCTGCCGCAGTAGTAAAGCTGGCATCCCGTTTTAAATCCGATTTTTTTATCGAAATGCAGGGCGTTGAGATCAATGCTAAATCCATTATCGGCGTCATGAGTCTTGCTGCTCCGAAAGGTACCCGCCTTACGCTCAAGCTTGATGGTGAGGATGCGCCGGAGGCTGCCCGCCAACTTGTGGAGTTTTTTGAACAGGGGTTTGGAGAGCAGTAGTTCTGAAAGAGCATGCTGTATATTTTTTTTCGATTTCCCGATGTTGTCACGCCGCACGGCGGCTTATCATGATGGACTGAACATAGTCAGGGAACACCCTTGAAAGCACTCCGGATAGCATTTATCACCCCCTTTTCCCCTCTTAAGGGGGGTATTTCCCGGTTCAGCGGTCTGTTAAGGGAGGCCCTCTCTGCCATTGGGTACGACGTTATCTCTGTCGGGTACAGGGCGCTCTACCCGGCTTTTTTGTTTAAGCGTGCAGCAGAAGCCGCTGAAGCGCCTGCACCATCCTCGTCACTATCAGATGCCCGGCTGACGCTCTACAACCCCTTTACCTGGCTTGCAACGATCCATCGTCTCCGGCGACTGAAGCCTGATCTTCTGCTTGTAGCATACTGGAGCGGTTTTCTGGCTCCGCTCTGTTATCTGCTCCGCCACCTTACCGGTATCCGGGTTGTTGTGCTGCTTCATAATTTCACTTCCCACGAATCTTTTTTTATTGAGCCATTTATGCAGCGATTGCTTGCTGCATCCTCCGATGCCTTTCTGACCCTCTCATCGGCGGTTTCCCGGGAGTTGCTTGCTGTTGTGCCCGGAGCCCGGGTGTTGCAGCTTTTTCATCCGCTCTATCTTCCTGAAACAGCAATGCCAACCAGAGCTGAGGCGCGCAGTGCGCTGAAACTCGAAGAGGCTGCACCTGTGCTGCTTTTTTTCGGCTATGTTCGCCACTATAAAGGGCTTGATCTGCTCCTTCGGGCTTTGCTGGAGGTGTTGCAGCGCGAACCCTCTCTCAAGCTGGTTGTTGCCGGTGAGTTTTTTGAAGATCCGGAGCACTACCGGAGTTTGATCCGGGAGCTGGGTCTTGCGGAAAGCGTTGATCTTTATCCGGGTTATGTTTCCCGTGAACGGAGTGCTTTGCTCTTTGCTGCCGCAGAGTGCGTTGTGCTCCCCTACCGAAGCGCAACCCAGTCGGGCGTGGTTCAGCAGGCCTATGGTTGTGGTATTCCCGTTATTGTGACGCCGGTCGGAGCTCTTCCCGAGGTGGTTCGTCACGGGATTACCGGCTGGATTGCCCGTGAAAGTTCAGCGGCCGGGCTGGCAGGGGCTATAGGGGAGTTTCTCGACAGCCGGAGAGAGCTGCCTGCCATCCATGCGGCTGTTGAGGAGTATTGCCGGGAGTTCTCCTGGGAGGCTTTTGCGGCCGGAGCAGGCCGTTTTCTTGAAACTGAAGTATCCCGAACGTGATGAAGAGACCTGAACTCTGCATTGTGGTTCTGAACTGGAACGGAGCCGGGGATACGATTGCGTGTCTCCACTCACTGTCGGGAGCGCTCTCGCCTTCATGTATGGTGCTTGTGGTCGATAACGGATCAACCGATGACTCGCTCTCCCGGATCCGGGCGGCTTTTCCTGATACCGAGATCCTCTCTCTGCCGCTCAATCTCGGTTATGCAGGTGGCAATAATGCCGGATTCCGACGGGTTATGGAGCTTCAGGCGGAGTTCGTGATATTTCTGAACAACGATACCGTTGTTGAAAGAGGGTTTTCAGCTCCGCTGATTCATGCCCTGCGGAGTGATCTTTCAGCAGGAATTGCCGTTCCGAAAATATTCTATCACGCCCGTCCACATTCGCTTTGGTATGCAGGCGGCGTTGTCCGTCTCTCCACGGGGCTGATCCGCCACAACGGGATCAGAAAATCGGATGCTGCGGAGTTCAACCGTCCCGGAGTAACCGGTTATGCAACGGGGTGCTGTTTTACCATGCGCTGCCAGGATTTTGAGCGGGTCGGGGGTTTTGATGAACACTTTGGCATGTATGCCGAGGATGTTGATCTCTCCCTCCGGGTGAGAGCTCTGGGGCTGACTGTCCGCTACGAACCCGGTTCAGTGGTCTGGCATAAGGTCTCTGCCTCTCTTTCCGGAACTCCGTTCAAAAAACTGGCGAAAAAGAGTGCCGCTTCACTTCGTCTTTTCATCAAGCACCGGGCATGGGGAGGAGCGCTCCTCTTTCTGTTGCTTCTCCCTTTTCGCCTTGCAGTCAGCTCTGCCTCGGCACTTTTCTCCAGTTCAACCCGGATAAAGAGCGGCCATGAAGGATAATTTCAGAACGCCGGTGAGTGAGGAGTATCTCAGCGAACCTGCTCACCGGGTTCGGTGGCAGAAAACCATCGAATTTGTCGGTCGTTCGGGCTCTTCCCGACTCTTGACCGCCCCTGCATTGTCCGGGCTCGATCTGGGTGACCGGACACCGCTCACTGCATCGCTGGAGCAACTGTTCGGGTGCTCTTTCGAGAGCACAACCATTGATCTTGATGTTGAGCCTCTTTCGGGTTCCTATGCAGTGGTAACCGCCTTTGAGGTGCTGGAGCATCTCTACAATCCGCTTCATCTGCTGCTCGAAGTCCGCAAGATACTTCATGGATCGGGTGGTCGGCTTTTTGTGTCGATGCCGATTGCAAAGCCGGCATCACTGAAAAGCGCCGACCATTTTCACGAGATGAGTCGAGACGAGGCGCTCTCGCTTTTCAGGCGTGCCGGGTTCCGGGTGGAACGGAGCGGCCAGTTTCGTATCCGTCACCCGTTGTTTTATCTTACAGGTCTAAAGCCGCTCTTGCGGGCATGGTATGAAAAGGTGCAGATTTATGAACTTTCCGTTTCAGAGGAACACCGCTGACGCTTCCCTCAGGCTTGTCTGGTTTTCCGAAATACAGTGGGACTTTCTTTCGACCCGAAAGCAGCGTTTACTCGGGCGCTTTTCGGAGCGGTGGCGGATTCTCTTTATTGAGCCGTTTGCGCTCGGGCGCAGCCATCACTGGCTGCCGGTAAGAAGAGGGCGGGTATGGGTTGTCACGGTTCCTTTTCTGAAAACGGTTCCGTTCCGGATCGGGCGACTCCTTGACCATCCGCTGCTGCGTAATCTGCTCTCTCTGCCGGGTATTCTGCTTATGCTCTTCTGGGTCGTGATGCTTGGTTTTGCCTCATCAGACCGCATTATCGGGCTCTCCAATATCTACTGGGGAAGGGTTGCCTCACGTCTCTCCTGCCGGTTCCGTTTTTATGACGCCAATGATGATCATCTGGCCTTTCCGGCTACCCCTTCCTGGCTGAAGGGATATCTTGATGCCTGGCTTTCGCGGATAGATCTGCTCTTTAGCGTCTCACCGGAGCTGACTGCCCGGTTGGCGGTTCCATCCGGCGTGCGCACTGTTGAGCTTGGAAACGGGGTCGAGTTCAGCCATTTCGCCGACCCGCGAGGCAGCGCACCCTCAGAACTTGGCGGGCTCAAGAGGCCAATTCTCGGTTATGCCGGGGCGATGGACTGGCTTGATACCACCCTTGTTGAGGAGACGGCGAAAGCATGGCCGGAGTACTCTCTGGTGCTGCTTGGTCCTGCCTATGAGCAGAACTGGTGGAAGAGGCAGGAGCAGCTCAACACCCTTTCCAATGTACACTATTTCGGTCGCATTGATTACGGTGAGCTGCCGGCAAGGGTACAGCATTTTGATCTTGCCTTGATGCCGCTGCTGAGTAACCGGCTCAAGGAGGTCTCCCATCCCAACAAGCTTTATGAGTATACCGCAGCGGGCGTGCCTGTGCTTTCAATGAACTACTGCAGTGCTGTTGATCAAGCGCGGGAGGTGGTGTATGTTGCCGATACCAGGGATGCGTTTGTCCGTATGGTGCCGGAAGCGCTGGCTGACCGGCGGCGTGAGGCGCGGCAGTCCTTTGCCCGTAGGCACAGCTGGGATGCAATTGCAGCAACCATGGAGCAGGAGTTGCTGAAGCGGTATCGGGAGCTGAACTCTTGAGACGAAACAGGGTCATAGCCGGCCAGGCAGGACTCTCTTTTGGAGGATTTCTTTTCGGCCAGGCATCAAGGTTCGCCTTCAATCTGCTTGTTGCCAGAGCACTCGGTGCCGAGGCTCTTGGTACCTATGCGATTGCCATTGCCGTTATCCAGATAGCAGAAGTGCTTGCCGTTGCCGGTCTTGATTCGGCTCTCCTGCGTTTTGTCAATCTCTATCAGCGTGATCCTTTGCGACAGAAGGCTGTTATCGCTTCTGCCCTGAAAACAAGTCTTGTGCTTTCCATTGCCGTTGCACTCCTCCTTGTGCTTTTTTCAGGGGCGATTGCTTCACTTTTTATCGGCAGCAGGCTACTCCGGCTCGTTATCTGCTGCTATGCGGCAGCCATCCCCTTCAATGCCGCAACACAGCTTTACGGCCATGCCACTCAGGGATTCCAGAAGCTGCAGCCGAAAATTATTGCAACCCAGATTGTTGCCCCGCTGCTCCTGCTGCTGTTGACTTTTCTCTTCCGCTTTACAGCGGGCCATGATGAAGCGCTGCTCTTTCCCTTTGTGCTTGCTTCCGCAGGCGCCTTTTTCTGGATCCGGCCAACGCTCGAAAGAGTCGCCGGTGTTGTTACCCCGGATATTCTTCGTGCCCGAAGTGATCGCCCCATGCTTGCCTATGCGCTGCCGTTTATGGGGGTTTCGCTGTTAAGCATGATGACGCACTGGCTTGATGTTGTTATGCTTGGCATGTTTACCGACACGGCAACGGTCGGAATCTATCATCCTGCCGCCAGAACCGCAGGTCTCATCAGAGCGGTGCTGCTTGCTTTTTCAGGAATTGCCGCACCGATGATTGCCGAGCTGCACGCCGGAAGAGAGCGTGTGGAGATAGAGCGGATCTACAGGATGGTGACGCGCTGGATTATCGCTGTGGTGATCCCTCCGGTACTGCTTTTCACTCTGCTTCCCGGTCCGGTGCTTGAGCTGTTCGGACCCCGCTTCGCTCCAGGCAGCACGGTTCTGCTGCTTTTGACGGTTGCTTCGTTCCTGCAGGTCTCTTTCGGTCTCTCTTCAACGGTGCTCGCCATGTCGGGGTATTCCCGGCTCAGCCTGCTCAATGCTCTTGGCGCGTTCGTTTTGCAGGTTAGTCTGAACTATCTGTTGATACCCTTGATGGGCATCAATGGCGCGGCTCTTGCAACCCTGATAGTCTTCTTGCTGATCTCCGCATTCCGGCTCATGGAGGTTCATCACTTTCTGAAAATTCATCCATTCGGAAAAGAGCTCTGGAAGCCCGTTGTTTCCGCCCTGCTTTCCGCACTGCTGCTCTTTGCTGCAAGGCCCTCGTTGATCGCACTCCCTCCGTTCATCGGGTTAGGAGCGGGAGCAGCTCTTTGCACCGGCAGTTATGCAGCAGCGATGCTGCTTCTGAAGTTGGAAGAGGATGAGCGGACGATTATTTTAAAATTTATGCCCTTTCTTGACAAAAAGCCAAAGCGATAACGCAGTGAAAAAAAAGATTCTCTCGTTGCTCACGGTTTTCGGGATCTATACCCTTCTTCTGATCCTGCTCTTCTTTCCGCTTGTTTTTCAGTCCAGCACGCTTGTTGCGCCGGACTCGCTTATTCCCCACGTCTCGACCCTGGCGCTTGACAAATTACAGGGCGAAACAGGAATCTACCCGCTCTGGCAGCCCTGGCTCTTTTCAGGCATGCCGACCGTTGAAGCATTCAGCTATATCAGCGGGCTCTATTTTCCCAACATG
>Ga0172372_10013663_pt1 | contig 10018 bp, 7 predicted proteins | sample LakKiv5m_2_FD_114544 | JGI IMG/M metagenome (GOLD analysis project Ga0172372, IMG submission 114544) | Freshwater microbial communities from Kabuno Bay, South-Kivu, Congo - kab_092012_9.5m | ecosystem: Environmental > Aquatic > Freshwater > Lake | place: Democratic Republic of the Congo... | reverse complement strand
AGGCATTGTCATACTCAAAATACCCAGTGTATACACGGCCACAGTGTCAGCCGGTCTAACATTTACCAATAATACTTCTGCTGTTCTTGGTTCTAGAATACTATCATTCACAGCCGGAACAGGAACAGTCTCTTTTAGTTTGTAAATACATTATGCCAATTCAATTTCCCGCAAACCCAACGTCAGGTCAAACATACACATACAATGGTGTAGTCTATTCATGGACTGGACAAAATTGGCGTAGAACTGGTACCAATGTCGCTATTGCCTACGACACAGCTACTACCAGCACCGGGTACTTTGACTTACCGTCGGGCACCACAGCCCAAAGACCTAGTAATCCACCCAGTGGTGCTATTAGACAAAATACCAATACGCTACAGTTAGAATATTATAACGGTACTTACGCATCCTGGATGGCCCTACAACAATCAGTGGGTGGTGGTGCTGCTACTACTTTTACTTTAGAATACCTTGTAGTTGCTGGCGGCGGTGGCGGTGGCTGCGGAATAGCAGGCGGTGGTGGCGCTGGTGGACTACGAACAGGTAGTGATTTATCTGCTTTGGCCGGAACTAATTACGCAGTTTCAATTGGCGGTGGCGGAACTGGTGGTCCACAAACCAACCAACCTGGTGGATCTGGTACTGGTTCGAGTTTTTCATCTATTACATCAGCTGGCGGAGGAGGCGGTGGAGGCGCTACATCAGGGGGAGTCAGTGGGGGTTCAGGTGGTGGAGCAGGGGGTGCTACAAGTGCCGGTGGAAATACAGCAGGCTCGGGGAATACACCTAGTACAACACCTAGTCAAGGAAATAACGGTGGATTAGGAGCAGCAGGGGCCGGACAACGAGGTGGTGGAGGCGGAGGTGGCGCCGGTGGTGTAGGGTCAACTGGAACTTCAACTGTTGGGGGTAACGGCGGTATTGGGTTTAATTCTTCTATTTCTGGTTCAGCTATAAATTATGCAGGTGGTGGAGGTGGCGGTGTTGATCCCGGGGGTACCATTGGTACAGGTGGGTCAGGCGGTGGCGGAAATGGATCTTCTACTAATGGCGGAACAGGTTCCACCGCCACAGTAAATACTGGTGGTGGAGGTGGCGGTGGAGGTAGCAGTGGACTGGGGGGCGCAGGCGGCTCGGGTATCGTTATTGTTAAATATCCTGCCTTGTATTATGAAACAGTGTCGGCGGGTTTAACCTATGTAACAGCTTTGTCATCAGGTTATAAAATTACTACATTCACAGCTGGTACTGGTACTATCAGTTTCTCAACATCACCACCGATTTCGGTACAATATCTTGTAGTAGCTGGTGGCGGTGCTGGTGGCGGTGGTACTTATAACTCTGGTGGTGGTGGTGCTGGCGGATTACTCTCGGGTACTCTAGCAAACATACAACTTAACACAACATATACAGTTACAGTAGGAGCCGGTGGCACAGGAACTACAAATCTAGGGCCTAATGGATCAAATTCTGTTTTCAACGCTTTAACAGCCATTGGTGGAGGTGGAGGTGGAAGTCATCCACCTCAGACACAATCTGGTAGTGCCGGGGGATCAGGCGGCGGAGGTAGCCAAGCTGGTGGTGGTGGCGGCACTGCTACAGCAGGGCAGGGTAATGCAGGAGGGGGATTTTGGTGGGCTGCAGGAGCAGGAGGCGGCGGTGCCGGCGCTGCTGCTGCGGTTGGACCAGGAGGCTCAACGGTTGGTACTCAAGCTCAATTCAGTGGAGGTGTTGGGCTACAGAACTCTATTACAGGAACAGCTACTTTTTATGCTGGGGGCGGGGGTGGTGGTCAACGCATTGGGCTTGGCATAGCGCAAGGTCTAGGCGGAGCAGGCGGAGGGGGTAACGGCGGAACCGATCCAAGTAATGGCTTCCCTGGCACTGCTAATACTGGAGGTGGGGGAGGTGGTTCCGGTGGTAACGATACGAATAGTCGATCTGGTGGTACAGGTGGGTCTGGCGTAGTTATTCTACGCTACAGTACAAACTATTATGTCAACGTGGGCACAGGCCTAACAGCAGAAACTGCTCCTATAAATTCAGCAGAAAAATACACAAGATTTACCGCAGGAACAGGATCAATATCATTTACTACTACACCTGTGCTGGAAGCAGCGTATTTGGTAGTAGCTGGTGGAGGCGGGTCTGGAACTGGTGATTATAGATCGGGAGGTGGCGGCGGTGGTGGATTACGAACTGGTATCATAGTACCAGTCTCGACCACAGCATACGCAATTACAGTAGGCGCAGGTGGTGCGGCCGGAGCGAATGGATCTGACTCGACTTTTGCCAGTATAACTAGTACCGGTGGTGGGCGCGGCGGAATTTTTGGTACAAATAGTGCAGTATGGAATGGTACAGCAGGTGGGTCAGGTGGCGGTGGAGCCGCTGGTATATCTGGTACTTCATATGGTGCAGGTACTGGAGGCACAGCAACGTCTGGCCAAGGCAACGCTGGAGGCGGTGGACTTAATGCCAATGAAGGTGGCGGTGTTTTTGGAATAGGCGGTGGTGGTGGCGGTGCTGCGGCAGCAGGTACTACAGCACAATCAAGTACATCTGGAGCAGGTGGCGCAGGATTAGGTATAAGCAGTTTTGGAACACTCGCTTATTATGCCGGCGGTGGTGGAGGCGGTCATGACGGTCGCAACGGGACAGCACTAGCACCTGCTGCTTTAGGCGGTGGCGGGGCAGGCGGAAAAGCAGCTTGGAGCGGAACTCCTGCTACATTAGCCGCAGCCGGAACAACAAATACTGGTGGCGGTGGCGGTGCGCCTGACACAGCAGGTGGTTCTGGCATAGTTATCCTACGCATACCCAATCTCTACACAGCCACATTCTCAGCAGGCCTAACTGTGTCTACCGCAAATACCGCAGTCACAGGCTACAGAGTATATTCAGTCACAGCAGGAACCGGAACAGTGACCTTCAACTAAATAAGTATTATGCCAATTTCATTTCCAACGTCGCCTACACAAGGTCAAACACATCAAACCGGGGGAAAAACCTGGACTTGGACAGGAACAACCTGGAATTTGCTTGCCACTGCTAATCTAGTTAGTGCTGGATCTATTGTACCTTCACAAAATAGCACATTTGATCTTGGTACCAGTTCATTGCGCTGGCGTGATCTTTATCTAAGCGGCAACAGCTTGATCATTGGTGGCGCCACGATTTCAGCCACAGATAGCAATTTGGTACTGCCACAAGGTACTACCATCATTGGCACAGGCCTATTAGGTGCCACTGGTCCAATTGGCGCTTCGGGCGCTACTGGTCCAGCAGGCCCATCTGGTGGATTTGACAGTGCTCAAACACTGAATAGTCAGAGCAGTAGTTATACTTTGGTCATCGCCGATCGTGGTAAATTGATTCAAATGACCAGCACAGGTAATGTAAATTTAACCATTCCGGACAATGCTTCTGCGGCCTTTCCACTGGGATCACATATTGATTTTGTAAATGAAGGTGGCGGTAATGTAAACGTTATTGGTTACAATGGAGTTACTATAAATGTGCGCGGCGGAGTAACTTATTTAAACGAACAATATGCAGTTGCTAGCTTGGTTAAAACAGCCGCAGATACTTGGTTATTGGTTGGTACAGCAGCCACGTCTGGTACAGGCTCTAGTACTGTAACAACAACCACAGCAGCGCCAGGTACAACAACCACAACTACCACAGCAGCACCTGGAACAACTACCACAGCAGCACCTGGAACAACTACCACAGCAGCACCTGGAACAACTACAACCACTATAGCACCTACAACAACCACAACCACAGTGCCAGCACCAAGTGGCACAGTAGGTCAATCTACATACACCACAGCAGGAACATACACTTGGGTATGCCCCACTGGAGTAACCAGTGTATGCGTAGTAGCTGTAGGTGGCGGCGGAGGTGGTGGCAGTGGTGAAGGTGGCGGCGGAGGTGGTGGCGGCCTAGGTTGGAAGAATAATATTGCTGTCACCGCTGGACAAAGTTATACTATAGTAGTTGGTGCAGGTGGGTCATCTGGTAGCGGAGCCGGCGGCGACAGTTATTTTATTAGCACTGCCACAGTCAAGGGTGGTGGTGGAGCAGGTGGCGTTAGTGTTGGTTCGTCAGGTGGAAATGCAGGCACCGCAGCAGGTGGAGCAGGTGGTAGTTATACCGGTGATGGTGGTGGCAACGGCGGAGCAGGCGGTAGCAATGTTTATGCTTCGGGTTATGTCGGCGGTCAAGGCGGCGGCGGTGGCGGAGCCGGGGGCTACGCTGGCGCAGGTGGCACAGGCGGAAATGGACATCACACATCACCAGCTAGTACAGGTGGTGCAGGCGCAGGTGGTGCAGGTGGTGGTGCAGGCGCAGGTGCTGGACTTTACGGTAATGGCAATGGTACAGGAGCAGGAGCCGGCGGTGGTGGAGTTGGTCTACTTGGACAAGGTAGCAATGGAACCGGCGGTGTTGGTACAGTAGGCTCGCCAGGAGACAGTGAACCAGGAACTGGTGGTTCGAGTGGTGCCAGTGGCGGACAGAATGTCAACAACTTTGTTGGTGGCCAACAAGGTGGAGCAGGTGGTGCCTACGGTGGAGGTGGCGGAGGTGGTGAAGGAACTCACAATGGTGGCGCCACTAAGGATACAGCTGGTGGAGTTGGTGGATCTGGTGCAGTTAGAGTGATTTGGGGAGCTGGTCGCAGCTTCCCATCAACCAATACCGCAGACCAAACAGACGGAACAACAACTACAACAACCACGGTAGCCCCAACTACAACTACACAAGCACCAACCACAGTGACCGGACAAGTGGCATATACTTCGGCTGGAACATACTCTTGGGTATGTCCCGCTGGCGTAAACAGTGTATGCGTAGTAGCGGTAGGCGGGGGAGGCGATGGCGCCTCTAGCGGTTCCAGTGGATCTGGCGGCGGCCTAGGTTGGAAAAACAATATTTCTGTCACCCCTGGACAAAGTTACACAGTAGTTGTCGGTGGCAGCTCTGGTGATAGTTATTTTATCAATGCTTCCACAGTGAAAGGTGGAGGTGGTGGCAGCAACGGCGGGGCGGCAGGTACATACATTGGTGATGGTGGCGGCAACGGCGGAGCAGGTACAGCAGGGTCAGGTGGCGCCGGTGGTTATACTGGAGCCGGTGGCGCAGGCGTCAATGGCTACAATGGCACAGCAGGAAATGGATCAGGTGGTGGCGGTGGCGGTGGTGAATTCTACAGGCATATACAAAACGGATGGTATGAAGCTGGCGCCGGTGGTGGTGGAGTTGGCCTACTAGGGCAAGGCAGCGATGGTGCAGGGGCTACCAGCAGTTCTGTGGGAGGTAGCGGCGGATCCGGTGGTGCCAGTGGCAGTAATTGTGCAGCAGCAGATCAAGGCGGAGCAGGTGGTGCATACGGTGGTGGTGGGGGCAAAGGGGGATGGCTCTGTAACAGAGATTACTCTACTTGCGGTAGAGCTGGTGCCGGTGGTGCAGTGAGAATCATTTGGGGTACTGGACGCAGTTTCCCATCAACTAATACAGGAAATCTATAAATGACCATGTTTATTAAATTAGAAAACGGACAACCCGTTGGTAACGCAGTTACACAATCAAATCTAGAATACTTATTTCCTAACTTTAATTTCAACCAAATTCTAACTTCGGCTATGGTAGAACCATTGGGTTATGGTATATACGAGTTTACTCAAATACCCACTGCTCAGCGTTACGAAAAAATCGTTGAAGGCACTGCCATTCGCAATAACAATAACGGAATTTATTATCAAAATTGGCAGGCACAAGCAATGACTGCCGAGGAACAGCAGCAAACAGATCTCAGGCGTGCCGAACTCATGCGTGCTGAGCGTAATCTTATGTTAAGTGCTACTGATTGGACCCAAATTGGAGACGCACCGTTGACGGCAGAAAAACGTGCCGAGTACGTGGTGTATAGACAAGCACTGCGTGATATTACCTCCGCAGCAGAGTTCCCTTGGAACATGACTTGGCCCATTAAACCAGCCTAACTTAAACGACCTCCTTGATATACGATAAATACCGTATTGAGGAGGTTTTCTTATGGCTCATTATGCTCAAATTGACGAAAATAATCGTGTAATACAGGTAATTGTAGCAGAACAAGATTTTATAAACTCTGGGGTAGTAGGCGATCCTGCCACATGGATTCAAACTAGTTATAACACACATGCCGGTGAACATCGATTAGGTGGAACGCCATTGCGTAAAAATTATGCTGGTTTGGGGTTTACCTATGATAGTGTTCGTGATGCATTTATTCCGCCTAAGCCTTACCCAAGTTGGCAACTAATAGAATCATCCTGTATTTGGCAAGCCCCTAGTGCTATGCCCACAGATGGTAATCGTTATGCTTGGAATGAACAAACACAGAGTTGGGTTCAGTTAGAACCGTTGAATGGCTAACAGCGCATTTAGAGTTGATGATCTAGCTGCTGCTAATAGTATTAGTATCAGCTCAGTAACACTAACAGTGATCAATGGTAATCTAGTATTGCCAGCTTATACCACAGTGGCCAATGTTACCATTGGGTCTGGTGGAGGTGCCACAGTTACAGTAAGTAATACCATACCTACTACTACTTCAGAAGGATCATTGTGGTTAGATTCGGACACTGGTGATTTAGCAGTATACTACGGTGGCGATTGGGCTGGAGTGGGCACAGGACCACAAGGTGCCACTGGAGCTGTAGGAGCCACGGGAATAGGTGCCACTGGTGCAACAGGTGCTCCGGGCAGTCCGGGATCAGGTGGCGGTGCCGGATATGATGTAACCACAAATAGCACCGGATACTTTTCTCTTAGTGCAGGTACTACAGCTCAACGTCCTGTGAGCCCGCCAAATGGCGCTATAAGATATAATTCTACCACTGGATTTGCAGAAGTTTACACCGCGTCGGGATGGGGTATTTTTGGAGCCTTGCCGCCTACAATCAATTCAGTGAGCCCAACTGATTACAATGGTAATGCTGGAACAGCAATAACTATCAACGGAAATAACTTTACTAATGATGCTATAGTTTATTTTATTGCATCTTCTGGTACTTCTTATCAGGCTACAACAACCACATTTAACAATAGTACCTTGATTTATGCTACTACCCCGGTTGACTTTACAGTAAGTCAAGGACCACTGGATGTTCAAGTTGTACAAGCGTCGGGTACATCAACTAAGGTTGATGCTGTTAGTACTGGAGCTACACCTGCATGGATAACCGCGTCGGGTACAATCGGTGATCCTGTGTATTTTGCTAATGTATCAGCCACTGGAACTTTTTCAAACACAGTGGTGGCCACTGATACAGACTCTGGAGATTCGGTTACGTATAGTGTAGCAGCAGGTTCTTCATTGCCCACTGGTCTTACATTAAATGCCAGCAGTGGTTTAATTTCAGGCACTATGCAAAATCCTGGAGCTAGTTCAGTGACTAGTTCATTTACTTTGGTAGCCACTGATCTGGCCACTAACACCAGCAATAGAGTGTTTAATATTATTAGAAGATGGTCTGATGGATCTAGCGCAAGTGCAGTAGCAGCTAACATTGGGGCTATACAAAGTTTTGGTATAACTTCATCAGGAGTTTATTGGATCAACCTTCCAACCGTTGGTCCAAAACAAATTTATTGTGACTTATCTGTAGCAGGCGGTTGGTACCTGGTAATGAAAGGTTTTGGTGGAGACTCTTACGCCTATGACAACGCCACTTGGACCAGTAACGTAGCCGTGAACGAAGCTGGAATTATTGTAAATGCCACTGGAGCATTTGCCAAGTCTGATGCATTCTTTTATATGCCTAATTGTAATCAAATTAAGTTGTATGCTGGAGGCTTCGGTGGAGCAGGTGCAGATGGCACTTACAGAAATTTCACCTTTAGTTTTACAGGAACCAACACGCCTAAGAACCTGATGTTTACCACTGCTAATGCCATGTCATGGGACAGTAGTTATGGTACTTGGGTTAGCACTTTTGGACATGACAGAGGGACTGATCCCTTATTTGAAAGATACGGTAGTGCTGCTAATCAAACAGTAGCATCTACCAGAGGTAGAGCTGGTTGCGGTCAGCCGCTGATGTTTGGCTTTAATGCCAGGGATAATTCAAATGATACAAACAGCGGATTAGGCACGCACCCAAGTTTTTGTGGAGGCAGTCCTGGTAGTTTCAGCGGAGGCAGTTGGATGGGCAACAGCGGTTATATTTTAATCTGGGCCAAGGGATATTAAATGATTGTAAATGGTAAACAAGAAATGCAGCGTCTAGCAGACAGCGGATACACTGACGAAGCCACTGCATCTGCAAGAATGGCTATTTGTCAAACCTGCCCTGAACTTAAGGCACAATATATCGGGGGCGAATATAATCCTGAAACCCAAGATTACGGGGTGTGGACAGACAAACAATTATGTGATCAGTGTGGATGTATTATGCCTTGGAAAGTAAAATTTGTAGCAGCAGATTGTCCATTGAATAAGTGGAGTTAGTAGCGTGTCAATACAATTTCCTGACAATCCCACAGTAGGCCAAGTTTATACCAATAACGGACGTACATGGACTTATAATGGTCGTTTTTGGTATCTTGGCGCTCCTACAGGCGCTACTGGTGCAACAGGCGCTACTGGAATCTCAGGAAATACAGGACCCACTGGAGCCACCGGAATTGGTGCAACCGGAGCATCTGGTCCCGGGGCTAATCAACTTTTGAACACTAATAGTTCGGTTACTTTTAGTAATGTATCAGTGACCAATTTAGCTTCACTGACTGCCACGACAGAAAATATCACTGGCATAACTGGCGCTAGTGGTACTGTTACACATGATATTACTGCAAGTACAATTTTTTTCCATACTAACATTGTTGGTAATTTTACTGCAAATTTTGTAAACGTCCCAACTACTAATAACCGGGTAATATCGGTGGTACTGGTATTACAACAAGCAGCTACTCCGTTTACTTGTACAGCGGTGCAAATAGATGGTGCAGCACAAACAGTATATAACGTCAACGCTGCTGCGCCAGCTGGAACAGCGAATAGACGAGAAACACAAAGTTTTAGTTTAATAAGAGAGAATAATACTTGGACCGTGCTAGCGACCTTGGGTAGTTTTGGGTAAACGGTATGCCACGTCTAGCTAGCTTGGTCAGTAAACCGTTAAATATTTTTTCAGTAATAGAAAGTGCCACAGCTTATAGTATTGTATTGACTAATTCTGTCAATGAAGGCGCTAGTTTGACAGTGACAGTCAACACAGTAAACGTAGCTTCAGGCACGACCTTATACTGGTCCATTACTGATGTTACTACAACCACTGCGGATTTTACTGCTACGTCAGGTAGTTTTACTATTACTACAGGTACAGGTAGCTTTAATATTAGCACCACAGCAGATTCAACCACTGAAGGTGCAGAAACTTTTACTGTCAGTATACGCACTGGTAGTACCAGTGGGCCTATAGTAGCTACCAGTGCTAGTATCACTGTAAACGACACCAGTCTCACACCGGCAACTATACTAGAATACATGGTAGTAGCCGGAGGTGGTGGCGGTGGGTCAAACAATGGTGGTGGTGGAGGAGCCGGCGCCATATTCACTAATATTTTTAGTCCATTCAGCAGTGGAGTAAATCCTGCTGCACCGGTTATGCCGTATCAAGTTGGGTATAGTTATAGCATAGGTATTGGTGGTGGCGGTGGCGGATCTAGGTATAGTCCAAGCCCAGCTATCATTGGAGGCAATGGTGGAACCAGTAGTATAAGCGGTCCAGGATTTAGTGTAAGCATATCGGGCGGTGGTCGTGGTGGTATGTTTAGTTCAGATACAGCAGGCAGCGGTGGTGGTTGCGGAGGCGGCACAGCACCACCATCGTCTGGCGGAGGTGGCGGAGGAGTTGGGGCACCAGGCACTGGTTCACAAGGTTACGGAGGTGGTCCGGGTCACCCAGGTGCTGGGGGCGGTGGTGGTGGTATATTAGGAGGTGGTAGCCAAGGATCTCCGGGT
>Ga0172372_10013661_pt1 | contig 10019 bp, 8 predicted proteins | sample LakKiv5m_2_FD_114544 | JGI IMG/M metagenome (GOLD analysis project Ga0172372, IMG submission 114544) | Freshwater microbial communities from Kabuno Bay, South-Kivu, Congo - kab_092012_9.5m | ecosystem: Environmental > Aquatic > Freshwater > Lake | place: Democratic Republic of the Congo... | reverse complement strand
GCTCTCGATGGCCACCACGCGCGCGTGCGGCAGCCGGTGCGCCGCGTAGCAGCGGAACTCGACGCCCTTCTTGAAGTCCACGAGGTAGAACTCCACCTGCTCCGGGCTGCACCACAGCGCGAGGTCCGTGATGATGACGTGGAAGAGCGTGGACTTGCCGGAGCCGGTTTTGCCCGCCACGAGCGCGTGCTGGCGCGTGCCCTTGCCCAGCGCGAGGTATTGCAGCTTCGTCGCGCCGGTGCGCCCGATGGGCACGCGCAACTCCTCCGCCGTGTCCAGTGACCACACCGCGTCCGCCGCCGGGGCGATGTCGGTGAATGGCACCTGCACGCGATTCGCGTTCACGCCGGCCTCGCCGACCTTGCGCAGCAACTCAATCGCAACATCCGGCGACGGCGGCGGCTCCAGCACAAGCGCGATGCCGGGCAAAACTTCCCCGCCGACCGCGAAGGCGTTCCCCTCGCGCCGCAGGTTCACGCTGCCCGCGCGCAGTTCCTCGCCCGGCAGTTCCGCCGGCGCGGCCTTGCGCTGGTCCCAATGCAGCAGCACATGAACACCGCACCGCGCGCCACCCGCGACGATGCTCGCGAGCCGCCGCAACGCCGTGTCCGAGAAACTCGCCGGAAAGTCCGCGACCACGAGGAAGTGGTAGCGCTCCGCGATGCGCCCGGCCTGCGCGTTGTAGTCCGCGACGGTCGCGAACTCGTTGCGCAGATACATCTGCGAGACCTTCTCGATGTGGTCGTTGAGCAGCGCGAGCTGCTGCTCGACGTGCGCGGGCTGCGTCCAGATGCGGCTGTTGATGAGCCGGTCGTCGTAGTCCGCGAGGTGCATCAGCCCGGAGAAGCTGCGGCCCAGCTCAACCGGATCCACGAGCGTAAAGCTCAGGCGGCCCGGCGGCGCGCTGGCGAGCAGGCGGTGAATGGCATCGTTCAGCGTGGCGATGGCCTGCTCGCGGCCGTCGCCCTTCGTCTCGACGAGCAGCGAGGCAAGCTGCGGCACGGTCAGCAGCAGCGGCACGGAGAAGCCCGCCGGGCCGGGCAGCGCAAGGCGCGGGTTGCGCGGGAGCGCGCCCGCGAGCTTCGCCACGTCCACGTCCAGACGGGCAAACTGCGCCGCGTGCGCGAACTGTTCCGGCGGCGTCCACTGCCGCGCGAAGTCCGCCGACCACGCGGGGAACGGCCCCGCCGCCGCGCGCTGCGACGCGCCGAGTGCGGCGAAGAGCGGCTCCGTGGCCGCGCGCCACTCGGCGGCCAGTGAGAGCCACGCGGACTCGCGCTGGTTCGCCACGGTCATCTGCGAGGTTTCGTTGGCGATGGCGAGGTCGTGCAATTCCTCGTCCGCAGCGGCCTTGGTGGCGGCAAACTGCGCGGCGCTGCCCTGCTCGAAGGCGTTTGCCGCTGCGGTGCGCATTCGTTCATAGCGGGCAGTCGCACGCTGAAACCTGGCTTCCATCTCCCGCTTGCACTCCGACTTAGAAACATCGGTCTCACCCAATGCCTTGTTCCACCCATCCTCGTGCCGCTGGCCGACGGCGGCGGCCTCCGCCTCGGCGCGCTGCTCCTCGGCTTGGCGGCGGGCCTTGGCCTGCCGCTCGCAGTCGGCGGCGAGTTGGGCGGCTTCGTTGAGCGCGAGCGCAAGCGACACGGCGGGCTTGCCGGCAACGGCCTGTCCGACCAGGTAGAAAATCGTCACCAGGGACAAGCCGACGCCGGCGATGTGCGGAGCGAGCCGGCGTAGATTCGCGCCAAAGACATCGGTGAAATAGAGCGCCATTCCCAGCAGCGCGACAGCACCCCACCAGCACCAAACCGGCACGTAGCTGAACACCAGCGGCAGCCCCGCCGCGCGCACGCGCTCCAAGTCGGCGGTGGCAGAGGAGAGCTTTAGGCGGAGCAGTTCGAGGGAGTGCTCTGGGTTGCCTCCGGCGGATGCGTCGGGCGGCGACTGGAAGCCGCCGGCACGGAGAAGGCTCGACCAACTGCCGTAGCCGCGCAGCGCGACGCGGGCTTGCTCGGTGAGGTTGCTCAGTGACTCCTGTTCCAACTTGAGCTGCCCGGTGAACTCAGCGTGCGCCGCGCTGGCAGCCTTGAACGCGGCCTCGCGCTGGCGCTGGGCGTTGAGCAGCTCGCGTTGCAGCTCGAACTTGCGCTGGTTCTCGCGCTCCTCGATGCGCGTGAGGCGCTGGCGGAGGGCGTTCTTGTGCGCGCGTTCGAGCCGCGCGCGGCGGCTGTCCCAGCGGGCGGCGAGCCGCGTGCGGGCTTCGTTCAGCGAGTTGTCCAGCGCGGTGGCTTCAACTTGAAGCTGCTCGGAGCGCTGGGCGAAGACGGTTTCGAAGCGTTGTTTGAGCCGCGTCTCCTGCGCCTGCTGCTCCCGCTGAAGCTGCTCCTCGCGGGCCGCGAACGTCCGCCCCGCGTCGCGCAGGCGACGTAGCAGGTCAAGCGTCTCGGCGGTGGAGAGAAGGTGGCTCATGCGGTGCGCGAACGAACGCGGCGGTGACAGTTGCGGCTCTTCCCCCTCACCCCGGCCCTCTCCCGCCGGGAGAGGGAGGAACGCACTCCGTCGTCGGCTGACACGGACGCCACGGCACTTCGAGCACTGACTGACTTTCCCCCTCTCCCAGCGGGAGAGGGCTGGGGAGAGGGAGAACGGCGGCTGCGCATTTTGCGCGCGCCCATTCGCGTTGATGAAATCTGGTCACTCACAGTCGCGGCGGATTTTGGTGAGGATGCGTTCCAAGTCCTCGATGCTGGCGGCGGCGTTGTTCACGCGGTTGAACAGCTCGTCGAGGTGGCGCTTCTCGAATTCGGCGGCCTTGGCGTCCTGCCAGTGCTCGCGCGTCTCGCTCCAGCGAATCGAAAGCTGCTTGGTCAGCGTGGTGAGCCGCGTGCGGGTGGAGTTGAGGCTCATGCGGCAATTACGGGAATTTCAAATACGCGATTGGAAATTTGAGATTTATAATTGCCCGCCCCCTCACCCCGGCCCTCTCCCCCGGTGGGGGCGAGGGAGAAGAGGCGGCGGGCGTTCGACGGAGTTTGATGCACAGGAGGAATCATTCGGGAGCGGGCGCGGCTGGACTGGCGGCTGGCGGTGTCGTTTCCACTGCCGGAGCTTTCACGGCGGCATACGCGTGCAGTGCCTCGATGCTCTGGGTGAGCATCACCACCGCCTTACCCATGTCGCTGACAAGCGCGTGGCGGAGCAAGTCGGCGTGGCGGGCGAGCGGCTCGACTTCGATGGGATAGTCGCGGAGCCATTGCTTGATGGTCTTCACCTTGCCGTCGGCCTCGTCGAGCGCCTGCTGCGCGCGGCGCACGGCGACGAGCTGGCTCTGGATGTTCTGCTGGCCGAGCCGGGCGGCGAAGAGTTCCTGCTGCCGCTCCTGCAACAGGATGGTGCGGCGGCGGACCTGCTGCGCCCAGTGCGGGCCGCGATCATCCTGCAACCACCCGCGCGTGCGCGTGACCTCCTCGCCGACCTCGTCCACGACCAGCCGGGCCTTCTCCAGATACACGAGCAGGTCGGCGCGGAAGGCCTCGACGGCCTCGACGGACGTGATGCGGGCGGCCTCGGGCATCAGCGCTGGTGGAGGTATTCCTCGATCTTCTGGGCCTTGCGCAGGAGGAAGGGCGCGTGCTGGTTCGAGACCTCGACGAACTTCCGCAGCACCTTCATGGTCTGCTTGAACTCCTCGGCGAACTTCGCGTGCTCCTGGTCCTGCCACGAATCGCCCAGCGCGGCGAAGCGCGCCTGAAGCTGCGCGGTGCGTTCGGACACGTCGGTGTTGAAGCGGCGCAGCTCCTCCGCGAAGCGCCGCACCTCGGCGGGGTCAATGATGGCTTGGGACATGGTGAACGTTTGGTGGCCGCCGGTGTTTCGCGGGCGGCGGGGGAACGCTACCAAAGGCGCGCGGCGCGGCCAACTGTCTTTGCCTACGGAAAAGCCCGCGCACTCGGAAGGGAACCCAAAGATTTGGGGCGGACAAAGCTGGCGGCTGAACCGGCTCCGCGCGGTGTTCAGCGCGCCGCCGGGTTGAACTGGCCCGGAGGGCCGGGGGAACTTAGCCGGGGGCAGCGCCCCCGGAACTGGCCGCAACCAGTTGGCACCCCGGAGGGGTGCGGGAACCGGCCAGCCGTGTGTTCCGCCGCCCCTTCAGGGCGGGATTTGCAACGGGCCTAACACCGGGGGCGCTGCCCCCGGCTGAGTTCCGGTGGCCCTCCGGGCCAGGGCCAAACACATCGTCACCCACTGAAAACAGCAAGGAACCAACTTCAACCGCAGCGGCCGTCACTTCCCGAAGCACATCAGCCGCTTCTCCGTGCGCAGGTAGATGCGGCCGTCCACGATGGCGGGCGTGGACATGACGGTTTCGCCCAGCTCGTTCCGGGCGACGACTTCGAGCGCATTGCTGCCGCTGAAGACGGTCACGGCGCCGCGCTGCGAGATGGCGAAGACGTTGCCGTCCGCCGCCGTGAGGCTGGAGTAGTAGTCGCCCAGCGCGCCGAGGCGCTCGTCGCGGAAGATGACTTCGCCGGTCTTGGCGTCGTAGCAGGTGGCCATGCCGCCGCTGCGCACGGAATAGACGCGGCCCTGATGGTAGAGCGGCGAAGCCACATACGGCAGGCTGCGGTTGTGCTTCCACGCGATGTGCGTCTCGGAGATGTCGCCGCGTCCGCCGGGCTTCACAGCGAAGATGGCGTTCTCCGCCTGCACGAACTGGTCGCCCATGCCCTCGTATTCCGCCTTGGTCACGAGGCCGTCCTTGTCGAGGTCGAACTGGCTGAAGCGATCCCGGAACGGGCCGGTGGGGAACTCGTCCTTCGCCAGCTTGCCGTCCTTGTTCTTGTCGTGCTGCGCGAGAAACTCGGCGTGCGGCGGGAGCACCAGCTTGTCGCTCGCGTCGCTGCCGATGTTCCAGCTCGCGATGAACAGCAGGCCGTCGCCGGCGGCGGGCGAGGCGTTCGCCACACGCGCCATGCCGCGCGAAGTCCAGCGCAGCGCGCCGGTCCTGGGGTCGTAGGCGGAAAGCTTGAGCGAGCCGTTGACGATGAGCTCCTCGATGCCGTCGTGCCGCCAGACGAAGGGCGTCGCAAAGCCGCGCCGGTGGTCGGGCCGCGCGGTCTTCCAAACCTGTTTGCCCGTGCGCTTGTCCACGGCCACGAGGAAGGAGTTCATGTCCGAGTCGCAGAGCTGGATGACGAGGTCGCCGACGAGGATGGGCGAGCTGCTGGAGCCGAACTCGACCACGGGCACGGGCAGCGGATGCCGCCACAGCTCCTTGCCCGCGAAGTCATACGCCAGCAGTCCGTAGCTGCCGAAGTAGGCGACCACGCGCTCGCCGTCCGTGCAGGCCGTGGGCGCGGCGGGGCTGCCGATGCGGTGGGCGGCCTCGAGCTTTTCGGCGGGCGCGGGCTGGGACCAGAGCACTTTGCCGGTCGAGCGGTCGAGCGCGAGGGTGACGAGTTTCCCGTTGTCCACGCCGGTCAGAAAGATTCGACTGCCCCACAGCACGGGGGAGGAAATGCCCGGCGGCAGATCGGTGCTCCACACGAGATTGGTCTTCGGGCCGAAGTGGACGGGGGCCTTGCCCGCGCCAACGGCGGAGGCGACGGCGTCCGGCCCGCGGAACTGCGGCCAGTTGGCGGCGTGCGCGGCGACGGCGAGGAGGGAGACGGCGAGGAGCAGCGTGAGGCGCATGAGTGAATGGCGGACGAGTGAGGAAGTGTTCAGTATTCAGTAATCAGTCTTCAGGCAGGAATGCGCGACTAACCAAGCACGAGTTTTCGTTCCGGCGCTTCGAGCGTTTTCCAAACCCCGGCCGGCAGATCGCCCAGCCAGAAGCCGCCGATGCGCACCCGCACCAGCCGCAAGGTCGGGTGGCCGATGGCGGCGGTCATGCGGCGCACCTGGCGGTTCTTGCCCTCGACCAGTTCGAGCGCCAGCCAGCAGTCCGGGACGCTCTTGCGCGCACGGATGGGCGGGTCGCGTGGGGGCATCGGTGGCTGCGGGTCGAGCAGGCGCGCGCGGCAGGGCAGGGTGCGGTGGCCTTGGATGACGAGGCCGTTCGCGAGCGGGCGCAGCGCGGCGGCGGTGGGAATCCGCTCCACCTGCACCCAATACTCGCGCTCGTGCGCGTGGCGCGGATGCAGGAGGCGTTGGTTCAACTCCGGTTCGTCACTCAAAAGCAGCAAGCCTTCGGAGTCCGCGTCCAGCCGGCCGATGGGATACACGCGCGGCGGAAAGCCAAACTCCGCCAGCGTGCGAAACTTCGACCCGGGTTCCGGCGTGAACTGCGACAGCACGCCGTAGGGCTTGTGGAAGGCGAGGAGCATCGCGACGGACAGGACTGTGTTGCCCGTCTGGCCGGGGCGGAAGCCAAATTCCGCCCGGACCGGAGGCTGGGCAGGAAAATTGGAGGCATAATGAGGCGCTTGCAAAACCTTCCGACTCGCTGTCAAACGAATGGGGACAAGCGAATAAATCCTTTGAAAAGCATTCGTTTGACTCCATTCGTTTGACACGTCCTGGGGTTCTGCAATTGGCCCTAATTTTCCTGCCCCGAAAATCTTCCTGCCCATCGCTTTTCCGGGTTCCTGGGGGCAAAAGAACTTTTTGGCCCGGACAGCGGATGTCCGAGCGGCGCGCGTAGGTTGGCGCAAAAGAAAGACGACCTATGAAGACCCAAATGGAACTCACCCTCGCCAACGCCACCCCCGCCTGCCGCCGCGCGCCGCGCCGCCAGCGCCGCCTGCCCAGCGCGGGCTGGTGGTTCGAGCAGATGCGCCGCGCCGTGGACGACGCGATGGACTGGCAGCCGGCGCCGCCCGCGCGCCCGGAGCAGAAGCACCTGCTGCTGGTGGCGGGGCCGAAGCAGGCGTAGCTCGACATTCCGATGTCGAGCCTCGACTCGCCCCCCCCGTGCCGCACTCGACATTGGAATGTCGAGCTACTTGGCGGCGGGCCGGTCCTTGTATTTCTCGTAGAGCCGGGTGTGGCGGCTGTCGAGGGGCACCTCGCGGCCGGCAATCCACATCCGCCGCACGTTCGCGCGGAGGTCGAGGATGTTCCCGTTGCAGGCGAAGAACGTCGCGTCCTTGTTCGCTTCCAGCGAGCCGAGGCGGTCGGCGAGGCCGAGGACTTGCGCCGGGTAAAGCGTGAGGCCCTTGAGCGCCTCCGCTTCCGGCAGGCCGAAGGCCACGGCCTGCGCGGCGGAATACGGTGTGTTGCGCGCGGAGGTCGCGTTGCTCGCGCCGGACCCTTCGCTGAACAGCACCTTCACGCCGGCCTTGTGCAGCGTCGCCGCGCCCTTGAAATGCGCGTCGTAGGCGTCCGTGTCGCGGAACGGCTGGTCGAAGGTGGACTCGAAGATGACGGGCACGTTGGCCGCCGCCAGCTCTTTGGCGACGCGCCACGCGTCGCGTCCGCCAGCGATCGCGATGGTGTAGGTGCGCAGCTTGGCCCAGGCGAGGGCGGCCTGAATTTGCCGGGCGTCATTGGCGTGGACGATGAGCGGCACATCACCGCGCACGACGGGCAGCATCGCCTCCCACGCGGGCACCTTCGCCGGCGGCTTGCCATCCTTCAGCGTGACGCCCCAGGCCTTCGCGTAGGCTTGGGCCTCGTTGAAGAAGTCATCGAGGTCTTTGAGGCGTTTGTTGCGCTCCTTGGCCTGGTCGTCGGGCGACTTCGCCTTCGCGCCGCGCGCGAGTTCCTTGGGCGTGACGTTCAGGTTCATCGCGGGCCAGAAGACGTGCATCGCGACGGGGGCCTTGATGGTCATCTCCTCCATCGTCCAGCCGGCGAGCGAGATGACGCCCGACTGGCCGCTGACGGTGCCGCCGAGCGGCAGCACCAGCGCGTGCGTGATGCCGTTGGCACGCGCGACGGGGATCAGCTCCGAGTCCGGGTTCACGGACAGCCACGCGCGCACGTCGGGCGTGTGCGTGCCGGTCTCGGTCGTGTCCTGCGTGGCGCGCACGGCGGAAATCTCGGTGAGGCCGAGCGAACTCGTCGGCAGGATGAGGCCGGGGAACAGGTGCAGCCCCTTCAAGTCCACCGTGCGGTCGGGCTTCGCGTTGGGCGAAGTCTTCGTGACGGAAAGGATCTTGGTCCCGCGCGTCAGGACGAAACCGGGCGCGTGCGTCTCGCCGGCGACGGTGTGGACGGTCGCGTTCGCATACAGCACCAACTCGGCGGGACTCCACGGGGCGAGCAGGGCCTTGCTGCCGATGGTCTTCCCAACCTGCGCGGCGGCCGGCAGCACGCAAGCCAACAGCAGAGCGAACAAGGCAGGCAGCAGTTTGGCGGCGGACATGGGCGCGTTTATGGCGGCTCGCGGCGGCAAGCGCAAGCGCGCCTTCCACGTCACGCGCGGCGCGCGGGCGTCCCGCCCGCTTTGCGTGTCCGGCCGTCATAGCGGAAACGACGCGCACGGTGGCAGGCAAGTTCCAAGCGGGCCGGCGGCCCGCGCTCCGCGTCACGGGCGCACGGCGGCGAAGCGCAGCCCGCGCGTGCTCACGCGCAGTTCGGCGAGGCCGAAGCCTTCCATCACCGCTTCGTAGATGGCCGCGCCGAACAGAATCACATCGGCCCGCTTGGGCGGCAGGCCGGGCAGCATGCGGCGCTCCGCCAAGGGCAGGTGCCAGAGCCGTTCGACGTGCCAGCGCAGCCGCGCGGTGGTGAAGCGCGTGGCTTCGATGCGGTCACGGTCGTAGTCGGCGAGCTGGAGTTCCAGCCGCGCGAGGATGCTGGTGGTGCCGCCGGTGCCGACGAGCTGGAGCGCCGAGCATTGCTCGGCATTGGAGGGTTCGACCGTTCCTGCCGAGCGATGCTCGGCGCTCTGATCCAAGTTCAAAGCCGCCAGATGCGGCGCGAGCTTCGGGCGCACTTCGCGGTCGAGGAAGGCGCGGAGTTGTGCGCGACTGGCGGCCAGTTCGGCGGATGTCGGCGGATCAGCGAGGCGGGCGGCCTCCAGCAGCCGCACGGTGCCGAGCTTGAAGCTGTCGCGGAACAGCGCCCGGCCCGCGTGGCCGAGGATGAACTCCGTGCTACCGCCGCCCACGTCGAGGATCAGCACGGGCTGGCTGCCCAACGAGTCGTCGGTCAGCACACCTTGGAACGCCCAGTCCGCCTCCTGTTCGCCGCTGATGACTTCGGCGGCCACGCCGCTCGCGGCCGCCACGGCGGCCAGCAGTTCACCCGCGTTGACCGCGTCGCGCGCGGCGCTGGTGGCGATGACGCGCAGGTGCGTCGCGCCTTGCTCGCGGGCGGTCTGGGAAAATTCCGCAACTGCCCTGGCCGTGTCGGCGATGGCGTCGGGGCGGAGCCGGTGGTCGTCGTAAAAGCCCCGGCCCAGGCGCGTTTGCTCGCTGCCTTCCCAGACTGGCTCGACGGCGGCGGGGGAAACATCCGCGACGAGCAGCTTCACGGAGTTGGTGCCGATGTCTATGACGGCGCGGCGGGAGGAATCGGAGATGGGAGATGGAAGATGGGAGATGGGGGAAGAGAAGTGCTCAGGGTCAGTGCTCACGGGACTAATCACTAAGCACTAATTACTCCCTTACTTCTCCTTCCACTCCCGCTTCGCCAGCACGGCCGCGCCGGTGATGCCCGCGTCATCGCCGAGCTTGCTGGCGATGATCTCGATGCCCTTGGCCGTGCCGGGCAGCGCGTAATCCTTCGCGGTCTCGACGATGATGGACATCATGTCGTCGGCGAGCTGGTCCATCACGCCGCCGCCCAGGACAATGACCTCGGGGTTGAGCAGGTTGATGACGTTGGCGACGGCGATGCCGGTGTATTCGGCGGCCTCCTCGACGATCTGCTCGACGAATTTGTCCCCGCGCCGGAGCGCCTTGCGGATGTCGCCGCTCCTCATGTCGGTCAGTTCCGGGCCAAGCATGTCGGTGAGCACGGTCTTCTGGCCGTCCTTCACGGCGGTCTGGATGCGGCGGAAGAGGGCGGTGCGGCTGGCGAGCGCCTCGAAGCAGCCCTTGTTGCCGCAGCCGCACTTGGGGCCG
>Ga0172372_10013659_pt1 | contig 10020 bp, 8 predicted proteins | sample LakKiv5m_2_FD_114544 | JGI IMG/M metagenome (GOLD analysis project Ga0172372, IMG submission 114544) | Freshwater microbial communities from Kabuno Bay, South-Kivu, Congo - kab_092012_9.5m | ecosystem: Environmental > Aquatic > Freshwater > Lake | place: Democratic Republic of the Congo... | reverse complement strand
GGGAGCGCTGCGCCCAAGAGCAGCAGCGCGCCCACCAGGCCCAGGAGCACGGAGATGGCCTGGGTGGTCCGCAGCAGGGCATCCGCAGGCTGGGCACGCCGCGAGGCCACAAAGGCATCAACCCCCAGGGGCCCAAACGCATCGACGACCGCCAACAGAATGAAGAAGGCCGCGACGATCCCCATATTCTCCGGGCCAATCAGCCGCGCCACCACGATGCCGCGCAACCCGAAGGCCAACTGGGCCAACGCCCCGCCTAGGGCAACGATCCGGGCATTCCGCCGCACGCTCATCGCGGGATGAAGAGGACGTGGAATGGAGGCCGATCCATAATCGAGTAAGGGGGGCCGGGGCCGGGATTGTCGATGGATTCCTCCGGACTCACGGCCCGGCGACATCGAGCCGAAGCCATTCCGGCTCCCTCGTTCTCTCGGTCCCTCCCTCTCCCCATCTCGGCCTACGGCCCGATGCCCATTTTCCCGGCATTTTCCGGCGGTCGTGGCACGAAAGGTGCTTCCTCCAGCCACGGCAGAATGTGCCCGCGCGGGAAGGATTTATCTCGACCGCGGCCCGGGCGCAGGACGCCTTAACCCTGCCCAACTCAGCCCAACGCATATGCCCAAGTACAAACTGGAATACATCTGGCTCGACGGCTACACCCCGCTGGCCAACCTCCGCAGCAAGACCCAGATCAAGGAGTTCAAGAGCTTCCCGAAGCTGGCCGAACTCCCCGACTGGGGCTTCGACGGCAGCTCGACCCGCCAAGCCGAGGGCAAGAGCTCTGACATCGTCCTGAAGCCCGTCGCGGTCTTCCCGGACTCCACCCGCAAGAACGGCGTGCTCGTGATGTGCGAGACCTACCTCCACACCGGCGTCGCCCACCCCTCGAACTCCCGCGCCACCATCCCGGATGATCCGGGCACCTGGTTCGGCTTCGAGCAGGAATACTTCTTCTTCGAGGACGGCGCGCCCCTCGGCTTCCCCCCGGGCGGCTTCCCCGAGCCCCAAGGCCCGTACTACACCGGCGTCGGCTACAAGAACGTCGGCGCGGTCGCCCGGAAGATCGTCGAGGAGCACATCGACATCTGCCTCGACGCCGGCATCAACCTCGAGGGCATCAACGCCGAGGTCGCCAAGGGCCAGTGGGAGTTCCAGATCTTCGGCAAGGGCTCCAAGAGCGCCGCCGACCAGATGTGGGTCGCCCGCTACATTATGTCCCGCCTCTGCGAGCAGTACGGCATCGACGTCGAGTGGCGCTGCAAGCCCATCCGCGGGCCCTTCGACTCGCCGCTCGACTGGAACGGCTCCGGGATGCACTCGAACTTCTCCACCAAGCATATGCGCGAGGTGGGCGGGAAGGCCTACTTCGAGAAGCTGATGGCCGCGTTCGCGAAGCACGTCGACGAGCACATCGCGGTCTACGGGCCGGAGAACCACCTCCGCCTCACCGGCCTGCACGAGACGCAGTCGATCGACAAGTTCAGCTACGGCGTCGCCGACCGCGGCGCTTCGGTCCGCGTCCCGCACAGCTTCGTCAACAACGGCTACAAGGGCTACCTGGAGGATCGCCGTCCGAACTCCGCCGCCGACCCGTACCTCGTGGCCGGCCGGATCCTGCGCACGATCCAGACGGTCCCGACCAAGTAAGGCCGGACGTCCTTCATTCCGAGGACCGGGCTTCCCGCCCGGTCCTTTTTTTGCGCCCGGCCGGCGCGGCCTTGGCAGCGATTCAGGCGGGAGCGCGGGACTGCCAATCCTCACCCCGCAGGCCGGGCACGCGCGAGAACTCCTCCGTGTTGTGGGTGACCAATACCGCGCCCAATCGGAGGGCCTGCGCCGCAATAAGGGTGTCCAAGGGTCCGATCATCCGTCCACTTCGCTCCAAGGCCGCCCTGAGGCGCCCGTAGCTGGCCGCGTCCTCAGGCGAAAATGGCTCGATCCGGATCGAAAGTGCCAGGGCATCAATCCGGGAACGATGCCGGGCCAGACCCGATTTCGCGGCCCCGTAATCCAATTCCGCCAACACGATCGCCGAAAGACGCACCTGCGGGAAGGCGGCGGCGAAACGCGCCAGCAACCCCTCGTCGCGCCGGCGGAAGAGGACGGAGAAGGCGTTGGTGTCCGGGAGGAACGGGATCACTCGGCGAAGACCCGCGGCACATCCAGGGCCGGATGCCGGGACGTCTCCGGAAAGTCGGGACACGAACCCGCGAGCTTCAGGAACCGCCGGCGCCGCGTCTCGAGGTCACCTGGCGGGGAAAGGCGCGCCGCAGCCCCCTCGGAGGGCCGCAGCGCGACGGCCGTGCCCGGGAAGTGCAATTCCTTGGGCCGGCGGAGCGCCTTCGCCCGGCGGTTCGGCGTGAGTTTGGCCTTCGCGGTCATCGCCCCAGCCTGAAATCACCTCTCCCAGGGTCAAGCGCCCGGGGCCCTCTGCGAACCCCTCATTTTGGGGCCGGCGCGGCCTTGGCAGCGCGGCGTGAACCTGCCATTCCTCCGCAACCCCCGATGCGTCCCCTCCCCTGTCTCGCCTTCCTGCTGGCCGCCCTCAGCGGCCCCGCCTTCGCCGCCGCCCCCGCCCGGCCCAACATCGTCTACATCGTCGCCGATGAACTGGGCTACTTTGAGCCCGGTTACGCGGGCAATCCGCACCTCCAGACGCCCCACCTCGACCGGCTCGCCGCCGAGGGCGTGCGCTTCACCCAGGGCCTCGCCGGCTCCGCGGTCTGCGCCCCCACGCGCGGCTGCCTGATGACCGGCAAGCACAGCGGGCACACGTCCGTGCGGCTCAACGGCGGCGGGACCCCGCTGCGCGCCGGGGAGGCCACGATCGCCTCCATCCTGAAGCCCCTGGGCTACGCCACCGGAGGTTTCGGCAAATGGGGCCTCGGCGGCCGCGGCTCCACCGGCGTGCCCGAGCGCCAAGGCTTCGATGTGTTCTTTGGTTATTACGACCAGGTCCACGCCCACACCTACTACCCGCCCTACCTGATCCGGAACAGCGCCGAGGTCCCCTTGCCCGGCAACCGCGGCCACAGCGAGGGCACGACCTACGCCCAATATGTGATCTTCGACGAGGCCGTGCGCTTCATCCGCGAGAACCGCGACCGGCCCTTCCTCGCCTACCTGCCCTTCACGCCCCCGCACGGGAACTTCGACATCCCCGACACGGATCCCTCCTGGGCGATCTTCCGCGACCGCCCCTGGCCCGAGCCCGCCCGCCGCTACGCCGCGATGGTGCACCTGCTGGACCGCCAGGTGGGGCAGATCCTCGCCCTGCTGCGGGAACTCGGGCTCGAGCAGAACACCCTGGTGCTGTTCAGCGGCGACAACGGCGGGGCGGACTACTTCGTGACCCCAGAGTTCCCGCGTGGGGTCCACAGCGCCAACCGCGATCCGCGCACCGGGGTGGAGTTCCGGGGCAAGAAGGGCCAACTCTACGAGGGCGGCCTGCGCGTGCCCGTCGCCGCACGCTGGCCAGGCCGCATCGCCCCGGGGCGCGTCAGCCATCACCTCTGGTATTTCCCGGACATCCTCCCGACCATCGCCGAACTGTGCGGGGCGCCGTTGCCGCCCGACATCGACGGCCTGAGCCTCGTGCCGGAATTGCTGGGCGCGGCCGCCGCGGGCCGCCCGCAGGCGCAGCACAAGTACCTATATTGGGAGTTCGTCGGCCAGGTGGCCGTGCGCGAGGGGGACTGGAAGGCGATCCAACCCAAGGCCGGCGCCCCGTGGGAACTGTACGACCTCGCCCGCGATGTGAGCGAACGCCACGACCTCGCGGCGCGGCACCCGGACGTGCTCGCCCGCCTGCAGGGCCACGCCCGCGCGGCCCACACGCCCGTAGTCGAGGGGACCTTCACCTCCACCGAGCTCCACGAACGCGACCGCGCCGCCAAGTTCGGGGGCAACCCGCCCCCCGCCAAGACCAAGGGCAAGGCCCGCGCGAAGGCGGGCTGAGCCGGCGGGACGGCCGGTTCGCCTTGCCCACGGTTGAGGGCGGGCCCAGTTTCCGGCCACCCCAATGGTCCCCCATTACTCCCCCCACCGGACGCGCGTCCGGCTCTTCCTCGCCGCCGGCCTGCTCGGCCTGTTGCACGTCCTCCCCGCAGCCACCCCGCCGGCTCCGCGCCCGAACCACATCACGGGCCGCGTCACCCTGCCGGACGGCAAACCCATCCCGGGGGACGTGCGCGATGTGACCGTCGCCATCGTGGGCATCACCGAGGCGGGCCAGAACGTGACCCTCTCCCCGCTGGTGAAGGAGGACGGCAGCTACGTCCAGCGCGTGACCAAGGGGCTGTATTCGTTCAATCCCGGCGAGGTGAAGGTGGGCTACAATGGCATCGAGTTCGTGCTACCCTTGGAGCCGGTGGGCCGTTTCTGGCCGAAGCGGCGCGAATCCGAGGAGGGCATCACGCAGGACTTCGTGCTGCGGTACACGGGACCGACGCCGGCGGGCCAGGCCGTGGGCCTTCAGCCCCAGAACGCGACCCATTGGTACGGGGTGTCCTTCAGCCTCCAGTGGCAAAGCTACCGGCAGGATCTGAAGCGGGTGACCAAGGCGCCGGCGGGCGTGACGACGCTGGTATTCAATTGCCGGGCGACGGGCCCGGGGTTGGACGGGGCGCCGATCGCGCCGTTCACCCGGGAGCTGAAGTGGGATCCGGCCAAGTTCTCGCCTGACTTCGCCCTGAACGATCTGCCGCCGGCGAACTATGAGCTTTCGGGCGTGGCGGTCTTGGCGGATGGATCGCGCAAGCCGCTGCTGCTGATGATTCCCGGGGAAGCGCCCAACTTCGCGCCCGTGCTCAAGGCGACCCTGCGGCCGGAACGGCGCCCGTTCCGCTTCCAGACGGCGGTCGTGGGGTTTGTGATCGAGTAAGGCGCGGCCGGGGCGGGTTCGCCACCGCGCCCGCCCTCAAGCTGGGCCGCTGGGCGTCCGGCGCACGCGCCGGCGCCACTGGAGGGCGCCGACCGCCCCCAGCCCAAGAAGAAAGGGGAGCTTAGAAGCCGCCTCCGGCACGGAATAGAGGCGGAAGCCGTTATCCGCGGAGCTGGACTCCCAGGAGACGGCATTCCAAGCGTAACCGTTCCTCAAGCGATCGCTCCCCACGCCGGCGTAGCCATCGCTCCCCAAGGGGGGCCAAGCGGAATTCAGAGTGTTGGACCACTTCACCGTTGACGCCATTGGACCATCCAAGAGGGCTGAGGCCGACCCAGGCACGACGAACCCAAACGCGTAAGAGGTTGAGGCGGTCAGAGTGTAATCCAGCGCCAAACGGTACCAAGCGGACGTGGTGGTTAGCGTGGGCGTGAACGAGGCGGTGTAGAGCGGCGTGGGCAGGGTTCCCGAGATCGGAGTCACGGGCTCGCCGGCGCTGTTCGCCGCATAGATCCTGAATTCGATCTGGTGGCTGCCCGCGGTCGCGGCGAGCAGGGCCACGTCCACGGCCGCAAGCTGCAACTCACTCGTACCGGAGACGAACGGCAGCACCTTGATAAACCCGCCGCCAATGCCGCTGCCGCCGTTGCGCAGGGATCCGTCGAGGGGGGTCTGGTTGCTCTCCAGCACCACTGCGCCCGACGAGGCCCCGGCGAGGCAGCACAGGAGCAACGGCCAAAGCCAGAGGCGCGCGCCGCGGGAGCGGGAAAGGTTGGTCATCGTGGGGAGGGCGATCAGAAATCGACTCCTCCAATTGTGATGCGTGGCGTCCCGCCCTCGCAACGCCGGCTTCCTTAGTGCTTCTGCTTACCCAGCCGGAAAAAGGGACTGGGCACTATTCACTAGGTTGCGCCGGAATCCCCCTTGTTGCGGGCGCCTCGCCCGTCTAAGTCCGTCGCTATGCCGACCCCGCCTACCCCTGCCGGCCGCGCCGCGCGCCTGCTTCCGCTCGCCCTGTCCCTCGCCGCCGCCTCGCCCCTGTGGGCCCAGTCCGCGCCCGGCACCCCGCCGGTGGCGCCCGCGCCCGCCGTCGTCGAGCTCAGCCCCTTCGAGGTGAACACCAGCCGCGACGTCGGCTACGCGGCCGAGAACACCCTCGCGGGCAGCCGCCTGAACGCGCGCCTCCGCGACACCGCGGGCTCCGTCTCCGTCTTCACCAAGGAGTTCCTCGACGACCTCGCGATCACCGACCTGCAGGGCGTGCTCGATTACACGATGAACTCGGAACTGGACACCAATGCCTGGCAGGCGGGCAACGGCCAGAACCCGACGATCAGCGGGGAAAACCTGCTCACCCGCACGTCCGTCCGCGGCCTCGCCGCCAGCCAGGGGATGGACTACTTCATGAGCATCACGAATCTGGACCCGTACCGCGTGGGCCGATTCGAGGACACGCGCGGGCCCAACAGCATCCTCTTCGGCGTCGGCGCGCCCGGCGGGCTGCTCAACCAGACCTCCAAGACCGCCTCGCTCGCCCGGAACTCCGGCACCCTCCGCCACGGCGCGGGCTCGTGGAGCCGCAGCCGCACCGAGTTCGACCTCAACCGGGTGCTCCTCCGCGACCGCCTCGCCCTGTCGGTGGCCGCGGTGCACCAGGAGAACGGCGGGTGGCGGCAATTCGACTTCCAGGACAAGGACCGCGCGTTCGCCGCGGTGCTGGTCCGCCCGGTCCGCAGCCTCACCCTGCAGGCGATGGGCGAGAAGGGCCGCGATAGCGGCGGAGTGCAGAAGACGATGCCGCCGATGGACGAGTTCCTGGCCTGGTACGACAACCGCGTGGCCAAGGGCGTGGACGCGGTCACGGTTGCCCCGACCAGCGCCGCCCCCACCGCGGCGATGATCGCCAACGGCATCGCCACCCGCAACGGCACCGCGGGCGGCCTGAACCGCCGCGCGACCTTCATCGAGAAAAACGGGACCATCTTCGATGCGATCGGCACCTACCTTTCCGGCAGCTACAACCTCGCCGGCGTGCGCGCCCCGGACGGCACCCCCGGCGTCGCGAGTTCCTCGCTGGTCATCAATGACCCGCGCTTCTATCCGCGCTGGGCCAACGCGACCGGCGCCGGCTCGCGCCGCGTCCAGGACCTCCATAATTACACCCTGATCGCGGACTGGCAGGTTTCCCGCGCGCTGACCGTCAACGTGGCCCGCCACGCCCAATGGACGCTGCTGACCACGCGCACCCTCGTGGGCAACGATCCGGTGATCCGCGGGGAGCCGAACCGCACGCTGGGCCTGAACGGTCCGGCCAATCCCTTCGCGGGGCAGCTGTACGTCGATGGTAACTGGCGCGGTAACCTGCACGAGGGCGACTTCCGGGAGACGCGCGTCTCCGCGACCTACGCCCTGAACCCGCGGTGGACCTGGCTCGGCCGCCACCGCCTGGCCGCGGCCTGGGCGGAGTCCCGCCAGACGGACGTCAATGAGCTTTCCTCGCTCTCGCTGGCGGGCAGCCCCTTCAATGCCGTGACCAGCAACGCCAACAACCGTGTGGCCGCCCGGTACTACTTCACCGAGGGGGACGTCGGCACCTACCGGGCGGGCGACTGGCGGGCGCTGCCGGCCAAGTTCACCTTCGGGGGCCGCGATTACGGCCTCGTCTTCGCCAACGATGCGGCGGGCGCCAACAACAGCGGGATGCAGCAGGACAACCGTTCCCTGCTCGGCGTGGCCCAGAGCTCGTTCTGGCGCGACCGGATCGTCACCACCGTCGGCTACCGGGAGGATGAGGTCGCGGTGACCCAGTTCGGGTACTATGTGGATCCGAATGTGGGCGACCGGCCGGACCGCAATCCGGCCAAGTCGACCGTGACCCGCGTGACGGCGCGGACGGAGTCGACCGGGCTGGTGTTCCACGCGACCGAGTGGTTGTCCCTGATCGCGAACCGTTCGTCCAACACGGGCGTGCCGCCGCTGGCGCGCACCGTCTTCCCGCTGGGCCAGCTGGCGCCGTTGTCGCGGGGCAAGGGGGCGGACTATGGCGTGGGCCTGGACCTGCTGGGGGGCCGCGTGAGCGCCCGGCTGGTGTACTTCACGGCGGAGGAGAAGGGCCGCATCACGAGCGCGGGGCTGGGCGGGGCGCCGGCGCGCAACCAGCGGGTGCTGGACGCCTATGCAGCCGTGCTGGTGGGGGCGGGGCGTCCGTTCAGCGCGGCGCAGTGGGCGGAATTGTACCGGGCCTATACCCCGCCGGCGAACGCGATCTCGTCGGACTTCGTGTCGGAGGGCTACGAGTTCCGCCTGACCACCAACCTACGGCCGGGCTGGCGGCTGGTCTTGAATTATTCCTACACCGACTCCGGTCGGACCAACCTCGCGAACGAGATGGCGGACTGGTACGGCCTGCGGCCGGCGGAGGGCGTGCTGGTGCGGCAGGGTGTGACCCAGGACGCGCTGGGCCGGTACGTGGCGGATCCGGCGGCGTTCGCGCCTGGCGGCACCGTCGCGAAGTGGCTGGAGCTGGGCGGGTTGGCGCCGGCGGCGAACCCCAGTGTGCTGACCACCACCACGACCGGCACGACCGTGGCGCAGGAGATCTACGACCTGACGCGGGCCCTCAACAACGAGAAGGAGCTGCAGGAGAAGCGGTGGGGCGTGCGGCCGCACAAGATCAGCTTCTTCACCGCGTATGATTTCCGGGAGGGATGGATGAAGGGCTTCACCGTGGGCGGGGGCTGGCGGTGGCGGAGCGCGAACGTCATCGGCTCCGATTCGCGGGGCCGGGAGATCACCGGCAAGGAGATCGCGGCGGCGGACGCGATGGCGGGCTACAATACCAAGCTGGGGCGCCTGCCGGGGCGGTTCCGGTTCCAGGTCAACGTGGCGAATCTGTTCGACCAGGACGAGATCATCCCTGTGCGCCTGGCGACCGGGGCGGGGGCGGCGGATGGGTTCACCTTGCCCGGGGGGCGCGGGGTGGCGCTGAGCCGTTACGACCTCGTGTCCCCGCGGGAGTACCGTTTCACCACCACCTATTCCTTCTGAACCTATGCGCACGCTCCTGACCTGCTCGCTGCTCACGGCCGCGTTCCTGACGGCGGCCACCCCGCCGGCGCCCGCGCCCGGCTCCGCCCCGGCAGCCGCCCCGGCCTCCCCTTCCGCGCCCGCCGGGCCCATCTTGCCGGAGCGGAAGCCGGACGTGATCTATGTGCCGACGCCGCGGAAGGTGGTGGACGAGATGCTGCGGATGGCGGAGCTGACGCCGGAGGATGTCGTGTACGATCTGGGGTGTGGGGATGGGCGGATCGTGATCGCGGCGGCCCAGTTGCGGGGCGTGAAGGCGGTGGGGTACGACATTGATCCGGAGCGGGTGCAGGAGGCGCGGGCGAACGTGCGGGCGGCGGGCGTGGAGCATCTCGTGCGGATCGAGCAGGCGGACGTGTTCACTTTGGATCTGACCGGGGCGAGTGTGATCACCTTGTACCTGCTGCCGCAGTTGAACGTGCGGTTGATGCCGCAGTTGGCGCGGTTGCGGCCGGGGGCGCGGATCCTGTCGCACAACTTCGATATGCGGGGGGCGAAGCCGGTGGAGGTGCGGCACGTGACGGTGGAGCCAGGCGGGGACGGGGATTTCTTCGTGGACGAGGATGGGAACCACACCGTGTACAAGTGGGTGGTGCCCTGGGAGCCGGACGTGGCGCCGCGGTGAGGGGTGGGGCCCAAAATAGCAGTTGACGCGAAGGGGGCGGCGTTTAGCTCTCTCAGTCCCTCGCGGGCGTAGCTCAGTTGGTAGAGCACCACCTTGCCAAGGTGGACGTCGAGAGTTCGAGTCTCTTCGCCCGCTCCATTTCGCGATAAGCCCCGGTAGCCCAAAAGGTTACCGGGGTTTTTGTTTCCGGGAGGCGGCTGCGCCTTCTAACACGCCACGGGGGAGCCTTCTAACAAAACGCCAAGAAGCGCCGAGCGCCGCCAAGGACGCCGAGCTTTTCCCCGGTCGCCCTGTCGGCCGCAACGAGCACGAAAGAGCCCGCCTTACCCGCGGGCCGGGCCTCGAGGGCGGAACTGGCGGCGGAAGCGCCTACGGGCCCGCGGAAGCCTTTACCGCGTCAGTCTCGAAGCAGGCGAGATTCGCGTTC
>Ga0172372_10013657_pt1 | contig 10021 bp, 13 predicted proteins | sample LakKiv5m_2_FD_114544 | JGI IMG/M metagenome (GOLD analysis project Ga0172372, IMG submission 114544) | Freshwater microbial communities from Kabuno Bay, South-Kivu, Congo - kab_092012_9.5m | ecosystem: Environmental > Aquatic > Freshwater > Lake | place: Democratic Republic of the Congo... | reverse complement strand
GGCTTGGTCAACCCAGTCTTCCAGCTCCGATGGCGGCAGATCGAACTGCCGAGACGCCTCCGCCACGGTCTTCTTCCCCTGGATGATCTCCAGCACCAGCGCACTCTTGCGCTTGGCCGTCCACCGCTTGATCTCGTCTTCCATCACAACGCTCATGGCTCACTCCTTTCAAAGTATCGCCTGAGCAGGTTTTTTGTGGGTCATTACATAGTTGCTCAGAACTCTGCATGTCTTATGACCAACGCCAAGGTCAGGCCGTCCTCGCCGAAGGCGACGACGCGTCGGCTTGAATGAATTGCCAGGCGTCACACCTGCGTTGCGTCAGGAACGTCATAGTCGGCTGCAACGTGTGGTTATTCGCGGACGGCAGACACTAGCCTCCTGAGAACGCTTCGCGAGCAGCTTTGTAAGCTGCTTGGATCGGCCTTTGATCATCGGAAGCCGCTCATGGTCCGTGGATATTCCCTTGTCGCCGACCATATAGCTGTGCGCGAAGTAGCCTGCTACGAACTCGGCATGTAACCAGTAAACCCTGTCATCGCGACGGCCCTCCATGAACCGGTATCGGTTTTCCTGCACAGCTAGGATCGTTTCAATTCCGGTGTCGATAGGCCACTGGTTGAGCAGGAGGATGTTCGCGCTGTTTTCATCCGGGGCTCCGGTGCCAACCAGACTCGCCGGTTCCGGAGGTCGGACGCTAATGTTCTGGCTCTCACGCATTCTACCGTTACGATGGCATCTGAGCCGGGCTTGACCTCGAAGTACGCTTGCAGGTCCGGCAGAAGAAAGTCTGGGAGATAAGACTCGCCAGACGATAGATTGAGCCGCTCCGGCTCATAGGCGTAGTCCATGTCGAGTGCGTTGAAAGACACCGCCCATCGGGCTTCGGTCCGTGAACGAAAGGTCACGCCGTGGAAGTCAGCTTCTCGCGCAGCTACATCTCTCACGAACTTTGCCCTTGCTTCAGACGTGCGTAACTCCCCGGTTCAGCCGCGACCCGGACGGAGCTGCGAAGCAGCGGAGGCCGGGACATCGGCTGGAATCGATGGTTGGACCTCATTGCTCGTCCTCTGGGCGAAGTGGCGAGAATGACCACTGAAAATACTGAAGTATCTTTTGGGCCTGATCATCAAACTCTGATCGGTAGTGATGGATGTGCGGTCCGAAATCAGGCAGCGGCTGCTCGTTGAAGCCAAGTGAGCTAAGCGCCGCTGTGAACTGCACCAGCGGACCATAGCAGTACAGTTGGTTGTGCCGGTCCCAAACGAGCGTGCCGTTAAGTGCCGGGGAGTGAACCCATAAGTCAAACCGCGCATCCGCAGTGAGAAAGCTCCCGAACTGCAGAATGAATTGCTCGGCCTGTGCCACCGACACCTCAGGGCTCTGATAGCGGCCTGGGGCAGCTTCTCCGCGCGGCGTGTGCAAGACATAGAGTATGAAAAGCGGACCATGTAGCTCCTTGAGTAGAGCTAGCAGAAATCCGGGATCTCCGGCCGGCACGCCCACTACAAGCCGCGCACCGCCTGATGACATGCCTTGAAGCGAATAGGCAGCGGGAGTTTCAAACGGCGCCTCGTCTCCGTTCTTCAGATTCGAAATTTTCAGGAAACCTTTCATGAAGTCCAACGCCTGGGTTCACGCGCGGCCCGGACGGAGCGACGAAGCCGCGGAGGCCGGGACGTCGCGTGGAACTCGTTGTTGGACGGTAGGCACATGATCTATCGGGCCTGATGTTCTACGAGTGCCTTGACCACACGTAGCCAAAGATCTGTTTCGGTCTTGACGTTCTCGTACGCACGAATGTGAGAGTCTTTTCGAAGAAAAACCAAGTACTCCTGCCCCAGTTCGTACAGGCCATACGCTACACAGTCGCCAGGTTGAATAGTGTTGCCCGCGTCCAACGCCCAAAATTCCGCTGATTGATGTGCGCTGAAATCTCCGGGGCTTTTCACTCTATCTGAAGCATAACCTTCGAGTTTGAAGACTTTGGGGTCAATACCCTTCAGCATGCTAACGGTCCGAAGCTCAACATCAAAAACGCCGCGCCGGTCCTTCGGATTTGAGCTAATTCCTGTCACCCGAGCAATCGCAATTGTTGGGGTGCTGCGCACAAGTTCCTGATTGCTCTCAAAGAGCGACCTTGGCGGAATACTGCAGGCATAAGCGGAACTAGCCTGCGACGCTAAGCAAAGGGTGATGCACCTGATCACATTTATCGATCGGCTCATTGCTCGCTTCATTCAACCTCTCTAATACTTGTTGGCACAAGCCATTCAAGCCGTCCAACGCCTAAAAACTCACGCGCGGCGAAGCCGTCGCGTGCAGTACCTCGTTGGCCTTAGCGCCGTCAGAAAGCAAGAGAAGACCATAGCGACTGCCTCCAGATAAATAGCCTGTCCAGAAACCTTGCTGGAACAAAAAGGAAGCTGAGGCCAGCTACAAAGAATGTGGCTGCAAACAACGCAGCAGATACCTTGGGACCAACCGCCGTAGTTGGAACGCCGTTGACGATGATGGTGGCACTGGGATCGAGAACTTGTGCAACGAATACGACCAGAAGCAAGCCTCCGAGCAACGCCCACATGAAGCCCATCAAACGATACAGCCGCCGATGCCGCTTCATCAGTTTGAGCTGATTGGTTTTCATTGTGCCCAACGCACTAGTAACGCGCGGGCATGCCGGAGTCGTGACCATCGCGTTGAACGCCCTGTTGGGGGGCAACTGCGCGCACGCAAATGACTAGCCATTTGGATCAACTACTTAGATAGACGGTGCCGAGCCTGCTCGACGAGTTTGTTGTAGTTCGGCTTGAATGGCTCAACCAATGCCTTCTCTAACTGCCCTTCGATTCGCCCAATAACCTGCTTCTCGCCGGGTTCAGACCAAGGCGGCGCATCTTGCACCTCGAAACGGGCGATCAGCTCGAATAGAACCAGCGCTTCGTCATTGGAAAGTTCAATACGCATTAGGAGGCTCTCATAGCTTTGGCGTCCAGAACTGACGCAGCGTTTGCGGCTAGCACCCAGCCCGACATGCCAAAGGACGAAGAAAGCAAGAAGCCGCCGATGCCCTGTTCCTCTGACTTGCATGTAGCTGTAGTGAGATCGGCGGCCCAAGCTCCCGGCGCGCCGGATTGGCGAAACGACTCTGCAATTTGCTCTTTGTACTCCGAGATGACGTCCCCGGGATTCACCTGCACAAGCGCATTCACGATGTTGCCCAGAGCATCATTGACGAAGCAATATCCTGCGACCTCATTGAAGACCACTAAGCTGATGATGCCGCTTGGCGCTGCTTTGATCTTCAACACAATGCGGCGCGCCTCTGCGTCGACCTTGTATCCAACAATATAGTCATCGTGAACGGAAGGCAGTTTCATGAGGCCCCGACGTCCCCCCGATTTTGAGTAGCACTATCGTTTGGAGTCCAATCCCATGAGAGATTGGACGTGAAGAAGCGATTTACCGAAGAGCAGATCATCGGGTTTTTGAAGCAGGCTGAGGCCGGCATGGCGATCAAGGAGCTGTGCCGCGAGCGGCGGCTTGCCGACGCGAGTCGGCTCGAGCGACCGGTTAGGTGTCATGTTGGCGCAGAGTGCCCCATGCCGAGGGCCATAGTTCTTTGGGTGGACGACAACGCTGGCCAGATTACATGCACATGACTGAGTTGCATGGAACGGAGATCGTCTTTGAATTTGTCCTTCTTCAGGTTTACCTTGAAGAAGCTCGGACTATGGTCAATGCGCTGAGCTTGCAAACGCCACAGAACTACAAATGCGTACTTTGGCGTGAGGTACTTGTTCTTCTGGTAGTACGCCAATGCGTTCTCAAGAATTGAGTTGTTCTCAGAACTGGCGAGTTTCTGCAACGACTTAATGCAGGACTCCAATCTCATCTGCTGCATGAGCCGATCAAGTTTCTTCTTGGAATCTGCCGCGGAGAGCTTTCTGCCCTGCTCGAAGACTGAAAGATTGAATTTCAGTATGCACTGCGAGCCAACCCACAAGCACTTGTGCGTAAGTGCATTCTGAATTTCAAAGTGGTATCGAAGCTCCTCCTGGTCGCAAAGCTCACAGGTCTCAGTCGGCTGCTCGTGGTCAACGGTGCGCTCCGTGAATGACCACTCTTCAAAAGCTTCAGGCAATGTGCGCCCTACCGACAGTGGCAGGATGTTGTCTCTGACGCGCTGGGGATACGTTTGCATGTTCAGTGATTCCTGACACCTAACGAATGACATGGACCACCCCGCTCTGACGCCGACCGGCGCTCAGAATGGCGGTGTCACCTGGAATACGGAGAAGGCTCATGTCATCGATTATCCGCTTCGGCCTGGACTTGGCAAAGAGCAGTTTTGCGGTCTGCGGCGTAGATGCCGTCGAGCGCATCAAGGTTCGCAGAACGCTTTCAGGTGGTGAGCTGCTGATCTTCTTTTCGCAGCAGCCTCGTGCGGTCGTGGCGATGGAATCAGGATCAGGGGCGCACCATTGGGCTCGCTTGCTGCGAGCGATGGGACATGAGCCTCGCATCATCGATCCTCGGTTCGTCGCGCCCTACCGGCGCCAAGGTACGGCAGGCAAGAACGACACCAACGACGCCGAAGCCATCTGCGAAGCCGCGGGCCGGCCGCGGATGCGCTTCGTGCCGATCAAGACCGCCGATCAGCAGGCTCAGGTGCTGATCCATCGCGTTCGAGCCTCTGTCGTCACCGATTACACGCGTACCATTAATCAGCTGCGCGGTCTACTCGCCAAATTCGGCATCGTGGCGCCGCAAGGAGTGGATAGCTTCAAGCGCCTGTGGCCGGAAATCAGGCAACAGTATGCCGAGCAACTGCTGTCGCTGGCATGGGAAGCCTTGATGCGCTTTATTCCGAACTCGGACGCTTGCACGAACGAATTCTCGATCGACGGATCAAAGCATTCGTGCGAGACGACGAAGCGGCCAGCCGGCTGGCCGAGATGCCCGGCATTGGTTTCGTGACCGCTTCAGCCATTGTGGCGAGCGTTGGCAACGCACGTGATTTCTAGAACGGCCGGCAATTCGCAGCCTGGCTCGGCTTGGTGCCTGGGCAATTCAGCACGGGCTGTGGCGCTCGTCCTAGACGAATAACCAAACGCGGTGATCGCTATTTTCGGACTCTGCTGCTCCACGTGCTCGCAGTGAAATGACGCGAACCGCGCAGAAACTCGATCAGAAGAGTCGATGGGCCGAATCGGTGAAGCGATACAAAGGCTGGAACAAAGCTGCCGTTGCGCTTGCCAACAAACATGCGAGCATCTCGATGAATTAGATCAATACGGTGCTTGCAAATCGCAGTGGTCTATATAGCTTGAACTAAGCCCCGCCACAGAACGGCGCCGGCTTGTATGAATTGTCATGCACGCATCACGGATCCCTTGCAGATACTATTGATTGGTTACGCCAAATGGGATGTGGACAGATGGTACAACTGCACTGGCCGACTTTAGGTGGCCGGACTGATCATCGAAGAAGATGTGCGGCTTGAGAACGCCCAAAACTCGACCTTTTTCGATTCCTCCTAGAAAGAAGGCGTCATTCGTCATGACCCCCCAGTTCTTCAAAGTGTTAAGGGCGCGCTCATGTGATGGAGCATTTCGCGCTGTCACTATGGATACGCGAATGCGGTTTTCATAACCTGGATTAGTCTTCTTATGCTGTTCCTCGACTGACTGAATCTTTGACACTCTGACCAGGAATTCCTTCAAAGGGCCAGGGTTGTGCGCCTGCATGACGTTCTTAACCTCATGGGCATGGAACTCTGTAAGCCCAGAGCTTTGCATCACTGCTTCAGACTCGTCTCCTGCCAATACTCCATCAAAGTCGAACGCAATTCGCAGGGTTTTATCCTCATCATCGTCGTCAAACTTTGAATCGAGCACTTGGCCCGCGGGGTGCCCCACTCGGATAGCAGATTCCACATCTGGCTTGTTGGCGGACAAGAAAAGCGCAATATTCAATGCAGGAATGTATTCATAGGGCGCACGTCCTTGCATGAAAATTGCCCGCGTAATGCCTAAGCCGTAATGCTCAATGGTTTTCATGACTCGCAGCCCCGTGTCAGGGTCGTTACGCGACAGAAGAACAACTTCGACCAAGGGGTCGGAAGGGCTGAGGTCATTGATGGAGAGCAGCCTTTTGATGAAGGGGAATGCAATTCCCTTCGGAAGAGGATCATTAAGATGCTCTTCCTGAAATTTTCGATACTCTTCTTCTCCTCGCGTCTTGAAGACGTGGTCAGCGGCGCTGAGATCAAAAACGGCGCTAGATGCGACGCCAATTACCAAACGATCATCTAGTTCGTACGGCATGCTCCCCCCAAGCTCTCCTGTGCGCTAACGTCCAAGCTCACGCGCGGCGAAGCCGTCGCGTGGAGCGCCTTGTTGTTCAAGAGCTAGCTCCACGATGTGCCCCACTCCTGAACGATAGGGCGGCTCGATGAAAGTGAAGGCAACGCCGGGCGATACGGCCGCCACAGCTTCTGGCACCAGAAACCGAAGCATGACTCGCTGAGCTTTACCAAGCTCAAGACCGGCAGAACCACTTGGCATAACAGCCGCCGAAAATGACTCTTTGCCGAAGGTAGTTATGAACCCGAAGGCAGATGTCGGAGACGCAGCGGCGTTGGCACCGCTTCCGAGGGTCACTTCTGCTATGGCTTCAATGCGGTTCATGCCAAACGCCATGCTACTAAGCTGCTAATCGGAGCCGCGTTAAAAGACACGGGATTGTCCAATAAACTGGTGCCGCATTTCGATAAGCTCCTCAGGATTTTCGTAACCCTTGAATGATATGAATCCCAACTCCCGATGGGATCTTCATGTTCATTTTAGACCGGCGGGTTCGCTCAACCTAGAGTCGCTCAAACGGGTGTGCTTTTGAAGTCGCGCCAGGCATTACAGCTCGCAGTAGGGAAACCGTTCTTTGTTGCCTGGATTAAACGCTTCATCCTGCTGCGGAGCAAATGGAGGGCTTGCGGCTTCGCTGCGAAGGAGATCGACTTCTCAGCCGAGATCTGGATGCCGATGCATTGGCCGTGCCGGTCGGCGCGCGAATGGGTCTGCAATACCGGTTTGCGGAGCAAAACCTATGGTTCGATAGCAGCCAGCGTCGCGCCGAAGCCCGCTCGATGGAAAAGCTTGAGCGGCGGTGTGCACGCAGAAGCACTGGCGGCTTAGATCCCCGCCCCCGCTTCACCGCATGTGATTCACCGTTGCTTCGCCCAACATTTACGGGCTCCGGCAACACATTCGCGAGTGACCAAGACCCGACTCCGACTCATTTTGGCGCGAAGGCGGCTCAAAAAAACACGAAGCCGCTTCCGGATGAGCCGGGCTTACGTCAAAAAGAGTCGGCTAGGACTGTTCGCGAGCCTAACCGGGTTTCCGGAACAGCCGAATCGATCCTCAACACCCGAACCCGGGTCGAGATCAGTCGAGCTCGCACCAGAATGAGTCGGCTTCGGGATGGGATCAGTCGAACGCGGGTGTCCAAGAGTCCAATCCGGCTCTTTGAGACACCTGCTTCACTGATCAGGCCGGCATTTGAGTGCTTTGAGCTGCTGCCGCCTTCGCCATATCCCCCGCCGCCACATAGCCGAACGTCATCGCCGGCCCGAGCGTCGAACCTGCGCCCGCGTAAGTCGGCCCCATGACCGCCGATGAGCAGTTGCCGATGGCGTAGAGCCCCGCAATGACGCCGCCGTCCTCGCGCAGCACACGTGCGCGCTCGTCGGTCAGCAGGCCGCCCTTGGTGCCGATCTCGCCTGCGTCGAGTCGTAGCGCGTAGAACGGTGGCTTTTCGATGGGCCCGAGACAGCTGTTGGGTTTCACCTTCGGGTCGCTGTAGTAGCGCTCGATCGACAGCTTGCCCTTGCCGAAATCGAGATCGACGCCGGTCTTGGCGTAGGCGCCCATCAGCCGCACGGTGTCACGCAGGCCGGTGGCATCGACGCCGATCTTGGCCGCGAGCGCATCGAGCGTTTCGGCGCGGTAGTACACGCGGTCCTGCCATTCGCGCGGCAGCTTGCTGTCGGGCGCGATCTGGCCCGGCAGCAAGGGGCCCATCGGATATTTGTGGCGAAAGTTCGCGTCGAACACGATCCAGCACGGCACCGCGCCACCGCTGCGCGCATGCTCGGCGTACATCGCATCGACGACGTCCGGATACGAGGCCGCTTCGTTGACGAAGCGCTTGCCCTGCCGGTTCACCATCACGCAACCGGGCAGCGATCGCTCGATGAACAGCGTGGTCTGCTGCGCGGCACCCGGCACGTTGACGGTTGGTGAGCCCCAGGTGCGACTCATGAAATCGAGCTTCGCTCCCAGCGCCTTGCCGGCGCGAATGCCGTCACCGTGATTGATCGGCGGAGCCGCAGTCCACTGCACCTGCGTGGGTTGGGGCAGATATTCTTCGCGCATCTGCTGGTTCGATTCGAAGCCGCCGCAGGCCAGCACCACGCCGCGACGCGCACCGATGCGCAGCTTGCGTCCGCCGGCTTGCGTCGCGAGCACGCCCTGCACTCGCCCATCGCTTTCGATCAGCGACTCGAGCCCGGTGGACAAACGCAGCGGCACATTGCGCTGGATCATCGCGTAGCGCAGCTGTGCGACGAGGCTTTGCCCCAGCACCTGCCGACGGTCGCGATGCGTCTTGCGGCGCCAGCCGAGATCGAGCGCATAGCCCAGCATCATGCGCAGCGTGAGCCACAGCCAGCCCTTGGCGCGCGTGAACAGCACATGCGCCTGGATCTGGTCCATGCCGATGCGGCCCATCAGCTGCGTACCCTTGAAGGCTTCGCGCTGATTGAAGAACTCGTCGCCGAGCCTGGCGGCATCGAACGGCACCGGCTCCAGCGAGCGATAGCCGTCCTTGCCGCCGGGCTTGTCGGGATAGTAGTCCGGGTACCTGGGCACGCAGCGAAACTCGACACCGTGCCGCTCCTGCAGGAAGCGAACCATCTCGGGCGCCTTGCGCAGATAGGCTTCGATGCGTTCGGGGGCGACGCTGTCGCCGATCAGGCTGGTCAAGTAGACGTGCGCTTCTTCGAAGCTGTCACGGCCGCCGTGCGCCTTCATCTGCTCGTTGCACGGAATCCAGATACCGCCGCCGGACACCGCGCTCGTGCCGCCGTATTGGTCGCTCTTTTCGAGCACGATGGCGCTCAGGCCCAGCGATTGCGCGCTCAACGCCGCGGTCATGCCGCCGGCGCCCGAGCCGACCACGATCACGTCGTACTCTTCATCCCAGTTGTTGCCGCTCGCGTCTGCCATGACGTATTCCCGATCCGACTGCAGTCATCATCTACCGGCACAAGCCGGAGCTTAGAGTTGGTGGCGCATCAAAAGCCCCTCTCTCCCCGCCTGCGGCGGGACTCTCTCCCGCGAGCGGGACAGAGGAACGGCCGGCACTTTCTTCGAGCTAGAGGAAGAAGTCGGTGTTGTCGCGGCCCAGCAGCACGCCGCCGAAGTTGCGGCCGAACACGTCCGGGTTGTTCGCGTAGTGCGCGCGCGCCGACAGAATGTCGAGGAAGAAGCGCACGAGCGGAAAGTCGTTGAAGATGCCGCGGCCACCGCAGGCCGAATGCAGCTGGTACGCATGTCGGGCGCAACGCTCCACCACTTGCGCGGCCTGGTAGCGATACAGCAGGCGCGTGTTGAGATCGACCATCTGCCCCGCCTTGATGCTCTCGAGCAGCGTGCCGAAGTTGCGCATCAGCGTGGTCTTCATCTCGTCGACGGCGACGGAAGTATCCGCCACCGCCATCTGCGCCGGCACCTGCTCCGAAGTCTTGGCGCCCATGTTGCCGGTCCAGTTGCCGCCGAACTCGACGAAGCAGTTCAGCGCGCCTTGCAGGCCGCCGATCGCCGCGGTCGAAACCGCGCGCACGAAAATCTGCCCGAACGGCAGCTTGTAGAGATTGGCCGTGAACGTCTCGCGGCCCGGATTGGTGCCCATGAAGCCATCGCTGGCCCTGTGCGTGCGGTATTCGGGCACGAACACG
>Ga0172372_10013656_pt1 | contig 10021 bp, 11 predicted proteins | sample LakKiv5m_2_FD_114544 | JGI IMG/M metagenome (GOLD analysis project Ga0172372, IMG submission 114544) | Freshwater microbial communities from Kabuno Bay, South-Kivu, Congo - kab_092012_9.5m | ecosystem: Environmental > Aquatic > Freshwater > Lake | place: Democratic Republic of the Congo... | reverse complement strand
TTCGGCGTGACGTGGCGTCTCCCAGTAGGTGCGGATGGCGGTTCCGTAGGGCCATTCCTTCGTTCGGAAGGTGCCGAGGGCTCGTCCGAAGCGACTGTTGGCGCCGTCGGCCACGATCACGTAGCGCGCCCGGATGTCGCGTGACGTCCCGTCCTTCTCGGTGACGGTGGCGCCGCGCACGAAGCCACGCTCGAGAACCGGTGCGGTGGCCTCGACGCCCTCGATCAGGGTGGCGCCGGCGGATTGCGCGTTGCGCGCCACCATGGTGTCGAGTTCGCGTCGGCGAACCACGTAGCCGTGCTGCGGGTACACCGGATGCGAGGGCCATTGCAGTTCGAGTGCTTTGCCGTGTGCCGTGGCGCGGAGTCCCTCGTAACGGTGGTACTGCGAGAGCCCGTCGGCGAGTCCCATGTCGGCCAACTGCTTCACGGCGCGAGGAGTCAGGCCGTCACCACAGGTCTTCTCGCGTGGGAAAGATTTCTTGTCGATCATCACCACGTCGTGACCGTGTCGAGCCAGCCAGTAGCCGGCGGCCGAACCGGCCGGGCCGGCCCCCACCACGAGCACGTCGTGAACACGATCCGAGGTCATGGTGTCAGTGTGCCGTCGGCTGCTCGGTCACGAGGAGACGGAAACGACGGGATCGGGTGTCATGGGTCTCGCCCGGGGCGAGGTCGTACTGGTCGCTCGACGATCCGCGCCGCCGTCACTTCGAACGGCCGTCACTCCGAACCGGAGATCTCCTGGTCGGCGGTCGTTCCGAGTCGAGGTGCGGTGCCCACGCCGGGCAGCGTGTCGAAGGAGAGCGAGCCGTCCTGCAGACCGGCGAAGATCGAACTCTCCTCGCTGCACCACTCTTCGAACTCCTCGGCCCATTCGCCGTTGGGGTCGGCGCCGGCCAGGTCGTAGCGGATGTGACAGACCAGTCCCAGGATCTCGTACTCGGTCAGGGCCCCTCCGTACATGGCACCCTGCGCCGGCATAGCGCTTCCGTTATACGACCTGGGTGCGTGGGCTCCGCCCTCGCGGTTCGGGTCGCCGTACGAGGCGACTCCGGCGGCCTCGAAGCCCTCCGTACCGACGTACACCCAGTTCAACATGTCCTCGATGTGGGGGAAGGTCTTCAGGGATTCCATGTTGCTGAAGGCCCGACCGGCGCCACCGCCACCGTCGGCACCGTGGCAGGACGCGCAACTGCCGTAGTTCTCGATGCCGATCGCGATCGGCCCGGACGCCTCGGCCTTCTGGGGCTGGAGTCCCCGCACGTAGACGAACAGGAAGATCGGCAGGAGCGACAGGGTGGCCATGGCCCAATACGGGATCTTGGCGCGGGATTTGGCGGCTGACACATGAGGCGGGTCCGGCTGGACGACGGGAGCGCTGGGCTCGGCGGGCAACGAGGCCTTCACCGCGGGGGTGGCTGATGCGGCCGGAACGGGCGAGGCCGATGATTCGCCGCCACCGGCACCGGACGCCTCGCCGCCGGAGGCGCGACGGTCGCGGGAGCGCTTCAGGAGATGCTCGGGAATCTCGGTCACAGACCAGTCCTTTCGGGGGACCCGCGAACGGGCGGGAACAACACCGAGGTTAGAGCCCGAAGCGTCGGGAACCGGAATTTCCGCCCGTGACGATGGTGCCGTGAGTTGGAAGTCACTACTCGGGAGCGTGGGCGACGATTCCTCCGGTCACTCGGAGCGCTCGAGTATCGCTCGAACGCCCGTCGCACCGTTCGTCACCACCACTCGTCACCGGCAGCCGTCACCACCGGTGATCGGGGGTGGGACGAACGGTGGCGAGACCATCGACACTCCGAGAACTTGCGCACAAACCTCCTGTTCAGAACCTCGTTCTGATAGACAAATTGCAGTCCTCGATCGTCCGACCCCCCGGTCGCCGTGCCTCGGTGCGTGCCCGAGTGGGTTGGGTCGCCTCCGAGGGCGCACGACTACGATTTGAGAAAACGTTCACGAAGGGCACGGAAGGGATCACCGGCCACATGCTGGCAATCGACATTCTGAAATGGCCGGGGATGAACCAGGCGTTCCTGTTCTCCCTCGTGCTCACCGTGATCCTGTGCGCCCTGGTGTTCGTCTACGGCAAGCGGCGGCCCATCGGCACTCCGGTTTCGTGGGGCGAGGCGATGGTCGGCGCCACCTACGCGTTCTTCCTGATGTTCCTCGCCTACGGCGTCGTGCCGCACCAGTGGTTGGTGCACGTGCAGAACGAGCTCGGATGGCAGAGCGACAAGATGTTCTACGGACCGGGAGACATCTTCAAGTCCCAGGCCAAGGGCGGCAGTTTCCCGTTCGACATCAACTACCTGCAGGTCGGCGACATCATCGTCACCCTGATCTACGGCGTGTTCCTCGGACTCCAGATCTACATGTGGAGTTGGTGGCAGAAGCGCGGCAAGAAGTCCACCGAGGTCGAACAGTCGTCCTACGGCCGTCCACTGGCGAAGAAGGTCTGACGGTGGCACGCACCGACGCCAATCCGCCGATGATGCCGTACACCGACCAGTACACGCTGGTCGAGGTCGACGCCGACTACCTCACCAAGGCCGTCAAGCCCAAGCAGTTCATCCACATCGATCAGTCCGAATGCATCATGTGCGAGGGCTGCGTCGACATCTGCCCGTGGAAGTGCATCCACATGGTTCAGCCGTCGGCGGTGGCCGAGGCCGAGGGAACCGAGCGACCCGGTCTCGATCCGAGCGACAACGTGATCTTCATCATCGACGACGACGTGTGCACCCGATGCGCACTCTGCGTCGATCGATGCCCGACCGGCGTGATCATCCTCGGAAAGGCCGGTGCCGCGCTCGCGACCGGAGACACCCACGCTCGCACCAACAACCACGGCTACGCCTACGGAATGCGGTTCTAGGAGAAACACATGGCCAAGGTCATCGACAACCCCCGACCCACTCTGAAGGAGCGGATCAACAAGACGGTCGATTCCGTCCAGGGCAGCCAGGCCTGGAACTCGATCTTCCGGCCCGGTTCGATCTTTCGCAAGGGTTACACCGACAGTCCGCGCAACCGCTCGTACGTGATCATGAACTCGGTGCTGTACCACCTGCACCCGGTGAAGGTGAAGCGTCACGCGGTGAAGGTCAGTTACACGCTGTGTCTCGGCGGATTGAGTTTCTTCTTGTTCATCCTGCTGACGGTCACCGGAATCTTCCTGATGTTCTTCTACCGACCCGAGGCGACGGCGGCCTGGAACGACATCCGCAGTCTCCAGACCTCGGTGGCGTTCGGTCTGATGGTGCGCAACATGCACCGTTGGGGTGCTCACCTGATGGTGCTCACGGTGTTCCTCCACATGGCGCGCGTCTTCTATCACGGTGCCTACAAGCCACCTCGCGAGTTCAACTGGGTGATCGGCGTCGTGTTGCTCACGCTGACGCTTCTCCTGTCGTTCACCGGGTACCTCTTGCCGTGGGACCAGTTGGCACTCTGGGCCGTCGCGGTGGGAACCAACATGATGGGTTACACACCCGTGTTCGGATCTCAGGTGAGATTCGTTCTGCTCGGTGGTGTCGAAATCGGATCCGAGACGTTGTTGCGTTGGTACGTGCTCCACGTGCTCATGCTTCCGTTCGTCATCGTGATCTTCATGGCCATTCACTTCTGGAGAGTCCGCAAGGACGGCGGCATCTCCGGTCCTCTCTGATCGAACGCGTTCCGGATCAAACACAAGGAAACACCGATGACTGAAATCCCCGAGCACCTCCTGAAGCGGGCCCAGGCCGCGCGCGAGAAGGCCGCGTCCTCCGACGATGCCCCGGCCTCCGGTGGCGAGTCGTCGGCCGATCCCCGCATTCCCGCCCATCTTCTCGAGCGCAGCAAAGCCGCCCGAGCCAAGGACGAAGGTGGAGCCATCGCCGTCGCCGACAAGCCGGCCGGTCTCGTCGCGGCCGCTCCCGTCGCTGGCGGAGTCCCCGTCGGAGCCGGCCCCGGTGGGCACACGCAGCGCCTCCTCACGGTGGTCAAGTCCGGATCGATCCAGGACGTGAAGGCCACCCCGGTCGACAAGGTGCACACCTGGCCGCATCTTCTCGCCGTCGAGTTCGTCGCCGCTCTGGCCTGCACGGCGTTCCTGTTCTTCTTCTCGATCTTCGTCAACGCTCCACTGCTGCAGTTGGCGAACCTCAACCAGACTCCGAACCCGTCGAAGGCCCCCTGGTACTTCCTCGGTCTGCAGGAGTTGTTGACGATGTTCCACCCGATGGTCGCCGGAGTGACCATTCCGGGCATCGCCCTGTTCGCACTGATCCTTGCTCCGTACATCGACAGGAATCCGTCGAATCGTCCCGAGGACCGCAAGTTCGCGACCTCCATCATGACCGTGCACCTCATGTTCTGGGCGGTGCTCGTGATGATCGGGTCGTTCTTCCGCGGCCCCGGCTTCAACTTCGTGTTCCCGTGGCGCGACGGTCTCTTCTTCGAGTTGTGAGGTAACCCACGAAATGAGTTCAACAGCAGTCATCGCCATCGCCATCGCCGCGATCGTCGTTCTCGCCGCCGTCGTGCTCGTCACGTCGGCGCGTCGTTCCGACGTGCGCGGCGCCGGTGCTCTGTCCCGCGAGACGGTCAAGCGCGACAAGAAGGTTCGGACCGACGCGGCTCCCGCGGGTGCCGTCTTCGAGAAGGCCGAAGCCGCCGCGCGCAGCGTGGCCCTCGAGAAAGCCAGCGAGGTCGCGCCGGTGGCGTGGCAGGCTCCCGACCCCGAGGCCGTGAGCGTTTCTCGTCGGCAGTTCTTCAACCGCGCCGCGGTGACGATGATGAGCGCGAGCATCGGTGCTTTCGGTGTCGCGGTCGTCGCCTTCCTCTGGCCCCGCGCCGGAGGTGGCTTCGGATCAAAGGTGAACGTCGGACGACTCGACGACCTCATCGTGCAGATCCGCAGCGAGAAGGGCTTCGTGTACAAGCCGGAGGCGCGCACGTGGTTGACCGCCTATCCGGCCGACGCGCTCCCGAAGGCGCGCGCCGCCTACGGCAAGACGCCGTCGGTGCTCGCCGGGATGGAGGCCGGTCTGGTCGCGCTCTATCAGAAGTGTCCGCATCTCGGCTGCCGTGTTCCGGAGTGCAAGAGCTCCCAGTGGTTCGAGTGCCCGTGCCACGGTTCGCAGTACAACCGCGCCGGTGAGAAGAAGGCCGGGCCTGCGCCGCGCGGAATGGATCGCTTCGGAATCACGGTCAGCAACGGCAACGTCGTCGTCGACACCGGCATCGTCTTCAACGGTCCCGCGATCGGTGTGAACACCACCGGCCAGGAGGCCGAGGGTCCGCATTGCATCACGGGCGGAGGCGGCCACTGATCATGTTCGCTCTCGCCACCACCACCATCGCCATCCTGATCTCGGTTGCCATCGTCGTCGGTTGGATCGTCTACGCGGTCTTCAATCAGGGAGCGGGACGCGCCGAGGTCGGTTCGGAGATCGAACTGGCCGCCAACCGCAAGCCTTACTACGACGACGAGGAACTCGAAGGTCGTCGACTCGAGCGCGTTCAGTTCTGGGGTGTCATTCTTCTCGCCACCATCACCATCGGCCTTCCCCTGTACTGGTTGTTCGAGCCCAGCCGACAGGCGGGTGCCGAAGAGGGCTACGACAAGCGCTTCGTGTCGTGGGGGTCGAATCTGTTCGCCGCAACCGCCGACGGCGGTTTCAACTGTGCGGGTTGCCACGGAGGTATGAACGCCACTGGCGGAGCCGCTCCGTACACGGTCACCGATTCCAAGACCGGCGAGGTCAAGGCGGTGTCCTGGAAGGCGCCGGCGCTCAACACGGTCTTCTATCGATTCAGCGAGGACGAGGTCCGCTTCATCCTCGAGTACGGCCGCCCGTTCTCGCCCATGTCGCCGTGGGGTGTCCGTGGCGGTGGTCCGATGAACGATCAGCAGATCCAGACGCTCATCGACTACATGAAGAGCATCCAGATCCCGCGCGAGAACTGCATCGTGGCCGATGCCGATCCGCTGAACTGCGAGGGCGGCAATCTGCCGGCGAGCGAGCAGGAGAAGTTGCAGGCCGCCGCCGAGAAGGCCGTCGCCGACGGCGACTACGACTCGGTGGGCGAGGCGCTTTTCAACCTCGAGATCGGTTCCGGTGCCTACAGCTGCGCGCGTTGCCACACGCCCGGTTGGAGCTGGGGCGAACCCGGCGAAGCCGGCACCGGTGCGTTCGGATGGAACCTGACCGGAGGTGCCACCAACTCCCACTTCGCCACCGAGGAGGAGATGGTGAACTTCATCAAGGCCGGTTCGGTGTACGGCGCCAAGTACGGTCTCCAGGGTCAGGGAAGCGGACGCATGCCGGGATTCGGTGACTTGTTGACCGACGATCAGATCCGCGAGATCGTGAACTACGTACGGAGCGAACTGTGAGCGTGATCCTGTCGATCGGTTGGGAACCGGAGATCCGGGGAATCCTCACCGTCATCATCGGCACGGTGGCCCTGTGCGGCAGCGTGTATCTGCTGCTCGGAACCAACATCGGAGTGCGACTCGGTTTTCTGGTGGCGCTGGCTGGGTTGTTCGGCTGGATGGCCTCCATGGGGGCGATCTGGTGGGCTTACGGCATCGGTCTGCAGGGCCGTTCACCCACTTGGGAGCCGGCCGAGCCCTTCACGATCGTGCGTGAGGGCACGCGTCTGCTCGATGCCGATGTGCTCGACGAGCCCATCGCGGTGGAGGCCGACGCCTCGTTCACCGACGTCGCCAAGGCGACTCAGGAGGCCCTGGTTGCCGAGGGTTGGAGCAAGTTGGCCGAGGACGATCAGGGTCGCGGTCAGGCCATCGCGTCCGCCGACGAGATCCTGCAGATCGAAGCCGAGTTGTACGCCGCTGGCGAGTACCAAGCGGTCGCGGTGTACAAACGCGGTGGTGAACGGTTCCCGAAGATCGGAGACTCCTTCGACTTCTTCGCCTTCCGACACGCTCCCTCGTACGCCGTGGTCGAGATCGCGCCCGTGGTGCCCCAACGCGAAGAGCCGGGTCGTGCTCCCGCTCGACCGGTGATCGACGAATCGCAGCCCCACCAGTACGTGGTGATGATTCGCGACCTCGGCACCCGTCGTCAGCCGGCGGCCTTCATCACCATCGGTTCGACCATCATCTTCCTGTTGTGCTGCTGGATGCTGCATCGACGCGACAAGGTGGTGGCTGAGAACGTCGGTTCGAAGGTTCCGGTCAAGGCCTGAGCCATGGGGCAGTACCTTCCGGTCGTCGCGCTGCTGATCGTCGGTGTCCTCTTCGGGGCGCTGAGTTTCGTTGCCTCCCGGTTGCTGGCTCCCCGACGACCGTCGGTGGCCAAGGAAGCGCCCTACGAATGCGGCATCTTGCCCAGTCGTGAACCTCCCGAGCGGTTCCCGGTGAGCTTCTACATCGTCGCGATGTTGTTCATCATGTTCGACGTCGAGATCATCTTCCTCTACCCGTACGCGATCGCTCGGAGTGAACTCGGTGCGTTCGCGTTCTGGGAGATGGTGGCGTTCTCCGCGGTGTTCTTCATGGCCTTCGTGTACGTCGTCGCCCGAGGAGCACTCGACTGGGGTCCGGTGGCCAAGGCCCGCCGCCTCGTCGACGGTGTCTCGGCCGATCGCACGACATCCACCACCATTCGCCGCGTCGGCCTCGAGGGTCGCGTCGAGAGCGAACGGGCCGCCTGAGGGGGATCGAACGAACGTGAGCCTGGTGAAGAACGTTCTCGACGACGGCCTCGAGGGAGTGCCACACAACTTCGTGACCGGTCGTCTCGAGGATCTCGTGCGCTGGGCGCGCAGCCGGTCGAGTTGGGGAGCGACGTTCGGTCTCGCGTGTTGCGCGATCGAGATGATGGGTTCGGGTGGAGCGCACTACGACCTCGCACGGTTCGGCATGGAGGTGTGGCGAGCCTCGCCGCGCCAGGCCGACATCATGGTGGTGGCTGGTCGGGTGAGTCAGAAGATGGCTCCGGTTCTCCGTCAGGTGTACGACCAGATGATGGAACCCAAGTGGGTCATCTCGATGGGTGTCTGCGCCTCCAGTGGTGGCATGTTCAACAACTACGCCATCATCCAGGGAGTCGATCAGATCGTCCCGGTCGACGTCTACGCCCCCGGCTGCCCCCCGACGCCCGAGACGCTCATCCACGCGATCGAGACCTTGCACCAGAAGATCGAGGACGGCGAGTTGCTGAAGCGCCGCGCCGCGACTGGTGCCGGCGCCAACATCCACATCGAGGAGATTCCCGCCTCGATCGTTCCGGTGTCGATCGGCAGGACGGCGTGAGTCAGCAGTCGACCGACGGCGAATCGTCCGACGAGTCCTTGCACGGGTGCCCCACCTCCCGGTCGCGGGGTCAGCTCGTCGTGCATCCGACCCGCGACGGTTACGTGAAGCTTCTGAAGGGATTGCTCGACGACGGCTACACGATCTGCACCGATCTGACCGCCGTCGACTACCTCACCCATCCCGGTCGCACCTTGCCCGCGGACGTCATCCCCGAGCGATTCGAGGTGGTCCTGAATCTCCTCTCGATCAGCGATCGGCGCCGGGTACGCGTACGCGTGCAGGTTCCCGAGGGCGACGCCCGCGTCGCGTCGACCTTCGAACTCTGGCCGGGCACCGAGGCGATGGAGCGCGAGGTGTTCGACATGTTCGGCATCGAGTTCGACGGCCACCCCGATCTCACCCGAATTCTGATGCCCGAGGACTGGGACGGTCATCCTCTGCGCAAGGACTACGAGATCGGTCGCATCCCGGTGCAGTTCAAGGGAGCCAACTCGTGACGGCGGTCGAGAACATTCGGCAGACCAACGAGGGCGGCCAGGAGATGAAGCCGCGCAGCGAAGCCGGTGCTCGCGAACTCCTCCGCGAGGTGGGCGCGGTGCTGAGGATGAGTGAGGCCGAGGTCGCGCGACTGGGGGAGTTGCCGGTCGATGGCGACGAGGACCAGACGATGATCATCAACATGGGTCCTCAGCATCCGAGCACCCACGGCGTGTTGCGACTGATGCTCGAACTCCAGGGCGAGACGGTCCTCCGGTGCAAGCCGGTGATCGGCTACCTGCACACGGGCATGGAGAAGACCGGCGAGGATCTGACGTTCCTGCAAGGTGGCACGAACGTCACCCGCATGGACTATCTCAGCCCTCTCAACAACGAGTTGGTGTTCTCCATGGCGGTGGAGAAGTTGCTCGGCATCGACGGCGACATCCCCGAACGGGCCGTCTGGATGCGCATGTTGCTGTCGGAAATGAACCGGATGAGCAGTCACCTGTTGTTCCTCGCGACCAACGGGATGGACATCGGTGCGGTTTCGATGATGCTCTACGGCTGGCGCGAGCGCGAGGAGGTGTTGCGCTTCTTCCAGAAGGTCACGGGTCTGCGGATGAATCACAACTTCATCCGCCCGGGTGGCCTGGCGGCCGATCTCCCGGCTGGTTGGCGCGACGATGTGCTCGCCATTCTCGACATGCTCCCGGCCCGTCTCGAGGAGTACGACATCTTGATGACCGAGCAGCCGATCTGGCGCGAGCGTCTGCAGGGCGTGGGTGTCATCACCGCGAACGAGGCGTTGGCGCTCGGAACCACCGGTCCGATCCTGCGGTCGACCGGTGTGGCGTGGGATCTTCGTCGTGACGAGCCCTATCTGCGCTACCCGGAGGTCGATTTCGACGTCATCGTCGGCACGTACGGCGACGCCTTCGATCGTTACGCGATCCGACTCAACGAGATCCGCGAGTCGATGAGGATCGTTCGACAGATCCTCGATCGCATGCCCTCGGGTGACTACCGCATCCAGAACAAGAAGGTCACTCCTCCGCCTCGGGCCCGCATCGACGAATCGATGGAGGCCCTGATCCACCACTTCAAGATCTTCACCGAGGGCTTCAAGGTGCCCGAGGGAGAGGTGTACGTCGCCATCGAGAGCCCGCGCGGCGAGATCGGCTGCTACATCGTGAGCGACGGCGGTCCCAAGCCGTATCGCATCCACGTGCGTGCCCCGAGTTTCGTGAACGTCCAGGCGTTG
>Ga0172372_10013655_pt1 | contig 10021 bp, 10 predicted proteins | sample LakKiv5m_2_FD_114544 | JGI IMG/M metagenome (GOLD analysis project Ga0172372, IMG submission 114544) | Freshwater microbial communities from Kabuno Bay, South-Kivu, Congo - kab_092012_9.5m | ecosystem: Environmental > Aquatic > Freshwater > Lake | place: Democratic Republic of the Congo... | reverse complement strand
TGGCCAACGGGTTGGCGATGCCCTGGCCAGCAATGTCGGGGGCGCTGCCATGGCTGGGCTCGTACAGACCCTGACCCTTGGCGTTCAGGCTGGCCGAAGGCAGCATGCCGATCGAGCCGGTCAGCATCGAAGCCTCGTCAGAGAGGATGTCACCAAACAGATTGCCGGTGACGACCACGTCAAACTTCTTGGGCGCACGCACCAGTTGCATGGCCGCGTTGTCCACGTACATGTGATCCAGCGTCACGTCCGGGTACTGGCGGGCCACGTCGATCATCACGTCGCGCCATAGCTGAGAGGTTTCCAGCACATTGGCTTTGTCCACACTGGTGACCCGTCTGTTGCGCTTTTGCGCGGCCTGGAACGCCACGTGGGCGATGCGCTCGATCTCGGGGCGGCTGTAGCGCATGGTGTCAAAGCCTTCGTCGCTGCCCGGAAAGTGACCATCCACCGCGGTGCGGCGACCACGCGGTTGACCAAAGTAGATGTCGCCGGTGAGTTCGCGGATGATCAGGATGTCCAGGCCCGCAATCAGTTCGGGCTTGAGGCTGGAGGCACCCACCAGCTGTTCGTAGCAGATGGCGGGGCGGAAATTGGCAAACAGGCCCAGATGCTTGCGCAAGCCCAGTATGGCCTGCTCGGGGCGCAAGGCGCGCTCAAGCTTGTCGTACTTCCAGTCACCGACCGCGCCAAACAGGATGGCGTCAGCAGACTGCGCCAGTTTGAGCGTGGATTCAGGCAGCGGGTGCCCTTTTGCCTCGTAGGCCGCGCCCCCCACGGGTGCCGTCTCCATGTCCAGCTTAAGGTCAAGCGTTTTGAGCACCTTGACGGCTTCGGCCACGATTTCGGTGCCGATGCCATCACCGGGAAGAACTGCGATCTTCATGAATATTTGCTATATTATTAGTAACTTATTACCCAAGCATCGTATGGGCTAACCAGGGTTTTTGTGCCAGACGTTGGGCTTCAAAGGTTTTGATCTTGTCGGCATGGCGCAGCGTCAGACCAATGTCGTCCAGGCCATTGAGCAGGCAGTATTTGCGAAACGCCTGCACCTCGAAGGGCAGCTCGGCGCCGTCGGGTTTGACGACGCGTTGCCGCTCCAGATCGACCGTGAGGGTGTAGCCCGGGAACGCCGCAACCTCGTCAAACAACTGACTCACTTGCGCCTCAGGCAGCACGATCGGCAGCAGGCCGTTCTTGAAACAGTTGTTGAAAAAGATGTCGGCAAAACTGGGCGCGATGAGGGCACGAAACCCGAACTGGTCGAGTGCCCAGGGTGCGTGCTCACGCGACGAGCCGCAACCAAAATTCTTGCGCGCCAGCAAAATCGATGCCCCTTGATAGCGGGACAGGTTCAGCACAAATTCCGGATTGGGGCGTCGGCTGGCGAGGTCTTGACCAGGAAATCCAGCGTCAAGGTAGCGCCATTCGTCAAACAGGTTTTGGCCAAACCCGGTCTTGCGGATTGATTTGAGGAATTGCTTGGGGATGATCGCGTCGGTGTCGACGTTTTCACGATCGATCGGTGCCACCAAACCTTTGAGCAGGTTAAATTTTTGCATCGGTTGCTTTACTTCTTGACGGCGTTTTCAATGGCACCTCCTGCTTTTTGGAGGTCTTGTCCGACACCCTTGACGGTGTTGCAAGCCCCAAGCGTCAGCAAACTGGCCAGCATCAATAACGTGGTGAGTTTTTTCATGGTGGGCTCCAAAGGGGAAGTATCAAACGAATTTACGCACGTCGACAAAATGGCCGTAAACAGCTGCGGCCGCAGCCATGGCCGGGCTGACGAGATGCGTGCGACCGCCTGCCCCTTGACGACCTTCAAAGTTGCGATTGCTGGTGGATGCACAGCGCTCGCCGGGCTCCAGGCGGTCGGCGTTCATGGCCAGGCACATGGAGCAACCGGGTTCACGCCACTCAAAGCCAGCGGCGGTAAAAACGTGATGCAGGCCCTCGCGTTCGGCTTGTTCTTTGACCAAGCCAGAGCCAGGCACGACCATGGCCAGGCGCACGTTGGCTGCGACTTTGCGGCCCAGTTTGCGCACCACAGCCGCCGCTTCGCGCATGTCTTCAATGCGGCTGTTGGTGCACGAGCCAATAAAGACCTTGTCAACGTGCACGTCAGCGATTGTCTTCCCAGGTGTCAGACCCATGTAGGTCAGCGCGCGCTCGATGGCCAGCCGTTTGTTGGCGTCCTTCTCTTTGTCTGGGTCAGGGATGTTGCCGTCGATGCCCAGCACCATTTCAGGTGATGTGCCCCAGGTGACTTGTGGCACCAGCGTACTGGCGTCCAGCGTGACGATGGCGTCAAACCTGGCGCCGGGGTCGGAGCGCAGCGTGTTCCAGTAGGCCACGGCCTGGTCCCATTCCACCGCTGCCGCAGCGTCGCTGGCGGCTTGGGCGCCTGGGGCCAGTGGTCTGCCCTGGAGGTACTGAATGGTTTTGTCGTCCACCGCGACCAGCCCGGCGCGAGCGCCCGCTTCAATGGCCATGTTGCAAACGGTCATGCGGCCTTCCATGCTGAGCGCACGAATGGCTTCTCCGCCAAACTCGATGGTGTATCCGGTACCTCCGGCTGTACCGATTTTGCCGATGACCGCCAGCACGATGTCTTTGGCGGTGCAACCACGCGGCAGAGCGCCGTCGACACGCACTAGCATGTTCTTGGCCTTCTTGGCCAGCAGGGTCTGGGTGGCCAGGACGTGTTCGACTTCACTGGTGCCGATGCCATGAGCGAGCGCACCAAAAGCGCCATGGGTGGAAGTGTGAGAGTCACCACAGACGACCGTCATGCCTGGCAGCGTTGCGCCGCTTTCTGGGCCGATCACGTGGACGATGCCTTGACGCCTGGACAAAAACGGAAAGTAAGCGGCCGCACCATATTCGCGAATGTTGGCGTCCAGCGTCAGGACCTGCTCTTTGCTGGTGGGGTCGGTGATGCCATCGTAGCCGCGCTCCCACCCCTGAGTCGGCGTGTTGTGGTCGGCGGTGGCCACCACCGAGCTGGTCCGCCAGACCGGACGCTGGGTCTGACGCAAGCCCTCGAACGCTTGCGGGCTGGTCACTTCGTGGACCAAATGACGATCGATGTAGAGCAGGACAGTACCGTCGTCTTCGGTGTGGACGACGTGATCGTCCCACAGCTTGTCGTATAGGGTGCGTGCGCGGGCGGCTTGATCCATGCTGTCTGTGTCTAGGGAATGGGGCGGTGGATTTTAATCGGCAGACTTGAAGTCGTCCGGGTCGTTTCGCGCAAATACCACTGGCACTAAAAAACAAGGTTCGCAAGATGCTGTCATCCGGCGAACCTGGTGCTCAGGGGACAGGGCCAGAGCTCTGTCCCTGGCGTATCAAAAAATCAACGCTGGCCGATAGGCTTGACGCTGCGGGTCACAGAACCGCTGAACAGCTGACGTGGACGTCCGATCTTGTATTCAGGATCGCTGATCATCTCGTTGAGCTGAGCGATCCAGCCCACCGTGCGTGCCAGCGTGAAGATGCCGGTGAACAGGTTGACCGGAATACCGATGGCGCGTTGCACGATGCCAGAGTAGAAGTCGACGTTGGGGTAGAGCTTGCGCGAAACAAAGTATTCGTCTTCCAGCGCAATCTTCTCCACTTCTTTGGCCAGTTTGAACAGCGGGTCGTTGCCCAGGCCCAGTTCGGCCAGCACTTCGTTGCAGGTTTCTTGCATGAGCTTGGCGCGCGGGTCGTAGTTTTTGTACACGCGGTGACCAAAACCCATCAGCTTGACGCCGGAGTTCTTGTCCTTGACCTGTTCCATGAACTCACCCACTTTGGCGACACCGCCTTGGCGCTGGATGGTTTCCAGCATGTTCAGGCAGGCTTCGTTGGCGCCACCGTGTGCCGGGCCCCACAGGCAGGCCACACCTGCTGCAATGGCTGCAAACGGGTTGGTGCCCGAGCTGCCGCACAAACGCACGGTGGAGGTGGAGGCGTTTTGTTCGTGGTCGGCATGCAAGATAAAGATACGGTCCAGCGCACGTTCCACCACCGGGTTGACCTTGAAGTCTTCGCACGGCGTGCCGAACATCATGCGCATGAAGTTGCCTGCGTAGCTGAGGTCGTTTTGCGGGTACATGTAGGGCTGGCCCACACCGTACTTGTACGCCATGGCCACCAGGGTGGGCATCTTGGCGATCAGGCGGATCGCGGCGATCTTGCGGTGCTCTGCGTTGTGAATGTCGGTGCTGTCATGGTAAAACGCAGACAGCGCGCCGACCAGCCCCGTCAGCACCGCCATTGGGTGCGCGTCGCGACGGAAACCACGCAGGAAAAACTGCATCTGCTCGTGCACCATGGTGTGGCTGATGATGAGCTTGTGGAAGTCGTCACGCTCTTGCTGTTTGGGCAATTCGCCATTGAGCAACAAGAAGCAAGTGTCGAGGTAGTCGCACTGCGTGGCCAATTGCTCGATCGGGTAGCCGCGGTACAGCAACTCGCCCTTGTCGCCGTCGATGTAGGTGATGGCAGACTGGCACGAAGCCGTGGACAAGAAACCCGGGTCATACGTGAACATGCCGGTCTGGCCGTAAAGCTTGCGGATGTCAATGACGTCCGGTCCCACGGTACCGTGGTAGACCGGCAATTCAACGCTGGGGCTGCCATTGCTGAACGACAGGGTGGCTTTATTCTCTGCAAGTTTCATGTTGACCTTTCGTGTTTGCTCTTAACATATTCAAGACTTCAGCAACGTCATCGCGTACCAGATCGGGGTTGACCTGCGCCAATGACTTGCGACCCAGATGCAGATCCAGCAGATCGGAATCTGTCAGTTCCATTAGAGTGCTCAGACCTTGCGCCTGCTTGACAGTCAAGGTCGACGAATACTTTTTAAAGAAGCGATCGATAAAAAGATCATTCTCAAGCAGTCCCCGGCGGCTGCGCCACCGGAGTTTGCTGAGCGCTCGCTCGTCAATCAGGGCATCTTCCTGAGAGGACATATCTGCGTACACCCTACGTCAAATGGCGCGGCGGACCATCAATTCCTTGATCTTGCCAATTGCCCGGGTTGGGTTCAGGCCCTTGGGGCAGACGTCGACGCAATTCATGATGGTGGTGCAACGGAACAGACGGTAGGGGTCTTCCAGGTTGTCCAGACGCTCGCTGGTGGCTTGGTCGCGGCTGTCGGCGATGAACCGATACGCCTGCAACAGACCGGCCGGCCCGACAAACTTGTCTGGGTTCCACCAGAACACCGGGCAGCTGGTGGAGCAACTGGCGCACAGAATGCACTCGTACAAGCCGTTGAGCTCTTCGCGCTCTTCCGGGCTCTGCAGGCGCTCTTTCTCTGGCGGGCGGGTGTCGTTGATCAGGTAAGGTTTGATGGAATGGTATTGCTGGAAGAACAGCGTCATGTCCACAATCAGGTCACGCACCACAGGCAGGCCGGGCAGTGGCTTCAGGACGATGGTTTCCGGCAGTGAACGCATGTTGACCAGGCAGGCCAGGCCGTTCTTGCCGTTGATGTTCATCGCGTCCGAGCCGCAAATCCCTTCACGACATGAACGGCGGTACGACAGGGTCGGGTCGAGCTTTTTCAGCTTGCCCAGGGTGTCGAGCAACATGCGTTCAGTGCCGTCGAGCTCCAGCTCAAGCGTCTGCATGTAGGGCTTGCTGTCGGTGTCGGGGTTGTAGCGATAGATTTGAAAGATACGCTTGGCCATAGTGTTTTCTCCTTCTTGGCACCAGATCAGAATGTGCGGACTTTGGGCGGGATGGGCTGCGCTGTGAGTGGCTTCATCACGACCGGCTTGTAGCTCAGGCTGTTCGTGGCCTTGTCCCACAAGGTGTGCTTCATCCAGTTCACGTCATCGCGGCCCAAGGGGCACTTCGGATCGTCGGCCGGGCGGTCGTAATCCAGCACGCTGTGGGCACCGCGGCACTCGTGGCGAGCGGCTGCAGACACCATGGTGGATTGCGCCACCTCAATCATGTTTTCAACTTCCAGCGCCTCGACGCGTTCGGTGTTGAAGATTTGCGACTTGTCAGACAGCTTGATGTTGCTGACCCGTTCGCGCAGCTTGGCAATCTTGGCGACGCCCTCGTCCATGCTGGCCTGGGTGCGGAACACGCTGGCGTGCGTCTGCATGGTCTTGCGCATTTCGTCGGCCACGTCCTGGGCATATTCACCCGAAGTGGCGTTGTTGAGACGGTTCAGGCGCTCCAGCGAGATGTCAGCGCCGTTGGCGGGAATTGGCTTGTGTTCCTGGTTTTGCTTGTTGAACTCGATGATGTGCAGGCCGGCAGCGCGGCCGAACACCACGATGTCGAGCAACGAGTTGCAGCCCAGGCGGTTGGCACCGTGCACGCTCACGCAGGAGCATTCACCCACGGCATACAGCCCGTTGACCACTTCCTGCCCGCCATTCTTGGGTACCACGACCTGGCCGCTAATGCTGCTGGGCACGCCACCCATTTGATAGTGGTTGGTCGGGATCACCGGGATCGGCTCTTTGGTGATGTCGACGTTGGCAAAGTTATGGCCGATTTCGAACACGGAGGGCAGGCGCTTGAGGATGGTTTCGACGCCCAGGTGCGTCATGTCCAGATTGATGTAGTCCTTGTTGGGACCGCAACCGCGACCTTCCTTGATCTCCTGGTCCATGCAGCGTGACACGAAGTCACGCGTGGCCAAATCTTTGTAGGCCGGGGCATAACGCTCCATGAAACGCTCGCCGTTGCTGTTACGCAGAATGGCACCTTCGCCGCGGCAGCCTTCGGTCAGCAGCACGCCAGCGCCGGCCACGCCTGTGGGGTGGAATTGCCAGAATTCCATGTCTTGCAGCGGAATGCCTGCACGCGCCGCCATGCCCAGGCCGTCGCCTGTGTTGATGTAGGCGTTGGTGGATGCGGCAAAAATACGACCGGCACCGCCCGTGGCCAGCATCACCGACTTGGCTTGCAGGATGTGCACTTCACCGGTTTCCATCTCTAATGCGGTGACACCGACCACGTCGCCGTCGGCGTCGCGGATCAGGTCCAGCGCCATCCATTCGACAAAGAAGTTGGTGCGCGCCAGCACGTTTTGTTGATACAGCGTGTGCAGCATGGCGTGACCAGTGCGGTCAGCCGCCGCGCAGGCGCGTTGCACCGGTTTTTCGCCGTGGTTGCTGGTGTGGCCCCCAAACGGGCGCTGGTAAATGGTGCCGTCGGGGTTGCGGTCAAACGGCATGCCAAAGTGTTCCAGCTCGTAGACCACCTTGGGCGCTTCGCGGCACATGAATTCGATGGCGTCCTGGTCGCCCAGCCAGTCGCCGCCCTTGATGGTGTCGTAAAAGTGGAAGTCCCAGTTGTCTTCGTTCATGTTCGACAGCGAGGCGGCAATACCGCCTTGCGCCGCCACCGTGTGCGAGCGGGTCGGGAATACCTTGGACAGCACGGCGACGTTCAGCCCCGCGTTGGCCAGTTGAAGCGAAGCGCTCATGCCAGAGCCGCCTGCACCGACGATGACGACGTCAAATTTGCGCGTGGAAAGTTTGGTTGTTGCAGTCATGATAATTTTGAGTTAATCCTGTGTTCTGGGTGTCGTCGGCAGGCAGTAGTGACACAGCTAGCGCGGACAACGGTAAACGGGTTGATCAGAGACGCCAGAGAACCTGGATCGCCCAGCCGGTGCAACCTGTGAGCCAGACAATGGCAAACACGTGGAACACAAAGCGAACTGCGTAGGGTTTGACGTAATCCATGAAGACGTTGCGCATGCCAATCCAGGCGTGCCAGAGCAGGGCAACGATCACGACAAAAGTGATGGTCTTCATCCACTGTGCGGCAAAAATGCCTGCCCACAGCTCGTAGCTGACCGGCCCTTTGCTGAAGATGACTTGAGCGAGCAAGACGATGGTAAACAAACCCATGATGACCGCTGTCACGCGTTGTGACAACCAGTCACGCATGCCGTAGTGGGCACCGACGACGGTGCGGTGGGAACCGTAATTGACAGACATGTTTTGCTCCTGAATTAGTAAAGGCCGAAGAGTTTGGCGCCAAGAACGACCGTCAAGGCCAACGTCAGGCCGATGACGGCAAGCGCCGTCTGATGACCAAATTCCTTGGTGACCTGTGCATGGTGCGTGTCCATCCAGAGGTGGCGGATGCCGGCGATGAAGTGGTGCAGATAAGCCCAGATCAGACCCAGGACAACCAGTTTCCAGATGAAGCCAGGTAGCCCGAACATGCCCACCTCAAAAGCTGCCTTGAATTTGCCAAACGAAATTTCAGAGGAGATCGAGTTGTCGAACATCCAGATGATGAAGGGCATCAGAAAAAACATGATCGCGCCGCTGACGCGGTGCATCCCTGACGCCAGCGAGGCCACGGGCCAGCGCAAAGTGCGCAGGTTGGCAAACTCGATGTTGCGGAATTCCGGACGGGGTTTGGTAGAGCTTGTTGCTGTGTCAGACATAAGTTGCTTTCTAAGTTTCAAGTAACTGCGAAGTAACCGACGAACACCGGTTACGCCCACCTTTTTGTTTTAGGGGGGCATCATACGCCGCACTTTTATGGCGCATGAGGTCACGGGCGGTGGATGCTCGGCGAAAAGGAAGTTTATTGATCTGGGACAAGAAAATCCTGACAGGATATTGACAAGTAAACCCTCAACTGACGTCACTCTGGTAGTGGTGGGTGTCAGTAAGGTAGTAGCCGCGACGTAGCTCCATGGGCTCGTCCTGGTAGGTGTAGGCGACGCGCTCAACACTGAGCAATGGCGTGCCAGCGTTAACGTTCAACAGTGCGGCCATGGCCGCTGATGCCGCGATGGCGCGGATACTCTCTTGGGCTCGGACCATGCGGACATTGAATTCAGTTTCAAAGAGGGCATACATGGGACCCTGGTAGTTGGCTAAACGCTCTGCGGTCAACCCCTTGAACGGTGCGGCCGGTAACCAGATGTCTTCCAGAATGACCGGAACACCACCGAAGCTGAGTACGCGCCGAACCTGCAACACCTGGTCCCCCGATCGCAGTGCCAGCACCCGGCTGACGTCGGCATTGGCCCGGGTGCGGCGGCACTCGATGATGTTGCGCTGTGCCGGTCCTTCGCTGCCACGCGTGCCGCTGTCGGGGACCAGCCGCAAAAACCGGAACTGAACCTGTTGCTCGGCGTGAGTGGCGACATAGGTGCCCTTGCCCTGGCGTCGCAGCAGCAGGTTTTCTGATGCCAATTCGTCAATGGCTTTGCGCACGGTTCCCTGGCTGACGCGGTACCGCACCGCTAGATCGGTTTCGCTGGGTATGGATTCGCCAGGCTTCCATTCACCGGCACGTAGACTATTGAGAATCAGTCCCTTGATCTGCTGATAGAGCGGACTGAAAGCCGGTGTCGGCGCGGATGGAGGCGCGCTGGCGGGTGACGACTTGGCGTCGATTTTTGGATCGGACAATGCGGCCATGTTGAATGTCTCTTCGGGTTGCCTTATGTTCGTTATCATATCTTATATAAGATATAAGACAAATTGACGAAGCGTCACTTTCGGAGGTACACTGCTACGGCTTGACGCGGCCGATCAGCGCGCCTGCTCAGGCTGTCCGTCAAAACGCTTTTTCATTTACCTGGAGAAATACTATGAGCAAGAAACCCGTCCGCGTTGCAGTCACTGGTGCCGCCGGGCAAATTGGTTACGCCATCCTGTTCCGCATCGCCTCTGGCGAGATGTTGGGCAAGGACCAGCCGGTTATTCTGAGCTTGCTGGAAGTGCCAGTTGAGAAGGCGCAACAGGCGTTGCAGGGCGTGATGATGGAACTGCAGGATTGCGCGTTCCCCTTGCTGGTCGGCATGGAAGCGCACAGCGACCCGATGACCGCGTTCAAGGATGCCGATTACGCCTTGCTGATCGGTTCGCGTCCGCGTGGCCCGGGCATGGAGCGCGCCGAATTGCTGGCGGTCAACGGTGAAATCTTCATTGCGCAGGGCAGGGCCCTGGACGCCGTGGCCAGTCGCAACGTCAAGGTGCTGGTGGTGGGTAACCCCGCCAACACCAATGCCTATATTGCG
>Ga0172372_10013652_pt1 | contig 10022 bp, 20 predicted proteins | sample LakKiv5m_2_FD_114544 | JGI IMG/M metagenome (GOLD analysis project Ga0172372, IMG submission 114544) | Freshwater microbial communities from Kabuno Bay, South-Kivu, Congo - kab_092012_9.5m | ecosystem: Environmental > Aquatic > Freshwater > Lake | place: Democratic Republic of the Congo... | reverse complement strand
TTTACTGCTTATGCTATAATGGTAACTATGGTAGAAAGATTGGTTCGCTAACATCTACCGCCCCAGAGAGAGTAGGTCATTCATCAGAGGTCGCACCTCTGTCCTCCAAACAGGGTTAAAAGGAATACCACCATCTGGGGTTTTTGTTTACCACCATTTATTTTTTAGCCAAAACGACTTAGCATTTTCCCAACTACCATACCTGTTTTGCATATATTTAGTGAAAAACTGATCTTGGCAGGCATAGTCCATATTAGGGCAAACATTCTTTAATTTGCTACAAGGTAGTGCCTGACCAATTCCGCAAGCACCAGAACTAGCATTTACTGCTGTAGGTCTATTGCCTGACTCCTTAAAATATATGAAACTTTTAGCGTCTGAGCCATTTTCAGGCGTTATGGGCGCTTTTTTAGGTTCTTCGGTAACTTTTGCCACAGTAACACTAAAAGTGTGTAAATGGGGCTTTTGTATGCTTTCTGAACCAACTAACTTTGAGGTACTAACATTTTGTTTGCTTGTAAGTGGCAAGGTAGCCAATGTTATTGCTACACTTGCCAAAACAATTACTAGCTTTATAAGGCAATCCTTATTTAATGCTCTTGTATAACTTTAGCGTTGCTGTCAGTAGTAAGCCTATGCCAAAGCCTCTTATTACGATACTTGGCAGTTGCACAATGTCAAGCACATATAAGCCTATGGTTACTATAGCAATAATCCAAACAATATTGGTTAGTTTGCATACAGCAGATTTTAGTTGATTTGATTTGGTTTTGATTGTGTTCATTTAATGCTCCTTTGTTTAATTATTTGAACAAGTACCAGTATACCAAACAAGTTATGCTTTGTCAAGCTAAATTGCCATATATCTTTATAAGAGAAACAAAATACCCACCTTTGTTGTGAACATTATCAGCTTCTAAGGTTAAACCTAAACACCGCTGTATAATTGGTTCTGAATTTTTATAACAAATGCTTATAAACAATTTGTATGATTGTGGAGCATTTAATTTTATTGTTAGATCATGAGCCAAAACTTCTACCATTCTGTGTTTAGTAGAATGTATTTTATTATTTACACTATCATTGTTATCATTGTTTGTTTTATCATTGTTTTTTAATAAATTATTATCAATGTTTGTTTTATCATTGTTTAGAATTTCTTTAGTTGAAAACACTTGCACCCTCCAAACAACCCTGCTATAATTTTAGGTAACGCAAATCTGCAAAACCTGCCTTATAGGTGGGTTTTTCTTTAATTGTTGTAATAACTCTGCAGAGTGTTTGTGTAACAAGCAAACGCAAATCTGCTTGTTAATAAGAACACTACACTATTATTTTTTATAAATCAAGTCTAAGATCAAAAGCCTCCGCCGAAGCAGAGACTTTCTAGTCCGAGCCACTAACTAAACAAAGGAGCGTCTAAAAAAAATGACTGGACTTGTGGCAGTATATAAAAAAAGTTAAAAAAAATCAAGAATAACTATTGACATAGCAGTAATGCTGGCATACAATAAGAACTATAATATTAACTAAATAAAAGGAGCAACATATGGAAGATGCAATTCTAAAGTGGTTAGAAGACCATAATGCAGAATGGGAGCTATCATTCAAGGTTGATGGTGAGGTTATAGGCAAGGTAACTGAATACACACTTGATGATGTGATTGAAGCCAGCCACAAGCTAGAAGGCTTAGACATTACCACTGCTAGTGAAGAAATAGAGTACGCTATCAATGAAGCAAAAAGCGAATATTTATAAATTAAATTAAGGAGTAAAAAATGAAAAAAGAAGTATTACAAAAATATGAAATGTTGTGTGAGCAACATAGTGGGCTAGGAGCAACCATAGCTAATGGGTTAAAACATTTTGATGAAAAAGATTTGTGGGAAGGCTTTGATTACGCAAGCCAAAATAATGACATTGGTATGAAAAATTGTTTTCTTATGGCTGTCGCTTACAAAAAAAATAATTAAACAAGGAGTAAAAAATGTATAAAGAAATTACAATCGATAATATGACCGAAGAACAATATTTAATGTTTGATGAACTAGTACACGATGGGTTCACCAATGAGATGGCTTTAATATATGTAGGGGCTATGGAAAATGAATAAATCACTACAAGATAAAGCAATAGACATCAAGGGTAAAAAATATGTACTAGTAGCAGATCGCATACTGTACTTTAATCAAGAGTACCCTAATGGCAGAATTAAAACATATCTTAAAAGCAAACCAGAAGCCGAAAGAGTAGTTATAAAGGCAGTAGTAGTGCCTGATGTAGATAATCTAGAAAGATGCTTCACAGGCTACTCACAGGCACTCTGGGGCGATGGCTATATAAATAAGACATCAGCCATTGAGAATTGTGAAACATCTGCTATCGGTAGAGCATTAGCTATGATGGGAATTGGTGTAGTAGATAGCCTAGCTAGTGTAGATGAGATAAATAAGGCAGAAATACAATCTAAAATGACCCTTTCGCCTACTCAAGTTACACAGATAAGCACAGCTTTAGAAGATAAAGGCATCACAGATGCAGAAGAAAAACAAAAAATAGTTAAAGCTATTACCAATGGCGAACCACTAAATACAAGTGGTGTAGCTCGGTTAATACGCGAAATTGAGCAATCACAGTCTGATACATTAAAAGAATTATTAAAAGGAGGTTACTAATATGGCAGGTACACGCATTGGAGGATTAAAAGCAGCACAAACAAACAAAAGTAAATATGGAGAAAACTTCTATAAAAATATAGGTGCAGATGGCGGTATAAAGTCGCGCGGAGGCGGTTTTGCTAAAACTGGCTATGGATCTTTAGCAGGACAGATTGGTGGAATTAAATCAGCACATAAACGCTATGGCACACCTATAGATCAAGATAAACTACAAAAGTTAGAAGCAGAATTAAAATTATTAAAGTCGCAAAGACATTAAGGAGAATAAAATGGCAAAGCAAAAATATGAAATGACATTCGGTGAAAAGTTCTGGTATTACGCAATTAATATCTTTACTTGGGGAAGTCTATACTTCTTAAAAACAGCAGTTAAGAAAGCATTGAGCGAAGAGCAAAAGTAAAACAAACAGGAGGGTGAAATGGACTTAGATGAAAACAAAATAATAGAATGGGCTATGTATTATGCTAGTTATGACGAACTTAAAGTCGTAGCTACAAACTTATATAGGATTTATGCCGAACAAAGAGAACAGCATTATCCAGAAGAAAAGTTAAAAGCTAAAGAAATAAAAACAGCTATACATTATGCTAAAACAAAAAAATATAAAGAACATAAATTAGGTATTGCAACTACATTTGTTAAGCCACATCGAAAAAAAAATAAAAACAAAAAAAATAATTACGCTTGGAAAGAAACTAGACCAGCAAAAAAACAAATTACAGAATATAAAATAAAAACGAGTAAATATTAAGGAGGGTGATATGTTAAACAAAATACTAATAATACTAATATTCTTAGCTTCAGGCTTGGTTACAGTTATAATCTTTAACTTAATAACATTGAGCAAATACCAGAAATGCTGGTATGCACCATTAACTGAAATGCCTAGTTACTGTCAGGAACTAAATGAAAGTCAGGGTGTATAAGCTAAGAAAGAATATGCCATTAAGTCCTTTTGTGCTAGATTTATCAGCCGAAGGACTTTCTTGGTATAGGCTAAATATAACATTGAGGGAGAGAATATATGCACTCAAGATATGATTATGGCAAAGATAAGAGAAGTGATGAAGAATATAAATTACAAAATTACATTGGTAAATATAATCAACATCTATGTATTCAAGAATATGTTACACAGAAAAAAATATTTGAGAATATAGATATAGATGTAGAATTACAAGATGAAATATTATTCAGCGATACTGACTCTAAAATTAAAGACTATAACGCTGACTGTAAAATACTGACTCCGCAAGGTGATTATTGGGTAGAGATAAAAGTAGATATGAGTAAACCTAAAGAAGATGTGCATATAAAACAAAATCAAATAGATAAACTAATAAAATTAAAAGGCTATGTATTTTACTCTATGCGTAAAAAATACTTTATACATTCAGCTAAATATCTGAAAGAACAAAGTGTTGGTATAGCTCATTCGCATAGATTACATAAGATGTGCTATATTATCAGAGACGATAAATTACATTGGACAGATTGGCAACATCTACCTAAATACAAGAATTACTATAAAGAATATGGCAACGACACCAAAAAGTAAAAAAGCAAAAGGTAACCGCGCGGAAATGAAAGTCGCCGAGCTTTACAGACGCTACAAGCTATTTCCTAAAGCACAGCGTATGCCAATGTCAGGAGCTATGGCTTTTCACAAGTCAGATATATTCAAAGGCGAAGCTGATGATTGGTCAGACGAGGTAAAGAACCAAGAGAAAGTACAAATCTGGAAGTGGTGGCAACAGGCTAGCGAACAAGCAGGGCAATTTCAAAAACCTATATTACATATAACTGGCAACTTTAGACCTATATTATCTGTTATGCGTATAGAAGATTATATGGACTTGAGAGCCGAAATAAAGGAGTTGAGAGATGAAATACAAAAGCTCAGAGGGTAATGTTTATTCTAGTGATAACATAGATCCTGAATTTATAGAATATTTATACAGCCTACCAGCTGAATTTCTAGACGAAATGTTTATAGCTTGGGTAATGGTTAAAAATAAAAAGAAAAAAGGTATAATAACAGAAAAAGAAATACAAGATTTATATATATCATTAGGTAAAGTAGATTTAACAAAGCTAGGTGAATTATGATTTGTAAACACAGAGAAATTATTTTATACCCAACTAATATTGAAAATAAGTTTGGCAATATAGTAATTAAAGATTTAGAAGAAGCAGAGATTAGATGTCGCAACTGTAATAAACCTATAGCAAATGAAGATATGCACCTATACGCGCCTAATAAACGCTTTGTAGGCATACCAAAAGGAGTATTAGAATGACAATAGTATTTTTAGGTAATTTTGATGTTGAGTACTCTAGTGAAAATCTCCATAGAAAATCATTAGAAAAACTAGGGCATAAAGTTATTACTTTACAGGAGGGTGTAGCTACAAGTGAGCAAATACTTGAGCTAGGGAGTAAAAGCGAATTATTCATTTGGGTACACACACATGGCTGGGTAACGCCAGGCAATTTAGATATGTCAGTAGTATTAGATATGTTTGAGAAAATGAATATACCCACTATGACTTATCACCTAGATTTATGGCTCGGACTTGAAAGGCAAAAGGATTTAGAAACAGACCCTTTTTATAGAAATATAGGGCATTTCTTTGCCACAGATAAACTCATGGCAGATTGGTTTAATGTTAATACTAAAGTTAAAGGACATTACATACCAGCAGGTGTATTTGATGAGGAAGTATATATAGACAAATCTGGTGATGAAGCTAGCAATGATGTAATTTTTGTTGGTAGTAAAGGCTACCACCCAGAATGGCAATATAGACCACAGCTCATAGATAAACTACGCGAAATGTTTGGTAGCCAATTTACGCATATAGGTGGCGATGGCGATACTGGTACTATTAGGGGTGAAAGATTAAATAGAGTCTATGGTAGTAGTAAAGTAGCAGTCGGTGATACTCTATGCATAGGCTATGATTACCCTTATTACTTTAGCGATAGATTATTTGAAAGCACAGGTCGCGGTGGCTTCACAATTTTTCCTTATATTAAAGGCATAGAAGATAACTTTGTAATAGATAAAGAAATAGTAACCTACGAATTTGGCAACTTTGATGAATTAAAAGACAAAATAAGGTACTATTTAGAAAATGGCGAAGAGCGCGAAAAGATTAGAGAAGCTGGCAATGCCAGAACTAAAAAAGACCATACTTACACAAAACGCTGGTCAGATATAATAAAGGAGTTAAACTTATGAACTTTATACCAACAAATGATATTCAGTGGAAAGATGTAAATTATTTAGCAATACAATTTGCGGAAGGCTATTATTTTAAGCTAACACTAAATGAACCGCTAGCTAGCTGGGATACTTATGACTACTGGGAACGCGAACGCGTTGAACATATGATTGTAAATCTTAAAAAGGGTATGACTTTTTTTGATATAGGTACAGAGCAAGGCTGGTGCAATCTAGCTTACGCACATATAGTTGGACCTGAAAATATGGTACTGATTGAGCCGACACCAGAGTTTTGGGCTAATATTTACCAGCTATGGTATAAAAACTTTGATAAAGACCCTAAAGGCTTCTACGCTGGCTTAATTGGTGATAAAACAACAGATACGCGTAGTGCGGAACTATTTAATACTTGGGGTGAAAAATATAAAGACGCAATTATAGATAGGAATAAGTATATTTACTTACACGAAAATACTGAAAACATACCAGCTATAACAATCGATGATTATGTTAAGAAAACAGGTATAGTGCCAGATGTTATTAGTATGGACATCGAAGGTGCGGAACTATTAGCACTTGAAGGTGCAGTTAAAACACTATTACAAAATGATATACACCTATATGTATCTATACACGATGATTTAGCTAAAGAAAATTATGATGTAGAACCAGGCGATGTAGTAGATTATATGCGTGATCTAGGCTATAACGCAGAGCATTTAGGAACTGACCACGAGGCACACTGGTATTTTAGAAAATGAAAGCATATATACTCAAATTAAACCCTGAAGCAAACCTATTAGAACAATGGGATTTTGGATTAGTTAAAGATTTACTGGATGGTAAACTATGGCGAACACCAGATTGGGAAGACTTTGAGATTGCAGAAGTTAATAAATTACCAAAACAAGACAAGGCAATAGTTTGTATTGCTGGCAGGCATCACGCTGGCTATGAAAATAAAATAAATAAAGAATTAAATAACATAGATAGAGTTATATTTTTTATTATGGGTGATGAAGAAGCTGATTTTGATTTTGCTAAAATTAAACATGAAAATATATATATTTGGGTACAAAACCCTCACCCAGAAACACACGATGAAGTAAATAGAATTGGTACTGGCTACCCACAGCACTTAAAAAATAATTTACCAAATTATAATTACAAAGAGTATGATATTTATTTTAGTGGGCAAGTTACTCACGATAGAAGATATGAACTTGTTGATGCATTAAAATTAACCGATAGAAACTTAGAACTCAATACTACAGATGGCTTTACAAAAGGTTACAAACCGAAAGAATATTATAGGTATATGCAACAATCTAAATACAGTCCAGCACCAAGTGGAGCAGTTATACCTGATAGCTTTAGATTATTTGAAGCATTAGAAATGATGTCTATTCCGATAGCAGATAACAAAACACCCGATGGCAGAGTTTTATCATATTGGGATTGGCTTTTTAATGAGATAACACCATTCCCGACTGTTAGTAATTGGTTTGCTATAGATGAAATTATTGACAATAACATAACTGATTATGAATATAATTTGCACAAGCAGACCGAGTGGTGGATTAAATGGAAGCGTAAGTTCGCATATAAAGTAATGGAGCAATTAAATGAATAGAGATATAACAGTAGTAATAGTTAGTAGCGTATTGCCCAGCCACCCAGATACTAGCATTATTGACGAAACTATACGCAGTGTTAAATATCATTTACCAGATAGCGAAATTATTTTACAACTAGATGGCCTTAGAGAAGAACAGTTAGATCGCTATGAAGATTATAATGAGTATAAAAGTAGTATACTATGGAAGTGTTTACACGAATACGATAATGTATTACCGCTAATTTTTGAGGAGCATAGCCACCAATCTACAATGATGAGGGCTACATTTGAGTATATAAATACACCACTTTTATTATATGTAGAAGGTGATTGTCCATTAGTTACAGATACAAATATTGACTGGGAAAAATGTAAAGAAATGATCTATAAGGGTAGGGCAAATACTATCAGATATCATTTTGAAGCTGTTATACCAACAGACCATGAGCATATGATGCTAGGCATAAATAACGATTTTATCAGAACTGTGCAATGGTCGCAAAGACCGCATTTAAGTAGTGTTTTATATTATAAAGACCAAGTAATGCCGAGAATACCTGAATGCAGTTTTATTGAAGACACATATCATGGTGTAGTACATAGTGATTTTCTAGACAATGGCAAAATAGGCTGGTATAAGCATAGATTATGGATCTATTACCCAGATAAAGGTGATAACATAAAAAGAAGCTACCACTTAGATGGTCGTGATGGAAACTTAAAATATACTACTGATGATATGGTTGGTCTATGAGATTAACTTTACTTGCACGAGATGATAGAACTGGGCTAGGCTATCAAACTAAGGCCTATTATAAACATTTGCAGCCACACAGAACTATTGTTATAGATATTAGTATCATAAATGGCAATCAACAACAGCACTGGTATAATAATGCTGAACGCATTTTAGGCATTCCAACCGATGACCAATTAGATTTTATTTTAGCTGATACTGATGTTTTATTGACTGCTGAAACTCCTTATAATCTAAATCTATATAAAAGAGCTAGACAATTAGGCGTGAAGACTATATGCGTAGAAAACCCAGAGTTTTATGACCATATAATGTACCCTGAATATGATATGCCAGACATGATTATTTTACCTAGCACTTGGCAATATGATTTTATTAAACAGCATGCCGAGAGCAGAGGTACTAAAGTTTTACAAATACATCACCCAGTAGATAGAGAAGATTTTAGATACATTCAAAGAGATAATTGTAGTTTTATCAATATTGCTGGCACACCAGCAGTAAATGATAGAAATGGTACATATGATTTTATGAACGCTTGCCCTGATGGCATAGTTACTACTCAGAGCAGTGATCTAGCTTGGCATTTACGCCAGCAATATAGGCATTCAACAATTTATGACTCAGTTAGCGATAACTTCGATATCTATACTTTAGCCAGCGTATTAGTATTGCCAAGAAAATATGGAGGTAATTGTTTGCCATTAAATGAAGCATTATCTACTGGCATGCCTGTGATAATGACAGATATACAGCCAAATAATGATATACTACCAAAAGAATGGCTAGTAAATGCACATTTAGTAGATTATTTTGAACCAAGAACTAGAGTAGAGATATATCAAGCTGACCAACAAGCACTTATTGACAAATTAAACTGGTTCAGACAACAAGATATCAAGCAGTTAAGCGAGCAAGCTAATCAGATAGCAGATAGCATTAGTTGGCAAACATTATTACCTAAATATAAGGAGGCATTAGAAATGCTATGAAATATTTTAGTATGTTCAGTGGAATAGGAGGATTTGAATATGGAATACAGAATGCTTACAGAAGTAAGGTCGGAGGAAGCCAAACAAATTCGCAAAAAGACAAAAAACAAAGACTATTCACCACGCAGAGAAAAGATTTTAGTTCCACGCAAAGATTACCTAGTAAATGCTTTACAAACGAGCTTAACCAAAGACCATTATGTGTTGGTTACTCAGAAATCAACAAATACGCAATTAAAGTCTACGAAAGACACTTTGGAGGACACAAAAACTATGGAGATGCAACCAAAATCAACCCAAAAGAATTACCAGACTTCGACTTACTTGTTGGAGGATTTCCTTGCCAAGCATTCTCAATCGCTGGCAAACGCAAAGGATTTAACGACACCAGAGGCACACTCTTTTTTGACATCGCTCGGATTCTTGCAGAAAAAAGACCCCGACATTTGGTACTCGAAAATGTTAAAGGCTTACTTAGTCACAAACAAGGAAAAACTTTCCAGACAATACTTGGGGTTCTCTCCGACTTGGGGTATAGAGTTGAATGGCAAGTACTTAACAGCAAAGACTTCGGAGTTCCCCAAAACCGAGAGCGAGTGTTCATTGTCGGACATCTTGGAGGAGAATGTAGCCGACAAGTATTTCCTATCACAGGAGCAAACAGCCAAGATATTATCCAGCTCAACCAACCGAAGCACTCAAACGACAGAGTCTATTCAGAAGATGGCATAAGCCCAACACTAAAT